>ERZ1066136.15-NODE-15-length-358683-cov-54.253583_pt1 | contig 358683 bp, 321 predicted proteins | sample MGYA00382783_ERZ1066136 | MGnify/ENA primary metagenome ERZ1066136 (study PRJEB33369, sample SAMEA5778366) | biofilm metagenome | biome: Industrial cooling water; feature: Water cooling tower basin; material: Biofilm | place: United Arab Emirates | collected...
GAGGACGAAGCAATCCGGGTTTAGCAGTGTGCTGAATGCGCTTCGAGTAGGTGGAGCGTAATGAGATTGCTTCGGGCCGAGACGGGCCTCGCAATGACGTTCCCTAATAAAGTAGTACCCGTCATTGCGAGGAACGAGTCTCGAAGTATGAGAGACGAGGACGAAGCAATCTGGGTTTAGCAGTGTGCTGAATGCGCTTCGAGTAGGTGGGGCGTGACGAGATTGCTTCGGCCCGAGACGGGCCTCGCCATGAAGCGCCCCGAAAACGTGACGAGATTGTTTACTAGCCTAACCATGGTATATTTGATTACTCTAAACCTCCCTACCTCCCATGAAAAGACATATTTTTTTACTTGCGTTGCTCCTATCGGTTACCGCTGGGAGCACGCTGCAGGCACAAAGTGCCCGTGACTACTTTCAAGAGGGCAAAACGCTCATCTGGAAAACAACTCAACAAGGTGCCATTGTGGGCAGTGGCGAACTTCAGATTTCAAATGTTACCAACCAGACCTTTGATGCCGGGCAGAGCAACCTGAATAATCCGGGTGCCGGGTTGCAGCGATTGTATGGAGGAATTTTCAATAACGGTCAGCAGGTGGTGTTGTTAAATATTGGTGAGTTTCGTGAAGTGTGGGTCGGCAAGGTGGCGGGCGATCGCATCACCGGAAAGATTGAAGGTGCAAACGTGGATTTTGAAATTCAACCAAAGCGCGCGCAACCGTTGCAGTGGGTGGCCTACACGGGCACAATGCCGGCCAACGCGGTGAGTGGTGGTTTTGAAAATGGAGCAGACCTGATCGTGTGCCGTGCGTTTCATAATGGTGCCAACCACCCCGGCAAAGTGGTGGGAACGAGCTGTAACATTGGATGGGGCGGAAATGAAATTGTGAGCCCGAAATTTGAGGTGCTCCTTAATGAAGGACAGCTGCCCCTGCAATGGGTTCCGTACGCAGGAACAGTACCCAAGAATGCCGTGTTGGTCGGGACAGATGTTGGTAAAAGTTATTACGTGGGTCAATTCACACGCACAGATGGCAGCATTCATGCCGGAAAAGTTTTTGGCCCCCCCGGGAAGCACATCTTCAACTATGGCTATGGTGGTAAAGAGCTTACGGAACTGAAAGGCTTCCGCATTCTGGTGCAACTGGGCCAATAATTCGCATCCTAGTTGATGTTGGTCGCAATTGGTTGTTACGGGTGGCCTGACCCGAAATGTAATATCGAACAGTAAAGCAATAATGATCAAACACGAAAATTGGTCAGGCAACCCGCTTTAACGTGCAAGCCCTCGCGGCAGGGATGGAAGCGGCACCCCGCAGTAGCGTGGGCATGTGTGGTTGGCACGAGGAGTATAGCGTACAGCCCGGCTGCCGCCCACGAAAAGAAAATTTCTACGTGTTTGGTGTAAATAGTTAACGAAGAAACGTAGGCGCTCGAGAATTAGATTGACGAAAATGTGAGCAGATCGCGGGCTGCGAACCGGTGTAGTTTTAGATGGTCAGCTTCGCCTCGTACAATAAAAAATTATGCTGCGGCGGGAAGTAATGTATCTCTGCACCATCGCCTACTTCGTATTTGGTATAAATGCGGTGGCTCACAGGCACCCGCACGGAATCAATTTGGAGAAAATAGTTATCCGGTCTGTCTTCGTCCGTCTCAATAATCTTGTCTGTAACAAAGCCGCGTACAACATGCTTGTTTTGCGTGGCAATATCGCGGGTTCGCTTGTCAAAATCACTCCGCTTTAACCAGTACAACAACGTTAAGGTAGCCACAACAACCAGAATTTCTACCGGCAATGTCCACCATTGTGCTACTTCCGATTCTAGCAAGACAATGACTACTACCGGAATGATTAAACATGCAATTAGATAAATGACCATGAGTCCCCATTTTTGAGCGTTTAACTTGGAAACATCCTTTGTAGTCAAGCGCGCTTCCGTAATATGTGAGATGACTTGGCCAGTGTCTCGTAACTCATTTAGCTTGCGTTTGGCTGCGTCTTTTTGTTTTGTTTTAGATCGGCCGTCGTCAATGTATCCGGCAAGCCAAAAGCCAGCTACTGCCAACGCGCCAAAAACAATTCCCCACACGGTATCGTTGCCGGGGAACATTAATGCTATTGGATGTGCAAATAACCCAGGTATCAAAAACACAAAAAGTAAATACCATAAAAATCGCTTGAATCCGTGTGCGATCGAGGGAAATATTTTCATGCATTATTGTCCGACTAAAATAGACCCAAAAACCCGGATTTTCCTAGAGGGAAGTGACAACAAATTGAGGTCTGATTTTTGGGTAGTTGGCTTTAGGCAATCGAAGGTGCAACAAAACTCAGGAGAGCGCGTGGGCGGAACATGTTTAGATGGCTTCGGCCGGAAGCAGGCCTCGCCATCACGTTCCCTATTAAAGCAATCTTTGGCTTGATCCCAACGAAATGCCGAAGGTTTGCGTTGAAGACCAGAAACGCCTTCGTCACTTTCGGCTACTCGCTTTAATGAACCCCCGAATCACAAAACACTACCCGTTTACCCGCGCATGAACGCCATTTGTTACTCGCACTACGGCGGACCGGAACAACTTACACTGGCCAACGTACCCACCCCCGTCCTGGAGCCTGGCCATGTGCTGGTGCGGGTGAAAGCCGCTTCCATCAACTCGTGGGATTACGACATGCTGCATGCGCGCGCATTCATCATGCGCGTGCTCAACGGCTTCACCCGGCCAAAGTACCGCGTGCTTGGCTGCGATGTGGCCGGGGTGGTGGAGGCCACCGGCCAGAACTGTCACCACTGGCAACCGGGTGACGAAGTGTTTGGCGACATCGCTTCCGCAGGCTTCGGTTCGTTTGCAGAGTTTGTTGCAGTGCCGGAAGAACTGCTGGCGCGCAAGCCGGCAGCGTTGTCGTTTCGCCAGGCCGCAGCGTTGCCACAAGCCGGGTTGCTGGCGATACAGGGCTTGCGAAACCGGGGAGAGGTGAAAGCCGGCCAACGGGTGCTCATTAACGGAGCCGGTGGTGGCGTAGGGCCCATTGCCCTAACATACGCCAAAAGCCGGGGCGCGCACGTTACCGCGGTAGATCGCGCGGAGAAGTTTAACTTCCTGCGGGCGCTGGGAGCAGACGAGCTCATCGACTTTACCACCACAAACTACACGCAAACCGGCCAGCGGTACGACAAAATTCTGGATGTCGTGGCGCATCGCACGGCTGCGGAGTACCGCAACGCGCTCAACCCCCACGGAGTGTTTACTATGATTGGCGGCTCGATGGGCGGTTTGCTTCTGCGCATGATGATGGTTGAGCCGCTGCTGTCGAAGTTTTATAACCGCAAACTGGGCATCATGGGGTATCGCGTCAGTCGCGAAGGGCTGGACGAACTGGCGCACTTGTTGGAAGCGGGTGTTATTCAAGTCCCGATCGACAGCACGTTTCCCCTCGCGCAAACGCGCGCAGCCTTCGAGCACTTTATCTCCGGCACCTTTAAAGGCAAGATTGTGATTGACATAGAGGGTAATGGAACGTTTGCGAACGGTTGACTCCTGCACCATCTCCGGCCAACGTGCGGTACACAAAGGCTTGTCATGCAACAAGGAGACCCCTTGCCAGACGTTACTTCCTTGCCGGAATGTTGGATTAAAATTTTGAATTCCACATGCAAGCCACTTTTGAATTTTCTACTACATTGGGCAGAGCAAAATAGTATTACCGGTGATAGAAGGAGATTTAGGGATTGAATCATCAGCACGAAATAAGGAAATGCGTGTCGCGTATTTCATTGCTTTCTTTGCGGCCACGCTATCGTTTATTGACATCGGAGCCAATAATTTCCGGGATCGGGAAATCGTAGGAGTGAACAAAAAAATGACGGAGTATTCGCTCTATCACAGCAAGATACTGAAAGAGACGTTGATTCAGGCGGAGCGCGACTTGCTGTTTGACCTGATGCGCGCGGGTGCTGTAGTTGCTCACGACACCTCAATTGTGCATGAGCGGCTTGAAAAATTCGACCAGGACTTAGCCACCATCAAAAGTCAGCAAATCGAACTGATGAATGGTTCATTGCCGGAGACACCTGATCAATGGACGATGCCCAACATCAACGGAGAGCTGGGAAAAATTAAGGGTTTGAAAAACTGGGAACGTGAAGTTGAAATACTTGATTTGGCCGGAGATCGGTTCGATTTGGCTTCGCTGTTGCTGGAGTTGAGTTTGGTTATGGGCGCCATGGCGTTTATTGTTAGCCTTCCCAAAGCGAAAAATCTGTTTCGCTGGCTGATGATCGGCTTTGGCTTCGGGGGTATTCTTTTTGGTTTAATCGGGTACTACCATACGCTGAGTTTGTGAACCGTAAGGCCCTGGTTTTGTCGCTTACGCGCTCCGTCATGGCGAGGAACAAGTCCTGAAGAATGAAGGACGAGAACGAAGCAATCCGAGTTTTACGGTGTACTGAATGCAAAACGAGTTAGCGGAACGTGACGAGATTGCTTCGGCCCGAGACGGGCCTCGCAATGACGTTCCCTGCTAACGTAGTACCCGTCATTGCGAGGAACGAGTCCCGAAGCATGAGGGACGAGGACGAAGCAATCTGAGTTTTACGGTGTACTGAATGTAGAGTGAGCAGGTGGAACGTGTTGAGATTGCTTCGGCCGGAGACGGTCCTCGCAATGACGTGGGCTACCATAGACTTACTTCGTCATCATACAAATCCCGCCATTCGGGATTCTTCGCTTCAATGAGTGCGATCTTCTTGGCGCGCGAGCCTCCCTTAATTTGTTTTTCTCGTGCAATTGCTTCTTCAATTGAATGAAAGTTTTCGAAGTACACCAGGTGAAAGCAGTTATAACGCGTAGTGAAGCTGGACGGATACATGCGGCTACGATGCTGCTGTACCCGTTTCGCCAAGTCGGAGGTTACGCCGGTATAGAATGTGGTGCGAGTTTTGTTTGTCATTATGTAAACACTACCACCGCGTTTCATTTCAACAAGTTAAATTATTCGCTACACTCGTCATAGCGCGGAGCAAGTCCTGAAGAATGAAGGACGAGGACGCTTGCCCGCCAAACAGGCGGGAGGCAATCTGAATTTTTCAGTGTGCTGAATCCAGAGCGAGAAAGCGGAGCGTTTTAAGATTGCTTCGGCCCGAGACGGGCCCCGCCATGATGAACGGCTAACCCCGAATCTCAATAGCAGGATTGATCCGTTTTAAAGACGTCAGAAAATCGTCTTCCCGTTGTGGAGTAACATACAAATCATCAAATTGATTGTAGTGAATCACCAGCCCGCGGGTAGCGGCCGCAGCTTTGTAACCAGCCCACAAGGTTTGGTTCCGCTCAATCTTTCGGATTGTCAAAATCGCTACACTGCCCCGGAAGAAGCCTGTACGATAAAAAAGCTGGTCACCTTCGATCCGGTATTCGGTGCCAAACAACGTGCCGGTGAGCAGCACAATAGGAACGAACATCGGGAGAAGAGCCCAGCGGGGTGCTTCGGCAAAAAGTAGAAACCAGAAGGCCAGCAAGATCAGAGCACCCCAAAGTATCCAGAGAAACGGGCTCTTTCGGGAGACAAAAAAAGTAGTGCTGTTCATAGTCGTTACTTCAGAATGGAATTCCAAAAACCTTTGCGCCTGTTGATTTTCTCTGCTCGTTCGCTAGGGCTTCAACGCCTCCCACTCCTGTTCGGTTGCGCGCGTTTTTTGGTATTCCATCAGGGACAACCAAACTCCGTTGCGCTTCACCAAAAGCCCTTCGAAATGCACGGCACCGCTGGAGAGCACCTTGCCGTTGGCATCCACGGAAGTGAAAAAGAAAATGCCGGTTTCGTGGGCACTGGTCGCATCGCCCACGCGTTGCGAGAAACGGAACTCCACGTTGTTCTTCACCTTGCCGGCTTTGGTATCAACAAATCCGGATTTCCATTGCGCCAGTTGCTGGCTGATCGCAGACGAGCGCTTGTTCTTGCCGGTGGTAAATACACACACGGCATCCGGATGATAGCTGGCTGCGTAGCCTTCGAAGTCGCCCTCGCGCACCGTACGGGCCACCTCCGCCCAATAGCGATTGAGTTCAACCAGCCGCGCGGAATCAGCCGGTGATGCTGGAGCCGCCTGACTGAAAGCGAGTGTGCTCACGAAAAGCAATAAAACGGCAGGTGCGCAATGGTGTTTACAACTCATCATAAATCGTGTATCAGAAATTATTTCCCGAAGCTAACGTATTTGCCGGATTTGCCTGCGTTTTGGTGCGCAGGTTTGCGCCCGCGCCAGCATCGGGTATTTTCCTACCTTCGTGATACTAACCCCTACCCGGTATGCCGAAATTCACCGTCACCAAAACCATCACCATTCAGGCTTCGCCTGAGAAAGTCTACGCCATCATCAGCGATTACCACCACTGGCCTGCGTGGTCGCCCTGGTTGATCACCGAGCCCGGTGTGAATGTAGTCGTGAAATCCGGAGGTAAAGAATACACCTGGGAAGGCAAACGCACCGGCAGCGGAGAGATGAAGGTGTTAAATGAAGGAGCGCCCCATCGCCTTGACATGGTCGTGAACTTTCTTAAGCCATGGAAATCCACTTCGCCCGTGTGGTTCGATTTGAAACCGCAAGGCGGGGGCACGGAAGTAACGTGGGGCATGACGGGCAACTTGCCCTTCTTCCTGTTCTTTATGACCAAAATGATGACGGCCTACCTCGGCATGGATTACCAGCGCGGTTTGCTGATGTTGAAAGACTACATTGAAACGGGCAGCGTGCCGTCCAAACTTACCTTCAAAGGCATTCAACCCTATGCCGGCTGTACCTACATCGGCATCAAAAACAACTGCACGATGGACACTCTCTCGGGCAAAATGTCGGATGATTTTGCAAAACTATCGGCCTGGGCTGCGCAGCATGCCGGTGATGTGGCCGGTCCGGGCTTTTCGATTTACCACACGTGGGATGTGGTGAAAAACAAAGTGGCGTACACGTCAGCTTTTCCCGTGAAGCAAGTGCCTGGCCAGCTTCCGGCTGAGTTCATCAGTGGGTTGATACCGGCCATGAACGTGAACACGATTGCGCACACCGGCACGTATGCCCACCTGAGCAACGCGTGGACAACACAGTACATGATGCAGCGCAATAAGGAGTATAAGTATCGGAAGGGCATCGATCCGTTTGAGGTCTATGCGAACATGCCGGGCCAAGTGCCCGATGAACACCTGGTCACCGAGATTCATTTTCCTGTGGCCGGATGATCGTGCGTAAACGGCAGGACTTCGTTTACTTTTTAAACTCCGTCTGTAAAAACGCCCATACCGAATCCATGTGCTGAAGCGGTACCGCATGACCACCCTCGAAGGCGAGGTGGCGGTAGCGATGCGTAAAATGATGCCGCGCTAACCGCTGCATGATTTGATCGCTCATTTCCGTGGCCGGCCACTGGTCATCGGCTTTGCCGGAGAGCAATAACACCGGGCCATTGATTTTTTCAACTTCAATTTCCGCTCGCTGTACAGCCGCGGTATCTTTCAGCATCATGGAAAACGCTGCATACAAATCGCCTTTGATGGCGGGCACAATGGTTTCGAAAGGCGCAGGCACATACGGCACCTCCGCCCCGTTGTACTGCCATGAGGAGGTATTGGCTGCGATAGTTAACGCGGGAAAACTAACATGTGCGGGCGCGAGTGCCACCACGCCCTTAAATTTCGGAAACCGGCTCGCCAGATTAAGCACCAATTCGGCTCCTTTCGAGCTACCCATAAGGATGATGCGGCTGGTATCCAGTTGTGGATGCCGCTGGGCGATGCTGAAAATTGTATCGGCAATCGCGTTGAGCGAAATGCGATCCAATGCTCCGGGCGAAGTTTCTGTTTTAAAATATCCGATTGCCAGCAGCGCAAACCCGCGCGCCAAAAGACTGTCGCGCTGGGGTTTTAGATACCTGCGCTCCCAATCGTTGCCCCCCGAGCCGCCTCCAAAGGCCACCACGAGTGGTTGCCGCGGGCCGTCACTCAAGAACAAGTGGGTATCCATCATGCCATGGTAAGTCGACAGCGAAGGTGCCTGGGAGGCAAAAGCACCGAGCAGGAAGACCACCACCAGTAGCCCGCCCAACAGATATGGCCACCGCATTGGCTACGCCAATTGCGTTCTTGATTTCGACAAGTACTCATAGCCGTGGTAAAGCAGCAAAATCTCCACTACCGTAGCGGGAATCACCACGGCCAGTGCGATGAAGAAGAGCAGCACGGTAATCAGCGCGCAGCCCATCACGATTTCCAGTATGCCGGCTACTTTCGCCAGCCCGCCCATGCCGTCTTGCAGGCGCAGCAGCGCGATGCCAAAAAGCAACGAGCAAATGCCCACAACGATGGCGAGGATGACGTAGGGCAAGCTCAATTCCTCCATCGAGGCGCGGAACATAGCGACATCAACAAAACCGGAGGCAGCCACCGCCAGCATCATGAGCACGGCCGCCACGGTAAGCAGTTTGTTTTCGAACAGCCGCGCCAGCAATAAAAACCCACGCGCAAATAGCACGTACGCTCCGATCATGCCTGCGGTGAGCGTAATGTAGATCCAGCGCAGGCCCTCCGTACGGTTGTCGGACGAGGTAAGCCAGGCCAAATCCATGGCGGTGAGCGCCAATTCGAATACGAGATAAACGGCACCGGCCACTACGGCAACAAGTAATTGCTGTTGGTGTTGATGCTGGGGATGGTGAACAGTTTGCATATGAGTTGGATGGGTTGTGTTGAACGTGTATTCCGCACCGAGTGCGCGCCACAGTATTTTTACGGTAGAGAGTCGCGGTAGCACTTCTCCGGCTTCAATGCGTTGGATGGTGCGCACGCTTACATGGCTTTTTTCTACCAGCTCTTCCTGCGTGAGATTTTGTTGCTTGCGCAGGGCGGCCAATTGTTGGCCGAGTTCGGGTTGTTGCATGGGGGTAATTTTCTGCTGCAATGATACGGGCCGGTATGTTTTGGAGCTAAAATTTAGCCCGCCACTTGCCCGTCATTTGCTGGAAACTCGTTTTTCTGATTATTCGCGCGGAAATGACGCTGCGATGGTTCAGCGGGATGCAGGCTTTACCGCGAGTACGTGCGCATCACCGCCGGCTGGGGTTTGACTATATTCGCAACATGAGGGTTGTTTTTTATGTTTTGCTCACAATTACTGCCGCCACGGCACAGGTGAAAGAAATTCCGATATCAGGTAAAGTAACCGATCTGGCCACCGGCAAAGGCATAAAGGCACGTATTACATATAAAAGTCTTCCCACCGGGGGCTTAACCGGATCGTTTAACGATAGCAGTTTTCGCTTCGCAGTTTTTGGCACCGCAAAGTACCAGATCACGGCCGAGGCAGAAGGCTTTTTGCCACGTTCGGTGATCATTGACCCGCGGGACTGGGGCCATCAGCAAGAGGTGGTGCGCAACCTGGAGCTAACGCAAAAGGGCAAAACATTTCAACTGGCGCAACTTACATTTGAACAAGGCAAAGACGTGATCCAACCAGAGTCGTTTAACGGTCTGGATGAACTCGCAGCACTGATGCGTGATCGCCCCAAGATGATCATTCAACTGGAGGGCCACACCGATAATCAAGGTGCGCCGGAGGCAAACATGAAGCTATCGGAAGCGCGCGTGAAGGCGGTAAAAAAATACCTCGCGGAGAAAGACGTAGACAAAAACCGCATTAAAACCAAGGCGTTTGGCGGTACCCAGCCACTTACCAAGGAGAAAACCCCCGAGGCGCGCGCGCGTAATCGCAGAGTGGAAATTCGCGTGGTGGCAGAGTAAACAACTTATAACCGGTAGCTAAAGTGGTACACCGCCTGCTCTACACCCCCGGTGGCCCGGTAGAAATCCAGCGCGTGTGTGTCTTCTTGTTCCGCTTGTACAAAGACTTCGGCAAACCCGGCCTCCCGGCAACGGTGTTGAATCTCGGCCATCAATAGCCGTCCGACACCTTTCCGCTGGTACATGGGTAGTACCGCCAAATCGTACACATATGCCAGTTTTTTATCGGAGTAGTACTGATCCCAGACGTACGCGGTAAGTCCGCCCACCAGTTGGTCGTTCACATACGCCGCCAGTACAAAAAAGTCGGGCTGGGCAAGTAGTTTTTCCAGATGCGCCAGGGTGGGCCGCTCATAGGCGGGCATTTCAAATACTTCCTCAAAAAGCGCAATCAATTGTGCGAAATCGGTGGTATGATGTGGCTGTAGCCGTGCTACGCGGGGTTGACTTAGGGTATTCATCACCAAAAAGATAGCAAAAATTCCTGCGGCAGCGTAGCGGTAGTGGGCTTGAAAGGAATCGTGTTTCATCGGTTGTGGCGTATAGTTGCTGGCTCACAAAGAAATTCCTGTTAGCTTGCCGCGGAAATCAAATTCGTTATGATACGTCGGTGGGTGTGGATGGCAATCGCAAGCGTGCTGGCGCTGGGCGCGGGTGGCTGTTCGGTGCATAAAATCTACAGTATGCAGCAACGCAACAAGGTCTATCCGTTTGAGCAAATTAATTTTAACGATGTGATGCGTGCCTACCTGGCGAAGCCGGGGGCGAACACACCCTCAATTGAAGGCATTTATTCCGTTACACTTGTGGTAACCAAGAAAGGCAGGGGGCTGCTGGCAAGCACTGAAAGAGAACGGGTAATTGATCGGCAGGAAAACTACCGGCAGGTGGCGATCATGAAAGACATGAAATCCCAAAACCGGGAGTACATCGAAATTCCCATCGAAACCGGCGTGTTGCCGTCATACTCCATCCGCGGGGAATTCTCGAAAGTAACCAACAACAGCGTGGCCGTGTATCAACGGCTGGAGAAGCGCGGGCGAAGTACCTCCTACACGTTTTCTTTTGATAAGCAGTTTGATGTACTGGAGGGCGTGCGCACGGAAGACCGGGGAAATTTTACCATCACCGAGAAACTCACCTATCTCAAAGTTTTTCCGCGTTAAGCGGCCTTACTGTTTTTTCTTGAATACGTAACCGCCGCGGGTAGATCCCCACACTTGCTGATCTTGTGCGTTGTAGCCGCGGTCCAGCGTAACCATTCCGTCTTTGCGGATCAGGGCTTCACTGGTGGCGTAGGTCGCGCCGCGCAGCTCGCTCGGGCAATTTTTTGCCACCGTGCTTCCTTCAAATGCAGCCTTTCCTTTTCTAACTAAAATAACTTCGCAGCCACTGCGCGTGGTGAGCGAATCGGGAGTGAGTTGTTCTATCAACGCAACGTTGCCCGCTTTTTGCAGCGGATTGGGGAACGTATAAATCGTGCTGATGAACCGATCGCCCTCTTGGGTGAGTTGGTAAATGCGTTGGCGGTAGGGTTTGTTCACCATGTTTGCAGCGGCTTGTTCTACATACAGCCACAGGCCGTCGGTGCGGGATTGCCAGATCGGCACCACCTGCAAGCGGATATCAAAAAACGTGGAATCTGCGGCGGCCTGCGCTGCACTGCTAAACTCGCCTATCATCCATTGCTGCAACTGCCGCAACTGCCGAGACGGTTGGGCGGGTTGCGTGGCGGCACCGAGGCTCAGGACAACACCGAACAAAAAACACACTGCTTTCATTTTCTAAATCTTTTCCCGGGCACATCGGTAAAGAAAAATTCCATGCCCTTGCGATCTTGCAAAGTAACAAAAACGGTCTTCCCATCGGCTCCCCCAAATACGAGGTTGCTGGGTTTCTTCCCCTTGAGGGTAATTTCGCGCAATATTTTTCCGGAGGGCGTTAACACTACCACAGTTCCTTTGTCATAGCGGGTTACATACAGGTTTCCGCGGGCATCGCATTTCATTCCGTCCAATCCAAAATCGCTAAACTCGTACAACAGGCGGGGATTACTCAACCCACCTTTCTTATCCACATCAAATGCCCAGACTTTACGCTGTACGCTCTCATTCACATACAGAATGTTTTCTTCCGGATTCAGCTCAATGCCGTTGGTGGTGCCCAGATTGTCCCACACCACGGTTGCTTCGCCTCCGGGTTCAACCCGCCAAATGCGGCCCGTACCTTTTTTCCAATCCGGGTCGGATGCAAACACCTGATCTTTTTTATTAATCGCGAGATCGTTGGGCTGATTAAATCCCTTGTGGGCCAACACGCTCACGCCCTTCGTCTTCATGTTTACTTTTAGCACATTATGCCCGATCCAGTCGGCCAGCAGCATCTCACCCTTCGAGTTGAATACAATTGCATTTGCGATGCTGTTGTATGGCAGATTGACAAACAGGGTAGCATTGCCGTTATCGTCTACCCGGCCAATGGTGCCATCGCGCTGCACGTTCACGACATACAGATTCCCCGCCCGATCAAAGCAGGGGCCTTCAATGTTTTCGCTAAAAATGTTCTCGGCGGTAAAATCGTAGGCCGTAAAGAGCGATTTGGCCGGCTGTGCCCCGGCTGCAAAACAGATCAGCAGCAGTAAAATACATTTTACCATGATTTGCCGAGGCGGTGCCCGCGCATGGCGTAAAACAAAATGTATGCATAGCACGGCAGCACCACGCACATAAATGCCGTTGCAGGGGGCAGCGATTCGGCAAGTACCGGATAAGCTTGCGGGATAATTGCGCCGCCCGCAATGCCCATAATGAGTATGGCCGAGCCGATTTTGGTAAACTTGCCGAGGCCATCAATCGCCATCGGGAAAATGGCCGGCCACATCAGGGAGTTGGCAAGGCCTAACAGCGCAATACAAAAAATGCTGATGTAGCCTGTGGTAAAAAATGCAGCAGCCGAAAAAACAATGCCGGTAATGGCCGAGATTTTCAATGCCATTTCCTGCTTCAGGTACCGCGGGATGGTGAGCACGCCAATCACATACCCTACCACCATCGACCACAAGGTGTACGAGGTGAAGTTTTTGGTTTCATCCAGACTCATGCCCAGCGCTTTGCCGTAGGTGCCAATTACATCGCCCGCCATTACTTCGGCCCCTACATACGCAAAAATGCAAAGTGAGCCCAGCCACAGATACGGATACTGAAAAATGCTTTTCCGTGCCGGTTGCCCCTCGCTGTTATCGCCTCCTTCCATTTCAATCTCGGGTAAGGGCGAAAACAAAATCATCGCGGCCAACAGGGTAAGCACGGCCGCCATCACACCGTAAGGGGCAATGATGCGTTGCGATAACTCCTGCAATAACTCGTTACGTACCAGCACATCTGTGGTGGTTTGGATGCGCGTTTCTATTTCACTCGCCCCCGCCAATACAATGGCACTCAGAATGAGCGGACTCAGCGCGCCCGCCACTTTATTGCAAATGCCCATGATGCTGATGCGCTGTGCCGCAGACGCGATTGGCCCGATCACCGAAATGTACGGGTTCGAAGCTGTTTGCAAGAGCGACAGCCCCATGCCCTGCACAAACAATCCCGTAAGGAATAAACTAAAGCTGCGCGCAGCGGCCGCAGGAATAAACAACACGCAGCCCACGGCCATCACGGCCAACCCCACGGCCATCCCTTTTTTATAGCCGGTTTTTTCGAGAATGTAAGACGAGGGCACCGCCAGAAAAAAATACGCCATGTAAAAGGCAAACGTAACGAGCAACGCCTGCGCATCCGATTGTAAATCGCACGCCAGTTTCAGAAACGGAATGAGCGTTCCATTCAGCCACGTCACAAATCCGAAAATGAAAAACAAAACACCAATAATGGTAATGGAAATAACATACTGCTTCTGGGAGGCCATGCGGGTTTGAGGTATGGTGAATCAGGTTCTTTTTGCGATTTTCGCACCCGATTTTAGGTTAAATAATCTACACTTCCATGCACTCCAACAAAAAACTCACATTGCTGGTACTGGCTGCTGGCATCGGTAGCCGCTATGGCGGCATCAAGCAGATAGACGGATTCGGGCCCACAGGCGAAACCATCATGGACTATTCCCTCTTCGATGCCGTTCGGGCCGGTTTCACCAAAGTAGTTTTTATTGTGCGCGAAGAGATTTTGGAAACCGTAAAGGCCAGGTTTCTGCCGCAGCTGCAGGGCAAAGTGGAAGTAGCGTTTGTCATACAGTCGCTCGATAAGTTGGTGCCCGAAACCCTCTTGTCGCCCGCTCGCACCAAGCCGTGGGGCACCGGCCACGCGGTGTTGTGCGCCCGCCCCGTTATTCAAGAGCCCTTTGCAGTAATCAATGCCGATGACTTCTACGGCCATGAAGCGTTCCAGACACTGGCCGATTTTTTCCGGCAAGATGCCGCAGGCCACCACGCCATGGTGGGTTACACACTTAAAAATGTGTTGTCCGACTACGGCAGTGTATCGCGCGGCTGTGGCGAAACCGATGCCCACGGATTTCTGCAAACGGTGGTGGAGCGCACAACCATTGTAAAAGAACAAGGCAACATCGTTTCGAAAGAAAAAGAAGGCGACCGTCTGCTTTCGCCCGATACGCCCACGTCCATGAATTTCTGGGGGTTTCAACCTTCGGTATTCGAGTTGGCCGCCACCATGTTCGATGCGTTCTTGAAAAACAACCATCACAACCTGAAATCCGAGTTCTACATTCCGTTGGTGGTGAATGAACTCATTCAAAAAAATCTGGGCAAAGTAAAAGTGCTTACCGGTGGCACCACGTGGTTTGGCGTAACCTATCAGGAAGACAAGCAAGAGGTAACCACACGCCTGCGCGCGCTGCACGATGCCGGCCGCTACCCAACGCCCCTATGGAAGTAACGCCAGCGGTGCCCCCCGAAGTGCTGGCGCAATTCGGGTTACCGCACGCGGTGCATGCAATCCCGTTGGGCGCAGGCCACATTCATACCACACTCCTGCTCGAAGCCGCCACGCAACGGGTAGTCTTGCAGAAAATGAATACGGCCGTTTTTCAACAGCCCAAGGCCATCGCCCACAACCTGCAGGTGGTAGGCGCATACCTTGCGCAGCATCACCCCGACTATTTTTTTCTAAACCCGCAGCCCACCACCACTGGCGCAGCCATGGCAATTGATCATGCGCAGGGCGTGTGGCGCCTCTTGCCGTACGTGGTGAATTCGTATACGTTAGAAGAAATCGAGACGGCCGATCAGGCCTACGAGGCCGCCCGCGGCTTCGGGCTTTTCGCGCGCAACCTCGCCGGATTACCACCAGCGGCGCTGCAGCCCACCATCCCCCGGTTTCATGATCTCGCGTGGCGCTACCAGCAGTTCGAAACCGCGCTCGCCACTGCCACCCCCGAACGAATCACCCGCGCAAAAAAAGAGATTGCATCCGCGCAGGCGTTTCAACCGCTGGTGCATGAATACCAACAGTTGATCCACGCCGGTGCGTTGCCGCTGCGCGTTACCCACAACGATACCAAAATCAACAATGTACTGTTCGATCGCACCACGCATCAGGTCAAATGCGTAATTGATCTCGACACGCTCATGCCCGGCTACTTCATTTACGACCTGGGCGATCTGGTGCGCACGTGCGTTTGCCCGGTAAGCGAAGAAGAAACCGACCTTTCAAAAATCCGCATTCGCACCGAGGTGCAACAGGCGCTCATTGCCGGTTACCTGCAACCCATGTCAGACGTGCTCTCCGAAGACGAGAAAAAACAAATTCCTTTTGCAGGCAAGATGATGACGTACATCATGGCCCTGCGCTTTCTGGCCGACCATCTCAACGGCAATGTGTACTACAAAGTAAAACACCCGCTGCACAACTTAGATCGCGCGCGCAACCAACTGCACTTACTCGAAAAATTGATGTAGAAGCCATCTCAAAAATATCCCGTCATGTCGAACGAAAGTGAGACATCCCTATTTGCAGCGCTGCAATCACGGATTTCTCGGTCGTACCTCCCTCGAAATGAAGCTTTTCATATTTTTGAGATGGCTTCTATTTACTTTTGGGCGGCTTACCGGCTTTCGCTACTCGCCACCCACCGCACCGTCCGGCACGGGCTCAAACACGCGCTCAATCCGGGCCGCGGGTGCCGCCTGATTCACGGTTTCCGCCTTGACATGGGGCAATAAACCGCGCAACGCCGGGCCGCTTTACAACTTGCGCCCAAACCCACCACCGCCTGGGGTTTCAATCCGAATGGATTCCCCGGCAGCCACCGCCACGGTACCAACACCTTTCAATTTTTTTCGGTGCGTGGCGCCAATCAAATACTGGGCGCCCGGCTTTCCCGGCCCGCCGCCCTGCATCCCGTAAGGTAATTCAATGCGGTGCTGTGTTAGCACATTCACCACCGCGGCTTCTAAAAACCGAATCTGTCGTACAATGCCATCGCCCCCGGGCCAACGCCCTTTTCCACCCGAACCGCGGCGCACGGAAAATTCTTCCACGCGCACCGGGTAGCGCCACTCCATAATTTCCGGGTCGGTAATGCGGGTGTTTGTCATGTGTTGGTGTACGGCCGAGGCCCCGGCAAAACCAAGGCCCGCCCCGGCACCACCGCCAATGGTTTCGTAATAGCCAAACCGGTGGTTGCCAAAAAGAAAATTATTCATTGTGCCCTGGCTACATGCAGCAAGTCCAAGCGCTTTCAGCAGCGTATCCGTAAGCCGCTGACTTATTTCGGTATTGCCACCCACCACCGCGGGCAGCGGCGCAGTGGCAAAATCCGGGTGAAGCAAACCCTGCGGCAAGATGATCTCCACCGCCTGCAGCAACCCTTCATTCATGGGCACTTCGTGCTGTAACCACAAGCGCAAAACATAAAGCACCACGCTCTGCACAATTGCGGGCGTGGCATTCAGGTTACCCGGGTGTTGTGACGCTGATCCGGAAAAATCGATCAGCAGTTTTCCCTGTACGTTTTTCAGGCGTACCTGTAGTGGGCGGCCATCGTCCAGCCGCTCGCGGGCGTGTACCGATTTTTTTGCCAGCGTCTTCAGCTTTTCCGCCATGAGCGTTGCCGCAAACTGATGGAGCGCATGCATGTTGGCGGTAACGCGCGCCGGGGTGTGCATGGAACACAGTTCAAGAAGCAACTGCTCGCCAGCCTGAATGGAGGCAAGTGCACCGCGCAAGTCGGCCAGGTTCTCCTCCGGCAGCCGCGATGGATACGGGCCGGTGGAAAACAATTTTTCCATGGCGCTCCACTGGGGCGTACCGGCGCGGAGCAAATGCTGGGGCTCAATAATCACACCCTCTTCTGCCAGGGTGCGGGCATGGGCGGGCATGGAGCCGGGCATGCTGCCTCCGATTTCTGCGTGGTGCGCCCGGTTCGCCACGAAGCCAACGCGTTTGCCCCGGTAATACACCGGCTTGATGAGTGTAACATCGGGCAGGTGCGAGCCGCCAAATGCCGGGTGGTTGGTAATGGCCACATCGCCCTCCCGAAGCGGCAGCACGTTTAGCACTTCGCGCACACAAACCCCCAGGCTACCCAGATGCACGGGGATGTGCGGTGCGTTTACCACCAGTTGCCCGCGGGCGTCCAGCAGGGCACATGAAAAGTCGAGTCGCTCCTTCACGTTTACCGAGAACGAGGTGCGTTGCAGCAGTGCGCCCATTTCTTGCGCAATGGCGGTAAATCGGTTGGCAAACAACTCCGTCTCCGCCCAACGCGAAAATGAAGTAGTGTGTAATGTGTTTTTCTTTTTACTCAGTATGGCCTGCCGGAATCCGTTGAGGCGCAAGCGCCAGTGCGGTGGCAAATAAATGGTGGAGTTGGCGCTGCTCACTACACAAGGGCCGCTGATTTCATCGCCGGGAGCCAGCGCCTCCCAATTCAGAAATGCCGCAGGCCGTTTTTTTCGATAGGCGAGTACGCTTCGTTTTTTTCGTGATGTTGGCGCACCCACTACCCGGGCGGTTACGCGCAGCGAAACCACTTCGATCTCCCGCTGGGGAAGCCAGTGGCCATATACTTCGCGATACTTTTTTTGAAAGGCACGCAGCCATGCCTGCGCGGATGAGTACGTGCCCGTAAGTTCCAGCGAGCTTTCTTGTCCCACGAAACGCAGCCAGGCAAACCGGGTGCCTTCGCGCACGGCATCGGGCGGTGCGCCATCGTTCACCAATTGGGCGCGGGCGTGCTCGTAGCGCTCCGCGAATAGCTGCTCGGCTTTGTGCGCAAACGCCGCCAGTGGCTCCAAAATCAATTGCTCGGCAAACCGCTCTTCCACCGCGTGGCCAATACCAAAAGCACTTAACAAACCGGCTTCGTAGGGCACCACAATTTCCTTCATGCCCAGCATGTCGGCCAGCGCGCACGCATGTTGCCCTCCCGCGCCACCAAAGCAAAGCAAGGTGTGCTGCGCGGGGTTTTCGCCCTTTTGTGTAGATACTTTGCGCACCGCGGCAGCCATTTTCTCATTGGCAATCTGCACCAGCGCCAGCAGCATTTTTTTACGATTCGGGCGCTGCCCGGTGTGGGCGTAGATTTTTTCGATTAGCCGATTCAGCGCGTGCGCGGCTGCAGCTTTTTGCAACGGCACCGCCATGGCATCTGGATTAATCCGTCCAAGCAACAGGTTTATATCGGTAATGGTAAGCGGGCCACCGGCACCATAACAGGCGGGCCCGGGCGAAGCACCCGCACTGTGCGGCCCAACAGTAAGGCGGTGCCCATCGAAATCACAAATCGAACCGCCACCGGCTGCAATCGTCTCAATGGCCAGGGCAGGCGATTGAATGCGCACCGGGCCCACCTTCGATTCAAACCGGTAGTCGTACTGGCCGTGGTACAAACACACATCGGTGCTGGTGCCGCCCATATCAAACCCAATTAATCGCGTTACGCCCGCTTGCCGTGCGGCGGTAACCGCGCCCACAACACCGCCCGCGGGCCCACTTAACAAACTGTCTTTCGGATAAAAACGCTGTGCGGGTAACAAGGTGCCCGCGCTGGTCATGACCTTAAACGTACTGCTCACCAATGCCGACTGGATGCGCGCAACGTAGGTTTGCATGATGGGTGCCAGGTAGGCATTGGCCACGGCCGTTTCTGCACGGTCCAGAAACTTGATTTGCTGCGACAACCGGCTGGACACCGATACAAACGAAAAGCCACGCTCGTGCAATCGTTCTGCTACGCGTTCTTCATGAGCTGCATTCCGAAAACTGTTCATGAAGGCCACCGCCACCGACTCAATCTTTTGCTTTTTAAGCACAGCCAGATGTTTTTCGAGTTCAGATTCGTTCAGCGTGGTGATTACGTTACCCTGTGCGTCTATGCGCTCATTCACCTCCAGCACTAACGTGTACACCGGTGCTTCTTTTACGATGTTGAGGGCAAACAACTCCGGGCGTTGCTGGTTGCCGATGACGAGCAGATCGCGAAAGCCCTTTGTTACGAGCAGCGCGGTGCGGGCTCCTTTGCGTTCCAGCAGTGCGTTGGTGCCGCGGGTGGTGCCCAGCTTCAGTTCGATGGGCGGAAGTGGATGGGGAAAAGCCGTTTGCGTAAGCAACCGGGCTGCAAATACGGGCACTTCTTCCCCGGTGGTTACTTCCACCCATGTGCCGGCAGTTAACTTCGGAAGAGTTCCGGCTACACGAATGGCGCCCAAGGTGGTATTTACTGATTCGATTTTAAAGGAACGTGAACCGGCACCGATGCGAACGGTATAATTCCCATAGATGTCGGCCGGCTGGGGCCAGCGGATGTCGGTAAAAATTTCATGCGTGGTGGCATGGGTTACTGCCCCGCGCAGTACGCCGGAACTGAGTACCTTCAGGCGATGTAACTGGCCGCCCGGATCGTGGGCGATGCAATCCGTAAAGGTGCCGCCGGTATCAATCCAGATTTTCCACGCGGGCATTACTCTTCCGGAATCGACAATACAATTTGCTTTACCGGCATCCGAATGCCAATGGCTTTAATAAACTCCAGCGAGCCATCGGGTCGTTCGCGCGTGATGGGTTGGGTGTAAATAATCGTGTCGGTGCCCAGCTTTTGCACATTATCGCCCATCTTGTTTTCGGCTGCGCCGGCCACATACGCCGCAAGCACACCCTGTTCTTTTTCGGATAAGCCGGGCTGATCGGGCAACAACTCGCGAATTACTACTTGATGTTTGTTTTCAAGTGTTGCCTTGGCGGCAACATCGGCAAGATAAGCACCCGCCACTTCGCGGCCTAGCGCGTAGGCCGCATCCAGAATCTGGGCTTCATTCACTTTTTGAATCGCCCCGTTTTTCATGTTCTCGCGAATGTTTTCGCGCTGCTCTTTGGTGAGCGAGCCGGTACAGGCCCCACAAATTACAAGTAGGAAAAGAAAAATGCGGTTCATACGTCGCCAAATATAAACTACTTCAACGTGGCCGCAATGCCCTCCCGGTAAGTCGTGGCCGTTTGGTGGAATGCATTTTCAAACTTGCTGCTATCGAAAAAATAGTCGCGATTGAACTGATACATCATCTCTTTAAACTCGCGCAGCACCGGAATGAAAAGACTCAACAAATTCACCCCCAGCCCCTGTACTGCCTGAAGTTTGTAGGGCTGGCCGGTGAGTTCGCACGCCATGCGCACGTATTGTTCGCCCGTAAGCGGCTCCTTGCTGGTAAGCGCATGCCAGGTTTGTTGGTAGGCGCTGGGCGTATTGCCGAGCAACGCGGTGGTAGCACCGGCATCGGGGGTGTAGGTAAAGGTATGCACACATCGGGGGTTACCGATCCATTGCGGAGACTTTTTCGCTTTCAGTTTCAGGGTAACCGATTGGTGGGTTAAGCTCAGTTCCGCACCGGGGCCATAAAAATCTGCAGCCCGCACAATCAGTGCCTGCACGTTTCCCGCCTTCATTTCGTTCAGCAGCTGGGTGGCGATCTGGGCGCGCACTTCACCCTTTTTGCTGGTGGGGTTAAACGGTGTGCGCTCCGTCATGGGTGCGGCCACGGCACCATATGCATATACATTATCGAAAAAAACCAGCTTTGATCGATGCTTTTTGCAGGCGTTGATCACGTTGCGCATCACCACCGGCCAATCGCGTTGCCAAACTTTTGTATCGTAAGGAAGGCCGGCTACCAGGTAGGTAACTTCACTTCCTGCCACGGCGCGTGCGGTTTCAGCTTCGTTCAATAAGTTGGCTACGAAGAGTTCATCGGTGGCGTTTACCCGGCGCGGATTTCGACTCACCTGGCGAATGTGCTGGGTGTATGCGGGCAGTCGCATCGACAGTTCCCGGCCAATCACCCCGTTAGCTCCTAAGATCGTTTGCATAACTTTTTTCTGATAGACGAAAGGTGGTAATTTTTCGCCTTTCTGGTAACGCGAAACAAAACACTTTTACTAGAAGCCATCTAAAAAATATGAAAAGCGTCATTTCGAGGGAGGTACGACCGAAAAATCCGTGATTGCAGCGCTGTAAATAGGGATGTCTCACTTTCGTTCGACATGACGGGATATTTTTTTGAGATGGCTTCTAAAAACCTACTGGCACTCCAGAAAATCAAGCGCCGCCTCCTCACTCTCGAAGGTTTGAAAATTCCGCTGGAAATTGAGATTGAAGCCCTGAAGGATAAATTGTTTGGCGATCGATAGTTCGCCCGCAATGGCCAGATGCTGCAACCGCGCAAGATGTTTGGCGGTAACCCGCTCCGCCTCGCGCATGTATTCACCCGTAGCAAAGCTCGAATTGTTAAACAGCGAAATTGCAGAAAATGGGCGGTCATGTTCGGATAGCCGATCGTCCAGCTCGTGCAACAGCGCGATCATCTCTTTTACCGAGCAATCGCGATAATCGATTCGGTAAATCAGCTTACCCGCGCGTATTATTTGTGAAACACGTCCGCTCACCCTTTTCGTGTTTTTAGAAGTAGTTGGATACTTTTTTCGGGTGCAAGGTAAGGCGATTTATTTGTAAGGTTTGCCACAGCACGTGGCCACCGCGCCTCAAAAAAGTTTTAGCTGGTGCTCATCCGCGTGGGTAATGATGGTGAGCACACGCGGTTCGTGGAAATTGGATACAGAGATGCCGAGCAGCCGCACCTGCTGCCCCATCGAGAAAGTGCTGTCGAGTAATTTTTTTGCCGTGGATTCGATCAACTCTACATCGTTGGTGCCGTCTGCCAACGAATGGCTGCGTGTGATCTGGCGGAAATCATGGTACTTTACTTTGAGCGTAATCGTTCGGCCCTTGAGTTGGTGGCGTGCCAGCCGGTGCTGTACGATGGCCGCAAGCTTCTCCAGTTCTTCGTACATCTGGTGGCGCTCGGTAAGATCAAACGGAAACGTGTCTTCCGCACCCACTGATTTCGCTTCGCGCTCGGTACGCACGGGGCGGTCGTCCTGGCCCCGCACAATGTGGTAGTAAAATTTGCCCGGCTTGCCGAAGTATTTGATCAGCTCAGCTTCCGTCAGTCGTTTTAGATCGGCTCCGGTATGCAACCCCATTTGTTTCATCCGGGCTGCGGTAACCTTGCCCACCCCATAGAATTTTTCTACCGGCAGTTGTTCGATGAATGCTGCCAGGCGCGATGGGCCGATGAAGGTAAAGCCATTCGGTTTGTGCAGATCGGAGGCAACCTTTGCCGCAAACTTGTTTACGGAAACCCCGGCCGAGGCAGTAAGTTGTAACTCTTCGCGAATCGCTCGTTTAATCTGGCGTGCAATTTCTAAGGCAGAGCCAATGCCCAGATGGTCGGTGGTAACATCCAGATAGGCTTCATCCAGCGAAAGCGGTTCCACCAAATCGGTATAGCGATAAAAGATGGCCCTGATCTGCTGCGACACCTGCTTGTACACCTCAAATCGGGGGTAAACAAAAATCAAATCTTTACACAGCCGGGCCGCCACTTTAGACGACATGGCCGAGCGCACACCAAATTTCCGGGCTTCGTAGCTGCACGTAGCAACAACACCGCCACGCCCTTGCGGCGAGCCGCCAACAGCAATGGGTTTGCCTCGGTACTGGGGAAAATCGCGCTGCTCCACAGACGCGTAAAAGGCATCCATGTCGATGTGAATGATTTTCCGAATGGGATTTTCCACCGCGCAAAGATAGCTGCCGAACTTCGGATCAGTCGGGTCAGGCTATTCCTGTCCGCGGGCGAACGCTTTTTTCCCACGATCGGGCGCGCGGCGGCGGTAAATCGCCTTTGTACTCAAATCCAAGCCATTATCTTGTGGCACTGCCTTTGCCCATGCAACGGGTTACTCACCGCCTATGCTCAAAAGCTATCTCCTCATCGCCTTGCGCAGCCTGCGCAGAAATAAGTTGCACGCTACCATCAATATCGTAGGTCTTGCCATTGGCATGGCGTGCTGCATCCTGATCACGCTGTTTGTGCAGTTTGAGTTAAACTACGACCGCTACAACCGCAGGGCCGACCGCATTTATCGGCTGGTGCTCAATCTTGAAGCCAACAACTGGGCCATTTCGGCTTTCCCGATCGGACAGATGCTGAAGGATAATTTTGCGGAGGTCGAGACGTTTACGCGCATCAAACCCAGCGAAATTTTTGTGCGGAACTCCGAGCGCGACATCAAAATCAAAGAAAAAGTATTTTTTGCCGACTCCTCGGTGTTTGATGTGCTCGACATTCATCTGCTGAAAGGCGAGGCGGCTACTGCCTTGGCGGAAGTAAACTCAATGGTGCTTACGCCTGCAAAAGCACGGGCCTTTTTTGGTGATGAAGATCCCATCGGCAAAACGCTTACGCTGCTCAACGACAATAAAGAGTACAAGATTACCGGGGTGTTCGAACCGTTGCCGTCAAACGCGCATGTGCACCCGGAAGTCATGGTCTCGTCCGACAACTTTGAGCCGATGCGCCCCGGCTCACCGCAAGGCTGGAGTTACCTCACCAACCACTACACCTACCTGGTGCTGCCAGCCGGCATTGATCACGTTGCGTTCAGCAAAAAGATTTCGGAGTTCATGGACAAGTTTCAACAGCTCACGCCCGATCAGCCGCGCAACGATCTGCCCCTGCAACCGCTTACGTCCATTCATCTGCACTCCAACCGCGGGCTGGAGGTGGAGGCCAACGGCAGCATGACTACCGTGTACGTGATGTCGGCCATCGCCTTTTTCATTCTGATCATTGCCTGTATCAACTTTATGAACCTGACCACTGCGCAATCGCTGAAGCGGGCGCGCGAAGTGGGCATTCGCAAAGTGGTGGGCAGCCGCAGGGCGCAACTCATCTTCCAGTTTCTCAGCGAGTCGGTGGTGATCAGTTTTGTTTCGCTCGTGCTGGCCGTGGTTATTCTGGCCGCGGTAATTCCGGAGTTTAATAACGCATCGGGCAAGCAACTGGAGCTTAATCCACTAGCCAATGGCTTTGTGCTGGCGCTTTTCGCGATCATCACATTTTTTGTTGGGGTGTTGGCCGGCACGTACCCTGCGTTTTTTCTTTCCAACTTCAAACCAACCGCTGTACTGAAGGGCAATTTTGTAAGCAACCTGAAAGGGCAGTTGTTGCGCAAAGGGCTGGTGGTTTTCCAGTTTGCCATTGCCTTCGTGATTATGGTGGGCACCTACATTATTTATGCGCAGCTCGATTTCATGGTGAACAAAAACATGGGCTTCGACCGCGAGCAGGTGGTGGTGGTGAGGCTGCCGCAGGACAGCGTGGGCGATCTAACACTAAAAAACGAGATGCTGAAACTGGCGGGCGTACAGTCGGTGACGCGGAGTTTGGAAATTCCCGGCAAGATGGTGCGCACCACAAACTTCTGGCATGAAAATGCCAAAGACAATCAACCGCAGAATATGTACTTCTTCAGTGGCGATGCGGATTTGTTGCAAACCCTCGGCATGAAGATGAAAGTAGGCGAGTACTTCCATCCCGATTCAAAGCAGTACGGAAAAGAATTTGTAATCAACGAAACCGCGTGTGCCCTTTTTGGCTGGAAGCCGGAGGAGGCGATTGGCAAGTTGATGAACTTTGGCGAGCGTGGTGATGCCCCCGGCAAAATCATTGGTGTGATTGAAGACTTTCACTTCAAGCATTTGCATGACAAGATTGATCCGCTGGCCATGCACCTGGAGCCAATGTACGAGGGGCAGTTCATGAGCATCCGCATGAAGTCAAATGACATAAAAGCAACTCTTGCTGACGTAGAGCGCGTCTGGAAAACGATTATTCCCGCCTATGAGTTTGAATACCAGTTTCTTGATGAAACCTTCGATAAACTATTCGATCAGGAACGCAGGCTGGGCCGGCTGTTCGGCATCTTTTCAGGCCTTGCGATTTTTGTTTCGTGCCTCGGTTTGTTTGGGTTGGCTTCGTTTACGATGGAGCAAAGCCGCAAATCGGTGGCTGTACGGAAAGTATTGGGCGCATCGGTATCGAACATCGTGGTGATGATGTCTAAAGATTTTCTCACGCTGGTGCTGATCGGGCTGGTGATTGCCGCGCCCGTAGCGTGGTATGCCATGACGCAGTGGCTCAACGGATTTGCCTACAACGTGGGCTTTACGTGGGTGGTGTTTGTGTATGCCGCGGTTGCAGGGGCGGTGGTGGCTTTTGGCACCGTAAGCTACCACTCGCTGCGGGCCGCCACCACCAACCCCGTAAATTCGTTGAAAGATCAGTAGCGTTTTATGCGCCAGGTCAGCGGAGCCTTGGCGCGCCCCAGGTTACCTGCATATTGCCTTTGATGAATGTAACAAAAGCGCGTGTCGCACGTCTGGCACTATAAACGCATGCTGCTCCGGACTCGTTTGTTGATCGTTGGTGGTGTAACCCTGTATGTCTGGGCGTTGCTGGTTTGGGATTATTTTCATGGCGGTGTTCCCGTTCATCACTTTCTGGCCCGCGAAGACATGCCAGCCTTCTCCAACTGGTGGGGCGGTCTTCTGCTTCCGCTGCTTACCGCCTTCGTTACGTATCGTGTTCGGCAACGCTTAGCCACAACAAACCCGGAGACGGAAATTCCAACTTCCGTCACCCTTACCTTTCTCAGTGCGCTGGCGTATGGCGGGGCCATTGCGTTTTGCTTTAGTCTGGGTGTGGAAGACGTTCCCTTTTATATGCTCGTGGCCCTGATCGCGTTTTCATTGTTCTTTCCGATCTACCGGGGTGAATTTTTTCTAGGTCTCATTGTTGGGCTCACCTATACCTTTGGCGGAGTGCTTCCGGTTATCATTGTATGCCTCTTGTGCGTCATTGGGTTGTTCTCCTACAAGCTCGTCCGGCCGGCCGCCATGTGGTGTGTGGCCCAGATTCGGGGAAAATAGTTGGCATTTGATATTGCTCGCCAGGCGGAATTATTCTGTTTCTTTACAACATGAATGTTCGCCCTACGCTCACCCAGATGCTCGGCATTGACTATCCCGTCATTGTCGCGCCCATGTTTTTGATTTCCAACACCAAGATGATCAAGGCCGCCCTGGCCAGTGGCGTAACCGCTGCCTTTCCCGCGTTGAATTACCGCACCGATGCGGAGTTGCGCGCGGCCATCCGCGAAATCAAGGAATTTTCATCCAAGCCGTTTGGGGTAAACCTGATTGTGAACAAATCGAATCCCAAATACAAATCGCAACTCAAAACCTTGCTGGAGCTGAAGGTCGATTACATCATCACGTCACTGGGCAGCCCCAAAGAAGTGATCGATCAATGCAAGCCGCTGGGCATTAAAGTGTTTTGCGATGTGGTCGATCTGGCCTACGCCAAAAAGGTGGAGCAGATGGGGGCCGATGCGCTGATTGCCGTGAACTCGCGCGCGGGCGGCCATGCAGGCAACATTGCACCCCGCGACTTAATCACCATGTTGAAAGAAAATTGCGGCCTGCCCATTATTTCCGCGGGCGGCATCGCCACGGGCCAGCAACTAACCGAAGTGATGGCATGGGGTGCGGCCGGTGCATCGGTGGGCACGATCTTCATTGCGTGCGCGGAGGCCGACATCTCGCCCGAATACAAGCAAGCCATGATCGACTATGGCGAAAAGGACATCGTGCGCACCACCAAGCTTTCGGGCTCCGCACTTACAGTCATCAATACACCGTACGTGCAGCAACTGGGCACCAAGGCCAACTGGCTGGAGTGGATTTTGAATAACAACAAAACGCTGAAGAAATACGCCAAGATGCTGCTGGCCTTCCGCGGCATGAAAGCCGTGGAGAAAGCCGCCTTTGGCGCCACCTACAAAACCGTGTGGTGCGCAGGCCCCGCGATTGAACACGTCCACAGCATCCGGCCGCTACGCGAAATTGTTCAGGATTTGACCACCGGCTACGTGCCGCCCCGGTAAGAAGATTTATAAAATGGGTTGAAGCGGGAGTTGATTGGATTTCGCCTCCATCTTCCCGATCATTTTTCTTTCCCAATCGGTAAATGGTGCTTCGTGTTCCACGTGCTCCTCGATCAAAGGCGAAAAACGAAGGCGATATTTCCAGATCACCTCGGCACCAATGGCCAACTTGAGGTCGCGCAGCGGGAGTTGATCGTCTATCCAATACAAACGGGTACCTACGGGCAGCCCCGAGGAGCCGCTCATGATGGGTAAATCCGAGCGATCCAACTTGCGTTGTAGCTCTTTTTCAAAACCGGGTCGGCCGGAAATATAAATTGTGTTCCACGTCATAAATGCAGGCACCATACAACATTTGGGGCTTTTGTTCTTTCGCAGCGGATTTGTTTCGCCTGTTGGAGCCCCGGATACGTTTTGTTCAGGAATGCCCGAGCGTTGTTGTTCGTTACCGCTTGGGTAACGAAACGGCCGTGGTAAAAGTTGCAGCTTTAGTTGCGCTTGTAAAATCGAACGTGTGCCCAGTTCTGCTCAGGGCTTTCGCTCAAGGTGTAGTAGCCGCTACCATCCAGTTTGAACGCAATGGCTTCGCCCTGGGCTTCGCGTTGATAGCGGAGTGCTTTTGCCGTTCCGCGAAGTGCTTCGGCAACGGTTATTCCTGCCGGTCGCGGCCAATAGTAAACGGCCTCATAGTCGCGTAAAAGAATTTCGTGTCCGTCGGGCGAGATGTCGCCACCGTTTATATTGTGAAAGGGAAGTTCGAGTTGAAAAGTGGCGCGAAGCGTGTCTGCATCCAGCGGATTTTTCACCTCGTATACCCGTACCGCGTCTTCGCGTTTCGAAACGAGATAAAGATGTTGCGTAACCGGGTCGGCCAAAAGCGTTTCGCTGTCGCGGATGCCATCGTCTAACTGGATTGTAAGCGTGTGAAACTGGCGGAGGGTATCCACGGCTTCACCGCGAAAGGCCGGCTCCTCAAAACAGTAGATGTGTTTGTAGGGGAATCGGGCCAGATTATCTCCAATATCGGCCACAAACAAATACGAAGTAGAGTCGGGGCCGAGGCCAATGGCAACATCTTCCCAGTCACGGTTTTTTGCACCCTGCAGATAGCAGGTAAAAACAATTTTTCCTTCCTCGTTAATGAGGAACAGCCGCGCAGAGTCACCGCTGTCGTTATGCGTCCACAAATAGCCCGGGTTTTTCCGGCTGGCAACCAAGCCCGAGGCTTCCTCCAAAACAGGGTCAATCTGGCCGAGTTTACGCCCGGCAGAAAAATCGCTGCTGATGGGTAGTGGGTTTTTGCGTTCGCAGGCAAAGCACCCGCTGAGCAGGCACGCCAAAAGCACCAGCCGGCCCACCTTATCGTTTCGTTACGGGCAAACCACTGGCAACCCATTCATTGAAACCACCTTCCAGTTCAATCACCTGGTATCCGTTTTTTCGCAGTAGGGCTGCGGCCTTTGCGCTGCGTACGCCAGCTGCGCAGTATACAAAAATCGGCTGCTTCTCGAGTGTAAGAATATCTTTTTCAAAACTGGCGGATCCAAAAACAATGTTGCGCGCACCCTCAATTTTTCCACTCACGAGTTCTTCGGGTCTGCGCACGTCAACCAGCACCGCGTTAGGCGTTGCGGAGAGCTGCTTCTGGAATTCCCGTGGGGCCAACACGGGCTCTTTTTTCTGCGTGGGGCCACAGGCGAGCAACAAAAGAAGTGCGGGGGCAAAGAATAATTTCATGGCATGTGCGGATCGGTGCGGCACAAAGATAAATCAACGCTTGGAAATCCGGTTTCCCGATACCAACCGCTGACGATCGCACTTAAACCGCGATACGTTGCCATCGCGTTTCCGTGCAAATTTCGTAGCCCGACCGTTTACCCGTTTCCGCCATCTGCGCCACGCCTCTGGCGCCAATTGTTGCCGCATCAGGTCCACTACTGCGTCTTCGCGTAATCCAAACTGGGCCTCAATCGCCTCGAAAGGTGTGCGGTCTTCCCACGCCATTTCAATTATTCGGTCAATCGCTTCCGCGGATAGCATGGCAAAAAAACAGGGCACTGTGGACTTTTGTTTTCGCGCGTGTAGCAAAGCCCGGTACGAATGACAATTTGTATCTTTGCCGCCCTATGGTCGAAAAGTTAGAAGAAATAAAGAGCCGGTTTGAGGAGGTGGCAATGCTCATTGTACAACCCGGTGTAGTAAACGATCCGAAAAAATTTTCGCAGCTCAGCAAAGAATATAAAGACCTGGAAAAGGTGGTGCGCAAGTACGAGGAGTTTCAGAAGATTGGGGATGACATGCGCCAGGCAAAGGATGTATTGGAAACGGAAAAAGATGAAGGCATGCGCGAATTGGCCAAGCAAGAACTTGCCGATCTGGAACCCCAATTGGCCGCACGCGAGAAAGAACTGAAAGACCTGCTCATGCCGAAAGACCCGAATGACGATAAGAACTGTATCCTCGAAATCCGTGCGGGCACGGGTGGCGATGAGGCAGCGTTATTTGCAGGCGATCTGTGGCGCATGTACCAACGCTATTGCGACCAACGCGGCCTGAAAATGGTGGTGATGGACGTAACCGAGGGCACCGCCGGCGGATACAAAGAAGTGATCAGCGAGGTATCGGGCGATGGAGCCTATGGTATCTTTAAATACGAATCGGGTGTACACCGCGTGCAGCGCGTGCCGGCCACGGAAACCCAAGGGCGCGTGCACACCAGTGCCGCATCGGTGATCGTGCTTCCGGAAGCCGATGAAGTGGATGTGCAGATCAACCCGGCCGATTTGGAATACCAGACGGCGCGCAGTAGTGGCGCCGGTGGCCAGAACGTAAATAAAGTAGAAACCAAAGTGCAACTTACCCACAAGCCTTCCGGCATTGTGGTGGTGTGCCAGGTGGAACGCTCGCAGCACGGTAACCGCGAACGCGCGTTGCAGATGCTGCGCACGAAATTGTATGAGATTGAGCAGGAGAAGAAGAATGCCGAGGTGATGGCTTCCCGCAGAAGCCAGGTGCGCAGTGGAGACCGATCGGAAAAAATCCGCACCTACAATTATCCGCAAAGCCGTGTTACCGATCACCGCATCAGTTTTACCAAATACAACCTGCCGGCGGTGATGGATGGCGATATTGAAGACTTTATTGAACAATTGAAAATAGCAGAGGCTGCAGAAAAGATGGCGGAAGCCAAATAATCTGCAGCCCCTTGCGGCAAAAGGATTTTAGTTCTCCTCCGTTGCCTTGATCTGCTCGTCCAGAATCTTATCGATGAGCTCGAGTTGGCGCTCATTGATGGTGTTATCCACCCGCGCTTGCTTTTTCATGAACCGGAACATCGCGTTCTTCTTGATCTCATAGGCAATAAAAACGGAGTATTTGTTTTCCTTTTCATTGAAGTATTTCTCCTCGCCTATTTTACGTAAGTCTGCAATGCTGGTGTTCATGGTTTGGCGCACCAAACTTTGGAACTTATCGGCCACATCCGCTGCGCGCTCGTTTTCGGTTTGCCCCAGGTATTGATCGGCCACTTGTTTCATGGTGGTATTTACCTGTCCGGCGAGTTGTGCTTTCGCTTCAATATCCGCTTTTCCGCGGGCAATGTTGTCTTGCGAGCTTTCGCCTTTACCGGTAGCACGAAAGAAGCGGTTATTCGATTCATAGGCGCTTCCGCGAAATGGCTCTTTTACTTTCTTGCCTAGTGTACCGTTGGCGCACGCGGTGGCCAATGCCAGCAGAATCAGTACCGAAAACAGGTTTTTCATGTGTCTATGCTTTATGCAGTAAACTTAGTAAAAATTGTGCCAGAGTCGCTTACTCTTCGGTTGTTACGGTACCGTCTTTCTGCACCACAATTTGAATTTTGGAGGCCCCGGCACGGGCCGATGAAACCGCCTTGCCCACATCGGTCAAACCTTTAGCGTTATAAATCTTTGCGGCCGTTACCACATCAATGGCCAGCCGGGTTTGTTCTTCGGGAATCGGCACGAAGCTGAGAAAGTTCAATCGCACTCCTTTCGTGTCGAGGAGTTTGTTTACCTCAACCAGTAATTTTTCTTCAAAATCTGCCTGTGAGAAATCCACAATGTCTTCATGAATCAGCAGATCGCGCGATACTTCTTTGATGCGCTTATCAATTACCGAGTTCTCGGCTGTTTCATAAACGGCAAAGCTATTGCTGTTGTCGTCTGACGTGGTGTTTGGCTTGCCCAGGTATTTCGCTTCGTTAATAAAAGCGATGGGCTCGGTAATGGAGTAATCGTACGTCACTTCAATATTGGCCAGTACGCGATCTTTAAAAGCGGTTCGAAATTTCGATTCGCCCTGCATCGGGTAATCGGGTATGGTGATTTTATATGCGCACACGCCAATGCGCTTGGGCACGGACTCGCCGGGCTTGATCACTTTCCAGGAAACACCACAATCGTCTGTGATGAGTGTTTGTACGTTGGAGTGGGCATAATCGCAGGCTTGTACCACAAGGGCAGCCAGGGCTAAACCAAATAACTTCTTCATCATGTTGTTTTTATGCTGCAATAATACGCTTCAGCGTGTATTGGTAACACTTACGTTGATCAGCAGCTGCCACCGAAACGCCCAACGCCAGCGCAACGTGTACTTCGTAATGCCGCTCGCCCGCAACAACGCCACCCACTCGGCTTTGGAAAACGCGCGTGCCACCGAGAGAGGTGCATCGAACTGCACCATGGCGCTGCGGGAAAAGAGTTTGGTAAGTACCAGAATGGAGTAATATGCCAACGGATGGCGGTGTAAATCGTTGATTACAATACCCACGCGCGTTTGGCTTTGGAACTGTTTCAAAAGCGTTACCAGTTCCCCTTCGCGGAAGTGATGCAACACCAGGGTAGCGGTAATCACATCAAATTGCTGCTGCCGAAATTCCTCGGAAAAAATATTGGCTTCGCGGATTTCAATTTCGGGGTAGGCGCGGGTTTGTACCTGCGCATAGGCCACGATATGTGGGTTTGCATCAAACCCGATGAGGCGCAACTTCCGGTTTGCTTTTCGCGCCCACTCGGCCATACGAATCAGCAAGTCGCCACCGCCGCATCCAATATCGGCCACCACTAGTTCGTGGTTGGGGTTTTGCGTGTGTACCACGGAGGCTAATCCCGAAAGGGTAATGGCGTTGCCACCGAGCCACGTGTTAATGATGTGCAGCTCGCGCAAGGTTTGGTGTACCACTTCGCCCTGGCAATTCAGGTCGTCCATCCATTCTTCGGTATTGGCACGTTGTTGAAAATCAGGCACGGTTTACGAGGTTGGAGTTGGTGGCGGGTTGAATACAACGTGCAGCAGCATACTTTCCAGGGTTAACCCCGGGCCAAAGGCGAAGCTTAATATGGTTTTGTGGTCATCCTCCGCCTTCAACTGCTGCCAAATTTCTTTCAGCACAAAGAGCACGGTGGGCGAAGACATGTTTCCGTATTTCTGGAGCACGCGGTACGCGGCGGCATTTTGTTCTTTGGTGAGGTGAAGCTCGGCTTCAACCGCTTCCAGAATTTTTTTGCCCCCGGGGTGGATGGCGAAAAGATCTACATGGCTGAGATCGCGATCAATTTTTTTCAGTAATCGTTGGGTAAGGGGATGGATGCCGGATTGAATGACCTTGGGTACGTAGGAAGACAACCGCATTTCAAAACCCCAATTGCCGATCCGCCACGCCATGTCGTTTTCGCCTTCGGGGGCTAAATCGCAATAGAATGCAGCCGGGCTGAGATTTACCCCTGTTCGCGCTTTGCTCTCCACCAACACTGCAGCGGCACCATCGGCAAACAATGCGTTGGCCAGGATGTTGTCCTCGGTAGGTTCCTTTTGAAAATGGATGCTGCACAATTCTGTGCACACCACCAGTACGCGCGCGTGGGGCGATGTCTCACAAAACTGGTGTGCCAGCTTTAAGGCGTTAAAGGCGGCGTAGCAACCCATAAAGTTGATGCACACGCGTTGCACATCGGTGGGGAGGCCGAGCACCTTTACTAAATCGATGTCGAGCCCGGGGGCATACATGCCCGTGCAACTGACCACCACCAAATGGGTGATTGACTCGGGCAGCACTTCCGGGCGCTGGCGCCACACTTCCTGCACGGCTAGCTCGCTCAACACCGGGGCGTGTTTTTGAAACAGGTGCATGCGTTGAGCGGTGGTGGGAAAGGGCTCCAGATTCGCTGCGGGCGGGTAGAATGTGCGCGCACCGGTACTGCCATAGTCCAATAGCACGGAGTGGCGCGTGTCTATGCCGCTGGCCCGGAAGATGGCCCGCAGTTTGCGCGCCTCCGGTTGCGGTAGTGCCATTGCGCGTGCCATGAACTCGGCAATGTCTGACTGAAGGTGTGCGTGCTGCGGGCTTGCCGTACCCAGGGCGGTGATGTAACTCATGAATTAGTGAAACCAAAAAAGCCTATTTTAGTTTCTTTTACAACTTGTTGTTTATGTTTAAACGCTCCAGCTGGCTGCACTTGCGCATCCCATTTTCATTTTTTCTCATGCCCGTGTATTTTTTTGCACTGGCCATTTCGCCCAATTTTACAGCAAACTCGTTGGTGTGAACGTTTCTGATCATTCATCTTTTTCTTTATCCCGCCAGCAATGGGTACAACAGTTATTTCGATAAAGATGAGCAAAGCATTGGTGGCCTGAAAACCCCACCGCCGGTAACGCCTGGGTTGTATTGGCTCGCACTCGCCTTCGATGCGGTAGCCTTGGTGCTGGCCGCATGGAAAATCGGCTGGCTCTTTTTTGCGTTTGTGCTCGTCTATGGCCTGGTTTCAAAAGCATATAGCCATCCGTGGGTGCGTTTGAAAAAATATCCGGTGGTGGGATGGTTAACCATTGGCGTTTTTCAAGGCTTCTTTACCTTTTTGATGTGCTATGCCGGCCTAAATAACTTTGGCTGGGAGCCTTTGTTGCAGGCAAAGGTGCTGATTCCGGCTGCGCTTAGCACCCTGATGCTGCTGGGCAGCTACCCGATGACGCAGGTGTACCAACATGAGGAGGATTTAAAACGGGGCGACCGCACAATAAGCACACGGCTGGGCATTCGCGGCACGTTTTTATTTGTGCAACTGGTTTTTACAGTAGCCGCCGGACTCTATGCGTGGTATTTTATTGCCTACTTTTCTACGGGCATCGCAGTGCGGTATTTACTCTGCCTGGCGCCGGTGGTCGTATTTTTTATGGCTTGGTTTGCACACGTGTGGCGTAATTCGCAAAAGGCAAATTACGCCAACACCATGTGGCTGAATTTCATCTCGGCCGTTTGCCTTAACACCTTTTTCGTTTGGCTCTGGCTGGACACAAGCCATGTGGGCAACGTATTTTAGGCAATCGCGCCGGCGCGTTCCAGTAGCGCTTTCGTAGCGCGAATCCCGTCTTCTTCCGAAATGGAGCCTTCGTACTCAATGCCGATGTGCCCGGTGTAGCCCGCTGCCTTCACGATCGGTAACATGCGGCTATAGTCGGTTTCAATACAATTGCCGTTCGCATCAAATCCATACGCTTTGGCGCTAACGCCCTTGGCAAACGGCATCATCTCTTCAACGCCTTTGTAACGATCGTATTCTTCCACGCAGGGCGACTCCCACATATCGCCTTTTTCGCGGCGCACACAGAAGTTTCCGAAATCCGGCAGGGTGCCGCAGTTGGACAAGCCCACCGCAGAAATCACACCTGCAAGCCAGGTGCCTTTTGACGAATAGCCGCCGTGGTTTTCCACAATCACATTAATCCCGAAAGGTTGGGCAAACTCAGAAAGCTTACGTAGCCCATCGGTACCTGCTTTTGCTACTTCTTCTTCCGAGCCAATGCCGAAACAGTTTACACGAATGGAATGGCAACCGAGAAACTTGGCGGCCTCTACCCACTTGTAGTGGTTTTCTACGGCCTTTGCGCGTTTCTTGCCGTCCAGGTCGGCCATTTCGCCCTCGCCATCCACCATGATCAGCACGCTGGTTACACCGTTGTCATCGCAACGCTTCTTCAGTTCGGTGAGGTAGGCCGTATCCTTGGCTTTATCAACAAAGAACTGGTTTACATATTCCACGGCCGAGATGCCAAAATCATTTTTTGCTTTTGCAGGAAAATCCAGATTATCCAGCTTTTTATCGAACAACATCTTGTGCAAAGACCATTCGGCCAACGAGATTTTAAAGAAGAGTTCGGGTGCGGTTTGCGTAATCATGGCGGTGGAATCGGTGGTAGCTTCGGAAGTGGTTTTGCCGCCACAGGCGGAAAGCAGGGGCGCCAGCGAATACCCGGCGGTGGCCAGCCCAATTGTTTTCAGAAAATCTCTGCGTGCGTTCATGGTTTTGGTTTTAAAGTGAGGAAGGTAATAAACTCACCCGGCGGTTGCAACCCTAATTTATGCAAAGGGCTGACCATGCGTTTTGGTCATTAAAAAGCGGGCGGCGGGCTGCACCTGGTTAGCCAACGCTACCGCAAAGTTAGAGGCCGCTTTGCCGCCAAACAGGCGCTGAATCTGGCGGCCCGTCCATAACCGCAGCGCAAACGTCTGGTTCCACTGCTGCCGGTACCTGGCTTCCATGGCCGGCCGGCTGTGCTCTTTACCATCCCACGCCAGCACACTTTCGCAGGCCAGCTTCGCGCCATGAATACCGATGGCCATGCCGTTGCCGCAAAGCGGGGTAATCATGCCGGCGGCATCGCCAATCATCAACAAGTGCTGGTGTACCGGCTCTTTTTGCTCGAAGGTAATCTCGTTAATGACTTCGGGCTTGGCAAAAAGAAATTCCGCAGTGTCGAAAATTTTGGCGAGGTAAGGGTTTTCGCTAAGTACCACTTTCTCTAGTTGATGAATGTCGCCATGCGCGCGTACCGCATCGCGGTGTACCAGGTAACACAGATTTTGGACTCCGTTTTCCACTGCGCTTATTCCGCAATAGCCGCCACTGAAGTTATGCAGCGAAATACGCGACGCCGGCTGCGGATATCGAATGTGATGTTTCACCCCTACATAGGGCGATCGCCGGGTAATAAAACTGCGCTTGAGCGTGTAGTCCAGTTTTGAGCGTTTGCCGTAGGCGGATAACACCACTTGTGCTTCTACACTTTGTTGCGCGCTGCGTAGTTCAAAAACACCTTGATGAAAACGGATGTGTTCAACTTCTGCGTGTTCAAGCACCACAACGCCAAGAGATTGTGCGTATCGCGCCAGGTGTTCGTCAAAACAAAACCGACTTATCCCAAAACCACCCAAATCCAGAGCCATCTGGGCGCGGTTCCCATTTACGGAGGTTAGTTCGAATTCGGAGATTTGTTGAGCGCCCCACAAAAACGGGTCGATTCCAAGTGTTTTTAAATACGGAAGTACTTCGTTTGAGATGTACTCGCCGCAAACCCGATGAAACGGGTACGTCTTTTTCTCGAAGAGGGTAACGCGTTGGCCGCTGAGGGCCAGATGAATAGCGGCTACAAGTCCGGATAACCCCCCACCCACAATCGCAACGGATAACGTCATTAAAGAAAGATACAGAGATAACAAAAATTTTGTACCCCTGTTATTTCAAACTTAATTCTTCAACATTCCGGCTATTTGCGTGGGGATTACGTTAACTTGACTGAATAATGGTTTCACCTCACTACAGTTCATCAGAAAATCGTTTCGTTAGCAGCATGGATAAAAATCAAACCGATATGGTACGTGTGCTGGTGTTAGGCAACAACCCGATCGATCTGAGTGGCGTATCGACCAAACTGCTTCTGAAAAATCAGCCCATCGAAACACAGATTGCATTTGATGTAAAATCGCTGCAAGAGCGCCTACAGCATTTTGCGCCCACGTTTATTGTAATTGATGATAACCTGGGGCGTGCTGCGTTAAAAGAAGCCGTGCAATGGTTATTGAAAGATAAGCGCACACGGCATATTCCCATTACCGTGTTGAAAAACTCGAATTACATCGAAACCATTGGAAATGGGGCGCTGAACTTTGTGCTAAAGCAAAACCTGACCGGCGAGGCACTTTACCGCGCCATGACTAACTCCCTGAAGTTTCGTAAAACGCAGCGCTACCTGGCGGAGGCCTATCGCAAACGCAAAGGCCAACTGTTGCGGTTGGTGAAAAACGCCCCCAGCTATCAAATCTGATCGGCCAACCGAAATTCTTTTTTGATCTTCTGCTTATCGCGCTCAATTTCCATGCGCACTTTTTTGTTTGGCTTGGAGTTGAGAAAACCATTCAAGGTACTCAAGTCCAGATCGGCCGTACGTACGCCATTAATGGCAAGCAACACATCGCCAACTTGAAAACCGGCTTGTTCTCCGGCCGAGCCGCCCCGCAGCTCAGAAATGACATACCGGCGCAGGCGTGTGCCTTCTGCTTTTACCGTGATGCCACTAAGGTTGTAGTAAAATCGCGATTTGTATGTGGAGTTCCGTTCAAAATAAATTTTCTCGCCCGGGAAATCGAAAACTACATTGAATCGCGAAAGCACCTCGCCTCCAATGGTTCCATTTCTAAACACCGCATTTCCGCCCTTTAGCGTATCGAGGTAAGTTTCAATGTCGGGAAAATTCACTGTGGGTTTTTGAATTTTATATTTTCCGAGTGTAAGCGAGTTGATGCGTGCAATGCGGCCGGTGATTGCACCCCCGATGCCGCGGCCAATTATGCTCTGGACGTTTCGATTGGGTACCTTGATTCGTTTGTCCGACCAACTTTCCAGAAATACGCTGTGGCTCGCACCGCTGTCTACCAGCAGCTTCAACGTAAGGTCGGTGGAGTCCGCCTGCTGAATAGAGGTAACCAGATAGGGTTTCGTATCCAACACCTGAATGGGCAATACCTGTGTTCTGCGGTTGGGCTTGAATCGGCCCGGCAGGAAGAGTGTTAACTCCTTATTTTCGTAGTCAATGTGTGTAACGAAACGGCTGAACAGCTCGTACCCTAAAATGCCGTGCACATCCACACCCAAATAACTTCGTAACTCCAGATAATCTTCTTCCAATACCAGTAGTGCGTGCCCCTCGCCGTGGATGCCCGGCATATCAATCGTAACGTTGTTGGTTACATACGCATCTACCAGCTTTTCGCCACCGGGCCCGGCAATGGAGTATTTGCGGGTGTATTGTAGGTTAAGAATGTCGCTGTAAACTTTTTGGGTGAGAATAGCCGTGCGCACCCCGGTATCCAAAATAAATCTCAACGGAAGCTGGCCATTTAGCAGGATTGGCACCACCACCAGGTTATTGTGAACTTCGATTGGGATGACCACCTTTTTCCGGCCCGGTTGCATGGTAAACCCCAATTGTTGCTGCGCCCCGGCCAGCGAGGCTAAAAACACCAGTCCCCCCACGGCTAAAATACGCCTCATCATACGTTACCAATGTAACGCATTTGCGGGTAAAAAGGTCAACCGGCGGCGAGCAGGTGTAGCAGATCCTCCGGCGTGGAGGCCACTTTAACCAGGTGCAAATTTGTTGGCGAGAGGAATCCTGCGGCTGCCATGTGTTCAAAACACGCAATGAGGGGGTTGAAGAAGCCAGCGGTATTGAGCAGTGCCACGGGCTGATGGGTGAGGTGCAGTTGCCGCCAAGTCAGGATCTCAGCTAATTCATCTAACGTGCCCCAGCCGCCGGGCATGGCTACAAAGGCATCGGCCCGATCGGCCATTCTTCGCTTGCGCTCGTGCATGGTGGCCACCACCTCCAATTCCGACAATGCGGTGTGGCCCACTTCACGTTGCATTAAAAAATCAGGAATTACGCCCGTTACGCGGCCGCCCCCGGCAAGAACGGCATCGGCCACAATGCCCATCAAACCCACGTTGCCGCCCCCGTACACCAGCGAGTGGCCGCGCGCGGCAATTAAGCTACCCAAGGTACGGGCTGCGGTTGCGAAAACCGGGTTAGTGCCCGTGGCCGAACCACAAAACACACAAATGGCCGCCACGCGTGCGCTGCGTTGTTAGTGCTTGCGATCGTGCTCGTTGTTGCTGATCATTTTGTTGGGGAAGATCCAGATGGAAAGGATCGCCAACACAAACAAGGCACCTACTACAGACATGACTAACATAGTTTCAATTAATTAGGCTCCAAAAGTAAAGCCGTTTGTCCTTACTTTTTCCACAACGATTCAACATTTTTTAGGGCTTTAATTGTTTTACCTTTGCAGCCTGCGGGGCAACCCGTTATTTCGTTAAACAAAACCCAACCCTAGGTAAGATGAAACGCGTACTGATTATTTCCGGAATTGTGGTGGTGCTGCTGGCCGGCCTGTTTTTGTATCTCCGCATGCGCACCAAGTCGTTCAGTCCGGAAACAACGGTGGAGCTGGAGCACAACGGCGCCAAGGTGAGCGTGTTCTACAACCGCCCGTTTAAGAAAGGCCGTGAGATTTTTGGTGCGCTTGTGCCGTATGGCAAAGTGTGGCGCACCGGCGCGAACGAGGCTACGGTGTTTTCAACTTCAAAAGCACTGACCATTGGCGGTAAAACGCTACCGGCAGGCAAATATTCCGTGTGGACCATTCCGCAGGCGGATAAGTGGACCATCATATTCAACTCAGAATACGGACAATGGGGTGTGAATTTCAATGGTGAGGTAAATCGCAAAGCCGAAAAGGATGTGCTCGCTGCGGATGCCCCCGCGGTTGCATCGCCTATGGAAACGGAGCAGTTTACAATTTCGCTGGAGCGGATGGATGGCGAACTCGAGTTGGTATTTATGTGGGATAAGACCCTGGTAGCATTACCCTTTTCCGTTACGGAATAATTAGTTTAAACCGCGTGCGGGCGGGGCGCGCCTCACCCGGCAGGGCTCGGTGGCGCAGCATCATTTGGTCGGCCGGAATGCCCTTACTCAACAGTTGATTTACTACTTGCAGCCCTTGTTGCACGGTACGATCGTTGTGGTAGTACGTTTTCACCACAACAGAGTCGGTACTGTCGCGGGCCATGAGCCGCAGCGTGTCGCTTTCCGTTTCGGTGAGATCGGCATCGGTGTTTAGGCTGTCTTTACGGTAGCCGGTAAGCTCTACGTCTAACACGAACTTTTTATCGCGGTTGCCCTTGAGCATCCGTTCCAGCCTTCGAAATTCCTCACGCGATTGACGCAGTGAGAGGTGGCCGTCCGGATCCAGAACCAGGCCTTTTAACTCCAACTCAGTACCGGGCACCACCGCTTGCAGTTTGGCTTCTACGCGCTCCATGATGGGAATTCGATTTGCGGTGAGATCAAACTGGGTGGAAAAAAACGTGTAGTTGTCTTGCTCAGGCTCTACCGATACATCATACCGACTGCCTTCGGGCAGATAAAGCCGAAAAGTGCCGTCTTTGGCAGGCCGTGTGCGGTGCACCACAGCGGCGCCCATGTTGGTGGCGTACACAAAGGGCGAAGCCAGATCGGCCACCCCACTCACGCGCCCTTCGATCCGCAGGGTTGCCTTTGGTTTAACATCTGCCGGAAAAAGCACCTCCGCCATTTCGGTACCATTTTTTATGGGCCGGTCGCAAAGCCAATAGCGCCCCACGGCCGTAGCGCTGCCATATACATCATCGCCCGGCGTGTTGGCAAACTCCAGCAGCACGGGTTTGCTCCAGGTTTGGCCGTCAAAACGGGTGAGTAGCCACTCCATGCCTCCTTTACCTCCGAATAATGCCGAGGAAAAAACCAACGTCTCGTTATCCCCCAAAATGCGGGGCATTTGCGAGTTACCGGTGTTGATGTGAGGCGGCAATGCCACGGCGGTTTCCCACACATTTGCGGCATTTCGTTTGGCCATGAAAATTTTACAACCGTCGGCTTTGGTTTCAGTAAGGCTGGCGCAGCGCATAAAGTATAGCGTGCTGCCATCAATCGAAAGGGATGCCGAGGCTTCATGCAGGCTGGAGTTGATGGCCATACCCAGATTTTGGAGTTCCGTCCAACTGGCGCCGCGGAGGTCGCTGGAATAAATGTCGTATCCACCCAAACCGTTGGAGCGCGTGTTTGAAATAAACACCTGTTTACCGTCTGGGCTAATGCCAAAGCCTTTCGGCAAATTCAGCTTTTGGTTGAGATGCCGGGGCAGCGCCACAGGGTCTTTCCAGCCACCTTCGCCTTTCAGGGTATAAAAGATATTGAGCGATTGGTCTTCAGAATAATTGGAAACGAAGAGCAGCGAGTTACCGTCCAAACTGATGTACGGTGCTTGCCCCTTCAGCCCCGGGTGGTTTACGTTGCCCGGCAGCTTTACGTAGGGTGCCTGGCCAAAGCACGCGGCAAAGCCGATTGTTCCGTACAGCAGAAATAGCAAACGTTTGTGGGCACGCTTCATGGCGCAGGGGTTAAACTAGTTTCGAAGGTAATCAAATTAAAGGCCGGATTTTGGCCTACAATTCCGGCTCGCATCGTAATTTTAGCATTCGCAATTTCTTAACATATGATCCAGGTAATACCCTCCATTGCAATCCGCAAAGGCAAGGTGGTGAAGATGCGCAAGGGCGACCCCACCAGCGAAAAAGCGTATGATGAAAACCCGCTTGATCTCGCCCGGCGTTTTGAAGATCATGGCATTGAAGTGGTGCATGTGGTAGATCTGGATGGCGCAGAGCGCGGCAGCCCGAAGAATTATCACGTTCTGGAAGCCATTGCCGGGTACACCGATTTAAAAATCGATTTTACCGGTGGCATTAGCGAAGATGGCGATATCAGCCAGGCGTTTGAACGCGGGGCTGATTACATTACGGCTTCCAGCATTGCGGTTTCCAGCCCCGAGTTGTTTGCCTCCTGGATTGTAAGCTACAGCCGCGAGAAGATAACGCTGGGCGCAGATGTAACCGATATCGTATCGAAAAAGATTGCATTTCGTGGCTGGCAAAAGAAATCAGAAATTCATTTGTACGATCACCTCCAATTTTTTTACGACCGGGGCCTGAAGTATGTAAAGTCAACCGATATCTCGCGCGATGGCGTAATGGAGGGGCCTGCGTTTTCGTTTTATCAAGATCTTCGCGAGCGTTTTCCGGAACTACAGATTTTAGCCAGTGGTGGCGTGCGGGGCGTAGACGACATCAAACGTCTGAACGACATGGGCATCTTTGCCGTTATTTTCGGTAAGGCCTACTACGAGGGTATTTTGCAGCTAAAAGACCTTGAACAGTTCCTGGTAAAGGCGAGGTAGCTTACCAGCACTTTATTTTACCAGTGCCACTCTCGCGTGGTACGATGGGAGATCATTTGCCACCGGTTTTCTTTTTCCTGATACAAGCGCACATACCAGATGCCGTACCGCGCGGTGTCGCCCCGTTGTGCACGTGTGATCAACATGCGGCCGCTGACCAAGGCCACGCCGGTGTGCAATTCTACATTCGTGGAGTCCTGAGTGCGCGCCAGATAATGCAACGAAGTATCGCTTACGGTGCGTAGCCAGCCATCAACGCCTTCTACCAGCCCCGTGCCGTGGGTAAACACAAAGTCTGGGGCATAGATTCGTTGCAGTCGGGGCACATCGCGGTTTACTACGGCAGCGTCTACTTCGGCATTTAGGCGCGCAAGCTGTTCGCGTGTTTTTTCGGGGTCGAGGGAGCCGTTTTGGCTACACGCGGAGGCCAGCAAAAACAGCAGTACCGGCACCCACGAAAAAGTAGAACGTATCATCGCTATTGTTTTGTGCGAACGGCTTGCTTCACGCGGGCCCAGTCTACCGCTATTTTTTCTGCCCGAAAATCTTTTTGGGTGAGGTAGCCGCGCGATTTGGCCAGCCGCTTATCGTTGTGGGGGTGCGTCATGATCAGCTCAAGATTTCTGTTGTAACTCAAATCTTTGGCGTTTAGCCGCTCAAAAAAAACGGCCAGGCTCTTGGGCTCGATCCTTGCCTTTTCCAAGAGTGCCAGAGCAAAATCATCCGCTTCATTTTCCTGATCGCGATCAAAGCTGGTACCAATTACCTGCCGCAACACATCCATCAACAAACTGGGGTCGCCACCGGAAAGGATAGCTACCAGCGCCCCGAGCGAAAACTCCTTCACCAGCTTCTGAACCACATGGCGTTTTTCTGCATGGCCGATTTCGTGTGCCAGCACGGCCGCTACTTCTTCGGGGCTTTCGCTCTCCAGCAGCAGCCCGGAAAAGATATAGATGTTGCCGCCGGGGATGGTGAATGCGTTGATTTCGTCTTTGGCAAGAACAATGAAGTTGTACTGATACTGGGAAGTATCCAGCTTGCGCAACAGCCGCGCGGTAATGATTTGCATGGCCGAGTCTACGGTGGGGTCTTCCAGTTTATCGAAGTTGTTCCACAGGGTTTCCTTCATCAGGTCGCCCAGTTTTTTTTCCTGTTCTACCGATAAACCAAATTCAAATCGCTCGCTCAGGTTCCAGTTTACGTTTTTAATCAGCCAATAGCCACCCAGAAAGATGGCTACAGCAAACGCCAGCAGGATGAGCAGATCACGCCACAGCCGCATCAGAACGGGGGCTTGTTTACCGGCTCAGTGGTGGCGCGTTCTTCCCGTACGCGGAAAGCCACATCGTACGCAATTTTGCCAAAGAACAAGAAGTAGTACATTTTTCCTTGCCGGGCTTTGTAGGCAGCAATCATGCTAATAATAAAATAAAACAGGGTAGCTACGCCTGCGAGAATGGCATAACTCCAGAACTCTTCGGACAGACGCAAATCGGTAACGGCAATCCAAACAGCCCACACCACCAGCCCCCAGTTGATGAGCGTGGTGGGGATTTGCGAAAGCAGGGCTTGCAGCGAATGGAAATGCACAAACCGGCTTTTCTTGCGGTTAACGAAGTAATAGATCACGGCGGCAATCAGGTTGATGATGGGCAACGGCAGCCCAATGGCCACAGCGGCAAACATCATTAGGTAAGCGCCCATGGCGTCTTCCTTTTCACGAATTGGGATTTCGTCCGGCTGTGGTAGCGGATGGTGGTTCATAGGCGAATGGGTACTAATCTAAAGAGAAGGGCGGATACTCATCGGTAAGGTTAGTCATGTAGTTATTTACACGCTGGCTCCACCGCAAGTAGCCCACAATAAAATCGTGAAAATTACGCGGCAAACTTCCTGTAAATAAGATGATGAACCAGCCGATAACCGACGCAATGCCCACGCCCATGAATAAAAAGAACAACACAAACCCGTGCGGAACGAGCACATACAGCCAGCCAAAAAATAGTTTCACCAAAAGCAGGCCGCGGCTAAGCGAAGTGGGGTAGGGAATTTCCACCTGAATAACCGGGTCTGTATTTACGATACCAAAAGCCGGGTACCCATCTGCCAGATTGAAAACGCGCGCATTGAGGCGGGCTTGCCAGCGGATAAGGTTTACCTGAAATTCGAAAAAGCTCTCCGGGTACCGTCCGGTAAACAGAATGCTAAACCATGAAACAAACGAAAGAATGGCACTCCAAAGGCCAAAAAAGAAGAGTACAAAACCGTGCGGGATCAGAATGTAAATGAACCCGAAGATGGAGCGTAGCAGCAACTCCAGCCGTGATTGGTTTTCCGCATACTGAATGTTGTATGTCATAGGTAGTGGGTTTAAGGTAAGTAAATATAAAAAAAGATACATTACCGTGCAGCCCTACGTGCCACTGACTCCACGCTGTGACCAACGGCAGCTAACTAAGTACAAATCGAAATCCGATACCTTTTATCGTAATAATCTGCACACGGCTATCCTCTTTTAAAAGATCGCGCAGCTTGGTGATGTACACATCCAGATTGCGGGAGTTAAAAAACGAGTCATCGCCCCAAAGTTTTAACAGCAGGTCTTTGCGCTCAATGGTGTGAAGCCGGTTTTCGTACAAATACAAAAGCAGGCTGGCCTCGCGGTGCGATAACTTGCGGAGCTGCTGCGAAGACTTCAATTCATACCGTTGCGGGAAAAAGACAAGACTCCCCAACGCAATTTCCTCTGCCGCGGGCGCCAGGCGTTGTGTAAGCTGGAGCAGATTGGTTACCCGCGCGATTAGTTCTTCCATGCTGAAGGGCTTACGCAGGTAGTCATTGCCGCCCACTTCGAAGCCTTTTACTACATCTTCCGTTTGCGTTTTGGCGGTAACAAAAATGATGGGGACCAGTGCATTTAATTTTCGGATTTCGGCAGCCAGGCTGTATCCATCCTGCCCAGGTAACATGATGTCTAACACGCAAATATCCGGATTGACCTTCCGGAATACGCCCAGTGCTTCGCTGCCGTGTGTAACCATGGTTACGTTCAGGTGGCGACTCTCGAGGCTTTCCTTCACGATGCGCCCCAGAAACGGCTCGTCTTCTACATATAAAATGCGAATCTCTTTCATGTTTTGCGGTGCTTCGGCACGGTAATGGTAAATGCGGAGCCTTTGCCTTCGGCACTTTCCAAATCAATCGTACCGTTGTGGCTGCGTACCACGCTGGCCACATAATTCAAACCCAGGCCATAGCCTTTGCGGGTATGTACATTACCGGTAGGTACCCGAAAAAACTGCTCGAAGATTTTGTGCTGGTATTCGGCAGGAATGCCAATGCCCTGATCGGATATGGTGATGGCCACAGCACCTGCGTGCTCTACCAACCGAATCGTCAGTCGGGGTTCGTCATCGCTGTATTTTAGCGCGTTGTCTACCAGGTTAAAGATCACATTGGTCAAGTGCGTTTTACTGCCCAACACTTCAAAATCATCGCCTTCGGTTTCGAAGTTTACGCGTGCATTTCTTTTTTCGAAGAGCAGCTTCATAGATGCGAGTACTTGTTGCACCACCGCGTCAAAGGCGACCGACTCCGGCTCGAAGTCAATTCCCTCTTTTTCGAAGGCCGATGCGCGTAGCACTTTATCGGTGAGGAGGGCCAGTCGGTTTAGTTCGTTTTTTGCGATTTCCAGATATTCCTGCGTGCGTTTCGGATTATCAAGTGCATTGAAGTGGGTTAGCGCTTCCAGCGCCACACTTACGGTGGCGAGCGGTGTTTTTAATTCGTGGGTCATGTTGCTGATGAAGTCGTTCTTCAGCTCCATGAGCCGTTGTTGTGTACGCAAGGCGCGGTACAACAGGATAAACGAAATTACCGTGAGTGCAGTGAGAAAAACCGAGAATAACACCTGGGGTGCGATCTTTTGAAGCATCAGCCATTGCACGCGCTGAAACCGTACCTCATACCCGCCCTGGGGCGTCATAACGAGGTTGGAAAACAGGGGCTCGGTGGGCGGTGGAAACGGCAGTTCGCGCACCACACACCGCAGTTCAAAGGGCAGATGAATGCCGATTGTAGCCAAACGTTTCTTGTACTCCCGGGATACCCTTTCGGTGCCAAGTGTATCGCTATTCAGGCGCAAACTGAATTGCCGCACCTGTGGGTTGCCCCGGATACCGGAAATGATGGGCGATACGAATCGCGCCAGGGTGTCGGACGAGCCGTTGGAAACATAAATGCGTACGCTGGCGGGCGGATCGCCCGCCATCTTGATCCAATCATTCTTAATGGTGTCTGCCAAAATATTTCTCCTGATGGTAATGCGTCCGGAGTCGCCCTTCAGGGGTTGCAGGTTGTGCTGCACCAGCGAATCGTGTAATTCAAACACCGTGGTTCGCAACAGCGCCCGCGTTTCGCGCTCAAAGCCGCGGCTTTGCTGTTGGTACACGGAGTGCAGCCACAACGCCTGCAAAACCAAAAGCAGAACCAGGCTGGTGCTGATGAGCAGCAGAGTGAGATTCCTTTTCCGGGCTTTCATCGCCACAAAGAAAAGCCATCTGCTGCGCTTTGCCACAACCATTAACGTTAATTAACCATACATACAGCACCATTAACCACCGCGCGGCACGGGGCTCCGTACGTTTGCATTAGAAATGAAACCCAATCAAAACTTCAATATGGAACGAAAGCTACTTCTGCTTGCAGGTATTCTAATAGTCATGCTTGCCGCGCACACCCTTTTTGCCCAAACGTCGGGCGTAATTACCTACGAAGTAAAGATCAATATGCACCGCCGGCTTCCGCCCGAACGTGCCGAGATGAAAGCCATGATTCCGGAATTCCGGTCTACCAAAGAGCAACTGTTTTTTAACGAAAACGAGTCGCTGTTTAAAACGCTCATCGAAGATGAAGAAGAACCGATGGGCGGCGGTGGCTTTCAGGTGCGCATGAACATGCCCAAAAACGAGTTGTACATTCATCAAGCAGAAGGAAAAACCATCGCCAAACGGGAATTCATGGGCAAATCATACCTGATCCAAGACTCAGTAAAAGTATCGCCCTGGAAGTTTGGTACAGAAACAAAGACCATTCAGGGGTATGTGTGCAAGCAGGCGTACTACACCAGCGAATCGAAAGTAAATATTAACGGCAACGAGGTGGCCGAGAAAACAGAGATCACGGCTTGGTACACCGACCAACTGCGGCCCTTTCTTGGCCCGGAGCGATATAGTTCCCTGCCGGGGGCGGTGTTGGCCGTAGACGTAAACAATGCCGAGCGCGTATTGGTAGCCACTAAAATTGAGTTGCGCGAACTGAAGAAAAACGAGTTGAAGGTACCCACCGGCGGCACGGCCACCACGCAGGTGGAATTCGAGCGCCTGGTGAAAGAACAAATGGAGAAGATGCGCGCAAATGGCGGCATGATCATCCGCAACTAATCGGCACCGCACGGTTTTCACTCCTCACCACATGAAAAAACTTTTTCTGCTCCTGCTGGCAGCTGCGGCCTGCTCGGCGTATGCCCAAAAATTTTCGGTGCGTGGCACCGTTACCGATACACTCAAAGCAGCGTTGCCGTCGGCCACGGTGATGGTGCTGAATCCCAGCGACTCCTCGTTGGTGAATTTTGGTGTAACCAATGCTGCCGGGGTGTTCGAAGTTAAAAACCTCGCGCGCGGTCAATACCAACTCAAAATCACTTTCGTGGGATACCAATCCATAGTAAAATCCTTCGGCCCACCCGAAACTGGCGCAAGTACCGAACTGGGCATCCTGCGCATGGAACCACTAACCAAAGAGTTAGACGAAGTGGTGATTAAAGCCGAGAAAGCGCCGGTAACCATTAAGAAAGACACGATCGAATTTAACGCGGGGTCATTTGCTGTGAAGGCCAATGCCAATGTAGAAGACCTGATTAAGAAAATGCCGGGCATGGAAGTGGATACAGAAGGCAACATTCGTGCGCAAGGGGAGCAGGTACAACGCGTAATGGTAGATGGCCGCGAGTTTTTTGGCCGAGACCCGAAGCTGGCTACCCGTAACCTGCCGGCCGATGCCGTAGATAAAGTGCAGGTGTTCGATCGCAAATCAGAGCAAGCCCAATTTACCGGAATTGATGATGGCCAGCGCGAAAAAACCATCAATCTGGAGTTGAAGGAAGAAAAGCGAAACGGTGCTTTTGGTAACATCATGGCCGGTGCGGGCACGGACAATCGCTACCAGAGCCGCGCCAGCATTAACAAGTTTGGTAAAGGCAGGCAGTTGTCTTTTCTGGGGATGGGGAATAACATCAACGAGCAGGGCTTTTCGCTGGACGATTACATGAATTTTTCCGGAGGGGCGCAGCAACTGTTGGGTGGCGGTGGCGGGGGTACCCGTGTGCAGTTTAATATTAATGATGATTCCGGTATTCCCCTTAACCTGGGTGGCCGCCAAAACGGCATTCTTACCAATTATGCCGGCGGGGTGAACTTCAATCGCGATCTGAACAAGAACAAAACGAAACTTAGCGGCAGTTACTTTTATAACCGATTGCAGCAAAATGTAAATCGCACGGTTGATCGCATCAACTATCTGCCGCCCGATAGCACGTACCTGTTCAATCAAAACAACCTTACACTTTCTACCAACGATAACCACCGGGCAAATTTCACAGTAGATCACCAGATCGACTCCGCCAACTCGGTGCGGTTCAACGGAAGCGTATCGTACAATCAATTCAATCGCACAAATACCTCGCAGGGCCGTACCTCGCTTAACGATGGCACCTTGCGCAATGAAAACAACAACCGTAGCACCACCACGGGCAATAATGTGAACTTTAATGGCGCACTGTTGTGGCGGCACCGGTTCGCAAAAAAAGGGCGCACCTTATCAACCAACGTAACAACCACGCTGAGCCAAAGCGATCAGCAAGGAGATTTGCTGAGCGACAATGAGTTTTTCGGGCCCACCAACGAAAAGCGCGACTATACGCAAATCAATACCCAGAAAAATCAATCGCAGAGCATCGGTACCACCATCGCCTACACCGAGCCCCTCGGTAAGCGCCGGTACCTCGAGGCGAACTACAGTTTTAATACGAATTGGAATGAGGTAGACCGAGATGTTTACGATCAACAAAACGGACAACTTATTTTCAATCCGGTGCTGAGTAACGCGTTCAATAGCATCTACATCTACAACCGGCCGGGCGTAAATCTGCGCATGAACCGCGAGAAATTCAGCGTTACGCTCGGGGCTGCTTACCAGCACACCGCGTTGAAAGCAAACTTGCTGCTGCGCGAGGCAACCATTCATCGCACGTTCAAAAACGTATTGCCCACCGCACGCTTCAATTACGATTTCTCCAGCTTTAAACACTTCCGTATCGACTATGAAACGTCTATGCAAGAACCCACGGTGCAACAACTGCAGCCTGTAATCGACAATGCCGATCCGCTGAATATTTACGTGGGAAACCCCGAACTGCGGCCCTCGTACCAGCATCGCATCGCCACTAACTACACCTGGTTTGATCCCGCCCGCATGATGAATTTCTTTGCGTTCCTTACGGGATTGTACACCACCGATGCCATTACGCAAGGCCAGCAGGTAAACCCGGTGAACTTTATTCGCACCACCCGGCCCGAGAACGTGGCCTACAATTTCACCCTTACGGGGAATGCCAGCTTTGGCTTTCCGGTAACCCGGCTCAAGAGCCGATTGAACGTGGGCCCGAACCTGACGTACAATCAGGGCATCAACCTGCTCAACGGCCGGGCCAGCACTATCGTGCAACAGATTTTCGGGGGCACCGCCCGCTACAACTTTACGTGGAAGGAGGTTTTCTCGCTTGATCTGGCGGCCACACTGAGCAGCCAGGAAACGTTGTACGAGTTTGAAAAGAATCTGAACCAGGTATATTTTAACAAAACGTATTCTGCCGAGGGCAACCTCACGTTTTTGAAAAACTATCAACTGAATGGCAGCTTTGAGTATCTGGTGTACGACAGCCGCACTACGGATTTCTATCAAACCATTCCCTTGCTCAACCTGGCGGTGTCTCGTTTTTTGCTTAAGAATAATGTGGGCGAATTAAAACTGGGTGTAAACAACGTGCTGAACCAGAGCTTTGGGGTTACCCAAACCGCCACCAATAATTTTTTGCAGCAGGAGCGCCTCAATAACCTCGGCCGGTTTTTTATGGTAAGTTTTACCTATGCACTGAATAAACAGCTTAACCCCATGGGTGGGCGCCCGGGTGGGCGCGGGGCTATGCGTGTACTTGTGCGGTAGTGCTTTCCAGGGCGGCCGGCCCGGTTGGCGCTGCGGCCCGGCTTGTTCGCCAGCTGCCTTTTGCCGATATTACTTTGTAAATGGTGTCGGCTTTACTTCTTGTGCTGGGTATTTATGCCGGTGTATGCCTGGCGGTTTATTTTTTTCAGCACTTTTTCTTCTTTCGCCCGGAGATTCTGGCGCACACATTTAAGTACCAGTACCCCTTCCCTTTTGAAGAGCATAACTTTGAGATGGAAGATGGCGGAACGATTAACGCCATTCATTTTAAGGTGCCGCGCGCCCGTGGCGTGGTGTACTACCTCAAAGGCAACTCGCGCAGCATCAAAGGGTGGGGTAAGTTTGCGAAGGATTTTTTGAGCAACGGCTATGATTTCTTTATGATGGATTACCGCGGCTTTGGCAAAAGTCGCGGCAAACGCACACAGGAGAAGTTGTTTTCGGATGCGCAGTTTTTGTACCGTTGGCTGAAGCAACATTACCCCGAGCAGCAGATTGTTGTGTTTGGCCGCTCGTTTGGCAGCGGCATTGCCGCACGAATTGCATCCTGGAATCAGCCCCGCCTGCTGGTGCTGGATTCGCCCTACTTCAGCTTTTTGTATAACGCCAGGCGCTATGCCTTTTTATTACCACTAAAGTGGATTTTGCGGTATGACTTACGCACCGATCAATACCTGAAAGCAGTACCGTGCCCGGTGCACATTATCCACGGCACCAAAGATCATCTCATTTCTTTCCGGCAGAGCGAAATGCTGCTGGCGGCCCATCCGGACAAAGTTACGTTGCACGCCATTGAAGGCGCCCGCCACAACAACCTGCCCGACTTTGCCGCGTATTTTGAAACGCTGTACGAGGTGTTGTATTTGGAACCAGAACCCAGCAAAACATGACCGGCAATTTTACACGCGTGTTCGATGTGTTGCGTTACCAGGCCGCCAAGTACCCGCAGGCAAAAGCGTTGAATGAGCGCGTGGGCGCACGCTGGGAAAGCTTTTCGATTGAGTGGATCGATGCCCAGTCGATGAGACTGGCCGCGTGGTTGTTAAGTCAGGGATTGCAAAAGGGCGATCGGGTGGCGTTCATTCCGCGCGGGGGCACTGTGCGATGGGTGGTGTTAGACCTGGCGTGCCAAAAGGCAGGCGCGATTGTAGTGCCGCTGCACCCCACAAACACGGCCGCAGAGGCTGCGTTTATTTTGAATGAGGTAGAAGCCCGTTGGTGCTTTACAGCCGATGCGGAACTATTCAATACCTATGCCATGGCATGGCCGCCATCGCGGTGTAGCGGCTATCATCTACAATCCGGTAGTCCGGGATATTTTCAGGCGTGGGATGAATTTGAATTAACACCCATGCTGGAGCAGCACGTGCGTACGCGCGCAGCCGAAATCCGCGAAAGCGATGAGGTCGTTATTCTCTACACCTCCGGCACCAGTGGTACGCCTAAAGGCACGTGCCTTACGCACAGAAACATCGTGGCCAATGTGCAATCCATTCTGCCGATTTTACCCTTGCAGGCGGGCGACCGCGTATTGAGTTTCTTGCCCTTCAGCCACGTATTTGAGCGCACCAGTTGTTACGCGTATCTGGCGTTTGGAGCTAACGTGTATTTTAACTCTTCCCGCGAACTACTTGCGGCCGCGTTTGCAGAGGTACGCCCGGTACTTTGTACCAGTGTGCCACGCACGTTAGAGAAGATGTACGATTATTTGGAGGAGCAAAGCCTGCAGAAAAACAAGTTAAAGCGGTGGCTCATTCGCTGGGCCATGGGTGTGGGCAAGGCGTACGGCACGCGCCCGATGAGCCCGTGGTATCATTGGCAATTGTTCTGGGCCCGGTTCTGGGTGTTGCGCACGTGGCGTAAGGCATTGGGCGGTAAAATGCGATACGTAGTAGTAGGTGCAGCGGCGCTGCGCGCAGAGATCAGCCGGATGTTTTCTGCTGCCGGGGTGCAGGTACTGGCAGGCTACGGCATGACGGAAGCTTCGCCCTTCATTTCGGTGAACCGCTGCGAGCCGGGACTGAACCGGTTTGGTACGGTGGGGCTTGCCATTCCGGGCGTTGAACTTCGCATTGATCAGCCAAATGAAACCGGAGAGGGCGAGATTCTGGTAAAAGGCCCCAACGTGATGTCGGGCTATTACAAGCGCCCGGAACTTACTGAAGAAGTGCTGCGCAACGGGTGGCTCCATACGGGCGATACGGGCAGGATCGTGAAGAAACGATTTTTGGAAATCACCGGCCGCAAAAAAGAACTGTTCAAAACTACTTCGGGTATTTATATCTCTCCGCAGGTATTAGAGAATCATTTCAAAACCTCGCCATTTATTCAACAGTGCCTGGTGTTTGGCTTTAACCAACCGTTTGTAGGCGCGCTGGTGGTGCCACAGATGGGCGTGTTGCAAAATTGGTGTATCGAAAATCAGGTGCACTGGACGGCCGCCCCATTTATGATTCACAACATTAAAGTGGTGCAGAAAATGCAACTCGAGATCGACCAACTCAACGCACAGTTGCCCGGCTACCAATGCGTGCGCAGATTCATCTTGGTAGAAACGGAATGGACCGTAGAAAATGGGGAGATGACTACCTCGTTCAAACTGCTGCGTGAGGTGATCATGGATCGGTATAAAAAGGAGATTGAAAAACTCTATGCGTGATTACCCCAGCCGCCGGGGCACAGCGGTTTCCACAAGCTGGAATACTCGCTGCGGGTGCAAGGTGCGCCAGTCTTCCATGTGAAAGGCCTCGCCCATGCAGACGTACGTATCAATGCGATATTTCTTCATTTCATCGCACACAAATTCAGGTGCGTTTACCAAAGCAATCCAGCCGTCTTCCAGTTCCTGATACCATTCTTCATAGTAGCTGTCGTCCGAACCGTGAAAGTTCATGATGTTGCCACCCATGAGAATGAACTTTTGAATGCCTTCTTGTACGAGCAGTTCCAGAAATCCGCGCTTCAGCGTCATGATATCGTTGTAGAGGGTATCGTTCCATTCGCCCAGTAGTTCTATAATAACGAAGCGCTGTTCGTAATCGGCAAAGAGTACCTTTATGTACAGGGTTTCCGAGCCGAAGCTATCCCATGCAGGATCGATGTAGTAGCCGTAAATCGTTTCACTGTACACATCCAGGTTATACTCTTTTTCGAAAAAGGGCGACTGTTCATCGGCAGACGAATCGTAATACTTCAGCCAGCCCGAAAATGGCTCAAGCGAATGCACAATCAATATTTTAGAAAAGCGTAACCCTTTAGCTGATACGTGGTAACGGTGGTGATCATGCTCAGGGCCACGGCCACGTCCGGGCTAAGTGTTTGGCGATCAATATTCCGTGCGTACAGCGATTGCCCACACACGTAGAGTTCTGCACCAGCATCTTTCAATACCTTGAGTAAGGGCAGGTTGGGATTTTTGGTTTTGTACTTTTTTTGATAGGCCTCATTGTTCATCAGGCAATAAGCCGCTTCACCATGAATAGCCACGACTACGTGCACATTCGCTTTTGGAATGCCCGCCAACGCGTGTAGATTGAGCAGTCGCGCCACATTGTTGATCGCAAAATTAAGTTCGTCTGGTTTCTCGCTGGCCATCGAGACTTCCATCACGATGTTGTATTTTAAGTCAGGATCAGGAACGGGCGCTGCCTTTTCGATTGGGAATACGCCGCCAAAGTTGGGCACCACCGGGAACTGGCGTTCTTGCGCATACACCATCGCACCTGCGATGGAAAAAATAAATCCGAATACGAGTTTCATCGATCAACACCTTTTCAAGCAAGATAATCACTCCGGCCAGAACTTCAGTAAGGTGTTTTGTATTTGGTACGATCTGCGCACGGTAACGGTAAATTAAAACAAACGCAGAGCATCAGTTAACCACCGCGTAGGCCGCCATCTGCCTTGGCATGAGGGAAATCGTTACGGCAGTTCGCGATGGGTGATTTTGAATACGCGCAGTTTATCCGATCGTGAAAGTAAGCCGGGATTTATGCCGGGTTTGCCTTCCGGCACAGGATGGGAAAGTGCTTCGTAATACTTTTGCCAGGGCGGAAACGTTTCGTTTGTGGCTGGGTCGCGAAACGTCATGGGTGCCAAAGCAAACAGTGGCTGCTGGTGGTTAAGCGCTTTTGATGCTTCGTAGATCAGTTCACTACAATACAGACCCGCGTTGTCTAACTCGAAATACACATCATACGGGCGCCCCAGAAATTCAAGTGCGTTTTGCTGCAAGGCCGGTACGTGATGTTGATAGGCAGAAATCAACCGGCCTACGGTAATCGTGCCACCAGAGCGCGCAAAAAAAGCATTGAGCGAAGTGAGATGTACATCACGGCCGATTGCCTCTATTACGTAAAGCGAATCGTTTTGCAGCACTACCAGTCCACAGTGGTTATAATCCTCGCCTTGATAGCCCTCGGTAACCCGATCAATCGACTCGCAAAGCGGGCCGCAGGCGTTGTGTTGAAACACAAGATCGCCCGGTTGCAGGCTTTGCCGATGGGGTGAGCAGGCCGTGAAAACGAGGCTAAGAGCAACCAGCAGCAGGCTCAGTTTTTTCATTTTTTAATGACTAGCGTAAAACCCTGATTCGAAAAGCACAAATTCAAAGTTGTGTTTCTGTTTTTTGAATTGACATTACCGAACTACGGGAATAACCAGCGCGCTTGGATACTTCCGGTCATGATGAATGTTGAGCACTACCGGCCGCGCATCTTTGGCCGTTTCGTTGGCTACGTCACCACCGCTGCCGTAATTCTTTTGCCAATTAATGGAATTAATAGCGGTGATGCCCAGTCTTAACCGGCTACCCGGTGCGATTCTTCTGGAAATGAACGTGAAGTTGTTGAGCGCGATCGGATACACCAGCCCGGGCAGCATTAGTGTTTCCTTTTCCAGCGAATCGCGATACCGCAGGCGAAGTTGCTGGCTGCTTAGCAAAATGCTTTGGCCGTTGGCGGTTACTTCATACAGCGTGGCGCGAATGTCGGCATCGGGCGCGTTGGACGATACGAACAGCCTCGCTTCGGGCATACCGGTGATTTCGGTGGAGTCGGCAAATACATCCGAATGATAGACCACCGCTTCGGTGCCGGCGTTTACCAAATCAATCTGATTCACCAAATAACTGTCATCTTCTTCTTCCAGCCTCCGGGCGGTAATTCCGCGGGCCGTGTTCAGCGGATCATATTTTATGACATCCGGTTTTTCGTTGAGTGGGAGTTGCTCAGTTAACGATCCACTCTGAAAAACGGTAGCCGTACCAGACGAACGCAGGTACAGCGTGCGCTTTTCCGTGGCGATGCTTTCCAGGTCATCGGCATACTTCCATTTTTCAGCCCCCGTTACATAGTAGGCTACGCGCTTTTTTAAAAATTCAGGCAGCGCTTTTCCCTTCATTGCATAATCATACCATGCTTTGTGAAGTTGGTTCATATCCAGCAGGCTCGCGTTGCCAAATACCAGGCCGCCTACATCAACGTGTGGCGTACGCGTGCCGGAGTGATCCCACGGCCCGATGATCAAATACTTTTTTGCCTTTGCTTCCGCGGAAGCGTACTTCATGAAATTTTTATAGTAGGTCATGGCACCCAGCTGGTCGGCATCGTAGTGCCCGGTGATGGTGAGGATGGGCATGTTCATTTTTTCGAAATGCGCTTTCTGCGGACTCATGTTTTGCCAGTAGGCATCGTACGCAGGATGTTTGAGCCAGGTTTGAAATACCGTGGTTTCATTGCCTACAATTTTATCCAGTTGCGAAAACGGTAAGTGTTTTTCGTATCGTTCGCTGTACTTGGCTTGCCAAAAGGCACTTTCACCAAAAATGTTGGCGTTGCCCGTTTGCCCGCTGGTAAAGGTGAGCCACGAAATTACATACGACATGAAAATGTTACCCGGGTTGGGATAATCCACGCCAGGATGAACCGAGGCTGCCGGCACAATGGTGCTTAAATGCGGTGGAAATTCTTTTGCCGTGGCCCATTGGTTATAGCCCGAATAGGAGCCGCCCCACATGGTAACCTTACCATTGCAGAAGGATTGCTTCGCCATCCATTCCACCACATCATAACCGTCTTTGGCTTCCTGATTGAGCGGATCAAACTTCCCTTCTGAACTTCCGCGCCCGCGACAATCCACCAGCGCATACACATATCCCTGCTGCGAAAAGTATTTTCCGCGGCTGTGATAGCCATCGCTGATGTAGGGGGTTAAGTCAACAATAACCGGCAGGGGGGCGGCTTGATCATCGGGTAGATAGAGCGTTGCATTTAGCTGCACACCATCGCGCAGGGGCACCTTCACGCCCCAGCGTAAGTCGTAGTTGGCTTTTTCCTGAGCACTCAGCACGTGAGCACTCACCGAAATCAGAATGAAAAGGATGTTTTTCATACGCGTTACTATTCGTTGTTTTTTAATACCCATTTAAACTTTCGGTACACAGATTACGCAACCCATCAAAAATAGTCATTGGGGGTGGAATTCATTTTGGGATGGATGCTTACCGATTAAACGGATACGGGCTCACCCAACTGAACTTTCGGGTTTTCAACAACATGCTGTCGGTAGCAAAACGTTTGGTGGTGAGGTGTACCGTGTCCGTGTTCCATGTGCCCTGCCACTGCAGTTCTTCGGGCGACTTCACCTCGTAGCTTAGCGTAATTCGCTGCAACGTGTCGTTTGCCAGATGGCCGCTTACCTGTCGGTTCAGCGTGTCCCACGCAATCTGGTACTGCAACCGGGTGCCGCTTACCTGCTCAATCCACAATCGTTCCGGCCGGAAGTCATCTACCACCAGCTTGCGCCAGTAGGTGCGATAGGCGCTCGCAATACTATCCGTACTTGCCGGGTGCGAAAACTGCACCACATCGTGCACCCCGCCAAGCGCTGACGTTTGCTTGAGATTATCGGTGTATTCTTTTTGTGCCAGCGCGGCCGATAACATGGAGTAGAACACAAACCCTACCAGTAAAAACTTCACGACCTGCGCACCCCAGAACCACGCTTTCTTTTCAAACAACGGACGTTGATCCATCGGTTCGGTGGGCTGATTGCGAAAGAAGAGATTAACCAATGGCTTTCCGTACACCACGGCCAGCCCGATTGAGAACAACAGGTAGTGGGTGGATGCCAGTTTCACCGGCACATCAAAGCAGTAGTTAAGCATCACCACGTTGGTCATCACACCCACCAGCACCAGCGCGCCCAGCAGTGTGGTACGCCTGAACAACAACAACACCGCGCCCAATACTTCAGCCACTCCACCAAAGATTTGATACGCAGTGCTGTAGCCCATAAAGTTCCACAGCAAACCCATCGGAGAACTGTCCCCATACATTTGCACCAGCACGCGTGCAGAAGGTTCATTAAACTGCGTGGGCACGATTTTGAACAATCCGTACGAAATCAGAATCAACGCCAGGTAATAGCGGGTGTACGTAATCAGTAGCTTTTTCAGCCACGGGTAGTTTGCGCGTTTGCGATCCACAGCCGACCAGATGATGGCAACAAGTATGGCCAGCGTAAGTTTGGTAATCCACAGCAGCCAATACAACAGCATATCGCCACTGCCGGTTTCCTCGGTGGGCACCGCGTCTACCCCCCAGGCGATTTTGCCATACCACAAGGCGAGATCTTGCAATGCACTGCCGATGGGATGGATGAGCGTGTGTGCGCCAGGGATGTAGTAAAACGGAAAAGCAAAGCCGTACAACAAAATGTAGGCAAACAAAAAGCGGAACAGCAGGGTGTTCCATGATAAACCGGATTGCGATGGTTCCATACAAAAGTTAAAATTGTTTTAAATAGGCAATTTTCAACACGCCCTGCTGATCCACTACACGGCTGGTGAGCTGCGTATCGCGGTTCAAAACATCCTGGCGATTATCATTCACCACCAAAAACAGAAACGATAGCGGCTTGTATTCCCATTGCACGCGCGTATTCAATGTGTTTGGTCTGGCGGCCGATTGGCATTGAAAGAAACTAATCCATTCCGCGGAGGAGGTACCCATCAACTTGTTAACAGGGCCGCAGCGCGCTTTTGATATTGCCAAAGGCCAAGACCCAACACAGCGGCACAAAACACGATCAGCGCCAGCGCATCGGTAGCGAATGTGCGAACGTGAGGTGGCTCATAAACGAATGCCGGCAGTTGATCGAAATCAGCCGATTGCATGCGCTCATTTGCGAACATGCGCGGCATGAAATAGCCGCGCCAGCGGTCAGCAAAGCGGATCACCTGTTCGCGAAAAGCGGTGTAGTTTGCCGGTGCCGTGCCTGCGAGTTGATTGAGACTGGTTTGCAGTAAGATGGAAGGCGATGCAAAACGCAATTGTTCCACCCATTGTTGTTGCGCCCGCAGCGCCTGATCGTGCCGGTCGATCACGGGTTGCACCGCCGCCTTCAATACATCTACCGATGCAAAATATTCCAACCAGAATTGATACGAATTTGCCTGCGTGCTGTCTTTTGGGGCCAGCTCCGGATGTGCCCGGTAGTAGTCTTTTAGAATTTGATTCGCATTTTTTTCGGCTTCGGCCTCTGCCAGGCGATACTGATGCAACAAATGAATGCGCGAAGGCACCGGGTAAAGGGTATTCGCCATTTGCGAGATTACCGCAGGCACTATCAACACCAACGCAATCCAGATGGAAACAAGCGCAACGGCATTGCTGCCCGAAGATTGCCCCAGCAGGTTTACCAGCAAAGCCACCAAAAACCAAAACAGCATATACGCCAGCACGAAACCGAGTAGCAGCAGCAGTGTGCTCACGTGTTGGTGTACCGGAAATCCGAAGACCAGAAAACTCAACACCACCGAAAACACCACGATGGCCGCCAAGAGTAGAAAGCGCACCGATAGCTTTGCCAACAGCCAGCGAAATACCGAAACGGGTTGGGCAAGGGTAAGCCGCAGCGTACCTGATTCGCGTTCGGCCGAGAGGATGTTGTAACTGAACGCCAGCACCAGCAGCGGCAGCAAGTAGATGCACACAAATGCTAAGTCGAAACTTCCAAACAAGAGTTGCACCGGGTTGGATAGCTCGGAGAAACCCAGCGCGCTGGCCTCGCCGTAGAGTACGGGCCGGGTATAGTGTGCAAACAAATCGCTTTGGCCGGTAGATACAAAGGCGAACGGCTGTGGTTCCATCGCGGCCACGCGGCCCAACCGGCTGCCTACCATGCTGAGCAGGCGCGGATCTCGCCAGGTTTCTTTCACGGCCTTGAGCCCGGCGGCTACCGAATCAATATCCGATTTTTGTTTGGCTTCTGCGCGAGCGAGCTCGTCTTTCGCTTTGGCAATGGCGGCCGTGCGTGTCGCTACTTTTTCTGTACCATTAAAGACCGCATAGGCCGTGAGCAACAGAAATAAACCCAGTACGGCAATGATCCACCGGTCGCGCCACAGTTGCCGCCACTCGTATTGAAAAATGGTTGTGGTAAACATGGCGTCAGGGTTTGAGTTGGTGTACCGCTGCACGGAGTGCAAAAAACGAAATCAGCACCCAGATGGCCAGCGTTAGTAAATTGCTTTTTTGGATGTTGATGATGGCACTGTACGACAGCGGTTGGTACTGAAATTCAGGAATGGCCTGCCACAAGGTGGCATCGGCTTGGTATGCCCAGTCTCCGGTCTTGGAATTGTTCATGAGGTCTCCGTTTAGTTTGCCCACCAACTCCAGTCGGTACCGCTCGGCAGCATTGGCAAAATCCCAGTGCGCATGATAATCGGTACGACAAACGCCCATGGATAAGAAGCGGGTAGGCAAGTAGGGCGAGAGTGCTGCTGTAGCGCGGTACACGCGGCTCTGGTTTTCAAAGGTCTCTTTCAGCAGTTGGTAGTGCGTGAAGTAGATTTCGGCTTCGTGCTCTTCGCCTTTTTGCATTAAGAACCCATTCCAGTTAAACGGTAAATCTTCTACGCGCGTCACGTTGTATTGGGCAAGCGTTTCCTGCTCCAGTTTTTTCGAGGCTTCGCCCCAGGGCTCGTGCCCGTTTAGGCCTGCCTTTTTATCGCGTGCAATTTGCTCTTCAAACTCCAGTTGGGTGGGGTAGGGGTACCATTTGTCGGCCATCGATGAAGCCACTTTTGGCATCGCCAAACAAGCCACCATCCATACCCCCAGCAATGCTACCAGCGAGGTATTACTGCGTTTGGTAAACGCAGAAACAAAAAGGGTAACGTTAATGAAAACGAGATAGTACACCAGGTAGATGCCGATCAACCCGATCAACGCGCTCCACTGAAATTCTCCGAAGTCAATGGTGCTGCTCAGCAACCAGCCGCTCAGCAGTAGTACCAACGCCAGAAAGCTTACTACCGGCACGAGCAGTGCCACCCACTTCGCCAACAGCACCTTCCACGCACCTGCGCCCTGGCTCAGCAGCAAGCGGAGCGTGCCACTTTCGCGTTCGCGCGAAAACGCATTAAAGCCGATGAAGATGATGAATAGTGGGATAATGAAAATCAAGATGAAGTCGGGCGTAAGGTCGCCAAACCGGGCCAGCGCGGTTTGATCTTGCGCGGCCATGTATTGTGCCTCGTTTCTGCGGTGCGCCTCCAGAAAAATACTTACACCTGAGTATTTATCCACGCCCTGGTCCAACAACGAAAGCGGGTATTTCGGCTTAAACGCATAGGTACCGTAGTGCGCGGCGGAGTGTGGATTTTTCTTTTCCTGGCTTACCCATTCTTGCCGGGCATTTTGGCGTGCCTCCGCATGCTGGTTATTTACAAACGCGTAGTACCGCTTGCTTACAAAAAGCGATACCATCAGCAAAGCAACCAGCACGGCAATGGCCCAGCGAAACCGGCCTTCGCGCACCAGCTCTTTCAATTCTTTTTTGATCATGACGTACAGCATCGCTCGACAGGTTTAGTTCATGTGTTGGAGGTACAGTTTTTCAAGTTCGGCATGGTTGATTTCGCTGGAAGCAAGTTGTTGCACAAGTTTTCCTTCGCGCATAATGCCAATGTGCGTGCCCGTTTCGATGGCGCGAAACAGGTCGTGCGTAGCCATTAGGGTAGCCACCCCTTGTATGCTGAGTTTTTTCAACAGCGCAGCAAATTCATTGCTTGCTTTTGGATCCAACCCACTGGTAGGCTCATCCAATAAAAGCGCCTTCGCCTGCTTGGCCAACGCGATGGCAATGCCCACCTTTTGGCGCATGCCTTTGGAATAGCCATTTACCCGTTGCGTATGGGCCGCTGTTTGTAAACCGGCTTCGCTCAGAAACTCGCGCAATTGGGTTTCCGGGTACTTTTTGCCTGCCAGCGCAGAAAAGTACTCCAGGTTTTCAATGCCAGTAAGCTGTGGATACAGCATGAGATTCTCCGGAATGTAGGCCACCCGTTGCCGCACGCTTTTTGGGTCTCGCGTAACATCAAGCCCGTCAATGCTGGCGGCTCCGCTGGTGGGACTGATGAAATTGAGGAACAGGTTGATGGTAGTGGTCTTACCAGCGCCATTTGAGCCCAAAAGGGCATAAATATTACCTGGGTTAACCGTTAATGTTAGTCCATCCAAGGCCGTTTTATGGTCGTACGCCTTGGTGAGGTTGAGGGCTTGAATCATAGTTTATGCAACTTTGTTGCAAAATCACTCAAATCATCCATATTTGCAACAACGTTGTAATAAGTAGTTAATCAAGGATTGTGTAAGGGGTATTGGCCGTTTGGGAGGTTTGGGAGATTCGAACAAACGTGCCGGTAACAAGCCAGTCGGGCTCCCCTTATACTTTCCTTCTTCACACCTAAACAGGCCCGGCGTTTTTTGTAATGAGTAAATTTCTTTTTTCGGTATTGCTGATGTTCGCGGTGGCAGAACCGCAGGAGTCTGCCTGGGCGATTTTCGAGCGCATACCGTTCAAGACCAAGTTCTTTAAAGAATACAGCGATTACTTTTTGGTTCCCCAGTTTGATGCTGCCATCCGGGCGCGCGAGGGCAAGCCCCTGATCGTGAAAGGTCATTACATGCCGATGGATGTAGGCCCCAACACCGTCATCGTATCGAAGTATCCTTACGCGGCGTGTTTCTTTTGTGGGGGCGCGGGCCCCGAGTCCGTAGCGGAAGTGGTATTCAAAAGCCGACCGCCCAAATTCAAGGCCGACCAAATCATTACCGTGCAAGGCCGCTTGCGTTTGAACGACTCAGACGTTACGCACCTGAACTTCATTCTCGAAGATGCCGAAGTTGTAACAGAACCCCGTGCAAATCAATGAACCGTTTTTGTTTTGATGCCAACGTTTATTCTATGCGATCTGTTTTTCTTTTTCCTGTGTTGTGCGCGGTAGCCGCGTGCCAGTCTCCACAAACGTCAGACGAATTGAAACAGGCGGGCGAAATCCACCTGCAAGCACTCGCACTGTCGGCACAGCTGGAGAACTACCTCGATTCGCTGGGGCAGACCACCACTGTGCCGCCCGATAGCCTCGCGGCCTGGAAGCGCGAGCTGGAAGCGTGGGAAGAAAACCTGGTGGAAGTGCCGGGGCTGGAACACGAACACGATCATGACCACGAGGGTCACGACCACCACCACCACGAAGCCGCGCCCAACATTACCGATGCCGACATGCTGAACGTACAAAAAGAAGCGCTGCGCCAGTTGCAAGCACTTCAAACCCGGATTCCCTCCAACCGCTAACCGCTATGAAACTGTTTGCTGATAAAAAACTACCCGTAACCGTATTGAGCGGCTTTTTAGGAGCGGGCAAAACCACGCTGCTCAACCACGTGCTGCACAACCGCGAAGGGCTGAAAGTGGCCCTGATTGTAAACGACATGAGCGAAGTAAACATCGATGCGCAACTGGTAAAAAACGAGATTAAACTCTCGCGCACGGAAGAAAAATTGGTGGAGATGAGCAACGGTTGCATTTGCTGCACCCTGCGCGAAGACCTGATTGAAGAGGTGGAGAAGCTCGCAAAAATGAAAAAGTTCGATTACCTGCTGATCGAAAGCACCGGCATTTCCGAACCCATTCCCGTAGCGCAGACCTTCACCTTCAACACCGGTGAAGAGCGACTGGATCTAAGCCAGTGGACACGGCTGGACACGATGGTTACCGTGGTAGATGCCTTTAACTTCTTCCGCGATTTTGGCAGTGCCGATACGCTGCAAGACCGCCACCTCACCACCGAAGAGAAAGATGAGCGCACAATTGTAAATCTGCTTACCGATCAGATTGAGTTTGCCAACGTGATCATCCTCAATAAAACCGATTTGGTGCAGCCCGATCAGTTGAAACTGCTGGAAGGCATAATTCGAAAGTTGAACCCGGATGCCAAACTGATCAAAACGAAATTCGGTGAAGTATCGCCCCGCGAAATCCTCAACACCAAATCCTTCGATTACGAAAAGGCACAACAGTCGGCCGGATGGATTAAAGAACTGAATAACGAACACACGCCCGAGACCGAAGAGTACGGCATCTCGTCTTTCGTGTTTCGCGATCGCAGGCCGTTTCACCCGGAGCGGTTCTGGCAGTACATCAACCACCGCTGGCCCGGCAACGTGGTGCGCAGTAAAGGTATTTTTTGGCTCGCCTCGCGGCCAGACGAGGTGCTGCTTTGGAGTCAGGCCGGCGGCTCATCAAAAGCGGAAGTGTATGGCAAGTGGTGGGCCTCTGTACCGCTGCGCCAACGGGCACAAAGCGCGGCGTATTTGGAACAACAAAACGAGCTCGCCAAAAAGTGGGATAAAACCTGGGGCGACCGGATCAATGAGTTGGTGATTATTGCCACGCAACTGGATCGCGATGTCATCACGCGCCAGCTGCAGGCTTGTTTGCTTACCGATAGCGAGTTAGTCGATTATCATGCGGGCACCCGGTGGGCCGACCCGTGGCCACTCTAAGTTGCAGCCCATGTTTGGATACACATTTTTAAAACGCCCGGTGCTGCGCGCGCGTGCCGTGCAGGAAGTGGAAGCGCTGAAATGCATCACGCAGCCCGATGTGCATCTCGCTTATCTGGATCGCATTCAAACCGCGGCCGAGCGGCAATTTTTTGCGGCCCTGTTACCTTCCTTCCGGGGATTTCAAAGCACCGTAGCCGCCAGCGAGGCACCCGCGCTCGTCGCATCGCACGTGGCCACGCATGTGCCCGCGTCGGCATTGGCGCACGCCTGGGCGCAGGAACTTGCGCGGGCAACGCATACGTTTGCCGCCATTACCCATGCCCAACGATTACAAATTATACTCAAGCGGGTGGAAGACGATGCGTGCCGGAAATTTCATACCGATCGTTACGATCTGCGCATGTTCTGCACCTATGTGGGCAAAGGCACGGAGTGGCTGGAAGAGCAGCATGTAAACCGCAGCGCGCTGGTGGCGGGCACCAACGACCAGATTGTAAAAGACTGGAGTAAGGTAAGACACATCGAGGCCGGCCAGCTGGCCATTTTTCAGGGCGAAGCCTCGGCACAAAACCGCAACAAAGGCATTGTGCACCGCAGCCCGCCCATTGAACGCGAAGGCGGCATGCGGATCATCTTTCGGGTGGATCCGGTGTAGATCGAACGCACCTGTCGGAGTAGTTTTCTTGTCACGGATCGTCTCTCGTTGTGATTTCTCGTTCGAAATGCGGTGCGCTAACATGTTGAACAGCGAGTATCCGATTTGAAAATCTAAAACTTGTTAGAGATTTCCTCTATTTTTATTGCCGATAAAGAATCAAAATACCTGTTTGCAACCTTGCCAATTTGGTAACAAAGGTCGAACGCATGAAACCCCTTTTGTTTATTTCCTGCTTGTTTGTGGTTTCAATTCTGAGCGCCCAAGTTCAGATCGATTCGATTAGGACAGTGATAAATGGGTCATGGCCCGTTTATAAAACTGAGGGTGCCGAAGAGCCAAGTAGTTACTTTGGCAAAGGTGAAGTCGTCACGATTGTCGGATATGGTGTCGACAGATTCCAGATCAAGTATTGGAGCTCTCGCCGTAGCAGTTTTTTGATCGGTTTTATCACTACCTATGCGTTCGATGGATTGGATGATTTGAAAAAACAGGTGGCAACATATTCTGAGAATAGGCGAGAAGAAAATCGAAAGGCGATTCAAGCCGAGGTCGACAAAAGAAACAGAGAATTAGTGGCCAAGTTTGGCAAGGTGAATGCAAGCCGAATAAACAACAGCGAGTATTGGATCGGCATGACCAAGGAGATGGCAGAGTTATCGCTTGGGAAGCCTGAGAAGATCAATCGAACTGTTACTGAGGAGTCAGTCAGTGAGCAATGGGTATATCCTGGAGTTTATCTGTACTTCAAGAATGGTAAGGTAGTTTCCTTTCAAGATTGATTGTTTTGTATTCTGCCTGTGGTCGGTGTTTTCACCGACCACAGGCTCAAACCGAAAAGTGGCCTATCAAAAAATAGACTACATGCATAACAACCCTGTGAAGGTGGGTCTGTGTAAATTGCCGGAAGAGTACAAGTATTCATCCTACCGTTTTTATGAACTTAACAAAGACGAGTGGGGTTTTGTCACACACTATGAAGAGCATTTGTAGAAAGCAATGGTTGCTGAGAGACGAAGTGGTCGGTGAAAACACCGACCACAGGCTAAATCTGGTTTGGCGAAATTGGAGTCTGATGTGTAAGCCTATATAAGTTGTACAATTTGCTGTAAATTTCCATCAGCAGTTTTTCTTCAACATGTATCCTATGAAAGAAAAAATTAGGTGCGAGTGGTATCTTCCTTTCGTTCTAGTGGTTCTAAGCGCATTTGTTATTTACGCCTGTTCTTCTCGCGAAGACTTTCAGATACGTTCAGAATCTACAACTATTGCTCAGCTTGAAGAAGGTGACGACTGGAGTCTGCCCTCGTGGGTAGTAAAGAAGGAGGGTACTGGGCTTTATGATTACCCGTCGGTAATCCAGCAGCCGGAACTTTACGCGGTCAATTTGACTTGGAGGGAACTAAATCCCGCTGAAAATATCTACAACTGGCAAAAGCTTGAACAAGCGCTGTCAAGTGGGCATAAGATATGGCTTCGAATTTTTGCCTCCGATACGTTGCACTGCCCGGATTGGCTTGGTCGCAAATATTCGAATTTGAGACCTCTCCAATACCCTGCCGAAGGCGGAAGTTATGGTGAGACAATAACCGGTTATAGTCCGGGCCGGTTCTATCCAATCTGGCAAGCTGACTTCGATTCAGCGTTTTCGAAATTTCTTTCCGCCTTTGGTGATAAAGGATTTGCTGCGCATCCGAATCTTGTTTTCATGTACGCACCCGGAGCGTGGAGGTGGAACGAATGGGAAGTTATTTTCACCGAACACATCCGCTCGGAGCTGGGTAGTGTAGAGTTGTTTTATCATTGGTTTAAGCGCCATATTGACAACTACGCCAATGCGTTTAAAAACGATGAGCATAAATTGGTGTTCACGGGATATCCGCAAATGGATAAGTGTGAAGCGCAGATCGATTTCGCTGTAGCCCTCAATGATGTGACTACGGGAAGAAATCTATTGACTGACTATGCAGTGAGCAAAGGGATGTCTGTTCGGGTTGGGGCACTGGAATATTTTAACGGATATAGTCATATTCCATCCTGGGGTGCGCCGGCAATCGCCCACAACGGAAAACGGTATCAGCGAATAGATCTCAATCATCCTCTACACCGCGATCGCCTGCGAATACTGGCTACAGAAAATGAAGCACTCGGTGATGAAAATATGATTTCAGGTACGGGCAGTTATTACTTTATCAAAATGCTGACGTTAAAGTCTCTCCAGCTAGGGGTGAACTGGCTCAATATGCAGGACAAGAATTATCTGCTTGCTCCGGATGTAATTGAATATGCGCGCAAAACGATGGGTAAGAGTCCTGCGGAATCGCCCGACGCTTGGGTTGTATTGCGGGAATGGTACGATGCCAGTTATCGCGCCGCCAGTGCTATCGACCAAGTGCCAGGTTCCAAAGCATTCTTTGAACAGCTTCAATTACCCTACCGGAATTGGGAAAAGTATTTAGCTCACCACGACTTTGCGCCTGGGGGTGTGACCGTGGCTACACAAAAACTTGAAGGCTCATCTCCGTTTCTCCAAAGCAATGGAACTTCGTATGAGGCGCTTCGAACAAACGTCAAAACGGGGGACAAGTTTATCTGTTTTACCGTGCTGGATGACTTTCTTTTTGATAACTCAAAGCCGGTTGAGATTAAGGTTACCTATCTGGACAACAACAGCACGCAATGGTTTGTTGAATACGATGGTGCCTCGGGGTCTTCGTCTACTGCAACCATTACAAACTCAAATGATGGAAAATGGAAAACACTGTCCTTTCAAATAAATGACGCCAAGTTTCGAAATCGAATTGAAGGAAACTTCGACTTTAGAATTGTCAATCAAGGTGCAGCCGATTTAACAGTGCGGCAGGTGCGATTAGTTAAGCTGACTCCCTGACGGCTGCTTCACCCCGGCATTGCAAATCCCTGGTGATTTGTTGTTCGACATGCTACGCGAACATGTTGAACCGCGAGGGTTCTGATGTGGAATTGGCGACGGATCGTTCCGCCAAGCGGGAGACGATCCGCGAAGGAAAGACTTCCTTGCTGGCGCGGCACACCGATACGCGGCAAAATGCGGCCGGGATGGAAGCGGCACCCCGCAGCGGCGCGGGCCGGTGTGCGGTGGCGAGGAGTATAGCGTACAGCCCGATAGCCGCCCAAAAGAAAATCTACGGCTTGCGCCTGCCCCGCGTATACCGTTGAAGACAATTGTTAGCGGCAGTTTTGCCAAAATTGCCGGAAGCCTGCATCTTTAGCACATGATTCGAGTGCTATTTCTTTCTGAACTATTTCTGTTGGTGGCGTTGGTCATGGGCTGTTCGCGCACGGCCTCTAACCGGGAGATGGCCGAAATTCTGCAACGCATTTATGTGCAGAATGAGGTGGCCGATAATTTTTTTGCGCCGGAGGCGAAGGTGCGCTATTACGATTCGCTGGCGTTGACGGTAACCTCTGAGCAACAAAAAATCACTAACTCGTATTTCAGGGCATATTTTCTGCTGCAATCCGGAGAAGTGGAGCAGGCCATTGCGATCTACAACGAGTTATTAACGCGCATGAATCCGCAGGAAGAAGAGGCGTACCGTTTGGTGAACTTGTATTTGGGTGTGGCCTACCTGCGCTTGGGCGAGCAGGTGAATTGTGTGAGCAACAAAACGGCGGAGTCGTGCATCTTTCCCATAGCTGGTGCGGGGATTCACGCAGAGAACTCTGGCTCGCAACTTGCCGCGCGCCACCTTGAGGCTGCCTTAGCCTTTGATGCGAATGATTTAGAGGCCCGCTGGTTGCTTAACATCGCGTACATGACGTTGGGCGGATACCCCGAACGCGTGCCGCCACAGTTTTTATTGCCCGGATTAGTTGCCGACAGCGAACGACCAATAAATCCGTTTCAGGAGATTACCGGCAATTTGGGATTGACCCCCCGCGATATGTCGGGCGGCGCGATTGTGGATGACTTCAATCAGGACGGTACATTGGACATTGTTACCTCTGCCTGGGGACTGGCGGAGCCGATGAAGTTCTGGGTGAACCGCGGTGATGGCACCTTTGAAAATGCCTCGGAAAAGTCGATGCTTAGCTTGTTAACCGGTGGATTGAACATGATGCAAACCGATTATAACAACGACGGGCTGCTGGATATTTTTGTGTTGCGCGGTGGTTGGATGGCCCGGTACGGGCGCCAACCGAACTCGTTGTTGCGAAACAATGGCGATGGCACATTTACTGATGTTACCTTTGAAGCCGGGTTTACATCTTTTTTTCCAACGCAAACGGCTACCTGGAACGATTTTAATAACGATGGCTGGCTTGATGTTTTTATAGGAAATGAAACCACTCAGGATGTTTACCCGTGTGAGTTGTACCTCAACCAAAAAGACGGAACCTTTTTGAATCTGGCGGCGGAATCCGGAGCGAACATTACGGATTATGTGAAAGGCGTAACGTCAGGAGACTTTAACAACGATGGCTGGCAAGACATTTTCATATCAACCATGAACCGAAAATGCTACTTGTTGCGAAATGGCGGCATGCGCAACGGCCACCTCCAATTTGAAGACGTTACAGCAGTAGCAGGATTGGATGAGGTAACGAGCAAAACTTTTCCAACCTGGTTTTGGGATTTTAATAACGATGGGCTGCTCGACATTTTTTTGTGTGGCTACGAATTTGAGAAGTCGCTGGGGTTTTACGAAGCTGCCGAAAAGTTGGGGCAGCCGCTGCGCGATGAGTTAAAGATGAAATTGTTCCGCAACAACGGAGACGGCACGTTTACGAACGTTGCCGCCGAGGTGGGCTTGAACCGGGTGGTGAACGCCATGGGTTCGAACTTTGGCGACTTCGATTATGATGGCTATCTGGATTTTTACCTGGGCACCGGTAACCCGGATACGAAGTCCATCATCCCCAATCGCTTGTTTAAGAATGAGGGTGGAAAATTTTATGATGTAACAACAGCTGGTCGCGTGGGACACTTACAAAAAGGCCATGGCGTAGCGTTTGCCGACCTGGACTATGATGGTGATCTCGACATTTTTGCGCAGGTGGGCGGCTCATTTAAAGGTGAAAGTTTTCAAAATACATTTTATCTTAACCCTGGCCAGGGCGGTAACAATTGGATAGGGATCCGGCTGGACGGCGTGCAGGCAAACAGGCCGGGCATCGGCAGCCGCATTACCCTTACCGTTACCGAGGAGGGGAAGACGCGCACCATTAGTCGCGACATGAACTCGGGGGGCAGCTTTGGGGCATCGCCGTTGATGGCGCAGATTGGCATCGGCACATCTACAAAAATTGATCGACTGGAGATTGTGTGGGCCGGGAGCAACCACCGCCAAACGTTAACCAACGTGGCACCCAATCAGTTTATCCGCATTCAGGAAGGCAACCCGGAAATCACCACCCTGACTTATAAAAAGATGACCTTTTTGCCTGCACCCGCTTTCAATCCTTAACAAAGAAAAGATATGTTCTTGGTGATTTGCAATCTCGCCGTTGTCTGAAATGACCCAACTCTTGTTGCGTACCGGCTTCGGTTTCGGGGACGATGCGCGACAATCTATCGTGCCCAATACGCTCCGCTGATATTTGGAATACCATCGCATTAGTAAAAAACCGGCATTCTGCCTGTGGTCGGTGTTTTCACCGACCATTAACTTTACACACTTTCCGCCATACTTTTTTCAGAGCAGCCAGCGCTACCGCATTGAGCCTTACCAGGCCACCATGTATAATCGTAAGGTAGCCTAGTAAAAGCTAGCCGATGTACACTACAACCCCATGACGGCGGGGTTGTGTGCCATGCCGAGGAATAGAGATATTCCTCGCACAAGTTTTATGAAGTCAACAAAGACGAGTGGGTTTTATCACACATGATGAGGAGCATCTGTCAGGTATGGTCGGTGAAAACACCGACCATAGGCAAAACCGGCATTAGAACTGGCGCGGCACACCGATAGGCGGCAAAATGCGGCCGGGAAGGGAGCGGCACCCCGCAGCGGCGCGGGCCGGTGTGCGGTGGCGAGGAGTATAGCGTACAGCCCGATAGCCGCCCAAAAGAAAATCTACGGCTTGCGCCTTTCCCGTAGGCTGCAACAACGGATAAAGCCCGTTTGCAACCTGCCTGGCAACGGTTTGGTTAAGCACTGCACGCGCATAACCGTTCACCAACTAACAACAATCAACCGCCAACTCAATGTCCTTACTTGCCCGCTCCAATCTCCTTCAACCCCTTGCCGCTCAACCACGTGTTCAGCGCGGTGCAGCTCGCGATCGTGCTCTCCAACTTCGCCAGGTGGCCGCCCAGCTCTTTGCTCAGTTCATCAAACACTTTGTAAGCGCCAGCCGTGGGTTTGTTGTCGCCCGTCTCTAAACTTCTGCGCACGGCCGACAGGCGGTTGCCGAGTTTGATCGGGAAGTTGAGCGGATCCTGACCGCTGCGGTTCTTCGTCTGGTACAAATCTTCTTCAATGGCGGTGAGTTTGCCGATCCACTCGTTTGCCTGCGCGGTGAACGTGGCATCGTTGGCTTCTTTGATGCGCTCTTCCGCCTGCGCTCGAATCTTGCGGATGCGGATCACCGCCTCGTTGGCGGCACTTTCTTTGTCGCGAATCTTCATGGCCAGGTCAAAGGTCTCTTTCAGATCGGCCTCGGTTACACCTTTCAGGTTGGGGTTAATCTTCACGTTAAACGGATACGTTTGCGTAACGCCACCGGCTGTTAATCGCACCTGGTACTTGCCGATGGGCGCCTTCGGCCCGTTCTGCGGGCGCGCCCCCCAGATTATGATGCCATCAAAAACAGTAGCGCCCGGATAGCGCAAATTCCACTTGAAGGTGTTCAGCCCCGCGGCCGTGGTAGGCTTGCCTTCGCCTGCGCCCCACCAATCTCCCGCGGTTGGTTTTTCCTCGGCTTTCGTTCCTACAAATGAACGCACCACACTGCCACTCGCATCCAGAATATCGAGCTTCACAGAGTCCACTTTGCTTTTCAGGTAATACTGAAACACGGCATCGTACACACCACGGATGGCATCGCTCGGCTGAAACAACGTTACCGCTTGTTTCGCTACAGCTTCTGTATGTTGGCGCAGCGGGTTGATGTCATCCAGAATCCAAAAGCCGCGACCGTGCGTGCCCAGCACCACGTCATCATTCTTCACCACCAGATCGCGGATGGGCGTGTCGGGCAAATTCAATTGCAGCGACTGCCAGCTGTCGCCTGCGTTGAACGATACATACGCGCCATGTTCTGTGCCGAGAAAGAGCAACCCTGGCCGCACGTGATCTTCGCGCACGCTGCGCGCAAAGTGGCCGTCTTTAATGCCGTTCACAATCTTCGTCCACGTTTTTCCAAAATCAGTAGTGCGGAAAACATACGGCTGGCGGTCATCCACCTGATACCGGAATGCTGCAACGTAGGCCGTACCTGCAGAGTGGCGCGATTCATCGATGATCGCCACCACGGAATGCTTCGGCAGATCTTTGGGTGTGATGTCCGCCCAGTTCTTGCCGCCATTGCGCGTGATGTGAATCTTGCCGTCATCGCTGCCGGCCCAGATCGTATTGATATCATGAAACGAAGGCGCCAGCGCAAACACGGTGGCGTAGATCTCCGGGCCGTTCATGTCTTTGGTGATTTCCCCACCCGTGGGGCCGAGCGTTTCCGGATCGGCATACGTGAGGTCGGGCGAAATTTTTTCCCAGCTCTGCCCATCGTTGGTGGTGCGCCACACGTGCTGCGAACAGGTAAACAACGTGTTGGCATCTTTCGGTGAAAACACAATCGGGTACGTCCACTGCCAGCGCTCGGGCAGCGAGCTGGCCGGCTCGCCCGAGAAGAAGCGCGGGTACACCTGGATGTCGCGAATCTGGCCGGTGAGCACATCCTTGCGCGTAAGCAGCGCGCCCTGGCTGCCCGCGTAATACACGTTCGGTTCGTTGGGGTGCGAAGTAATGTAGCCACTCTCGCCCCCGCCCACATCGTAGCCCCACTCGCCCAGCACGTTCATGTGGTTCCACCCTTCACTGGGCACGGCAATGGTAGAGTTATCTTGCTGCGCACCCGCCACGTGGTAGGGCACGTGGTTGGTGGTGGTTACATGGTAGAATTGCGTGGTGCAATAGTCTTGTTCGGTCCAGCTCTTGCCGCCATTCACACTTACGGAGCCACCCCCGTCATCGGCCACGATCATGCGCTGCGGGTTGTTCGGGTCAATCCACAGGTCGTGGTAGTCGCCATGCTTGCCCTGAATTTCCTGGTCGAACTTCACTCCGCCATCGGTGGATTTCCAGAAATCCACATTCAGGCAATACACCGTTTCGCGGTCGAACGGATCGGCATAGATGCGCGTGTAGTAGAACGCGCGCTGGCGCAGCTTGCGTTCGTCATTCACTTTCTTCCATGTGGCGCCCGCATCATCGCTGCGGTACACGCCTCCGTCATTCGCTTCCACAATTGCCCACAGCCGCTTGTTATCGGCAGGCGACACCGTGATGCCGATTTTTCCGAAAGGCGGTGCCGGCATGCCGGGGTTGCGCGTCAGCTCCGTCCACGTATCGCCACCGTTTTCCGATTTCCAGAGTTTACAATCCGGCCCACCGCCCCACATCTTCCACGTTTTGCGGTACACCTGCCAGGTGGTGGCGTACACAATCTTCGGGTTTGTGCGGTCGATGATCAGATCCGCAGCACCCGCTTTTGGGCTCACATATAAAATCTTCTTCCACGTGTTGCCGCCATCCGTGCTGCGAAACACACCGCGCTCTTCGTTATCCCCGTAAGGGTGACCCAGCGCGGCCACATACACCACGTCCGGGTTGGTAGGATGCACGCGGATGCGCGCAATGGCCTGTGTCTCACGCAAGCCAAGGTGGCGCCACGTTTTGCCGCCATCGGTGGTTTTGTACACGCCATCGCCCTGCGTAATGCTGCCGCGCAGCTGCGTTTCACCTGCACCGATGTACACAATGTCTGGATTGGTTTCAGCCACGGCCACCGCCCCGATAGACGAAGACGAAATTTTTCCATCCGTTACCGGAAACCATTCCTGCCCGCCATCCGTGGTTTTCCACAGGCCGCCACCTGTAGCGCCAAAGTAGTATTCGTTCATGCGGCCCGGGCTGCCACTGGCCCCGAGCGAGCGCCCCCCGCGTTGCGGCCCGATGTTGCGCCATTTTAGATTTCCATAAAAGGCCGGGTCTACCGGCTGGGCGTTGGCCCACACAAAGGCAAACAGAAAAACAAGCAGAAGAAACGCGCGTGGCATAAGCATGAGTTTAGGTGTAGAAATGTAATCAACCGCAGCCACGTGCGAAACAGAAATGTTTTTGGCGGCCCCCTCGCTCCACGCGCGCGGCCCCTGCGGCTCGGGCCCGGCTTTCCGCTGCAAGTCCTCGGGCGCGAAGCGCGCCCTGTGGGCTTTCCGCTGCAATCCGTGGCCGGAAGCCTCCACTTTATTTTGCGTACTGCACCCCCGCCAATTTGGGCGAATATGTGCGATTGGGGTTACACAGCGATAAAGGAAATAAATGCAATTGGTTAAATTGGGGTGTTGGCAGTCAGGCAAGAGACCAACCCTAATGTTACAATGGTCTAGCAAGAATTAAATGACAGAATGAAAGTACAAATTTATAAAATCAAAAATCCGAACAGTTGTGTTTCTGAAATCATAGAAGTGAAATCAAATACAACAACTGATTCGTTAACACATTTTGTACCTCCTTTTGATAGTCCTGAAATAATTCTTTACATCGGACAAACGCATCAAATAAAAAATGTTTCAATTGCGAGTGGGCTAATCAAAGGGTTGCACAACACTTCTAAACGTTATGGGCAACCCTAATTGAACAAAGAGAAAAATGGACGCAAGGTTGATAGTAAATCCCAGTTCATCACAATACAGAATATTGGTATTGTTGTCAGCTATCCTGACAACCTGTTTTGCGCTGGGAATCATTTTGGATATTGTAGAATCGAGAGTACAACATTCATCTTTTTACCTTTCTGAATCCGTTTTATTCAGTTTCGCTTGGTGGCTCTTCTTGCCTCTGTTGTTTGGACAATTTGTTCTTGCTGATTTATCCAAAACAAAAAAGTCGTACACGTTATTTGTATTAATACCTTTTGTAATACATCTTTTCGCCTACCCTGCTGTGGTTTGGATGATTTCCAAATTATTCTTTAATCATACTTTTTCCTATTGGCAAACCTTTAATTACGGACTTTCAGAATACGTTTTTATACTACTTATCGCTTATTCAGTTCCCTTTATTCTGTATAGTTCATTCAAAAGAAAATTACATCTTAAACAAGATTATTCTGACATTATAGAACACTCAAAACAGAATAACTCTATTACAACTCTTATTGTATCAGACTTCAATAAACGAACGACCATTAATACAAAAGATATTCTATTCGTATCAGCCAATCCACCTTATGTCAACATCCATCACAAGACCAAACTCTACCTACACAATGAAACCTTAAAAGCGATTCTGTTAAAATTAGACCAAAGACTCTTTGTTCGAGTGCATAAATCTACAATTGTGAACGTAAAAATGGTTCAATCCTATAAATCGAGACTGAATGGCGACTATGATTTGACAATTATTGATGGAACAGAAATAAGGCTTAGCAGAATTTATGCACCCCAATTCAAGCAAACGTTTGAGACAACTCATCGGGTTACCCCAGAATAACATCGACTAACCACATTTACCGAGCAAATGATAGACTGCTCCACGATTTTTGCCTAAAAAACAAAAATGAATGCATTAAAGATTTTTCTGCTATATGGAATTGTTATGCCACAACTTCTGACAAGTTGCAAGGGGCAGTCAAAACCTGGTCTCAGTGAGCAAGTATCCAAGCAAGACACTAATGGGATTGTTGGCGGTGGTTGTGATGGCTGTGAAATTATGTATGTGGGTATGCCGACAAATTTAAATTCATCCGACACAAGTGCAGGCTGGACTGAAAAGGGACAAAAATTGTTGGTTACTGGAACAGTTTATAAACTTGACGGGAGGACTCCAGCACAGAATGTTATAATCTATTATTGGCAGACTGACAATGTTGGATTATACTCACCAAGACAAGGAATGAACGAAAAGGCAATGCGACATGGACACATTCGTGGCTGGATAAAAACAGACGAAAAAGGGAAATACTCAATCTATACTGTACGACCAGCACCTTACCCCAACGACGTTATACCTGCACATATACATCTAGCCATTAAAGAACATGGTGTAGATAACGAATACTATCCAGATGATATAAATTTCGATGATGACAAATTTCTGATTCCCTATTTCAAAAGATACCCGCAAGAAAATAGATGTGGCAGTGGTGTAGTTAGGGTATTGCTTAATGGCGATATTCAAATTGCTGAGCACGATATTATTCTCGGGCTGAATATTCCCAATTACCCAAAGAAAAAGAGCAAAAGCATATCAGGTTTAAACATTGGTGAAGACCAACCATCTTTTATTCCATTCCATGCTTGGGGACCAGACAAAGGAACGAGGACTTGCCCAGTCTGTAAATACGGACGCTATTACGGTATTGTTTACTTTGTAGGAAATAACCCAAATTGGGTTGATGTAAAAAAATGGCTGACATTTTTAGAACAAGAAAGCGTTGCCAGAAGCAAGTATTTGAAAGCCTATTTTGTTTATGGCAATGACAGTGGGTACAATCAATCAGAGAGGAGAAAAGAATTGGAGCGATTGGGCAACGAACTAAATCTAAAAAATATCGCCTTGACTTTCGTTCCATCATTCGGTGACACGGAGAGTGAAGTGTATCTGAATAAAATTAGCCCAACCGTGGACAATACTTTCATTATTTATAAGCATAGAAGCATCATTGATAAATTAATTAACTTAAAAGCGGAGAGTAAAAACTTTAAAATAATCTCCACAACGTTGGACAAAGCAAAGGGGGACTATTTTGACTTGTCAGAACCCCAACACGATTGAGTTTTCCGCCTTTGTTGGTGTTCTTCACCAACGAGAAGTTCAAATCCTTGCCGGTGAAGAACACCGGCAATGGCAAGTAGACACCCACCCAATTTGGGTGGATCTGTGTTATGAAGGTTACGCAGCGTTAAAAGAAATAAATGCAATTGGTTAAATTGGGGTGTTAGCAGCAATAATAACAGACACCACACAATGAAACGACATAAAGCAATACTGACAATACTTACTTTCTTGACCTCATTCAACTTGTTGACAGCCCAGACCATTGACGCTGGACAAGTATTTTCAAATACTCACGGTATTAAGCAAGAGGGAACGACATTTTATGAAGTTGAAGGCTATTCCATTTTCGTGCATAGCCATAAGGCTTCATTTGACGAAAAAGGTTTCAATAAAATCAAGAAGAAGTATTCAATCAACAAAGAAATTTCACCAGTCAATGACATCACATTTCAAACATGCAAAGTCTTTGTAAAAACGGACAACAGAACAAAATTGGTCACGGAGTCAGATATTTATTATTTATTTCCACAAGGACAATCAGAAATAAAAGTCATTGGACTTCAAACGATAACCAAACGTGACGAAGAATTAGAAAAACTTTTCGTCAAATCAATACTTGACAACTCAATACCCAATAGTGTTTATAGTTCTATGGTTGTTGACAGCATCAATTTTGCAGGACGTTTTATTGTACTTGGACCAGCTTGTCATTGGATGGGGACACATAACATTCAATGCCCAAATTTAGGACAAATGAATTGGGCGGAATTTCGCAGCCTAGACAAAGCAAAAGAAATGATGTCCGCTCAATTTGACATCACTGCAAACAAAGCAATTGGAGAGGTTTTGCAACAAGACACAATTAATGTAATATTTGAGGGAACAGAGACAAAAGCATTAAAAACGAAATACAAAATCAAAATTCCTCAATTCATTATGGCCGGGAGTAATATTCTAATTATCTACTATGTAGCGACAGAGGTACGGGGAAAATATGTTGCTTGTGTACTCAGTCATTATACAGACGATGTTAACGCAAAGAAATTACCGCCATTATTAAACGAAGTAATGAAACTGAAAGAATGAGAATTACTGCTGCTAACAGGGTTTTACGTCAGGCGGGGTGACGTGCAAACTTGGAGCTGTGTGCTTCTATTAAAGTTCAGTGCTGGTTAACAGTTTTGTGCTCCGAATCCCGCCCGAACGCAAAGCCCGAAAACGTTATGCACAATGCCGCGGGACAGATTCGGTGCTTAGAATATTGGCACAATTGTTTGCGACACGTTCCCGCGCGACACCAAGGCAAGCAAAAGAGCCGATAAGGTTGATAATAAATGGAAAATATCTCATTTCTATTAGGAGCAGGATTTTCAATCCCTGAGGGATACAAAGGAGTCAAAGAATTGAACCAAATTTTTGTTGACGTAAAAGATGACGAATTCTCAGTTAATACCGATGGGACTTTGAGAATTTACAGTCACTTTAACTCAAGCTACAATAAATACAAGCCGATCTTTATCAGATGTCTGAAGTATTATAACTTTTTCCATCAATTTGACTACGAGAAATTTTTTGATTTCTTAAAGACCAATGAGGAACGACAAAATTTAATCTTCAACCTCTATTTATCGTGGTTGCGAAAAAATAGTGGTGTGCTTCATGGAAACAAAGAAGTTATTTCGAAAATGATAAACTTCTTAAATCAGTTAGTTTTTGAATTTTTAAGTCACCCTAAAGCTTGTAAACTACAGAGTCAATATCTAAACAAGCCAGATTACCCCAATTACAATGGTTTCTTAAACACCATAGAAAATCTTAAGAATCAAGGAGCTAATATTAACTTTCATACTCTCAATCATGACTTGTTGCTTGAAAAGCTAATGAACTCTGCTTGGCTTCAAAATAATTATAGTGACGGATTTACGAAATCAAACACTCAATTCTACGGTATTGATGATACAGGAGCAAAAGTACCACTAGCATACTTTGATAATAAATATCCAAATCAAATTAAGATCTTTAAACTTCATGGTAGCTTCGACTATTATCCCTATCACTTCAAGAATAGCAAAAGCATTGACAGCTATGTAAAAGTTGATTTTAATATCGGTCCTTCTAATCTTTTTAAGAATGTTACAAATCCAGCAATTGAAGAAGCTAATGATTTTGGCAATTACCACTCGGACTTCTTGAGCGGGACAACCTCAAAGATTAGGCGTTATAATGAAACTTTTTATTTCAATTTGTTAAATCATTTTGAGAATAACTTGAAGAACTCCGATAGACTAATCATAATAGGTTATGGTTGTTCGGACAAAGGAATTAATAACCTTATTAAAAAGCACTTTAGATCTAAAAAAATTTCTATTATCAATCCAAAACCGGGGAATGAAGTGAAACGATTTGCCAGAATGTTAAATGCACGATTGTTAGAAAAATATGTAGATCATATGACAATTAATGACCTGTAAGGAGAGGATTTTAGCCCTATCAGGTATTATCACCTGACAACGAAAAATTCAAATCAAATTTCCGGTCAAGCGCACTAGTAATGACTAGATTGGGTTGTTTCCCTGGGGATCATATAAAACCCCAATCAATGTCAAACAATTGATTACATTCGTTTTCCTTTAAAGTTCAATCGCTGTCGCGTTAACCATGTTGATGTATGAAAAGAATACTATTGCTACTTGTTGTGGCCTTGCAATGTTGCAAGCAGGTAAATGAGGTAGAATCAATCGATGACCAAATTAGAAAAGTAGAAACCGGATTGATCAATCCCGTTTACCTTGAGGGCGACTCCACGTGGACGATCGAGGCGCGCATGAAACACTACCATGTGCCGGGTGTAAGCATTGCTGTAATACATGATAACAAAATTGCCTGGAGTAAAAGCTATGGCGTAAAAGATGAAGATACGAAGGAACCCGTTACCCGCGAAACGTTGTTTCAGGCCGGTTCCATTAGCAAACCCGTGGCGGCCTATGCCGCCCTGAAGCTCACGGAAGAAGGGAAAATAGATTTGAACGAAAACGTAAACACGTACCTGAAGACCTGGAAGCTGCCCGAAAATGATTTCACCAAGGACAAGAAAGTAGCACTCAAACACCTGCTTAGCCACACCGGCGGACTTACAGTGCATGGCTTCCTCGGCTACAGCCCCGATCTGCCCGTGCCTACAACCCTGCAGGTTTTGGATGGTTTGCCTCCGGCCAATTCGCCACCGGTGCGTGTAGACAAAGTGCCGGAAGAGAGTTTCCGCTATTCGGGTGGCGGTTATACCGTGATGCAACAAATGCTGGTAGATATCGAAGGGAAAGCATTTCCGGAAATTATGAAAGAGAAAGTGCTCGCGCCGCTGGGTATGAATAACAGCACGTACGATCAGCCGCTGCAACCGGCACAACTCGCGATGGCGGCTACCGGCTACCTACCGGATGGTACCATGACCAAAGGCAAACGCCACACGTACCCGGAGATGGCCGCGGCCGGTCTGTGGACAACGGCCGAAGATCTCGCGTTGTTCGCGATCAATATTCAAAAAACGGTTCAGGGCGACGCCAGTAAAGTTTTATCAAAAGAGCTGACGGAAAAAATGCTTACACCCTTTGTGGCTGATTTCGTGGGGCTAGGGTTGTTCCTCAACAAAAGGCAAGATGATGTGTATTTCGGCCATGGTGGCTGGGATGAAGGGTTCTCCAGCGAGCTGGTGGCGCACAAAACCAACGGCTACGGTGTGGTTGTGCTTACCAACTCCAATCATCCGGATTTTATTAGCGAGTTGATTCGTTCGGTGGCTCGCGCCTATGGATGGAGCAACTATTTTCCAGTCTATAAAAAGATAACCATGGACACCACGAAGTTTGTACAAATCACCGGGCGCTATGAAAATTCGAATGATGGCGTGATTGCGGTGTACAACGAGGGAAACCGGTTGTTCAAAAAGAGTTTGCGCGGCACACCCACCGAGTTATTTCAGATTTCAGACACCAGCTACATCTGCCGCGAAAGTGAGGATCTGGTGCTGTTTAAGACCAACCCGGCCGATGGGCTGTTGAATATCCTGCTGGTAGAAAACGGTAAGCCGGAGTTTAATCATCCCAAGATGAATGAAAATGAGCGTGTGCCGTACGAGTTTCTTTTAGAAGGAAATGTGGATGCCGCAGGTAAAGCCTATCTGGCGTTACAAAAGGCCAATCCGGACGACCAGTCGATCAGCGAAGGCAACTTGAACTGGCAAGGGTTTAATCTGCTCGATAACGGTAAAACGAAATTAGCCCTCGATATTTTGAAAGTGAACACGTTGCTCTACCCCACGCGGGCCAGTGTGTACGACAGCTATGGCGAAGCCCTTGCGCTGAGTGGCGATACCGCTCAGGCCATTTTAAACTATAAGAAGGCACTGGTGCTTGATGCGAAAAAGGAAAGCGCGATAAAAGCACTGGCGGAGTTGCAGGCGAAGAAGAAGTAACCTTTTACCTTTTCAGCAACATACTTTCTGCACGAAGCGTTGAAAAAGAGTATCGTCCACCGGGGTGGCGGACGATACGCAATGGAAACAGAAATGGGTGAGCCCCGATTTGCCTTGGCTCTTCGTTATCCGAATGGCCAGACGAAGGCATTTTCAGCTCAACTAATCGGCTACTGCACAAACTACTTTCACCGCCTGCCGGTCTTCCGCAGAGAGCGTAGCAGAGTTCACAAAGCCGAGCGCGCCTTTGTTTGCACTCACGTACTCAATCACCTCGCGATCCGAACCCATTTTAACGGGCGGGCTCTCTGCGCTTTGATACTGCTTGGCCGCGAAGTACGCCTCTACATCGGCCTCAGCCAAACCCACCACCTTCTTATAAAACATCCCTTTTTCGTTTGATGCTCCCTTCCGGTCAACCGGCATTACCGATGTTTTCAGCGCGGGCCATGCTTTTTGTGCGCCCCGGCGCATCCAATAGTTTCGTACTTCGGTAATCGAAAGTTTTTCGATGGGATTGTCTTTATGAACAATCACCGACAACTCGATTGCGTTTGGCCGTTGGCCTTGTGTTACGGCTGCCGGTAAGTACCACAGGCATGCCAGAATAACAAAAATCATTTTTTTCATAGTCAAGATGTTTTACCAACGTTAAAATCCAAATGCTACTTGTGTCTTGAAGCCGTAACTGGTTCCGAATTGCTCTTGGTCGAGTAGCGCGGCCTCGCCTTTCAGCACGAGATTGGCATTCACCCGGTAACGAAGCCCAAGGTTATACTCGTTTGCGCCCACGTACGGCTGGTTGGTGTACGGATTTACCGTGGGGTAGTACGGATCGCCCGCCGGGAAGGACAGCAGCTCGGCAAAGAAATACGGAACCACTTTTGTTGTTGCCTTGTAGCCCAGGTAGAGAATGGCGCCATTGAGTGTTTGATCGGGAAGGGTTACGTAGTCGTGCGTGTTGACATAATACTCGCCAATAAACTCCAGCTTTTTATCAATGGCCATGTGCGAAACGCTGGCCGATACCATGCGGCTGGTCAGGGCCTCTGGCACCGGTGCTTCGAATTGGGTTAAACTTCCATCGGGAAGTGAGTTGGTCACCGCTGAAACCGAAAACCGTAACCCCTCCACAGGTTCTAAGCCGAGCTGCCCCGTGAGCGACACCTTCGGGCCCAACAGATAGGGCGTGCCCAGTAAGCCTCCGTTTTTGCCGATGCCGTTGGCCACCAGGAGCCGATAAAAAAATCCGGCTTTGCCAATATTATCGCCACCGATTTGTACACCGGTTTCGCGCGTAAGAATAAAGCCACCATCGTGTGTGGGGTTTAATATCCGGGGCCGTGAAATGTTGGGTTGCAGTACCAGCCCAAAGTTGTAGTTCACGTTCCAAAATCCGATGGGACTATACATACGCCCCACGGTAACATGAAGCGCATTTCGCCAGTCGTACCGCAGGTACATACGCTCCAGTTCTACTTCTGCGCCGGTAGTGGCCATGTAGTGCATGTTCATTTCTCCGGCTACCGAAACACGGTCTGAAATCTGAGAAGTAACAAAAAACACCAGCGGCCCACCTCGGAAATAGGGCGATGACGCATTCTGCGATCGATTGGAATAATACTCGAAGCCCGGGTGCGCGTAGAAGCGCAGGCTTGTGGCGGATTGGGCGATGGCCAGCGTTGGGCTGAGCAGTGTTACGCACACCAGCCACTGGGCGCAGCGCCACGTTAACGTTGATTTTGTTTTCATTTTGGAGTGGGGAAGGATTTAAAAATTAGGAAACGAAGTTGGGCTTTTCGTACCACCACCGGGTGTGGCTTACACCAGATAACTTACATCGTGCATGTAGTTGGTGTTTTTACAGTTAATGTAAAGCCGAGCGGTGGGAAGGCGCCCCCGAAACCGATTGGGCACGGAGTTTAGGGATGCCGCCGGGAAAAGGAAGTGCGCATGATCGGGCCTTGCCATGGGTACATCGGCCAAACACGTGCGCGAAATCCTGATATCTCCGGGTAAACCTTACCTGCTTGCCCCAATATCACTATCGATCAAGAACTGCGGTTGACGCACGCCCGTAGGGTAGCAAGCGCCATCCACCATCAAATTCGCGAAATCAACCGCGTGGTAAGCTAACCGCCGCCGTGCGGCTTTTTAATCGTTGTGTTTTCTTTTGGCGGCCCCCTCGCTCCACGCGCGCGGCCCCTGCGGCTCGGGCCCGGCTTTCCGCTGCAAGTCCTCGGGCGCGAAGCGCGCCCTGTGGGCTTTCCGCTTCAATCCGTGGCCGGACGTTACAGGTGCTGCACATCCCCGACTAATTTGGGCGAATATGTGCGATTGGGGTTACGCAGGGATAAAGGAAATAAATGCAATTGGTTAAATTGGGGTGTTGTGGCTCATGTTTATGAAAAGAACCTACATTATCATCATATTATGTTTGGTATCACGGTTGACAAGCGGGCAGACCATGTTCGACATATTAAAACAGTTACCAAAAGAAAATTTTGAGGAAATTAATATCGACTCTTTAATAAAAAATGAAAAGTTCTATCCCGCGAGCAATTCGGATGAACAAATTATTAGATATACTTTGACAGGCGTTAACGATATAACTGGGACACTCAGAATCGAAATGACCTTCGAATCAGGACAAAGAGGGTTTATAATAAGAGAATTGAGACGAATAAAAGTAACGGATAATGAATTCATAATTGTTTATTCTGTTGTCAATGGTGCGCCAATAGCATTCGGACAAAGCGAACTAGCAACCTACAAACTAAAAAGGGGGCAACTAACTAAGACGAAGAAAAACTTATTACCATCAAATATTGGACTTGCCGACTTTGTTAAACCTAACACGCCAGACTCTGTAATAGCTAAGTACAACGAATATTCGAACCATTCATATGAATTGGTCTACAGTGGCGACAACATTTGTTATGTTTTATATGAGAATTTCGACTCATTTGAAATTGATAGGTCTTGGTTATTAGGAAATAAAATTGAGTTCATTTTTAGGAATGGGAAATTTAAAAGAGCAAGTCCTTCCTTTAGTGAGGAGTAAAAACACGAGCCACAACAAAGCGCTTAATCAATGGCGGGGTTTGGTTTAAGTTTGTAGTTTAGTTTTCAAATTACGTTTAGTTGTATGGGACAGTGTAGTGATAGTCGGCTTGGCATTCCTTCGTCATTTACCAAGCCTCCTATTCCCGCCACTGCTTATGCACAAACGTTGGTAGCAATAGGGCCCGGACAAATTTGTGTTTCAAATAAAAACGGACGACAAATTTTCTAACAACGTTTTCCCACGGGGACAAATGAGCGACTTCGCAGACAACCTGGACTTTGAAAAAATTAAAACGTGGGACAGACTAAAAATTAATACAACCAACCCGAAGTTTACCCCGCGACAAGCGGGGCATTTTTAATAAGATTATGCTTCGACCTGCACCCCGCATTTGGCACTTGCCATAGCCGCGCAAACCCACCGAGACACAAAAGCAAGCAAAAGAGTTAATTCTTCCCGCCCAATACAAGGTGACGACCCAGAAAAGTAGGGGTAAGTTCCCTTTTTTATTTAAAAAATTCATTTATTGATTATATTTGAATGGGAATTCACCCTTATTTATGAATCAATTGACAGACAACGACATAAATCAACTTCTTAAAAGAGCCTTTGAGAATACGGAAAGTGAGACGCTCCAGGAAATCTTTGAAAATAGAATAAATGAATATGGTTTGACTAAGACTAAGGTTTGCTCTATTCTAAATATAGATAAAGACACACTCACCGATTTATTAAATGGAACGGCTAAGCAACCGAACCTGATAAATGTTTTAAAGCTTTCGGAGTTTCTTGAAATTGATCTCAAGGAAATTGTTTCTAACATCTTAAGAAATCAGACGCCAGAAAATATTGGGGCAATCGAGAAAGCAAAAAAGGCGTCATTTATTGCTAAGAATTTTGACTTAAAAAAACTTAATAAGCTTGGCTTCTTTGAAGACATTGAGAATCTAGATGACGTTACAGACAGAATTCTTCGATTCTTCGGTTATAATAGTATTTTTGATTACGAGAGTAGTCTTATCTACCCACTTTTCAGTAAAACAAAAAGATCTTTCACAGATAAAATGAAAGATTTTTGGATTAAATCAGCTTATCAATGCTTTGCATTAATTGGTAATCCAAATGAGTTTAATAGAGAGGCTTTGAAAGATATCTTAATTAAAATCAAACCATATAGTCAAGATGTAGAGAGAGGCTTAGTTACCGTGTGCAAGGCCCTTTACAATGTTGGAGTTACGGTGATCGTTCAAAATCAACTTCCAACTACTCAAGTAAGAGGGGGAACTTTTCTGGTTAACGGAAAACCATGTATTGTGTTAACAGACTTGAATAAACGTTATACAACAATATGGCTTACGTTAATACATGAGATTCATCATGTGCTTTATGATTTAAAGACAATTGAGAATACCCGATTTCATTTGACAGGTGACCCCGATCTTTTTCTCATCGAAGAAAAAGCAGACGAATTTGCAATGGAATATTTCTGTGGCTTGGATAGATTTAAATATATCACACCTCATATTCACAATGAATATTTAGTTTCAAAATTCGCAAAAGAGCTCGAAGTGCACCCCAGCTTCGTTTATACTTCCTTTCAGCATTTCCAAAACACGTTGCATAGTCAAAACTTTTATGGCGCGTTCAAGCAATACTTTCCGGATTATTACGCAGCAATTAAGGACTTTAATCCTATAACATGGAAAGAGAACAGTATCTCGGAAATTGCAAAAGACTTGAAGCTGATTTTTGAATTAAAGAAAGATAAATTATGAAAAAGGAGGAAGAAGAAAAAAAGAAAAAAGAGTTGTCTAACGAAGATTTGGAACGACTTGAACTTCTACAGAGGGCTAGTGAGAAAACGGGTAAGCAATTGACCATTGGAGACGCTGGTGACTTAAAGGAAATCGATGAGATCAGGCAGTTGATTGGAAAAGATTTTGATGATCCGGAAGAAAAATACAAACTCTATTATAAGGGGATAAGAAATGTACTGATCAAGTACCTTCCAAAAGGTGACATCTATGAAGAAGGAAGACAGATCATTTATGATGAGAAGAATATATTTTTAAACAGAGGAAAGAAAAAATCGGATGGGGATGGCATCCGAGGTAGTGACGGGAGAATGACTTATCAAGAAAACATGAAGGAAATGTTGGACCTTATATTGAAGTGGGTGTCAGAATCTCAGAAGCCCTTCGAACTTTACAGTATGCTTTACGATCTAAATGAGAAATATGGCTATGGACATGAGAAATATGACAAGACAAATATCTCTTATGACAACGCGCTAAATAAAATAAATGAGTCACAGGGGTAATATGCATTTATGGATGATAAACCTATAATCTATACTGTTGGCCATTCCACTCATCAACTGGATTATTTCCTCGAGCTTTTGACAGAGTATTCTGTAAATTGTGTTGTTGATGTGCGAAGCGTTGCAGCAAGTAGTTATAATCCGCAGTATAACAAAGAACCATTGTCCAATTTTTTAAAGAATAACCAAATCCGCTATCTGCATTTTGCAGAAGAATTTGGTGCGCGTCATAGCGATCCTGATCTTCTTGACAATGATGGAAAGGTAGACTTTGAAAAGGTGAGAAGGTCGTGGAACTTCAAAAAGGGCGTAGAAAGATTATGGCAGGGCGTTGAAAAAAGATTTGTAATTGCTTTAATGTGTTCTGAAAGCGAACCGTTGGATTGCCATAGATTTTCTATGATTGCAAAAGCTTTGGAAAAAGATGGATTTGATGTAAGACATATATTGAAGGACAAGAGTATCAAAAGTAATTTGGAACTTGAAATTCAGCTTTTAAAGAAATACGACAAGCGGATTCCTAAGCCGGACATTTTTGAACCAAATATTTCGGTAGATGATCAGCTTAAGGTTGCATATAAATTAAGGAATCAAGAGATCGCATATTCGCCTTATGCGAAAGAACCAGAAGAAAATTATGATTAAGCTATTTACAATTGGATTTACTGGAAAGTCAGCTGAAAAATTCTTTAACCTGCTTAACACAGCATCAGTAAAGAAAATTGTGGATACAAGAATTAATAACGTTTCGCAGTTGTCTGGATTCGCTAAAGGTTCTGATCTTAAATTCTTCGCAAAGAAAATTGGGGGAATAGAATATCAACATATGCTTGATTTTGCTCCAACAAAGGAGTTACTCTCCCGATATCGGGCGAAAGAAATGTCATGGAAAGATTATGAAATTGAGTACTTAAATCTTCTTGATATTAGAAAGATTGCGCAGAAGATTAACATCGAAAGTCTTCATGAAAATTGCCTATTGTGCAGCGAGCATACTCCGGAAAAATGTCATCGAAGATTATTGGCTGAATATTTAAGTAAAGTAAGAAACGATATAGAAGTTACTCACCTAATTAAATAGTATGAAGAAACGCTTCGTATGTCTGGCGAATTCATATAAAGAGCAAGGACGGTGTGTTGCGGGAATTGAATTGGACGCAAAAGGAAATATTATCATCGAAGATGGTAAGCCTAAATGGATTCGGCCGGTATCAGCAGACGGACACGGTGAAGTATCATCTGATCTTGTATCAGGAATTAGTCTCCTAGACATAGTAGAGTTGGATGTAACTGAAGAATGTCCAGATGGACATCAATCGGAAAATGTATTTTTCGATGAAAAGTCCCTCGAGCGCGTTGGAACACTAAGCAAAGGGAAGCTGAATAAAGCCTCTGAAGAATCAAAATATATTTTCGCGACTAGGTACCCCTCTATTTCAGAAGAAGTAATTGAAAAATTGTCCCACTCATTGATGTTGATTGAGACAGATAATTTTGAAGTCATTGAGAAACCGAACGCGGAAAAGCCTAAATATCCTAAGATCAGGCTTAAGTTCTCGTATAATGGCTTCGAGTATGATTTGCCTATTACTGACCCCGACTTCCAAAAGAGGTATTGGGAAAATCCAAAAATTTTTGACAAAATCAATAGCATTAAACTATGCTTATCCTTGGGCGTAAAGTTCTCCGAGACAAATAGATATTATAAACTCGTAGCAGGAATTATTTATTGACGCCATACCAATGCCAAAGCCGCGCTTTCAAACACACAACCCAAGCATTGGCATCCGTGTGGCTAAGTGTGTGCAATGCGCGGCATAGTGCATAACAGAATACATATAGCATTGCCGGGGTTCTGGTTAATTCTGTTGAAGTAGTGTCGACTTAATCTGACAGTTGGGTTAACTTAGAAGTGTGAATCAAAAAAGTTAAACCCACTAAACTGTCAGGTGTATGAGAACATAGACGAAGTTAATCAAAACCAAGTTAGGGCTAATAAACTTAGCCGAATAATTAGGGAACGTAAGCCAGGCGTGTCGCATGATGGAATATTCGCGCGACAGTTTCTGTCATATCAAAGATCTGTTCGATACGGGCGGAGAGCTCGCCCTAAAAGAAGTCAGCCGGAGGAAACCCATCGCCAAGAACAGGGTCGAGCCCCACGTGGAGCAGGCCGTTGTCGAATTTGCTATTGAGCAGCCAGCCCTGGGCTAATTGCGCGCAGCCAATGAGCTACGCAAGAAGGGTATCTTCATTTCACCCTGTGGGGTACGTTGTGTTTGGCAACGGCACGATCTGGAAACTATCCCTGAACGCTTACGCACGAGTTGGAGATTCACCGCGCTCGTGAAGTGACGGCTTGCGGCCGGGATGGAAGCGGCACCCCGCAGTGGCGCGCTTCGCGCCACGAGGAGTACAGCGGACAGCCCGAAAGCCGCCCAAAAGAAAACGAACAACAATTACCGGGCAGCAAAAAACGAACCCGGCACGTGGCGGGGCTTACTCAAACAGATTGCCGAGCAGCGAGCTGCTTTCTTTACCGCTGTTGCGGCCGTAGGGCGACAGTGCCTGGATGAGTTTGCGAATGGGCATGGACTGGAGCCATACTTTACCGGAGCCGCGCAGGGTGGCCAGAAAAATTCCTTCGCCACCAAACACCATGGACTTTAAACTGCCGCTGGTTTCTACATCAAAATCAATGTGCGATTCGAATGCCACCACGCAGCCTGTATCTACGCGCAGCGTTTCGTTATGGAGTGTACGTTCAATCAACGTGCCGCCAGCGTGTACAAATGCCTTGCCATCGCCCTGTAATTTTTGCAGGATGAATCCTTCGCCGCCTACCAGGCCGGCTCCGATTTTGCGGTTGAACACAATTGACAATTTGGTGCCGAAGGCCGCGCACAGGAAGCCGTCTTTCTGTACGATGATTTCGTTACCGCGCATGGTGCTGAGGTCTACCGGAATAACGGTGCCGGGGTAGGGCGCTGAAAACGCTACTTTTGATTTGCGCATGCCGCGGTTGGTGAAGTGCGTCATGAACAACGACTCGCCCGTAAGCACGCGGCTGCCGGCCGACAGCAGTTTATCGAACAAGCCCTGGTTGGGATTGGAGCCATCGCCCATTTTTGTTTCAAACACAATTCCTTCTTCCATGTACAGCATGGCGCCGGCTTCGGCAATCACGGTTTCCATGGGATCGAGCTCTACTTCAACGATTTGAATGCTCTCGCCCCGGATTTGGTAGTCGATGACGTGACTTTTCATATGCTTATTTTGATTTTTTCTTTTTTCCTGATTTTAACGATTCGTAATCGGTGCGCTCGGCCAGTTTTTTATCGTCTACGTTTTCGTTTAAAAACGCGTTGATTTTTTCGATCGGCATGTTGGAGGTGAGTTCGCCAAAGCTATCGATGGATACTTCAAAGCCGCGCAGCTCCTGGTGTACGCGGGGCTTGGGGGTTTCCGTTTTGGTTTTCTTTTTCTTGGCCATGCTTATGCTGCTTTAACGGGAATTCGCTGCAAAGCGTTGGCGATGCGTTTTGCAGTTTCGGCACCGCCCAAAATTTCGATGGTAAGCATCAGGTCGGGCCCGCCACCGCCACCGGTAAGGGCCAGGCGTAGCGCTTGCAAGATTGCGCCCGCTTTAACGCCCTGTGCGGCCGCGGTGTTTTCGATGAGCGCCTTGGCATCGGCTGCGCCAAGGGCTTCCGTTTCCGCGAAAGCAGGCATTGCAGCGGTAAATACGCGTACGGCTTCTGCGGTCCATTTTTTTGTGGCGATTTGCTCGTCATACGCCTCAGGGGCGACAAAAAATAGTCGCCCTTGTGCCCATAAATCGGCCGGAAACGTGATGCGCTCGCGCAGTGCGGTAGCGATTTTCATTGCCTTGTCGGGGCTGCACGCAAAGTTTTCTTGCGCGGCGGCGGTTGCAAGCAGGGTAGCCAGCGTTTCCACGGGTTTGGCGCGCAGGTACTGTTGGTTGAACCATTGCGCCTTTTGGATGTCGAAGCGCGCACCGGCTTTGCTGATGCGGTCGAGCGAGAATGCAGCCGTTAGCTCGTGCAGGGTAAACAACTCTTGTGTTGTGCCGGGGTTCCAGCCAAGCAGCGCCAAAAAGTTGATGAGTGCTTCGGGCAGATAGCCGGCCTCGCGGTAGCCGGTGGTTTCTTCGCCGGTGTGCGGGTCTTTCCAATTGAGCGGGAAGATGGGGAAGCCCAACCGCAGCGCATCGCGCTTGCTGAGTTTGCCGTTGCCATCGGGTTTGAGGAGCAGCGGCAGGTGGGCAAACCGGGGCATGGCGTGGCTCCACCCCAACGATTGGTAAAGCAATACGTGCAGCGGGGCGGAGGGCAACCATTCTTCCCCGCGAATCACGTGGGTAATCTTCATCAAATAGTCGTCTACCACGTTGGCCAGGTGGTACGTGGGGTATCCGTCCGACTTCATCAAGACTTTGTCGTCAATCTGGGCCATCTGCATCACCACTTCGCCCCGAATCAAATCGGTGAGGCGCACTTCGCCCGTTTCCGGCACTTTTAACCGGATCACGTACGGATGGCCCGCGGCAAGTTTGTGCTTCACTTCGGCCTCCGGCAGCGTGAGCGAGTTGCGCATGGTTTGGCGCGAGCGGCTGTTGTACGTCAGGTTGTCGGACCCTTGCTGTTTCAGGCGTTCGCGCATGGCTTCAATTTCGGGCTCGGTATCAAATGCGTAGTAGGCCAGCCCTGCATCTACGAGCCGCTGCGCATGTTCGCGGTACAGGGGCAGCCGCTCCGACTGCCGGTAGGGGCCGTGCGGGCCACCGGCAGTGCCGCCCTCGTCAATTTCAATGCCGGCCCAGGCCAGTGCATCAATTATGTATTGTTCTGCGCCGGGTACAAACCGGTTTTGGTCGGTGTCTTCAATGCGCAGAATCATGGTGCCGCCGGTTTGGCGGGCCAGTAAGAAGTTATACAGCGCAGTGCGGATGCCACCAATGTGCAGGCCTCCGGTAGGACTCGGGGCAAAGCGAACACGAACGGGCGGGAGAGCATTCATAAACAAAGAGAAAAATGGACGGCAAAGGTACGCCTTCTGGCGGATTCGCGACCTCAATTTCTGGCGAGCAAAGCAAGCAATTGTTCGCGGGCGATTTTGCGTTGCAGGTGAAAGTTAGCCCACACCACGGCATGAATAAAAACCAAGATGAGTGCACCGGCGGCTGCATAAACGCCGCGTTGATATTGAAATGCTACAAACACCGAGCCCAGGCAAATCAGTAACGTCCAGAAGAGCAGGAATAATTTTGTGGTAGGCAACAACTGGTACCGCAGGAAGAGAATACTGCCGTTGCGTGTGGCTTCTACTGTACCAACAATTACGGGCATGTAGGGGGTGGGGCGTTTTACCTTGAGGCTGATGCGAAACCGGTTCGATTTGATCCAACCCCAGAAAGGTTCATCCAACGGATCGCGCGGAAGCGTAAACGATACCGCTGTGCGCAGGCGGGCGAGCAGCGCATCGGCCGCGAGCGGCACTACCAGGGTTTCGCGCTGGTTGGGCAACCACTCTCGCACATTCCACTCCCACCGCATGGTGCCGTTTGTTTTTCCCGGGCCGTTACTTCACCGCGATGCACGAAATTTCTACGCGCACATCTTTGGGCAAACGGCTTACTTCTACGGTTTCGCGGGCGGGGGGTTGGCCGGGAAAGAACCGGCCGTAGACTTCGTTCACCTGCGGAAATGTGCCCATGTCTTTTAAGAAGATCGTGCACTTCACCACGTGGTCGAACGTCATGCCGGCGGCGCTTAAGATGTGCTGCAGGTTGGTCATGACCATCTGGGTTTCGGCCTGGATGTCGCCCGACACGAGCTGACCAGACGCCCGATCGATGGCGATCTGGCCCGACACCCAAAGTTGATTGCCTACCTGAATGGCCTGACTGTACGGGCCGATGGGTTCGGGTGCCTGTGCAGCGTAGATCACTGTTTTTGCCATGCGGAAAGAATAGTAGTTTTGTCAAATATCGCACAATCGGCTATAGCCAAGAAAGCCACCATGAATATTCTTGTGATCGGATCGGCACCTTCCTTTGAGGAAGTGAAGAAAAAGTTTGCATCCGCGCACGCCTGCCAGCATGCCCCCGACTACACGCACGCGCACGCCCATGTAAAAACAGCGCACGTGGTTTTTGATTATCTGCTGATGAATGACCCGGAGGCCCACGCGGCGGTGTACATGCACGTAGCAGTACCTGTATTTGTGCACAGTGTAAACCGCAGCCTGGCCGATGCCATCCGCGGCAGCGAGAACGTTTTTTTTGGATTCAATGGCTGGCCCGGCAGTTGGGAGCGCCCGTTTCTGGAGGTGTCGCTGCGCCACCCTGCGCACCGGGCCGCGCTTGATCAGGTATGCCATGCGTTGGGTGTAACCCCCCGCGTAGTGGATGATCGTGTGGGATTAGTTACCCCGCGTGTTATCAGCATGATCATCAATGAAGCGTATTTTACCGTGCAAGAGGGCACGGCATCGCGGGCGGATATTGACCAGGCCATGCAGTTGGGTACGAGTTACCCCTACGGGCCGTTTGCATGGTGCGCCCGCATTGGCATCCAGAACGTTTACCAGGTGCTGGAGGCGTTGTACCACGACACGCACGATGAGCGCTACAAAGTGGCACCGCTGCTCAAGAAAGAATACCTGCAATCCCAAATAAAATGACCAACGAGTTACTTCTTCGGTACCTGCACTTCATTTGCATATTTACCATTATCGGTACGCTGGTAAGCGAGCATTTGTTGTTGAAAAAATCGATGAGCCGGGCCGAGTTAGACCGCCTCTCGCGCATTGATGGCGTGTATGGCCTCGCCGCGCTGGCTCTGGTAGCCGTGGGGCTTACGCTGTGGTTGGGTAGCTACGGAAAGCCGGCAATGGTGTATAGCAAGAATTGGATCTTCCACACCAAGCTTACGTTGTTCGTTATTGTGGGGCTGCTCTCCATTTACCCCACCGTATTTTTTCTGAAACAACGCAAAGGGCCGCCCACCGAAATGGTGGCTGTTCCGCCCGCTATTTTTTGGATGCTGCGGTTCGAAATCGTATTGTTATTTATCATGCCACTGCTGGCCGGTTTAATGGCACGTGGGGTAGGGTATTTTGGTGGATGACGTTTTTTGAATTAAACCCTGAGGCCTCACGGCTGTCCAACCGGGCAAAACTCAACATCATGGAGGCAATCAAAAAAGCCGGGAAGAATTTTAGCTGGATTGATCTGGTATTGCTGTTGCCCGCGATAACTGCACTGTTTTTTGGAAGCCGTGGTGCGTAGGCCTAACCCAGCGATAGCGTTTCGCAGCCGACAAGTTATATTTGTTGTATGCGAAAATTTTTCCCCCTTTTGGTTGTGGCGACTTCGTTAGTCCATGCCCAGAACTATTCCCCGCGGTTAGACATTCAGGGCCATCGCGGCTGCCGCGGATTGCTGCCGGAAAATTCAATACCCGCATTTATGATGGCGTTGGATTCGGGCGTAACTACGCTGGAAATGGATGTGGTGATCAGTAAAGACCGCCACGTGGTGGTATCGCACGAGCCGTGGATGAATGCGGCCATTTGCCTCACGCCGGAAGGAACTGAGATTAAACCAACGGACGAGCGCAAGTTCAATTTGTACCAGATGACCTACGAGGAGATCAAACGCTGGGATTGCGGATCAAAAGGGAATGTGCGTTTTCCGGAACAACAGAAGATGGCCACATACAAGCCGTTGCTCACCGATGTGATCATTGCCGTGGAAAAGCGAATTCGCGACAAGATGAGCTACGAGGTGGATTATAACATTGAAATTAAAAGTTTGCCTGCGGGCGATAATAAGTTTCACCCCACACCGGCCGAGTTTTCTGATCTGGTGTTTCAATTGATCGATCAGTATCTGCCGTGGAACCGCGTGGTGATTCAGTCATTTGATTTTCGGGTGTTGAAGTACTGGCACGAAAAATATCCACACGTGCGGTTGGCCGCGCTGGTGGATAACCTGAAAACAATTGACGAAAATCTACGCAACCTGGGCTTTACACCCTCGATCTACAGCCCCAACTTTAAACTTGTTACCAAAAACGAAATCGAGTATTGCCAATCATTAAAGATGCGCATCATCCCGTGGACGGTGAATGAGGAGGCAGACATTGCTGATTTGATCAAGTGGCGTGCAGATGGAATCATCTCCGATTATCCCAACCGGGTAGTGAAATTGAAGAAAAAGTAACGGCGGGGGTGCGCACTACCCCATCGATTATCTGCATGGGCGATGCGCCCGGCCGATCTCAGGTTGCCCGGATTCGAAAATTTCTGTTTTGTTTACCGAGGGTGCGCTTGCGAATCGCGTAAACAACAAACAACTTGCGCACTTTTGGGTTGTATGTTCGCTGTGGGTAGCCGCGGCTAGATTTACTTTTTTTACATGGGAAAAACACTGAAACCGCTGGTACCCTACACAGACGTAGCGCTTGTAGGAGCCGGCATCATGAGCGCTACTTTGGGCATTATTCTGAAAGAGTTAAACCCTGACCTCACCATTCAAATCTTCGAACGTTTAGACGAACCCGGCCTTGAAAGTTCAGACGCGTGGAACAACGCAGGCACCGGCCATGCTGCCTTTTGCGAGCTAAACTATACCCCGCAAAAGCCAGACGGTACCATCGACATTTCGAAAGCGATAAAGATCTGCCAGGACTACGAAATTTCCCGGGAGTTCTGGGCCTATCTCGTAGAGAAGGGGTATGTCGGCAAGCCGGAAGGCTTCATCCAGCCAGTGCCGCACATCAGCTTTGTATGGGGCGATACCAACATCGAATTTCTGAAAAAACGGTACACCCGCATGCATGAGAGCGCAATGTTTCGCGACATGCAATACACCGAAGACCGCGATGAAATTGCACACTGGGCGCCATTGATTTTGAAAGGGCGCAACGAGGCCCAGCGCGTGGCCGCCACCCGCGTTGCCATGGGCACGGATGTAAACTTTGGTGAATTAACACGGCAACTCATCAAGAAGCTCGAAGCCATGCCGGGGGTAACGGTACATTACAATATTGATGTGTACGATATTGATCCACACAAACTGGGTGGCTGGGAGGTGGAAACGCAAAGTTTACTCAACAATGAGAAAGCGGACTGCCGGGCGCGCTTTGTTTTTCTTGGTGCTGGTGGCGCTACGTTGCACTTATTAAAAGATGCCGAAATAGAGGAGCGTAAAGGGTACGGTGGTTTTCCTGTGAGCGGTCTTTGGTTGAAATGCAACAATCCTGAATTGATTCATGCACATCATGCCAAAGTATATGGCAAGGCCTCGGTGGGCTCGCCACCCATGTCGGTGCCGCACGTAGACACCCGCATGATTAATGGACGTAGAGAACTCCTCTTCGGCCCGTTTGCGGGATTTTCAATGCGATTTTTGAAAACCGGTTCGCATCTGGACCTGGCCAAATCATTTCGTTTCGATAATCTCTTCCCGATGATCTCGGCCGGGTTGAGTAATATTCCGCTTACGCGTTATCTTATTGAACAGGTGCGATTGAAGCACGAAGACCGCATCAAGTCTTTACAGGAATATGTACCTACCGCACGGGCGGAAGAATGGGAGTTGAAACGTGCGGGGCAACGTGTGCAGGTAATCCGCAAAGAAGAGGGCCTCAAGGGCAAACTGGAATTTGGCACCGAAGCCGTAGTTGCAGCCGATGGCAGCGTGGCGGCGTTATTGGGCGCATCGCCCGGGGCCTCCACGGCGGCGGCCATCATGTTCAGCATTTTGCCAAAGTGTTTTCCCAATGAAAGTAAATCTCCGGCGTGGCAAAATAAGCTGAAAGAAATGGTGCCCTCACTGGGTATTGACTTGAATAAAAACGAGGCGCTGCTTCACGCCTCGCGCGCACGCACCAGCAGCATTTTAAAATTGCAATAACTAAACTGCACCCACCGGTGCAACCGGGTAATTGAACCGGCGGCGGTTAAAGTGATCAAGTTGCGCGTTGCTGTTTTTTGAAACTGCCGCGCTCTGCCCGGCGCACCCCTGCGCTGGCGAAACAGGCGGCCGCAACCCAAAACAGTTTTTTATTTATCATTGCAGTCCGATTAAATTCCTTACATGAAATCAACCCCGCATTTTGATGTGTATGCCGTTGGCAATGCCATTGTTGATATTGTTACCGAAGTAGAACACGATTTCTTTGATAAGAATGGTGTAGAAAAAGGCGTGATGACGCTGGTGGATGAAAAACGCCAACAAGAATTGATGCGCGCCATCGACATGAAAAAAAGTAAAATGTCGGGCGGAGGTTCTGCCGGCAATACCGTGGTGGCGTTGAGCCAATTTGGCGGCCGTGGTTTTTATTCTTGCCTGGTAGCCAAAGATGAGTTAGGGAAATTCTTTTTGGATGACTTGAAGCGCAACGGTGTGGCCACCAACCTGCTGCATGAGCACTGCCCGGAGGGCCACAGTGGCCGCTGTTTGGTGATGACCTCGCCCGACGCGCAGCGAACGATGAATACCTTTTTGGGGGTTAGTTCTTTCCTTTCGCCCGAACACCTGGATGAAGTGGCGATTCGGAATTCCACCTACGTGTATTTGGAGGGTTACCTGGTGGCAAGTCCGAAGGGGCTGGAGGCGATGAAAGAAACCAAGCGGCTGGCAGAGAAAAACAAAATTGATGTGGCCCTTACCTTTTCGGATGCAAGTATGGTAAAATACTTCTCCGGGCAAATGGAAGAGGTAGTGGGCGCAAGTGTAGACCTGCTCTTTTGTAATGAAGAGGAGGCGATGATCTTTACCGGAACATCAGATTTAACAGCTGCCCGCGAGCAGTTAAAGAAAGTAGCGCGGCGTTTTGCCATTACGCTGGGGGCCAACGGAGCCATGATCTTCGATGGCGATACGTTTATTGACATTGAGCCTTACCGCGTGCGCGCCATCGATACCAACGGGGCGGGCGATATGTTTGCCGGTGCTTTCTTGTATGCCATTACCCAGAAACGCAGTTATGCCGAGGCCGGTAAGCTGGCCTCGCTGGCCTCCAGCCGGGTGGTATCGCAATGGGGGCCGCGGCTTACGCCGGAGGCCGCTGCAAAGCTATTGAGCGATTTAGTGGCCGATTAAAAGCGCGATTCTGGTTGTTTCGTCCGTTGGGCGCAGAACGGGGGTACACGCGTTACTTTTTTTCCGTTTTGTGTTCTATACTTGCAAGCCTTACGGCCGTAGGCCAAGGCGAATAATTTTAAGATCTTATCCAAACCTAGGCCGAAAGTAATGGTGTGCATGTTTCGCGCGGTGGTTTTTCGATCGGGTCGCCAAACAAAAACCAATTTTATGAAGCTCAAATTTCTTTTTCTGGCAGCGCTGCTGTTTGTAGTGGTGCCTGCCATCTCCCAGAAAAAGGGGAAAGCGGATGCAAAGTCGTCTCCAGAGGCGCCCGCGGTAAAGGCCTCACTCTCCGCCCCGGTGAAAGTAACCACCGTGGAAGGCATTACCGAATACCGCCTGCAAAACGGGTTACGCGTGTTGTTGTTCCCGGATCAGTCGAAGCAAACCATTACGGTAAACATTACCTACCTAGTCGGCTCGCGGCATGAAAGTTATGGCGAAACCGGCATGGCCCATTTGCTGGAGCACCTGGTGTTTAAAGGCACGCCGCGCCATCCGAATATTCCGCAAGAACTTACCGAACACGGCGCACGCCCGAATGGCACCACGTGGGTCGATCGTACCAATTACTACGAAACCTTCAACGCCACAGAAGAGAATTTAAAATGGGCACTCGATCTTGAGGCCGACCGCATGGTAAACTCGTTCATCGCCAAAAAAGATCTGGACAGTGAGATGACGGTGGTCCGCAACGAGTTTGAATCGGGCGAAAATGATCCGTTTGGCGTGTTGATGGAGCGTGTAATGTCAACCGCGTACCTCTGGCACAACTACGGTAAATCCACCATCGGCTCGCGGGCCGATATCGAAAACGTACCCATCGATCGGCTTCAGGCATTTTACAAAAAGTACTACCAGCCCGATAACGCGGTATTAACAGTAGCCGGAAAATTTGATGAGCCCAAAACACTGGAGCTGATCAACAACTACTTTGGCAGCATTCCAAAACCCGAGCGTGAAATCCAAAAAACGTATACCACCGATCCTACGCAAGATGGCGAACGCGTGGTTACGCTGCGCCGGGTGGGCGATGTACAACTGGCCATGAGCGCCTACCACATCCCGGCAGGATCTCATCCGGACTACCCGGCCATAGAAGTGCTGGCAAATATTCTGGGCAGCGAACCTTCCGGGCGCTTGTACAAAGCACTGATCGACACCAAAAAGGCCACCAACACCGGGGCGTTTTCCTTTGAATGGAAAGAGCCGGGCCTGTTGCTTACCTATGCCGAGGTGTTGAAAGAGAATTCGCTGGAGGATGCCAAAACCACCATGCTGGCCACGCTGGACGAAGCCGCAACCAAAGCACCCACGAAAGAAGAGGTTGAGCGCGCCAAGAATGAAATTCTAAAGCAAGTGGAACTTGCCTTCAACTCTTCGGAGCGTATTGCACTCTCACTTTCCGAATCCATCGGCATGGGCGATTGGCGCATGCTGTTTTTGAATCGCGATCGGATCAAAAATGTATCCGTATTGGATGTAAAACGGGTGGCCAGCACCTACCTGAAGCCCGACAACCGCACGGTGGGTTTGTTCTTGCCCACCGAAAAACCGGAGCGCGCGGAAATCCCGGCCACGCCGGATGTAGATGCGCTGGTAAAAGATTACAAAGGCTCGCAAACCATTGCCCAGGGCGAAGCATTCGATCCCTCGCCTGCGAATATCGAAGCACGCACCACCCGCAGTGAGTTACCCAACGGCATGAAGCTGGCCTTGTTATCTAAGAAAACCCGGGGCGAATCAGTAGAAGCAACAATAACCTTGCGCTTTGGCGATGAAAAATCGCTGCAAGGTCGTGCCAAAGCCGGGCAATATGCGGCCAGCATGCTGAACAAAGGTACTAGCAAGCGCACACGCCAGCAGATTAAAGACGAGTTCGATCGCCTTAAGGCAAACGTCTTTATTGGCGGTGGGGCATCGCAGGCATTTATTAGCATTACGACCACCCGGCCTAACCTGATTGAAACCATGAAGCTGTTGGGCGAGGTGTTGAAAGATCCAACTTTCCCGGCGGATGAATTTGAAAAAGCCAAGAACGAAGAGCTGGCAGGTATTGAAGCCAACCGCAGCGAGCCGCAGGCCATTGCGTTTAACCGGATTCAACGGCACACCTCTCCGTTCAAGAAAGGAGACCCCCGCTACGTGGGTACATTTGATGAAGATGTGGCCGATTTAAAGGCGTTGAAGGTGGAAGAAGCCAAGAAATTCTACCAGGATTTCTATGGCGCCAATAACGCCACCATGTCGATGGTGGGTGATTTTGATGCCAATGAAGTAAAAGCACTTGCCACCGAAATTTTCGGTAACTGGAAAAGTGCGCAGCCCTTTACCCGGCTGGCCAGCACAGCGCAAGTGGTGCCCACGATCAACGAATCGATTGAAACCCCGGATAAGGCGAACGCATTTTTTGTAGCCGCCTATAATTTTGATTTCCGTGACGATAACCCCGATTATCCGGCGCTGGTACTGGGTAACTACATGCTGGGCGGTGGCTTTTTAAATTCCCGTTTGGCTACGCGCATCCGGCAAAAAGAAGGCCTTAGCTATGGGGTGGGTTCGCAATTCAATGCGGGTGCCCTCGATCCGGTGGGCTCCTTCTTTGCGTTTGCAATTTATGCACCCGAGAACGTGGAGAAGTTGGAAAAAGCCTATCGCGAAGAAATCGAAAAAGTGGTAAAAGAAGGATTTACAGCCGAGGAAATTACAAATGCGAAATCCGGCTGGCTGCAAGGGCGTACCGTTACGCGTGCGCAAGACCGAAGCCTTGCCAACTCCCTGAACAACTACTTATTCATCAAGCGCGATTTATCGTGGGATGAAGCGTTAGAAAAGAAAGTGGAGCAACTTACGCCAGAGCAAATCAACGCGGCCATGAAGAAGCATTTAAAGCTGGAGAGCATGAATATGATTAAAGCAGGCGATTTCGCGAAAGCAAAAGCAGCCGAGAAGAAATAGTCTGGCCTCACCCCAGCCATTGCCGGGCTGCCTTGCGCAACATGTTTGCGCGGGGGCAGCCCGTGCTTTTCGTATGGGTTTGCAAACCGGCTGAGTGCGCCCGGCAAACCCATGTCATCCAACTCGGCAAACAGGTGGTTCATCCCCGAAAGGGGGCACCAATCGGTGCAGTACGGGCTAAAACTGGAATTTTTACTACTTTTATCAATTAATTAACCCGATATCGATGAAAACAAAACTATTTTTTGTCTGCCTGGCTTTTATTTTTTCCGGCACATTGGTTTTCGCACAGCTTTCAAAACAAGAACGGAAAGAATGGAAGCGCAAGGCCAAGGAATATGCCAAGAACCCTTCAAACTTAAAACAACTTACGGAAGACAAGCAGACCGCAGATAACTCGGTAAGCCAGTTGAACGGCCAGGTAAAGCAATTGCAATCCTCGCTGAGCGATAAAGACGCACGTATTGGCGAACTGGAATCGCAGTTGGCAAGCATGCGGTCGCAACTGAGCTCGGCCAAAGCCGAACTGGAGCAGCTCAAGGCCAATCCGCCAATTAACCCGATGGATTTTTCCAAGGGCGTGGTTTTTCGTGTGCAGATCGGGGCGTTCAAAAACAAAGACCTTTCGAAGTACTTTGATAACAATCCGAACTTCGGTGGTGAGGCCGGTAAAGACAGCGATCCACAAAAAATCACCATTGGTATTTTCCGCGATTATTGGGAAGCCGATACGTTTAAAAAATACCTGCGCGATATGGGTGTGAAAGACGCTTGGATTGTGCCGTATAAAGACGGCCAGCGGGTAGACATCAAAGATGTACTGGAAGGCGTGGTAGGCGATAAGCCCACGAAGAAATAAGTACCGTTTTTGGCGGCAAACAATTAAACCTGCCTCGGCAGGTTTTTTTGTGCCCAGCCTCGTACTTTAGCAATCTATTTTAAGCATAGACATGCAGAGAGTTGGCATCGCCTTGGCAATTTGCTTTTACGGGTTTGTGGCACAAGCCCAACTGCGGCTAACCAAGCTCGCACTTGCACCGAAAGAGCAGTACGTAATCTCCGGCACAGATATTTTGGTTGCGGATACCTTAGTCATGGCCGATTCCTCTTCCATTGTGCTAACGGACGCGAAGCGGGAATACTTTTTACATGCGGGTGTTCTCTCGTTGGGCAAGGGGTGCCAGATCATTGGCAAAGGCACGCCCGGGCAGGCGGGTAAGCCGGGGCGTAAGGGCACAACGCCCAGCGGCCCGTGTGCAGATGGCGGCCCGGGGCGCTCCGGTACCGGGGGCAATCATGGCGACCACGGCCGCGGCCTCGCGCTCTACCTCAAGCAGGTGCACCTGAACGGCAGCCTGCTGATTGACCTGAGCGGGGGTAACGGTGGTGATGGCGGCAGCGGCGGCGAGGGTGGCGGCGGTGGCGCTGGCACGGTTGCTTGTAGCGGCGGTAATGGCGGCAACGGCGGCAATGGTGCCTCGGGTGGCAACGGCGGCAACGGGGGTACACTTACCATTGTATGCAAGGGGTGCACGGACGTGCGTGATGCGGTAAATCAAAAACTTTTTGTTCGAAACTTTGGCGGCAGTGCGGGGCTGGGTGGCTATGCCGGCACGGGCGGGTCGGCCGGCTTATCGCCCGAGGGTAAGGAAGGCAGGCGTGGCACAAAAGGGGCGCCCGGTGCAGAAGGTAACGCAGGCAAGGCAGGCACCGTGCTGTTCGACACGGTAGACTAGCCATGCAAAAACGGTGGACCTATAAGCCCAAACCCGATTCGCAGGCGGTGGAACGCCTGGCGCAGTCCATCAATGTTAACCCCTACATCAGCACCCTCCTCATTCAACGCGGTGTAACCGATTTTAACGAGGCCAAGCGATTCTTCCGGCCGGAGTTAACGCACCTGCACGATCCGTTTCTGATGCGCGATATGGCCCCCGCCGTAGAACGCATACATACCGCCATCACACAACAAGAAAAAATTCTTGTTTTTGGCGATTACGATGTGGATGGAACTACCTCCGTAGCCCTGGTCTACAGTTACCTGCGCCAATTTTATCCGCAGTGCAGCTACTACATACCCGATCGGTATTCCGAAGGCTATGGAGTTTCTGAAGCCGGCATTAGTTGGGCAGAACAACATAATTTCAAACTCATCATCGCCCTTGATTTGGGCATCAAGTCGCCCGATATGGTGATGCTGGCCCGACACAAAGGGATAGATTTTATCATCTGCGATCATCACCTGCCGGGGGGCGAAATTCCCCAGGCGGTGGCCGTGCTGGACCCCAAGCGCGATGATTGTGCCTATCCGTTTCAGGAACTCAGCGGCTGCGGCATCGGCTTCAAACTCATGCAAGCCTACGCCCGCAAATACCGGCAGGAGGCGGAGGTTTATCAGTATCTTGATTTAGTGGCGGTGTCCATTGCATCAGACATTGTGCCGATCAATGGCGAGAACCGGGTCTTGGCCTTTGCGGGATTAGAGAAGCTTAACCGCGATCCGGTGCCCGGTTTGCTGGCGCTAAAACACATCTCGGGCGTCCAGGCAGAGGCCGATATTGGCACAGTAGTGTTTTCGTTAGGGCCGCGCATCAATGCGGCCGGCCGCTTGGCCCACGCGCACGGTGCAGTAGAGCTGCTCATCAGCAATACCGAAGCAGAAGCGTTATTGCTGGCCGAAAAGTTAAATCTCACCAACGTAGAGCGGCGCGAAGTAGACACCACCATTACCGAAGAGGCGGTGGCATTAATCGAGACCGATCCGTTTTTGAAGGACGCACGCTCCACGGTTTTGTACAAAGAAAACTGGCACAAAGGGGTAATTGGCATAGTTGCTGCTCGGTGTGTAGAGAAGTTTTATCGGCCAACCGTGATCCTCACACAATCCAACGGAAAAATTACCGGCTCCGCGCGCAGCGTTAAGGGCTTCGATCTGTACGAGGCGCTGGTGGCGTGCAGCCCGTTGTTAGACAAATACGGCGGGCACAAATATGCGGCCGGCCTTACCATGGCACCCGAAAATTATCCGGCGTTCCGCGACCGATTTGAAGCTGTAGTGCGCGAACGGCTCACCGAAGAAATGCGTACACCCGCCATCGATATTGACCTGGTTGTTCCCTTCGATGCCATTACACCCCGGTTTATCCAACTCATGAAGCAATTTGCCCCATTTGGCCCCGAAAATCTCAAACCCGTGTTTGAATCGCGCAACGTGTTTGTTCAGAATGCGCTAACGAACCTGAAGGATAAACACATTCGCTTTCTGGCGGGCCAACACGGAAACAACCATATCTTTACCGCCATTGGCTTTGATATGCTGGAGTACTACGAGCCTTTGTTGGCGGGCCACTCCTTCCGCATGGCCTACACGGTAGAAGAAAACACGTTTAATGGCGAAACCAGCGTGCAACTCCGAATTAAAGACATCAAATTTGATTAACCCTCATGGTATTACGCGCAGAGCATCTGTTAAAACAATACAAAAGCCGCACCGTGGTGAACGACGTTTCCATTGAAGTGCGGCAAGGCGAAATTGTTGGTTTGTTGGGTCCAAACGGAGCCGGCAAAACAACCAGCTTTTACATGATTGTAGGTTTGATTAAGCCAAATGCCGGCCGGATTTTTTTGGATCAGGAAAACATCACCGATTTGCCCATGTTCAAGCGAGCCAAAAAAGGCATTGGTTACCTCGCGCAGGAGGCAAGCGTATTTCGTAAGCTAACCGTAGAAGAAAATCTCATGGCGCCCCTGGAGATGCGCGACATGAGTAAGGCTGCACGCAAAGAAAAAGTGGAGAGCCTGTTAGAGGAGTTTAGCCTTACCCATGTGCGCAAAAGCCTGGGCATGGTGCTTTCGGGCGGAGAACGCAGGCGCACGGAAATTGCACGGGCGCTGGCGGTAGACCCAAGTTTTGTGTTGTTGGATGAGCCCTTTGCGGGCGTAGACCCAATTGCTGTGGAGGAAATTCAAAGCATTGTAGGCCGCCTGAAAAGCAAAAACATCGGTATTCTGATTACCGATCATAATGTAGATGAAACGCTAACGATCACCGACCGCGCCTACCTGATGGTGGAAGGAAAGTTGTTTAAACAAGGTACAGCCGAAGACCTCGCCAACGACCCGATGGTGCGCAAAGTGTACCTGGGCCAGAACTTCCGGCTGCGTAGACCCGCGGTACAGCCTGAATAGTCAGCTCGAAAAGCCCGGGAACACCATTTGGCATTCTTTGAATGTGCACTACTTTTGTAGATTCTAAGCTATGCAATTGATCAACTCCATCGTCACTTGGGTGATGAAGAAGCGCATCCACCAGATTGAGCTCTTCATGAAATACCCGCACGAGGTGCAAGACGAGGTGTTGAAGAAACTGTTGCATACGGCCCGCTACACGGCGTTTGGCTCGCAGTACGGCTTTGATGACCTGCTGAATTACGAAGACTTCAAGAACCGGGTGCCCGTGCACGCGTATGAGCGGATGTTTCCCTACATCGAACGCCTCATGCGCGGCGAGCAAAATATTTTGTGGCCTACGGAAATCCGGTGGTTTGCCAAATCCAGCGGCACCACCAACGCACGCAGCAAGTACATTCCTGTGTCGCCCGAGTCGTTGGATGAATGCCATTTTAAAGGCGGCAAAGACCTGCTCTCCATTTATGTAAACAACTACCCCGGAACCCAGATTTTTACTGGTAAGAGCCTGGCCGTGGGGGGCTCGCATCAAACCAACGAGTTCGATCCCGAATCGTCTTCCCACTATGGTGATGTCTCGGCCGTAATCATGCAAAATCTTCCGCCTTGGGCTGAGTTTTTTCGCACCCCCAGCCTGGAAACGGCGTTGATGGGCAATTGGGAAGAAAAGATTGAACGCCTGATACGCGAAACCAAAGAAGTAAACGTAACGCACATTGCCGGTGTACCCACATGGACGGTGCTGTTGCTACAACGCCTGCTGGAGCGCGAGAACAAAAAAAACATCCTCGAAATCTGGCCCAACCTGGAAGTGTTCTTCCATGGAGCCGTGTCGTTCAAGCCGTACCGGGCGTTGTTTGAACAACTCATCCCCAGCTCGTCTATGCACTATTGGGAAACCTACAATGCGAGTGAAGGTTTTTTTGGGATTCAGGATCGTACGGATTCCGATGAGTTGTTGCTCATGCTGGATTACGGGGTGTTTTATGAGTTTATTCCGCTCGATCACGTGGGCGAGGAATACCCCGAAGCAATTTCGCTGGCCGATGTGGAAGTGGGTAAAAATTATGCCATGGTCATTTCTACCAATGCGGGTTTGTGGCGCTACCACATTGGCGATACCGTGAAGTTTACAAGCACCTACCCGTATCGCATTAAAATCAGCGGCCGCACCAAACATTTTATAAATGCCTTTGGTGAGGAGGTGATCGTAGAAAACGCAGAAGCTGCCATTACCCAAGCCTGCGAAACCACGGGTGCCGTGATTCACAACTTTACCGCTGCCCCGATTTATTTGGAGCGTGGCAAGCGGGGTGGCCACGAGTGGATTGTGGAGTTTGAACGACAGCCCTCCAGCCAGCAGGCATTTACCCAAGCCTTAGACGAACACCTGCGAAAAGTTAACTCCGACTACGATGCCAAGCGCGCGGGTGATCTTGCGTTGGTGATGCCGACATTGCATTTTGTTCCGCCCGGCACGTTCTACAACTGGATGAAAAAGCGCGGCAAACTGGGCGGGCAAAACAAGGTGCCCCGCCTCAGCAACTCGCGGGAGTATGTGGAGGAGATACTAGCAATGAAAGACTAGACGCAGCGGGCACCCGCGGGGGCTACGCATCGCGCCACTTGATACCACAACCAATCGCCTTGGTTTTTGGCTGACTCACCGGTTTTCCTGCCAGTAATTCTTCCACCGCGTTTTCAACGTACTTCTTCTGCGCAGCAGCCTCATCGCGCGCATTATCGTCTATCGTGCCGATATAGGCTACGGTGAGTTGCTCTTTTTTATGTACAATAAACACGTGGGGCGTGTTGGTAGCACCAAAAGCTTTTGCCACCGCCTGTGTGTCATCGTGCAAATAGGCAAAGGCATACTTTTTTTGCTTGGCACGCTTCACCATTTCATCAAACGAATCGCCCTTGGAAATCTCACTGGAATTGGGATTGATGGCGATTACCGGAAATCCTTTTTCGCTGTATTTTGTGTGCAGCGCAGCAATGCGATCGTTATACCCCTTGGAAAAAGGACACGTATTGCAATCAAAAATGATAATGAAACCCTTGGCGGATCCGTAATCCGCTAACGAAACCATCCGGCCGTCTACGTTCTTCAGTTTAAAATCGCTCACGGTGTCGCCAACTTCGTATCCCGCCGGGCGAAAGGCAAAAGCCAAGGCCGACAAAAACAACAACATACCTGCTTTCCTGATCATCATAAGTTTTACAGTTATTTTTATTTGTTAAGAGTTATTTCACCAACGCCACGAATGCATCCAGTTCGCCTTCTTTAAACTCATGCTGGTTAAACACGCGTTTACCGTTTTGTGGATTCACCACAAGTGTAGCCGGCAGTGCGCCCGACCATTTCTTTTCGATCAAGTCGATCCATGAATTAGGATCTCCTTCATCTAAAAGAATGACCTGCGCTTCTATTTTTTTACGTTGTGTGAAGCGTGCTACCTTGGCTACATCCGGATCTAAATTTAAATCCAAGCTTACAAAAACCAGATCAACTTCCGGGTGTGCGCTGCGGTAGCGCTCAAAAAGCGGCATTTCCTTTACGCAAGGGGCACACCAGGTAGCCCAAAAATTGTAAATTCGAATACGTTCGCCACCTGCCTGAATGCGCTGCTGCAGTTCGCGGGCGGAAACCCGTTCCAAGGCCTGTGCACGGGTGGAATACACGGAGGAAGCCAGGCAGAAAAGAACGAGGAAAAAACGCATCTAAAGGGTGTTTAAAAGTATTACTAAACCGCTCAATTTTAAGGGCTTACAAATCACCAAAATTTACCTCGAAAATTATTCCACAAAAATGCAAAGTTGTCAACATTACCATATTGTTATTCAATAATATTCTGATAAACAGTGATTTACGTATAATTTAATGAATCGCAGATTTGTGGACAACTCCGGGCCGTTGGCCATAGTGTTTCAAAAAGTTGCGCGATAATAAACAGATTTTCAATCAAATACATCTGCCACAAACCCACGTGCTACCATGGCCATTCAAAGGATTCAAAAACTTTTCAACATTCGGTATCCCATTATTCAGGCGGGTATGGTCTGGTGCAGCGGGTGGCGTTTGGCGGCTGCGGTAAGTGAGGCCGGCGGTTTGGGTTTAATTGGCTCCGGCTCAATGACGCCCGAGTTATTGCGCGAGCATATTCGCAAGTGTCGCGCAGCCACATCCCAACCGTTTGGCGTGAATGTGCCCCTGCTATATGCCCAGGTAGGCGAGCTGCTACAGGTTGTTGCAGAAGAAGGCGTAAAGATTGTTTTCACATCGGCCGGAAACCCCGCCACGTGGACCGGCTGGCTGAAGGCGCGGGGCATTACGGTTGTGCACGTGGTGTCTTCCGTTCGTTTTGCCCAAAAAAGCGAAGCGGCAGGCGTAGATGCCGTGGTAGCCGAAGGGTTTGAAGCAGGGGGCCACAACGGTCGCGAGGAAACTACCACGCTCTGCCTGATTCCTATGGTAGCACAAGCTATTTCCATTCCGCTGATTGCTGCCGGGGGCATTGCCTCCGGCCGGGCGATGTTGGCCGTGGAAGCGTTGGGTGCGGAGGGCTTTCAGGTAGGCACCCGCTTTGCGGTAAGTGCCGAGTCTTCGGCCCACGAGGCGTTTAAGCAGCGCGTGCTTCAAACCGAGGAAGGCGATACGGTGCTCACCCTCAAAAGTATTGCGCCCGTGCGCCTGATTCGAAATGCGTTTTATGAACAGATTGCGGCGGCCGAGCAAGCGGGCGCATCGCGCGAGCAACTGGCCACTGTGCTGGGAAGGGGCCGATCGCGCAAAGGTATTTTTGAAGGCGACTTGGTGGAAGGTGAACTGGAAATTGGACAGATTAGTGCACAACTGCGAACGATTGAACCCGCTGCAGCCATTGTAAACGCGCTGTGGCAGGAGTATCTGCAAGTAAAAATCCAACTGGCGGCCTCATGAAAATTCGGTTCATTAAAGAAACGTGTATTTACGCTACTGATCTTGAGGCAATCCGCACGTTCTATACCTGCACGCTTGGCCTCAAAGAGTTGGCGTACCTGCCCGGCAAACATGTTTTCTTCCGCGCCGGCACTTCGGTTTTGCTATGTTTCCATCCTGATGACGCGCGCGCAAAGAAATCACCGCCACCTCACGGTGTTCGCGGGGCGTATCATTTTGCATTTGAAGTAGAAGATTATCCGGCCGCAAAAGCAGAATTGATAGCTTCTGGTGTACCCATTGTGGATACGGTGATTTGGAAGAGTGGCCAGGAGTCGTGTTACTTCACTGACCCTGCTGGTAATTTGGTAGAGCTGGTGCCTGATGGCATCTGGAATTAACGAACAGGTATTGAGATTCGCGTTTCGGAGTTGGGCTTTGCCGCTTCCGTGTGTGGCGTTTTTTCGGTTTGCCAGCGTAAAAAATCGGTGTACAATACACAATCCACCAACAGCTCTTTGTCGCGCAAAATCTTTATGATTTTTGAACGATCAAACGAGGCTTGAAAATTTTCTTTTGTTTCTGCAGGCAACGATGCGATGCGGATGAATTCAATCCCACGGTATTCTTCTGGCAACAACATAAATCATACAACCTGATACTTAATCAAGGCAAAGGCGAAGATGGTAACCTCTGTTTTAAAATTCAACCCTGCAATGCACGTTTGTAACCCCAATTTTTGCGGCAGCTGCATTCCGGGCAGCATTTGCTGTGGAACCGCCAGATCATTTTCGTGGATGAATTCGCAAAAGTGAACGGGCTTTCGTTTACTTTGGTGAACACAAACGTTTCATCTCTTCATCTCTTTTCTCATGCTCCGAAACCAACGCACAAAATTTTCCCTCCCCGCCAAGGGTACCTACCTCAACTGCGCGTACATGTCGCCCTTGCTCAAGTCGGTGGAAAAAGCCGGCATCATGGGCATTCAGCGAAAGCGAAATCCGCTCAACACACGGCCCGAAGATTTTTTTACGGAAACCGATAGCCTGCGGGCTTTATTTGCCGGACTCATCAACTGTCCGGAAAAAAACCGTGTGGTTGCCATTCCCTCCGTATCCTACGGGATGGCCAATGTGGTGGCGAATGTGCCGATGAAAAAAGGGGATGAGGTAGTTGTGGCCACTGCGCAGTTTCCCAGCAACGTGTATCCGTGGCAGCGACTTTGCCAGGATCGCGGTGGCAAAATCATTGCTGTGGCTCCGCCCGAAGCGCTACAGCGGCGTGGCCAGCAGTGGAACCAACGGATTTTAGAAGCCATTGGTTTGCGCACCAAGGTAGTAGCGCTTGGCCACGTGCACTGGGCGGATGGTACCCGTTTTGATTTAAAAGCCATTCGCCAGCGTACGCGCGAGGTGGGTGCGTTGTTGGTGATTGACGGCACACAATCCGTAGGTGCGCTACCGTTTTCATGGCAAGAAATTCAACCCGATGCGTTGGTCTGCGCCGGGTACAAATGGTTGATGGGGCCGTACTCATTTGGACTGGCGTGCTACGGCCCGTATTTTGATCAGGGTAAACCGATTGAAGAGAACTGGATTAACCGCAAGTTCAGTGAAGACTTTGCCGGCCTGGTGAATTACCAAACCGATTACCAACCCGGCGCATTGCGTTACGAAGTGGGTGAACACAGCAACTTCGTTCTGCTGCCCATGATGATCGCTGCACTAAACCAGGTGCAGGCGTGGCAACCCGACCGCATCCAAACGTTTTGCGAAGCCATCTCCAAAAAGGCGATTGCCCACTTGCGGGAGCACGACTTTTGGGTGGAAGAAGAACATCGTGGTCACCATTTGTTTGGCGTACGGCTGCCCGCGCACAAAGACATCAGCGTTGTGAAACAAAAACTTCAGCAGGCGGGCATGAACGTTTCGTTTAGGGGCGATAGCATTCGTGTGGCTCCGCACCTGTACAATACTGCCGAAGAATTGAATCGTTTCGCAAAACTTCTGGTCGCATGAAAATCGTGATGATCCTCCTCTTTACACTTGCTGGCGCACACGCCCATGCGCAGAAATTCTCGTGGGTTTTTTTACACAAGAATCCCGCGGCGCCCGTGTTAGCAAAGGAGGAGGCGGATGCATTAATGAAAGGACACTTCGCAAACATGGAACGATTAGCGAAGGAGGGGAAACTAATTGCCGCCGGTCCGTTTGAAGGCGGGGGCGGAATTTTTGTGTTTCGCGCGGCCACACCACAAGAAATCGCGGAGTGGACACAACCGGATCCCGGCATTCAGGCCAAACGGTGGAACCTGGAATTACTCACCTACACGGCCGACTATGGTGCCATCTGCGCAGTAACAGCGCCCTACACCATGGTGGAGTACTCGCTTGTCTATTTTCGAGCCGATGTGCGTAAGTTCAACGTGCAGCAAGCCGCTGCCACCGTGGAGCAACATCGCCAGTTTGTAAAGAAACTGGCGGCTACCGGCAATCTGATTGCGGCCGGCATATTTGGTGATGTAGATGGCGCGTTGGTAGTGATGAAGGGCCAGGTAGATTCTGCTGTGTTTTTGGAAGACCCCGCAGTGAAAGAAGCCCTGTATCTGCCGGAGGTAAAAAAACTATACATCGCTCAAGGCGCATTTTGTGAGAAGCCCTGACTCTACCCGCTGCCAATTTATTCCGCCACTACGGCTGCCAATTTTTTGCCATCGGCACTTACGGCTAAACGCGTAATACCTTTACCGCTCCACCCTGTAGGAACTACCATCGGCACCCATTTCTTTACTTTTTCCTGCCACAGAAAAAACGCAGTGCCATCGCTCATGATCACGCGCCCGCCGGGTGTCCACGCCAAATCTTCGCGGCCCGGAAGGCATGGCGCCACATTGATCAGCTTCTTTTGCGTGTGGTTCCATTTTTTAATCTGCCAGTCATCGCCCGATTTCTGCACGAAGCTGAGTGCGGCTTCGCCAGGCACTTTGTGCAACGAGCGCCCGATGTGCTGTGCGATGACCGTATCTGTGCGACTGGGCAGCCGGAGCAGATGAAACGTGTTTGGCTCGCCCAAAATAAACATGCCCACATGGCTATTGTCCAGCCAGGCGTGGTAGCCCACCGTAAGATGGTCGATGAGCGTTTCGGCCGGCCCGCCAGTCAAGGGGTATTTGCCCAGGTCCTGCGCGCCGTTGTCGCGCTGAATGATGCACGAAAAATATTGCAAATCGGGTGTAACGGTAGGTGAATATTCGCGCTCTGCAGTTTCTGTTATCAATCGCGTCTTTTGGGTTTTCAAATCGTAGGATTTTATCTCCGATCGGCCCTGCTCGTTGAATGACGCATAAAGCAGCAGGGGCTGGGTAGGATGAAAAAAAGGTTGGTTATCGTACCCGGGGTGTTGTGTAATGTTTTGGGGATTACGCATCCGGGCGCCCTTTTTCGTGATCGACAGATCAAAAAGATAAATTTCGGAACCGGTCTGCGCTATGGCAAACATGGGCAGCGCCAGCAGGATAAGAAATTGACATCTACGCGTGATCATTGCTGAAAAGGGTTAAGTCAGAAATCAAAGATAATGGTAATCGCCAATGCGGGCGCGGTGGAACCAGCGCAATTCCTGCTTCGCTGTCTTGCCTGTTCCGGGCTACTCCAACAAAAACGTGCTTATCCTTCCGGGCTACGCCATTCGTTTTCTATATTGCCCGAATGATTAACACCCTGATTCGCGTTTTTAAACGTTACGAATGGTTTAAGCGCTTTAATGCAAAAGTTACCTACGAGTTGCTGGCCAAATACATTCCTGCCGAAGACTGGCGTTTTATGAACTATGGCTACGTGCCGGCCGCCAACGAACCGCGGCTGGAATTACCCGCGGCTTTCACAAACCAGTTGTTGCCCTTGCAGATGTATCATTATCTCGCCACACAGCGCGCCGTGGCCAATAAAGTCGTGTTGGAGGTAGGCTCTGGGCGCGGCGGCGGGGCAAACTACATCGCTACACGCTTGCAACCGGCCCGCTATGTGGCGTTGGATCTTGCACAAAACGCGATCGACCTGAGCAAAAAAATGTACCAGGCACCTAATTTGGAGTTTGTGCAGGGCTCCGCGGAGGCACTACCGTTTTCGAATGAATCCTTCGATGTGGTAGTGAATGTAGAATCCAGCCATGCCTACGGCAACGTGCCCAATTTTTTGAGCGAAGTAAAGCGTGTGCTGCGCCCCGGAGGGTTTTTACTGGTGGTGGATTTTCGCAATCAGGTGGCGGGTATGGATTTGTTTCGCGAGCAGATTGTAGCCTGTGGCTTAAAAATCGTAAGCGAAGAAAACATCAGTGCACGTGTGGTGCAAGCCATTGAGGCGGAAGACGCGGATAAGCGGGCGCGCATTCAAAAGTTGGTACCCGCACGGTGGCAGGCCTTGTTCGCGCAATTTGCCGGAGTGGTGGGTTCGCCTTTTTACAACACGCTGAAAGACGGTACCCGGGTGTACCACCGGTTTGTGATTGAAAAATGAGCGATGTACTGGATGTAGTGATTGTAGGCGGCGGCCCCATTGGGTTAGCCTGCGGCATTGCAGCAAAAGACGCGGGGCTGTCGTACACGGTTCTGGAAAAAGGATGCCTCGTCAACTCACTGTATCACTATCCGCTGAACATGACGTTTTTTTCCACCAGCGACCGATTGGAAATTGGTGGAGTACCCTTCATCTCGCATGGGCCCAAACCTACGCGGTCTGAGGCGCTGGAATACTACCGCCGGGTATGTGCCACCCACCAGCTGCAGGTGCGGTTGTACGAAGAAGTGGAATCCATTCAGGCCAACGCCAACCAGCCGTTCACCATCACCACTTCCAAAAAGAGCTTTCAAAGCAAAGCCGTAATTCTGGCGCTCGGATTTTTTGATCGACCGTTTTTACTGCATGTGCCGGGCGAAGATCTGCCTAAAGTGAAACATTACTACGATGAGCCGCATCCGTACTTCCGCCAGAAAGTGCTGGTGGTAGGTGCTGCGAACTCGGCCGTGGATGCTGCGTTGGAAACCTGGCGGAAAGGGGCAGAGGTAACCATGGTGATTCGCGAAGCGCACCTGCGCGAGAGCGTGAAGTATTGGGTAAAACCGGATATCGAAAACCGCATTCAAGAGGGCGCGATTCGCTTGTTTTCTCAATCCATGGTTACCCGGATCTCTGCACACCATGTGTGCATACAAACACCCGAAGGCGAAAAAGAAATCGAAAACGACTTTGTGTTGGCCATGACGGGCTACGAACCGCCTTTCGGCTGGATGGAACGCTGCGGTATTGCCTTTCGGAATGATGAATACCGCACCCCCGTGTACGATGAACAGACCATGGAAACAAACGTGCCCGGCCTCTACCTGGCGGGGGTAGTTTGTGGCGGATTAAAAACGAACAAATGGTTTATTGAAAACTCGCGCGTGCACGCGGAGTTGATTGTACGCAACCTCCTGCAAAGAAGAAGTTAATCGCTCGGTGGGGCGCTGAAAAAGGCGCTTACCTACGCTCCGATTTTCTTTGTTAACCGGCACACGTTCTTGCCGCCTTCGTGCACATATTCAATGTTATCCATGATGGATTTCACCAGCCGAATGCCGAGGCCGCCTTTGCGCTTTTCGTGTACGATGTTACCAAGCTCCGGGCTGTGAAACTGGTTGATGTCAAACATCTCGCCATCGTCCATAATTTCGAACACAAAAATGTGGTTTTCTTGTGTGTGGATTTTCAGTGTAAGCGAGTGATCGGGATTACAGTGATGGGCATGAATCATCAGATTAGAGCACATCTCATCCAACGCCAGCACAATTGCGCTCAACTCCACATCGGGCACCGCATGGACTTGCAGCGTCTTCCGGATGAAGTCGCGGATGCCCTTGAGATTGGCCAGGCTGCAACCGATGTTATACTGATAGCTCATGTATGCGTTGCTTTGCCTCCTCTTTATTGGAGACAATATTTAACAAATCGGATAATCCCAAAATGCTGAAGGTGTGGGCTACTTTCTCGCTCATGCCAAACAGCACCATGACAATTCCTTTTTCTTTAAATTCTTCGATGTACGACATGAATACGCCCAAGCCGGCAGAAGAAATGTATTCCAGCGCGTGGCAGTCTACCAATATTCTGCGGTAACCGTCGCCTACGCTTTTGGCAATGGCTAAATCAAGCTCTATGGAGGAACTGGCATCGATTTCACCGATTACCGCCAGGATGTCACAACTCTCCTCTTGTAGTCGTTTGATGTGTACCATATATTTTTAACGGGTTGGGTTCGGTAAGGTTTTCATTTATCAGCTCATTTAAACTTTACAATCATGGTTGTGTAATCGTCATTGATTTCATCTGAACCAGTGTACTCATATAGTTGTTGTAGCAGTTGCTGTTGCATGTTCTTCAGGTTTTCGGAGGACAGTTTTTCTACAGCCGCTTTCAGGCGATCGTATCCAAATTCCTCGCCTTTGGTATTTTTTGCCTCGGTAATACCGTCTGTAAACAGCACCAGCATATCGCCCGGGTGGTAAGGAAATGTGTAGGTATGGATGAATTTTTCGTAGTCGCGCGAGCGTACCATACCTAGCGCAGTGCCCTTATCCTGGCAGTAGTTGGCCGTTTGTTCAGCGGCCTTGAAGTAGAGCAGCGGGCAGTGCCCTGCGCGCGCGTACTGAATGGTGCGGGCCTGGGTATCAATTACAAAGTAACTGGCGGTAATGAACGATCCGCGCTCCAGGCAGTACACCAGTGCCTGATTGGCCTGCATCATGAATCGCTTTGGGTCAATGTCTGGCTGCTGCGAGAGGCTGTGGAAAATCCCCTTCATTTGCGACATGTGAAATGCCGCGGTAGTGCCCTTGCCGCTCACGTCTGCAATAATCAGCACCACCGTGTGGTCGTTCACGCGCAGCGTGTCGTAATAGTCACCGCCCACCTCATCGGCCGATTCAGAAAAGGCCACCACATCAAACTGGGCATCGCGCTCAAGGCGCTCGGGCAAGAGGCTCTTTTGTACTGCCTTGGCAATTTTTAGCTCTTCTTTGTAGCGTTCGTTTTGAAAAGCCTCCTCCATCAACCGGAAGTTTTCAATGGAAATGCCGGCCTGGTTGGCAAAAGCGGCTACAATGCGCTTCATCTCTTTGTTAAAGCCATCGGGCAGCTCTTTCAGCAGTGCCAGCGTGCCAATGGTTTCGCCCTTTACCGTTATGGGAAACGCTTCCAGCGACCGGTAGCGAGCGCCTTTCATAGAAGCCAGGTGGCGCGAGAGATTTTTGGTTTTGTCTACGTTTTGATCTAAAACGCCTTTGATATTCTTGGCCGCAAGGTGATCGCGTATGGCTTGTGCCTCTTCTTTTGTGAGTTGGTACGTATAAAACTGATGCTGGTGGCTGTTGGATTCGATCTCCAGCCATGCGGCATCGGCAAACACCGCGCTCACGGAACTCTCCAGCAGAATTTTGTACACACTCTCTTCGTTTTGCTCGGTTTGGATGGATTGGCTGATGCGTTGGAAGTTTACTACTTCCTCCAGCTTTTGCTCAAACACCGAAGATGTAGGCAGGTTAAACAAAATCACCAAAAACGAAAACACACTATAGAGCGACACAAAACCAATTAACGCAATGTTGAACAGGTGCGAGTTAAACGCGAAGAAAGCCGGGCTCTTGGTGGCAATCACATCCGAGAGGCGGTCGGCTGTAAACGTGAAGTAACCAATGTAAAACATGACCAGCAATAACAAGAGCAGGCTGGTCCATTTCTGGCGAAAGTTGAGATACGCAACCCACTTCATGTTGGCCGATAGCACGAGAATAACCAGCCCCAGTACAATATCCAGCAGAAGATTGGCCGTATCGCTCAACGCCAGGTTGATCGAATCGTAAATCAACACAAACACCAGCAAGAACTCGAAAAACGTCCACAGGCGGATGAGCCACTTTGATTTCTGATACAAAATCAGTCGCTTCCACGCCATGAAGGCGGCCATCATGAAGCTGATGAGTAGCGCCAGGTTTACCTGGTAGATAAAGTCGCCAAAAAGTACATTTTCCGGCAGCTTTGTATTGCCCAGCAAGCCCACCAGCAGGCGGAGTGCGAGCGAAACCACGGTGGTGATCAGACCTGTAGCGAAGACTTTCCACAGTAAGTCGGTAAAGTTGAGCGCCTCTTCGCGCTCAATGCGGAACTTGTAGTAATAAAAAAGGCAGAAAATGTACAGGTCGAGCATGACCCGTGGCAGCCAGGGCGGCACTTCGGGCGTAAGGCCTTTGATGTCGCTGAATACCACCAGAATGTCGGAGGAAACCAACACAAACCAGCAGACCAGCGAGCCAACGAAAGCCAGACGTGTTATTGCTCGGGTGCGCACAAAAAGAAAAGCCAATCTGTTTAAATAGATTGGCCTTGCAATATTAACTAATCCAAAGGGGTTTTCTAGCAGGTGCATGCACTACTGGGGTTACGGCCTGCGGCCCCGGTTTGGGTAGCTGAAACCGCTTACGCATCTGTTGATGATGGAGGACCGCCGTAGGAGTTGTGACCTTTTGCTTTGCGATCAATTCCTATATAGAATAATAATACCTATGAAATGCCCAATCATGATTTTGCTTCTGCTGTTTTGTTTTTCGGGGGTTAGTCAAAAAGCATGTTTTTCTGATTGCAGTAAGCTCTTCTCATCACCACGTGCAGCCCACCCAGATTCCACTTTGAATGATTTGAAAGGGTGTACGGCTCCGGAGATCCGGGCACTTAGGATTGACGACTTTGCTTTTGATTCTAAAGATTTAGATGGAAAGATCGTGGTCATAAACTTTTGGTATGCTGCCTGCAAGCCGTGCGTGGCCGAAATTCCAGGGCTCAATCGGCTAGCCGAGGAATTCAAAAACCAAAACGTTGTTTTTCTGGCGTTTGGACGGGACGACCCGCCTGCGATTCTGGAGTTCCTAAAGCAGCGGCCTTTTCTTTTCCAGCACATACCAAAGGCTCAACCTTGGGCCGACAAATTTTGTGTAGTGTTGGGCTGGCCAACGAATCTCATTATTGATCAGAAAGGGCGCGTGGTTTTTGCGGCCAGCGGAGGGCGGACAGATGAAAAAGCCCCAGATGCGATTTACCATCGAATGGCCCCGGTAATTCAAAGACTTTTGAAATGATTATCCGTCTGACCGCTTTGAGCGGTCTGACGGGTAGGGATATTTTTTGGTACATCACGCGCAATGGCCGAGCCCGGATGGCCTTGCCGTTAGACTTGCTGAAGAATCCGTATGACTGCTTTGAGCGGTCTGACGGGTACGCAAGCAAACAGTCGCCAGAAACAAGCGACCAGTAACCAGTGGCGAGATGCAAGCGTCCTACTTCCGGCTATAGTTCGGAGCCTCGCGCGTAATCGCTACATCGTGCGGGTGGCTTTCCGTAACTCCGGCTGAGGTAATTTTTACAAATCGCGCGCGCTTCAATTTTTGTAAATCGCGGGCACCGCAGTACCCCATGCCTGCGCGCAAGCCGCCCACCAGTTGATAGAGCACTTCAGCCGCACTGCCTTTGAATGGTACGCGGCCGCTAATGCCTTCGGGCACCAGTTTTTTAATATCGTCTTCGGCATCCTGAAAGTAACGGTCTTTGGAGCCATCCTCCATTGCCTCCAGCGAACCCATGCCCCGGTAGCTCTTAAACTTACGGCCCTCGTAAATGATCATTTCGCCCGGGGCTTCTTCCGTGCCGGCCAGTAGTGAACCAATCATCACACTATCCGCGCCGGCGGCCAGCGCCTTCACCACATCGCCCGAAAAGCGGATGCCACCATCGGCAATGACTTTTACATTCGAGCCTTTAATCGCTTTCGCGGATTCGTACACAGCGGTAAGTTGTGGCAACCCGATACCCGCCACAATGCGTGTGGTACAGATGCTGCCCGGCCCCACACCTACTTTTACCGCATCCGCGCCGGCTTTGGCCAGATCTTTAGCGGCTTCGCCCGTGGCAATGTTGCCCACAATCATGTTCAGCGCAGGGAACTTCCGCTTCACTTTGCGGGCCGCGTCCATCACACCTTTCGAGTGGCCATGCGCGGTGTCAATGCTGATGACGTCTACACCCGCCGCTTTCAGTGCTTCAATGCGCTCTACCACATCGGGGGTAACGCCTACGGCAGCACCCACGCGCAGGCGGCCGTACTCATCGTTGCAGGCGTTGGGTTTATTTTTCTTTTTCAGGATGTCTTTGTAAGTAATCAAACCCGTGAGCTTGCCTTTCTTATTTACAATGGGCAGCTTTTCGATTTTGTATTGCTGTAAGATGCCTTCTGCTTTTGCCAGCGTAATGCCTTCCGGGGCGGTAATCAGTTTTTCGCTGGTCATGATTTCGGCAATCGGCTTATTCATGTCTTTTTGGAAGCGCAAGTCGCGGTTGGTAATGATACCTACCAGTTTGCCATTTCCATCCACCACCGGAATGCCCCCGATTTTGAACTCGCGCATGATTTTTTCTGCATCGCGAATGGTGGAGCTCACCGGTAGCGTTACCGGATCGAAAATTAATCCGCTTTGCGAGCGTTTTACCCGGCGCACCTGCTCGGCCTGCTGTGCGATGCTCATGTTTTTGTGGATGAACCCCAGGCCACCTTCCAACGCCATGCCGATCGCCATTTCGGCTTCGGTAACCGTATCCATTGCGGCGGACACGATGGGGATGTTCAGCGCAATGTTGGCGGTAAGAAATGTGTTTGTTTGGGTTTCGCGCGGCAGCACTTCGCTGTATGCGGGCACCAGCAGTACATCATCGTACGTGAGTGCTTCAAAAATAAACTTGGAGGAGTCTAAGGCCATGGCAAATAATTCAGAACCATTATTTGCCGGGCAAAGGTAACGTAATTTGCCGTGCCGCCAACGGAATTGCAGAAATATGCCATAATTTGAGCGGCAACGAAAAGAAAGGCGGGATTCAGATGAAAAAACAAACACGCCGCATCCTTGCTCTGGCCATTTGTGGTTTCGTTTGATTGCACCAGCAACACCTTCGCCAGCCATTCATCAACCTGTTTTTTTGCCGTGGGAATTTTGGCGAAATTCGTTCACGTAACGAAATTTTGATGAAACAGTTCAAAGATGTGGACACCTATATTTCTGTGCACGATGATTTTGTGCGTACGCAGCTCGAACACATTCGCCACATTATTTTAAAAACTGTGCCGAAGGCGGAGGAGCACATCAGTTACGGGATGCCGGCATATGCGTATCATGGCGTGCTGTTGTATTTTGCCGCTACCCGACAGCACATTGGCCTGTACCCCATGCCCTCGGCCGTGGTGGCGTTTAAAAAGGAGTTAGCCCCGTACCCCACGTCAAAAGGTACAATCCGTTTCCCGATTGATCAGCCCGTACCCAAAAAGCTGATTACCGCGATTGTGAAGTTCCGGAAACTGGAAAATGAAGAAAAGGTAAAGACGAAAAGATAAACCATAGGTTTACTTCTGCCGGGCCAGCAATTCCAAAAAGTAATTTTCCAACTGGGTTAACCGTGCGGCAGGCGCGGAAAGTTTTTTTATTGCACCCAATCCCTTTTTGAAATAAGACTTGATTTTCCGCTCGGTATCGGTGCGAATGTTCAGGGCGTCGTAAATGGCGGTTACGGCCTGTACCTTTTCCGCTTTATCGAATGAAGTTGCAGCCAGCCATTTTTTTAATTCCGTGGCCTGCGTGCCTTCGGCTTTTTCGAGGGCGCGGATCAGCAAATAGGTTTTTTTGTTGGCGATGATGTCGCCCCCCACTTGTTTGCCAAAATCTTTTTGGTCGGCATACACATCCAAAAGATCGTCTTTTAACTGAAAGCCGATGCCGATGTTCCAGCCCATGTCGCGCAGCAGCTTGCGGTCTTTAGCAGGTGCACCTGCCAGCGTAGCGCCCAACTCGAGGCTGAAGCCCAGCAGCACGGCGGTTTTCAACCGAATCATGTTGATGTATTCTTTTTCGGTTACCGTGGCGCGCGTTTCAAACTCCATGTCCCACTGCTGGCCCTCGCACACTTCGGCCGCACAGGTATTGAAAGCGCGCAGCAGGTTTTTCAAGTGCTTGTCGGGCAGGGCGAGCAGCATGTTGTATACTTTCACCAGCATTACATCGCCGGAGAGAATGGCCGTGTTGGCATTCCATTTTTCATGCACGGTGGGTTTGCCTCTGCGCAGCGGGGCGTTGTCCATGATGTCATCGTGCAGCAGTGTAAAGTTGTGGAACGCTTCTACGGCAACGGCCAGCGGAATTATTTTTTGAACCTCTTTTTTGTAAAGCGAATACGCCAGGCATACCAGTACCGGGCGCAGCCGCTTACCGCCCAGGTGCATGATGTAGCGGATGGGTTCGTACAACGACTCCGGTTGGCGGCCAAATTTTTGGCGCGCAATTTCTTTTTCGATGGCGGGCAGGAAATTCATGGCGATGGTTCTAAGCGTTAGGGATAGCAGCGGAAATCCTTTTTTGCTGCGTGGCACCGGCGGGTGGGGCAAAAAAGATTGGAGCGAATAGCCCGACCCCTTGCGCAGCTTGGGGGAACGCCCGAAAAACAGATGTGCGTGTACGGCTACTCATGGTTGGACTCAAATTTAGATTTTTTCGTGGGATGTTTTGTTGCCCTGACGCACGTGCTGGCATGGAATTTTACGATCTTGATGCGGTGCTACTTTTTTTAACGGGAGTCGACCTGAAAGCACCGCCCGTGAGACAACGTTTCGCGATTTGATTTGGCGTGGGCGCGCGGGCTTACCGGCGCAGCGTAAGATAGCCGGTGCGTGTGGCGCGGCCGCCCGGGAATTCAATTTTATAAAAGTATGTGCCCGAGGCTACTTCGTTGCCGTTCTTATTCAAGCCTACAAATACCACGTTTCGGTTGTCGTAGTTTTCGCCTTCCCAGATGGTATCGCCCCAGCGATTGAAGATAGCCACTTTGTTTGCGCGGGTATCGGCCAGGGTTTCGATGTTTTGGATGATCCAGGCGTTGTTGAACGCATCGCCATTGGGCGAGAACGCGTTGTACACGATGATATCGCCATCTACATCAATGAAGATACGTTGTTGCACACAAAGCCCGGCTTGGTCGCACGCTTCAATCAACAACTCATCGCGGCCGGCAAAGGCCACGTTTTGGTAGTTCACGGTGAGGTTTCCGCTTTGATCGATGGTGGCAGACGCTCCGGAAAGCGGCGGTGTAACCACGCGCAAGGATGCGAGGTTGAGATTGTTATCGGGGTCGCTGATGATATCGGTGAGGCGGAGGGTGGCCAAGCCATTGATTACCGCGGTTACGGTGGTGGCTGCAATTACCGGCGGTTGATTGGTGGCACACGAAATGATGGTGACTACGGCTGGATCGGAGGGCACGCTGCTGCAGCCGTTGCCATCGCGAATGATTACGGTGTAGCTGCCTGCGGTAGCCACGGTAATGGCAGCGGTGGTTGCCGCGTTCGACCAGAGGTATGTGGCGCCACCTGTGGCGGTAAGCGTGACCGATTGATTTGAACAGATGGCCAGCGGCCCTGATGCGGTGATGACGGGCTTTGCAGGCAGTGCATGAACTGTAACCGTTACGGGTGTGCGGGCGCTCTCGCACGTGCCGGTGTTGATTGCCACAAAGTAGTTGGTTGTGGTGCTAAGGACTGGCGTGGTGAACGTGCCATTTGTTTCGCCTGCCAGCGGGGTGCCGCCCGTTGCCGCGGTGTACCAGCGGTACTGGCCGGGGCTGCCACCCGTGGCGGTGATGGTGGCGGTGCTTCCGCTGCAAATGGCAACACTGCTTGCAGTGGGCGTAAGTGGAATAATGTTTACGGTAACAGCGGCCAGCGTTCGCGTGCTTTCGCAACTGCCGTTATTGATCGCCACAAAATAGTCGGTGTTTGTAGTAAGTGCAGGCGTAGTGAACGTGCCATTTGTTTCGCCTGCCAGCGGGGTGCCGCCCGTTGCCACGGTGTACCAGCGGTACTGGCCGGGGCTGCCACCCGTGGCGGTGATGGTGGCGGAGGAGCCGCTACAAATGGACACGGCACTAGCACCGGGCGCTGCCGGGATAGCATTGAGGGTGAGGTTAGCAGTTGCTGAGGCAGTGGTGGGGGCAAAATCTCCGTTGACGATGCACCGATACCACCCGGCACCGATGCCACCCGAAGTTTGAACGGAAAGTGTTGCAGTAGTTGTACCGCTATAGTTGGCGCCATCGGTAATATTTGTAAAAGCAAAAGGTATGTTTGTTGGGCTGTATTGCCACTGGTAAGTGATGTTTGTTGTGCCGGACGCGCTGAGGCTAAACGTGGCACTGTTACCGCTGCAGGTGGTAACATCCGTAGGTTGTGGAGAAATCGTAATCGTGGCGGGAGCGCCTATAGTGAAATTGCTACCGCTGGTGGCCGTAGCGCAACCAATGACCTGGATTGGCCCGGTGGTGGCGCCGGAGGGCACAAGTACAGTAATTGTGGTAGCGGTGAAGCTGGCGGGGGTGGTGGCAACGCCATTAAATGTTACTGAAGTAGGTGCGGGCGTGTTGAAGTTTGATCCGGTGATCGTGACGGTTGTACCTACGCTGCCAAAGGTGGGCGTAAATGATGTGATGGTGGGAACAGCGGTTGGAATGGCGTTTCTAAAAACGCGAATAAAATCTCCATTAAACTCCGCAGCGGCAATGTCTTGTTTTCCATCGTTATCGAAGTCGCCTGCTGACAACGCAACGAGTCCGCCAACGGGACTCAGATTCACCACACTTGCAAGGGTGATGGTGCCGCTCGTGGTGGTTGTGTTTCGGAGGATCGAAACGTTCGCGCCACCTTCGTTGGCAGTGGCCAGATCGGGTTTTCCATCGCCATCAAAATCGGCTGCTGCCACTATCCAGGGCGTACTGCCCACAGCAAAGTCCTGGCGGGCGGCAAGGCTTGGCGAGCCGGCGGTGCTGATGTTACGGAAGACCGAAACGATAGATGGCGTTTGTGCCGTTGCTGCGATGTCCGGTTTCCCATCGTTATCCAAATCGGTTATGGTCACCGATCGCGGCAGTGTGCCGGTGGAAAAGTTTATCCGCGATCCAAAGGCGAAATTACCGCGCCCCGTGCTGGTATTCGGAAAAACAGAAATGCTGTTGTTGCTTACGTTTGCAGTAATCACATCTTGTCTCCCATCTCCGTCAATGTCTGCCACAGCCAACGCGTACGGCCCCACGCCGGCGCCCATGGGGAATTCGATGCGATTCGCAAAATTGAGGATGCCGATCTCACTTGCATTCGGCAGCACGATCATGCGGTGATTGAGTAAGTTCACCGCCGCCACATCTGTTTTTCCGTTGTTATCGAAATCGCCCAGTGCAACAGAAAAAGGCCCTACACCGGCTGTGCCTGCGGCCAGATCAAAACGTGCGGAAAAAGAAATCGAGCCCGGAGCCGTGCTGGTATTTCGAAAAATTGAGATTTGGGAGCTACCAAATACGGCTACGGCCAGATCCCCTTTGCCATCGCCATCCAAATCTCCGAATGAGACGGACACCGGCTCGCTGCCCACGATCAAATCCACACGGGGCGCGTAGCTCAGGTTGCCCACAGCAGTGCTTGTGTTTCTAAACACCGAAACCGTGTTGGCGAAACGATTGGCTACGATCAAATCAGCTTTGCCATCGCCATCCACATCGCCAACGGCTGTAGACACGGGCCCGGCCCCGGTGGCGGTAGCTAGACTTGTTGGGTTGGGAAAGGAACCTGTCGTGATGCCGGGCACACTACAAAACGTAACGCGGAATGGAGCTGCAGCGTGTGCAGTGAGGCCGGCAACAGTTACCGTAATCGGATGATCGGTTGCGCCCGGTGGAACGGTGACCACCAGTTGGGTGGCCGATGCGGCGGTAACTTGACCCCGGGTGGCACCGAAGAACACGGTGTTGTTGGCCGCTACCGGATCAAAGTTCAGACCCGAGAGGGTAACCGAAGTGCCGATGGGCCCGGATCCGGGTACAAAACCGGTAATTGCGGGTGGGATTGGGGAGCTGGTGTTGATTCGCACTAACGCTACCGCAGGTTCTCCGTTGTAATCAACAAATGCGCCGGCAGCCAGAATTTTTCCGTCGCTTTGAACGGCCACATCTCTCACTGCTGCATCTGGCCCAGCAAGCGGATCAAAGGAGCAACGCAGACTGCCGTCATCGTTAATCACGATTACTCGGTTTCGCGCAACATCGTTGTACGTGTTAAATCTTCCGGCCAGCACCCACCCACCCGCTGGCAGTGGTTCGATTGTGTAAGCCTCATTGCCAGGTGTTGGCGGGATGCCATTGCCAGAAGCAAATGTGGCATCCAACGTTCCGTTGGGATTCAGTCGGGCGATACCGGCTACTGAAACAGCGTTGACTTGGTTGATCCTTCCGATTACGATGATTTTTCCATCGGATTGTACTACCAAATCGTTTATTGTGCCCGTTACCGTGGCCGAGAAGGTAGGATCGGGCACGCCCGTCGCGTCCAACTGCATCAAACCGTTTACACCGGCCAGTAAAATTTTACCGGATGAAAGCGGTTGAATCACACGTGCATCGAAATCGGGCAAGGGGGTAAACGATGCGTCGGTAGAACCATCCGGGTCTAACCGATAAATAAACTGACGCGAGGGCACGAACGAACCATCCAAAACAGAAACCAACACTTTGCCGTCGGCCTGGGCGGCTACGGCATAAATCGTGCTGCCGTAATAACCGGGCGCATTAAACGAATTATCCAATGTGCCATCGGCATTCAGCCGCCGCACGTAGCTTTGGGTGCCCACATCCACCACCAGTATTTTGTCGTCTGGCAGCACCCATAATTGCTGCTGGTTGGGGAAGTAATTTACTGATGAAGCAAACGTATTGTCGATGGAACCATCGGTATTGAACCGCACCAATCCTTCGTACGTAACGCCATTCATGGGCACTGCAGCACCGATGGAAACCACCGACTTGCCGGTGGATTGGATTTCAATCGCCCGAAAGGTTCGTTCATCTTCTACCCGCGCGTCAAAACTGATGTCGCGCTCGCCACCCGTGCGCAATGTGGGTGGGCATGCGAACGGGGTGATGGAGAATTGATTGACGAAAAAAGAACTTGCACAATTTACCCGCACTTCAATGGGTGCGCTAACAGCACCTGCGGGCACTCGCGCTACCAATTGCGTGGCAGTAAAAGAAATGATTTGCGCCAGCTTTCCTCCAAAGAGTACTTCATTTTCTCGGGCTACGGTGCTGAAGCCGGCACCCTGAATGGTGATGGTCGTACCGATTTCGCCTGAGTTAGGTGTGAAGGCAGAAAGCGTTGGTGCGGGCGGAGATGTGAAAATGGGTGTGCAGCGCGTACCGCGGGTGATGCCGTTCAGCACGCTGCCGGTAATGGCGTTGTTGTTTACCGTAATGTTTTGGCCGCGACCGGTTTCATCCATGTTATAATAGGCAATGAGTCCGGATTCGGTTCCGCTTAGCGGATTGTACAAATCGGATTGAATTTCTGCCTGGGTTCGAGCCCGATTCCAGATGCGTACTTCTTCCATGCGGCCGTGAAAGAAGCTGGTGATGGCTCCAAAGTCCACATCTGCGGCTAACACCAGCCGGCCGGTGTCGTACACCACACCGCCAGCGGCAGTGCCCACGGCCACAGAAACGCCATTGATGTACAGCACCTGTGCAAGGGAAGTTTCGTCAAAGGTATAGGCCAGGTGGTACCATTGGTTGGTTGCGGGTGTCCACGCATGCGAAATGGGAGAGTGGTTTACCTGGCCCACCAGAAAACCGTTGTTGAGGCCAAGTAAAAATGAGTTCTCTGCGGAGGGTTGGTTTACCGTTTTGGCGATGAACGTGTGCGAGAGATTGACACTTTCAAAATTGATCCACGTTTCCAACGTTAATGAAGTAAGGTGCAGGGCGGCGTCATCTTGCACTTCAATCCGGTCGGTTGTACCATTGACCTGAACTACTTCGCCCGTAGGCGAAAAAGGGATTACGGAAAATGGGGTACTGGTGATGGAACTGTTACATCCCACCTGCACTTGAATAAAGCCGCTGGTGGCACCCGCGGGCACAGCCACTTCAAGCGAGGTGGTGGTAGCTGCCAAAACGCTGGCGGTGGTACCATTGAATCGCACCACATTATTTCCCGGTAGCGGATCAAAGCCGTTGCCCGTAAGTGTTACGCTGGTGCCGACCTGGCCCGTATTTGGGGCAAATGCAGTTATGATCGGGTCGTCTGCGGGCGAGAAAATCGCGGCCACTTCGCATGCCGATAGCGCACGATTGTACAATCGTACTTCGTCTAACTGGCCATTGAAATATTCGCTTCCGCTTTTGCCGATTTCCAAATCCTGGGAATCGAACACGATGTTGGTGGTGAATGCTTGAGACCCGATCAGCGTGCCGTCTACGTAAAAGAAGGCTGCGGTGGGCTCCAAGACTACAGTAATCTGATACCATTGATTGGGGCAAAACGTAAATGGAGCTTCTGCCGCGTTGGCAACCGAGTTGAGGTGCACATACACACGACCATTCGAGTTTATACCGAAGGCATACATGCCCGGAGGCGTAAGCGCGCCTTTGCTAAGAATGGGGCCAAACGGTTGAGCATTCATATTTACCCATGCACTTAGGGTAAGCTCATTCACGGGGGTGGCTAGCGAAGAGGAATGATTTACGCGTATAAAAGTGAGTTGGTTCCATTAAACCGGTAGGCGCTATTGGCGTTGCCGAATGGATCAACGCTGAGTAGCGCATTGGTTACAGCACCACTGTTTCCGTTGCCACTGGCATCGTTGGCGTTACCTGAAAAAGGATAATAGGCCATCAGGCCAAAACTCGATGGTGGCGTTGCGGGTACGCAAAAGACATCATCGCTGAGTGTGGTTTCCGAGCCAACCGTTACCTCCACGCGGCCGGAGGTAGCGCCCGTAGGTACCACAACGGTAATTGTGGTGGCCGTGGCGGCTGTGACTACTGCATTCACTCCGTTGAAGCGGACGGTGTTCAGGTTTGTGACAGGTGCAAAGCCAGACCCCGTGATCACCACGGTGGCTCCCGGCGCACCCTCTTCCGGAGTAAATGACGTAATCACTGGTGCGCCCACCTCCAAAACAACATTGTCCAAACTGCCGGTGTCGCCAGCACCGGTAACGTACTCACCATTGATGCGCATGGCCGTGAGGCTGGAAAGTGCGGAGGCAATCTCTGCGGCTGTGGCCGCTGGACCGGTCATGGAACCTACCCGCCAGTTTTGCGATTCATCCAAACGGATTGCATACGAAGTCCAGGAGGGAGAAACCGATGGGATACTTGGAAGATTTGAAAACAAACTCAATGTACTGCCGATCAGTTGAAGGTCGCCATCGTCTGCGCTGGCGGCCGCGCCCGCTGAACGCGTGAGGTCAAAACGCAACCGCAGGTTATAGGAGTTAATTCGGTTGCCTAGAAATTTTGCAGGGGCTACAAAGTACGTGGCAACGCCGGATCCGCCATCCTGAACTTGAATTCGGCCGCCCGGATTCCCGCCAGTAGAAAAATATTGCGGATCGCCAACTGAACCATTCAATGCCGTCCAGCTGTCTCCATCGGTATCAAAAGTAGAAGTTACTTGGGCATACGCTCCGCCCGAGGCCAATAAAAGCAAGAAAAAAATCCGCGAAAGCGCCCCCGTCCGTGCCATGTTGAAGGAAAATCTTTGTGATGAATCGCAAAATTCATAACAAGGTAATCAAAAAAGTCCGGGCCTTGCTTTCGCAACACGGGCCGCTACTTTCGCAACGCGAGAAAGCCTGTTACCGCAGAACGGGCCGAGGTAAACTGAATTTTATAGAAATACGTACCCGACGGTAATTCACTGCCGTTGCGGTTTAGCCCACGAAAAACCACCGAAGAGTTGTCGTAGTTTGTGCCTGTCCAAACCACGTCGCCCCAGCGGTTGTAGATGGTTACTTCGTTTTCGCGGGCATCGGGCACCAGGTTGATGTATTCAATTATCCACGCATCGTTTTGCCCGTCGCCATTGGGAGAGAGGCCATTGTAAACAAGAATATCACCAACTACTTCGATGGTGATGCGCTGCTGCACACACAAGCCGGCCAGATCGCAAACTTCAATGGTTAATTCATCTGTGCCCGAGAAGTTTACACCCTGATAGTTTACGGTAAGCAAATTGCCCTGGCCAATCGAAGCCTGTGCGCCACTGCGGGGTGGCGTAACGATGCGCAGCGTAGCAAGGTCGAGATTGTTATCCGGGTCCGACAAGAGAGCCGCCAGCGAAATGGTAGCTGTGCCGTTGATGGGCGACTGTGAAGAAGTGGTGATGATTACCGGCGGTTGGTTGGTGGTACAGGTGTTTACCGTAACCACCGCGGGGTCGGAGGGCACGCTGGAACAATTGGCATTGGAAACCACCACCGTAAATGAGCCTGCGGAAGATACCGTGATCTGCTGTGTAGTGGCATTGTTCGACCACAGGTAGGTGAAACCTGCGGGCGCGGCGAGCGTAACCGATTGACCGGAACAGAAACTCAGCGGACCGGATGCAGAGACAGTGGGCTTTGCGGGCACGGGATTGATCGTTGCCGTGACAGCGGAGCGCGTGCTCTCGCATGTTCCGTTATCAATCGCCACGAAGAAATCCGTTGAAGCGGTGAGTGCGGGCGTGGTGTAAGTCGCATTGGTTTCGCCAGCGATTGCAGTTCCGCCTGTGGCTACGGTGTACCAGCGATACTGTCCGGCAGCTCCGCCCGTTGCAGAAAGTGTAACTGTTCCGGTTCCACACCGCGGGGCTCCGGTTGTGGTAGGTGCAGCGGGAGTTGCGTTAATGGTTGCTGTTACCACTGATCGCGCGCTCTCACACGTTCCGTTATTAATCGCCACGAAGAAATCCGTTGAAGCGGTGAGTGCAGGCGTGGTGTAAGTCGCATTCGTTTCGCCAGCGATTGCAGTTCCGCCTGTGGCTACGGTGTACCAGCGATATTGGCCGGCAGCTCCGCCCGTTGCAGAAAGTGTAACTGTTCCTGTTCCACAGCGTGCGGCTCCTGTTGTGGTAGGTGCAGCGGGAGTTGCGTTAATGGTTGCCGTTACCACTGTTCGCGCGCTCTCGCACGTTCCGTTGTTAATCGCTACGAAGAAATCCGTGGAAGCGGTGAGTGCAGGCGTGGTGTAGGTCGCGTTGGTTTCGCCTGCAATTGCAGTTCCACCCGTGGCTACGGTGTACCAGCGATATTGTCCGGCAGCTCCGCCCGTTGCAGAAAGTGTAACTGTTCCGGTTCCGCAGCGTGTGGCTCCTGTTGTGGTAGGTGCAGTGGGAGTTGTATTAATGGTTGCCGTTACCACTGTTCGCGCGCTCTCGCAGGTGCCGTTGTTAATCGCTACGAAGAAATCCGTTGAAGCGGTGAGTGCAGGCGTGGTGTAAGTTGCATTCGTTTCGCCAGCAATTGCAGTTCCGCCCGTGGCTACGGTGTACCAGCGATATTGGCCAGGACTTCCGCCTGAGGCGGTGAGCGTGGCAGGAGAACCTGCGCAAACGGAGGCACCCGTACCTACGGGGGGTGGCGGAGGCGCAACGGCCACTACGGTGACGGTGTTGCTGAACACAGGACTCGCAAGATCGCCATTGACTACACACCGGAAATCTCCCGCGTTGGCGCCAAACGGTAAGTTGATAGAAAGTACGGGGGTGGCTACGCCCGCATAGCCCGAACTTTCCACAAGATTAACAAATGAAGAAAGTACGGTGTCAAACCGCTGCCATTGGTAGTTGATGTTGGTGGTACCCGTAGCCGCCAGGGTAAGCACGGCCGCAGCGTTATTACAAAATGTACCACCGACAGGTTGCGTAGGTATGGTAATGATCGGATTTGGAATCAGATTTTCATACACCAGCAAAAAGCCGGCAGCACGCGTGAGGATGATTTCCGGTTTTCCGTCCAGATTCAAATCACCCGTGGTGAGTCCGCGCGGAGCGGTGACGGTGGTGTTAAACGGTGCTGCGAATGAAGCAGCGGTGAGCGCACCCGAGGTGTGTAGGTTTTTAAAAATTGAAAAACGATTTCCGGTTTCGCTGACGGTGATGATTTCCGGTTTGCCATCGCCATCCAAATCGGCAATATGAGCTACGGTGGTGGCGCTCGGGTTGGTGAGGTCAATTCGGTTGAACGAGATGTTTCCGGGTGAGCTGGTGTTGTGCAGCAAAATCAGCACCGTGGCGGAGGTGCCGGCTCCGTGATAGAGTAACAGGTCATTTTTAGCGTCACGGTCAAAGTCTCCGTAATAAATTCGACTGGGGTTGTCGCCCACGGGAATGTCTTGCCGTGACGTAAATGATGAGGCATTCACACGGAGGCCTTGCGTATTGGGAAAAATGCTGATGTTATCCGAGCCCGGGTTGGTAACAACAATATCAGGAAAACCATCATTGTCGAGATCAGTTGCAGCAATACCGCCTCCTTCAGCGGGTTTGGCGAAAGAGATGTTTGAACCGAAGGTGCCGAACATTCCAGCATTGACAAACATACCAACGGTGCCTTGGTTTTCATTTATCCTTAGGTTCGAACCAAAGCCTAAAGGGCTGGTACGTGCTATATCAAATTTGCCATCTAAGTTGAAATCTGCAAAGTCAAGATTTGAGCCATCGCCTGTGATAAAATCCGACCCAAATGAAATCACCCCCAAGGTGCTTTGGTTTGGATACGTCCGGCCGTTGATGCCCACAATGTCTAATCTTCCGTCTCCGTCAACATCAACTAGTTTGGCGTTGGCAGCTGAGCTGGAAGTTGCTCCGGCCGCGGTGAGTGTTGCAGTAGAGATACCACCCGTAGTGTGGGTATTTCGAAAAAAGGAAGTGACCAGTGCGTTTCCTTCGGCAATTACATCCGGTTTTCCGTCCAAATCCAGGTCGCCCACTTCAATGTCGTAGTTGGCGCCAGCCAGCGTGAATGGTGTTGGTGGTGCAAAGTGCGTGTTATCGAAACTTACACCAGCCGAAAAAGTGGTGCTGAATGGAAGATGGTAGCGCGAGGCAAGTTCACCTTTGCGCACACTGACGGGCGCATACGCGGCACCCGGTGGTACGGTAACCCGAATTTCATTTGGTGTAGCGCTCACTACTGGCGCGCGCACCGATCCAAACCAAACCTCATTCTCTGAAGGGGTAGGAGAAAAGTTACGTCCGGTAATGGTTACGGTTGAGCCCACTGGCCCCTGCAAGGGTGACACGGTGTTTACCGCAATCTCGGGGGCAGCCACGTTTTGGTTTTCAAATAGGGAAATCCGGTTGACACCCAATGGCACCACCAGGTCGGGTCTGCCATCGCGGTTCAGATCTGCTACCGTAGGTGCAGTTGGGCCTGCAGCTGTTCCGCCCGGTAAAAGGTAGGGCGCCACAAACGTATTGGCCGCAAGTGCACCGCCCTCGAATCGGTTTTCAAAAACACCGATATTACTGTTATTGGTAGCCAAAAACTCCAAACGGCCATCTCCGTTTACATCGCCTACGCTTACGCTTCCGCCAGTTGACACGTCACCATCAATGGGAATTTGTGTGGGAAAATCGGAGCTGGTAATTATGCCGTCTGTGTCTTGATTTAAGAGTACCACGATGTCGTTGTTTGCACTTCCATTTTTCCAGAAGATGTCTTTCCGGCCATCTTGGTTGATGTCTTCCACCCCGAGCGAAGAATTGGTTGTACCCTTTAGGTATGAAAACGCTACTGTGAAACTCAGGCGGCCGGGGGTGGATGTATTGGTAAGCACTACAAAGTAGCTTGAGCCGCTCACCACCAAATCCAGTTTTCCATCCGTATTGAGGTCTACCGGCACCGCGAAAGAGGCGCCATCGATAGTACCTGAGAAGCTAAAGTCAATCGCATCACCAAACTCAATGTTGCCAGGGCTGCTGATGTTTGGAAGAATCCAAAAATCGGGGGGAAATCCGCCCGATGCAGTCAAGCCACCCATCATTTCGGGGCGGCCGTCTCCGTCTAAATCCGCTGCGCCAAAGACGGGAAATTCGATTAATGCAGATAGTCCTTCCCATGTTTCCGCGGTTTCAAAACTCAGGTTACCTGCCGTGCTGGTGTTTCGATACGTGTAAAAGAAACCGTTAATGCCTATGTAGCCGTTGGTAATCAGGTCGAGTTTTCCATCGCCATCCAAGTCGATTACTTCAAGTCCGAGCGCGGTTGTTCCGCCCCCCGAAACAGCCGAAACGCCAAAAGCAGGCGCGAAGGAAGCAGCCGATAATGTTCCGCCTGTACCCAGATTTCTATAGATGTCAACTTGCGGGTTGCCGCTCAGGTTATAGCGCATCAGCAAATCCGGCCATCCGTCATCATCCATATCGCCTACCCGCAGTCCGGTTGATCTGGCGGCTGTGGCAATATCTACCCGTGGCCTGAACGAGGCGGTAATAATGCGCCCCCCGTTGGCAAAGGTGGCTACAAACCGATCATTACTGCGGGCCGATAATCCGGTGGTAAGGTTGGTAACAGAAACGAAGCCCGTGGCCACACCCACCGGCACAGTAACGGTAAGTTGGGTAGGGGTAGCTGCGGTAACCGTTGCGCGTAACCCTCCAAGCAGTACCCGGTTGTTGGTGGGGTTTGTGTCAAATTGGCTGCCGGTAATAGTAATGGTTGACCCCGGTTGCCCCACCGTAGGGCTAAATGAATTGATTGTGGGGGCTATGAGCAACGTACGTTGTGTAAGCACTACATGATCAAGGCCCGAAGTGTACGTGGCATTCGAAGCGTACGTACCCCGGATTTCGATGGCCGTAATGCGGGTTAGCACTTCAATGATTTGTGTGCGGGTGGCGATGGGGCCTGTGGTGCTGTTGATTCGCCATGGGAAGGTTTCATCAAGCGTAACCGTGTAGGTAGACCAAGCGGGTGTTACAGCCGGTTTCGCAGGCAGAGAATACACGAGTGCGATTGTACCTCTGGCACCTCCTTCGATACGCAGATCTCCAGCTGTGGACGAGGAGGTACCCGCCTGCGATTGCTGCAGGGAGAAAGAGAACGTCATGCCCAACGAGCGCACCACCTGGTTGCCCAAAAATTTTGCGGGCGCCACCCAGTGTTGCGGGGTGCTGGAGGTGTTCGATGCATAGGTAAACGAAACAAATCCCCCCGGATTTCCGCCTGATGGATTGAACGTGCCCGGGGACGAACTCGTGCTGTTCAGAAACGTCCATCCATCGGCATCGGTATCAAACGTGCTGGTGATTTGCGCGTGTGCCGAAAAACCCAAAGCAACAGCAAGCAGAGACAGAAGTTTTTTCATACCCAAATTTCATACCCGCAACGGGTGCAAGAAATACCTCAATTAGGGGATGCTTGGGCTTGGTGATCAATGAAGCTTTTTCTCTTCTTTGAATTTCGGCTTACTTTTTTCCCGGTTGTCGGTAAGCTAATCGCTACCCGATTTTATTCCGGTTGAGGACCTTTTGAGGCGATGGTTCTCATCATGCCCGGAAACCAGCGCTGCAAAAACACAAAAATTCTGCCGTGGGTGGTGAATACATAGTTTCTTCTCCGCTTTAAAATAGCCTGCACCATTACTCTTGCAGCTTTGTCTGTAGGCCACATCAGCTTGGATGGACGTGGATCGGCCCGTTCCGGGTGCCAGACACCGTCATTGTCAACACGGGCGATTTCCGACACAACAAATCCCGGGTGCAGCGTAGTGCAACTCACCCCCGTGCCCATTAACTCCACTTGCAATGTTAGACCAATAGAATGAACAGCGGCTTTTGAGGCACCGTAGGCGCCAACATTAGGATTCGGAAGATAGGCTCCCACGCTTCCCACCAAACCAATTCGGCCTTGGTGCTGCTTTAAATGGGGTAGTGCATATTTTACCGTCAAGGCTAACCCTACAACATTTCCTTGTAATTGCCTGTTCCAATCTTTGGCTGTCAACTTTTCAATACTTCCGAAAACCCCAAACCCGGCATTGGCTACAGCAATATCCAGTCGCCCCCAGGTGGTGATGATGCGCTGCACGGCATTCGCTATTGATTTTTCGTCCATCACATCAACCGGAACTACCAATGCCTCGCCACCCGCCTGGCGAATGGCAAGCGCAATCTCTTCCAATACGTCTATACGCCTTGCAGAAAGCACAACCCGGTAGCCTAATCTTGCCCACTCATGGGCCATAGCTTTGCCAATACCAGACGAAGCGCCCGTGATCCAAACAACGTTTTCTTTTTTATGGGTCATTGTTTTTTGATTTAGTGATGTAAGTTATCCGTTTTGCTATTTTGGTTGATATTGGCAACCCGTGCTGCTCCGTGCGATTTTTTTTGCCCCAAGTTCATCCGTACAAGGCGAGCAAGAAATACCTCAATTGAGGGATGGGAAATCTCTTGGTTAAGCTGGGCCCACTAAATAATCTTCTCCTTTAGCGCTTTCGATACGGCCTCGGTTTGCGAATGTACGTGCAGCTTCTCGTAGATTTTTTTGATGTGGCTGCGCACGGTTTCGAACGTGATGCCATGTTCCAGGGCAATCAACTTGGTACTATTTCCTCTACTGAGCGAGGTCAGTATTTCCCGTTCTCGGGGCGTGAGCTGGTAAGAATTTTCCGCATGATACGGGTGCATGGATTTGATCACCAGGCGTGCAATACTGGGCGACATCGGTGCGCCACCACTCAACACTTCGTTTACCGAATCAAAAAGCTTATCCGAAATATGTTTTTTCAACAGATACCCGGAAGCCCCCGCGCAAATGGCATCCAACACGTGCTGGTTGTCATCAAACACGGTGAGCATGATAATGGGCAATTGGGCATCGAAAGTTCTTATTTTTTTAACCGCTGCAATACCTGTGATGCCGGGCATATCGATATCCATAAAGAGCAAGTCGGGCGAAAGCTTTTTTACGATGGATTCAACATCCAAGACGTTGCCATAGCTGCCTATCAATTTCAGCGATGGGTTGAGGGCGATCATGCCGGCAATGCTCTCGCGCAGCAAATCGTTGTCTTCAAATAAGATGACTTTGATCGGTGTGTTTGCCATGATTTAATTCCCAAACTAAAGCCAAGTTTTTGGTAGGGTCAATACCCCAATCAGGGGATGGGTACGGACAGAAAAACTTTTGTGCCGTTGCCTGGCGAGCTTTCCTGACGGAAAACAGCCGATAACTCGTTGGCTCTGGCCTCCATGTTTTTTAAACCGTTTCCGGTTTTGATGCTACCCCGCACAAATCCTTTGCCATCATCCTCAATCTTAAAGTTGAGACTTTTTCCTTCTATCCAGGCGGCAATTTTCAGGTTATTCCCTTCGCTGTATTTAGCTGCGTTGTTAACCGCTTCTTTGAAAACCAGAAAAATGTTTCTTCGTACGGTGGCGTTTAACAACAAATGTTTCGAGTCTCCTTCCATCTTCTCTTCAAACGAGTAGGCCATATTCTTTGCGTCCAGAATCTCCCCCGCAAATTCCTTCATCTTAAAAAGCAGTTGCTCCAGCGAGTCGTGGTTGGGGTTGATGGACCAAACGATGTCGGACATCGTTTCGAGAATGTGCCTGGAGGTGGAGGCAATTCGTTGCAGGTGCACGGAATCCCGCTGTTCCTGCATGGCCAGCGTACTCATGATGTGAATACTCGACAAAGCAGAGCCGATGTCATCGTGCAAGTCGCGCGAAATATCTTGACGCATTTTTTCCAGTGCGAGTTGCCGCTGGATGCGGTTGTTCACGCGGTAACGGTTAATCAGCAATCCACCAATAACGACCACCGAGGCCAGAGCAAAAACCACAAGCGTGGTGTTTGCCCGCTGGCGGCTCAACGCGAGGCGTTGCAGTTCTTGATCCTTTTTGAGGAGCGCGATTTCGCGTTCTTTCCGTTCGCTTTGGTATTTCTCTTCCAGCTCGCGCAGCTGTAACGTTACGGCCCTGCCCTTTAGGGTATCCATCAGCGCTTCATATTTCTTTTGGTAGTGATAGGCTTTCTCGAATTCTTGCTGCGAGGCATAGTAGTCGCTGAGGCGGCCGTATTCTTGTCCTTCCGCGTTTCGATCGCCCAATGAAACAAACGTGTTTAAATTTTTGAGCAACGCGCTTTCCGCTTGCTGGTTGCGCCTGATTTGCAGGTCCAGGCCAATCAGATCAGAAGCGATTTTGGTACTTGTCAGACTGTCGCCCGTTTTTCGAACTGCCCGTAATCCGGCTTCCAGGCTTTCTTTCGCAGTAGTCATTTTTCCTTGCTCCTTATAAAGTAAGCCGAGCGCATGCAGCGCTTTCGCTTCCTCCACCGGCAACTTCAATTCCAGGGCCAGGTCTAGCGATTGGCGGTACGATTTTTCGGAGTTTTCAAACTGAGCTAACTCTTTGTACACATGGCCCAGGGCAAGGTTGGAGGTGACCAACCCACGTTGGTCTTTTTGCTGCTGTTTTTTTTCTAAAGACGCCTGATAGTATGTTTTGGCTAATGCGAATTGTTTCAATTCAAAGTAATTGTTACCCAAATTTTGCAGACAAAAAGATTGCCCGCGAACGTTGCCCGTTTTTTCGAAAATCCGCAGTGCTTCCAGATGCTTGGTTACACTGTTTCGATACTCACCCAAATCAAAATAGATGTTTCCGATGTTTAATAAGAGACCCGCGCGGTCATTGTTTTCGGTTTTCTGATAATCCAGGTTTTTGATTATGTAGCTCAGCGCCTTTTTTGGTTGTCCGGTGTTCTTATAAAACAGCCCGGCTGCCTGATTAAAATTATAAGCTATTCTCGGGCGGGTGGGGTTTGCTTCGGCATGTTTCCGGAGCAATTCCAGATAGAAAATAGCACTATCGGGGTTGCCGCTGTTCTGGTGCGCCAGAATCAGAAAATAATACCCGTCACCCAACTGCCAAACCGCTTCCTGCGCTTTGGCTTGTGCAACGAGTTGATGGGCGTACTGTTTACTTTTTGTCAGATCCCTGCGTAAAAACTCCAGCGACAGCCCTGACAGTGCGCGCAGTTCCACGGTATCTCGTTTTTGAAGGGCAACAATACGTTGTAGACTATCGATGATTTTGGATTGGGTCCAACCCGGGTTTGCAACGAGCAGTACCAAGACGATGATAAGCGCAGGCCTCACGGCTTAAGAGTTAAATAGATAACTGTTTTCAAGATAGCGCATTAATCGGGAAATGCGATGGGTATTGTAAAATCTGTTCGTAACAAAAAGTAATGGAACAGACGAATTTATGTCAAGTCGAGTAACAGGCGCCCGCAAATACACCGGGCCAACCAGCCAAACTGCCGGTAATTTCAGAAAACTACACGAACTATCTACTGCGCGAAATCCACGGTACTTCATTTTTTGCAGCGGGGTCCGAATTCACGGCGGTATTCGGCCAAGCATTAATCCTCTAAGGCTCGTTACCAGCAAGAGCAGCGGCGTATGCTCAACCCGGGGGGACGCGCGCGCCAGATGCCAGTAACGAGTCTGTTTGGTTTCCTGCCCTTCGTTAAATTCTTGCGCGCACCGCAAAAATCAGGTTTCGTCCGGGAGCGGTAATTCCGGAGGAATACGGGCGGTAGCGTTTGTCTGCCAGGTTTTCTATGCCGCCACTTACCTGCACGTTTGGCGTGATATCGTACAACGCATGCACATTTAACACCACCCAGCTGGGCACAAACGGATTTCCGGCTTCATCTTTTGCGTACAGGTGGCGGTCGGCCCGTTCTGTAAGTGCAAGCTTATGGAAGGAAATCGAGGCATTATAGTTGCCTGCTACCATGGCTCGCCATTTTTTACGTTGGTAGCTCAACTGGGTGTTGCCAAAGTGGGGAGCTACATGCGTAGGCGAGAACGCCAACCCCGAGGCGATATCAGTTTCGCGGCCGCGTTGCCAGTTGTAGTGGGAAGATAACCTAAGCGCAGAGGTAATCTGCCAGCGAACGCCAGCCTGCCACCCATAAACAAACAACTCCGCCACATTCTGTTGCGCAAGTACCTGACTGAGGGTACCATCGTAGTCGATTTGGGCAAGCCCATTGAAGGTAAACACATTTCGCCCAATGGCATTGTTCATGGTAGTGTAGAAGCCGGCTACATCAAAATTGAAATTTTTACCCACCACGCCGGTAGTGCCTAATTCCAGATTGTAGGCCGTTTCGGGTTTGAGATTGGGATTCGGCACCACTACCGCACCGGGCTGCGAGTCGAACACTTTTCCAACATCATCCACATTGGGTGCGCGAAAGGCACTTGAAGCATTGGCGTATATTTTTACCAGAGGGGTAGGCGCATAGACCAACCCCACACTGCCGTTAGCGGCGCCGTTGCGCAAGGTGGCATCGGTAAACGCAAAGTCAAAAAATGTGTTATCGAAACGAGCGAACGTATGCGTGTGGGTGTATCGGCCGCTTACGTTTAAAATCCATTGGCGGTTCAGGTTTACTTTGCTGCTTACGTAAGCCGCCATTGCGCGCCACGTGGCGCCATCCGGATAACGGGTGGATACAGGAGTTACCTCACCGGTAACGATCTGTTCGCGGAAGGCGGTTGAGCCGACTTCATTGTACACCCATTCCACGCCGTAGAAAAGGGTGGTACGTTCGTTCATTTGCTTGTCCGCATCCAGATTTGCCGACCAGGCGTTTACACGCTCAAACCGGTTGGTTCTGCGCAGCCGGTTGCCACCTGAAAAATTTCGATTGTGGCGGCTCTCAGAATAATCCTGGAACGCAACGGTAAGTTTAACGCGGTCGCTGAGTGCGGTAGGCTTGGTGTACAACGTTCTGAAGTGGTGCATCTTCCACATCTGCGGGCCATAATACCACTCTGCGTTGGTGAACGTGCCGTTCGCTTCTTTGAGAATGAGGCGATCGTAACGCGGCACATTCGAGCTGCGCGAATCGTGGTAGGCGTATTGAATGTCTACGTGGACGATGGGCTGATAACGAATTTTCTGCATCCAGTTCTGCTGCGAGAAACCGGAGGGCACCTGTACGTTTGGATCAGGATTGACTACCGATTGGTTTACTCCGTCTTCCGTAATTTGATAGTCGGGCCGCGTGTAGGTCTCGGGTCCGCGGCGGCCCATGCGCAGATCACCATAATCGGAATGCGTGTAGCTGGTGAGCCACGACCATTTCTTGCCGGCAATCGTAAAGTCGAGATGCCCCGTTTTTTCTTCGTTTGCGGAAGCGTAGCGAGTCAGCGCGTTTGCCTTCACCTCCAGTTTTTTCTCTTTGGCCAGCCGCGGATCGAGTGTATGGAAATCCATAACTCCGCCAATGGCGTCGCTACCGTAGATTACAGATCCGGGCCCAAAAATCACTTCACTTTCTTCAATGGCATTCGCATCAAGCGAGATTACATTTTGCACATTCCCGCTACGAAAGATGGCGTTGTTCATGCGTACGCCATCCACCACCAGCAACACGCGGCTGGTGGAGAATCCGCGAATCATGGGGCTACCTCCACCCAATTGGCTTTTTTGGATAAAGACCTGGTTCGATAAGCCCAGCAAATCGGCTGAGGTTTGCGGGTTTTGTAATTGTACTTGCGCGGTGCCGATCCGCGTGATGCGGTTGGAGATTTCGCGCAGATTTTGTTCCCACCGGTTTACCGATACCACCACTTCGTCCAGATAACTGGTGCGGAGCGTGTCTGCCCCGGAGGCATCGGATTTTTGGGCCACCGCCCATGCGGAAATCAAAAAATAAAATATCGTGAGATAAATCTTATTCATCTTGGAATCAGAAATAATAGTGATAAAAACAAAAAGGCCGCCCCTGGTTTACAGGGGTTGCGGCCGCGGCACGTCAGTAAAATCTCAGGTGTACTGCGGTGGTGGTGTTGTGGGTAGGGATAAAAGGCTATCAGTTACGGCGAGATAACTGGTGGCGTGGGCGATCACAAAAAAAATACGACCCGGTGTCTTGGTCATGGCGGGCACCTCGTAGATCAGCGCCAACACGTGGGTAATTAGCGTGGGCACGGATTTTTTATCGTGATGGTGCCGGGTGGCCAGCGTGTGCAGCAGCGCCAGCAGGTTATCTTCGCCCTCGTCTCGCTCGGCCCATACGTGCACTTCGTTGTGTTGATACGTTACCCGTGCAATATCGTACATGCGGCCATCGATTTCCATTTCTTCATCTTCTACCTGCGCGCGTTGCCATGCTTCGGGCGTAAGTTTGAAGTAGGTAAGTGTTTCAACCGGTTTGAGTTTTAACAGCGCACGCATTTCCTGCCGGTGCACCACCAGCCGCACACCAAAATACACGTAAGCCCCGCCTACCTGAAGCAGCAGCACACAAAACAGAGCGATGCCAAGCCATCTGCGCATGGTGCAAATTAGCATAATCCAACGCTCCGGTGTTTAAAATTTATTTTAACGGATGCAGACGCGGTAAGCAATGCGTGCAAGCGAAACGTGCGGCATGGTGGCGCCTAGTTCGAAACCGGGAAACCGATTTGATACGTCTTTCCTTTTTTTACTGTGAGTCTTTCCTCGCGCAGCCAAGGGTTATGGCGTTTCAATAACTTGTAATTGGATTGATGCGCTTTGGCAAAGGCCACCAAATCCGGAATGGTTTGCGTTACCGTTACGTACCGCAGTTCTTCCGGCTGATACAGGTGGCGGGCGTTTACCTGAAACCCATACTTTTCCGGGTGTTCCATGATTTCCTTTATCGCGTGAAGCCGAAACACATAGCGCGAGGTTTCATCGTTCAAAAAAAGGTCGTAATACGAATTTACTTTTTGGTTTTCGATGGCGCGCGTCATCCCGGCAATGCCCCGGTTGTAGCTCGCCGCTACTACCGTCCAGTTGCCAAATTTGTCGTACGCCTTTTGCAGGTACTTGCATGCGGCATGGGTGGATTTGATAGGATCGTAACGCTCGTCTACTTCTTTGGTAATTTCCAATCCCAACTCTTTTCCGGACGATTTTAAAATTTGCCAATAGCCCACAGCTTCTTTGGGAGACACATCGTTAACCAACCCGGATTCAATAAGCGGCAGGTATTTAAAGTCATCCGGGATCTGATGTACTTTTAAAATGGCGCTGATTTGGGGTAGCCACCGGTTGGCCCGCTTCATTAAAAAAATGGTGTTGTTGTGCAGGTAGCTGTTGATGTGCAGTTCTTTATCGAGGCGCTCGCGCACGTCTGGAATCGCCAGGGGCACCGGTTCGCCCGCGAAGGACACTTCGGTTGGCAAATCGAACGAAATGGCCGTCATGGAGGCCGGTTCAAAGTCCGGCAAATCTTTGGGCGCAATTTCCTCCTCCGTTGTACGTCCGAGTTGTGCCTCTGCACGCTCGATGCGTACCACCAAACTGTTGAGGTAGACCAGCACAGCCACCGTGGCGATTACCGCCGCTACCCACAAGATGGAGCGTTGCTGCATGGTTAGAAATTAGGGCTGAGCAGGTACTTGCTGTAGAATTCATCAATCTCGTGCACGGCATCTTCGGGTGTATCCACCAGCGAAAAAAGATCCATGTCCTCCGGATTGATCATGCCCTGCGCAATCAGTGTTTGCCGGAACCAATCCACCAGCGGAGCCCAGAATTTTTTTCCAACCAACACGATGGGGAATCGGCCGATCTTGCGCGTTTGAATCAGCGTAAGCGCCTCGCTCAATTCATCCAACGTGCCAAACCCGCCCGGCATCACAATAAAACCTTGCGAGTATTTTACAAACATCACCTTCCGCACAAAAAAGTAATCGAACGTAATGAGTTTATCCGGGTCGATATAAATGTTGCCTTTCTGCTCAAAGGGCAGGAAGATGTTTAATCCTACGGATTTGCCGTTGGCGCGCTTGGCGCCTTTGTTTCCGGCTTCCATAATGCCGGGCCCTCCGCCCGTGACTACCCCGTAGCCGTGTTGCACCAGTTGGTAGGCAATCTCTTCGGCCATTTTGTAGTAGGGGTTGGCTGGTTTGGTGCGCGCGGAACCAAAGATGGTAACACAAGGCCCGATTTTCGCCAGCTTTTCAAAGCCTTCCACAAACTCGCTCATCACCTTAAAGATCACCCACGAGTCTGAGCTTTTGATTTCGGCCCAGTCTTTGTCTTTAAACGCTTTGCGGATGCGGTGTTCGTCTTCAATCGCTTCGCGAATCAAATCGCCATCTACTGGTTTCTTTTTGCTTTTTGCCATGGTGCTGTTTTTTGATGCTATAACTTGAAATCTGCGCCCGGAGTTACACTTGTTTAGCGGCCGGCTACGTATTCGGCCAGGTATTGAAATCGTGGGGTGAGTTGGCCACCCGCGGCAATGGTGGCACGCTCAATAATTTTATCGGGATCATCGCCCAGCAGCGGCGGCAGAATTTTATCGATGAAATCCCGGCCAAATTCTTCGCTGGCGCTACGGGGTAGTTCGCAGGGCAGGTTATCTATGGCCATCACAGTAGTGTAGTTTGGGTCGGATAACGGCATGCGGGCCATTTGTGCCGTAGGATCATAATCGTACAGCGGATCGGTAATGGATGTGGCTTTCACCGTGCACGGTACAGATCCGTTGATGTCGCACGTAATGTCGGCCACTACGCGAATTTTGAATTGCGCATGGGTCATATCGGCCTTGGTGAAGAGCACTGGTGCTTTCGGATTCCAGAATGCACCGGCCATCAAAATGTCGGCCACGTGGGTGAAACGTAAAAACGTTGACCGATACAACTCGGGGTGCAGATGAAACTCCTCACGATTAAAATGCCCCCCGGCCGTTCGCTCGTGGTAGTCAGCACTCGCCAACTGGGTGTAAACGGGCTCGGTAAAAGTGTGCGCGAGAAAATCTTCGGGGCTTACTTTGCGGATGCCCGCGGTGTCCAGCGTTTCCATAGCACCACGGGCAACACGGCCGGCACCGGTTAAAACTATTTTCACCGGTGGTAATTTTACCAGTCGCAGTTCTCGCTTCAGCTCGTTAATGTCGAAGCACTCAAACGCCCTGCGGAGGGAGAATCGGCCGGATTTTTTTCCGTACGTCCACAGCCCGTTATATGCGCCCACAATGCCTGCGTAGCGGCCAAAGGCGACCAACCGGTTGCCATACAAATCCTTCATCGCTTCGTAATCAATGAGCGTAATGTTCTTCTTGAGCACCGCTTGCAGCAGCGCGCGGTTGTACGGCTGCTTTTTGATGGTGTGCGAAAAGAAACAGTATGTTTTGTCAGGCAGGAGTTGATCTATCGGCACCTCTTTAATCCCCAGCAGCACATGGCAGTTCTGCAGGCTTTCATCGGCTACCACACCCAGGGCGGTGTACTCCTCCTGCCGGTAACAGCGTGCTGCGCTGGGCTGCACATGTAGCCGCACATGCGGATACCGCTGCATCACTTCTTCTGCCTGCAGGGGTGTAAAAGCAACGCGTTTATCGGGGGGAGTTTTGCCTTCGCGAATCAGGCCAATGGTCAGGGCGTGCATAAAACATCAAACCATCAAATGTAATGGAATTTGTGCGCGCTTTTTTGTTAGCTTGGCTTCATGGTAGCATACGGGTTGTTAGTGGCCGGGTGGGTAGCGTATTTTTTGTTACACAGCGTGTTGGCGGCGGCACAGGTAAAGCAGTGGGCCTACCGCTGGCTGTCGCAACGTGGGTACCGGCTGGCGTATAGTGGTTTCGCCCTTACGGGATTGCTCTTGCTGCTGTTGGTGAACGGTAGCATTCCGGCGGCCTATTTTATGCCCAGCGAAGGGGCAATTCGGTTTACCCGTTTGTTGCTCACCACATTTGGTGTCATCATCGTGCAGGTAAGTTTCCGCAGCTACAGTCTGAAAGCGTTTTTAGGATTGACTGCCGAGAATGCTTCACTACTAAAAACGGATGGAATTTTGAAGTACGTTCGCCATCCGCTTTACACCGGCACCATTTTGATTACACTGGGCTTTTTTCTTTTCATTCCCAATCTGCCTACACTGATTTCGTGCGGGTGTGTGCTGTTGTACCTGCCGATTGGCATTTGGCTGGAAGAACGGAAACTCGTGCAACAGTTTGGCGATGCCTACCGCGACTATCAAAAACGGGTACCCGCGCTGATTCCCTGGCCGTGGGCGAAAAACTGAAATCATTATCTTTCGGACGCCTAAATCTCTCCTATGAAAAAAATGCTGGTTTTGTTTTTCGTTCTTGTGTGCGGTGGTTTCGTTGCAAACGTGCAGGCGCAAACCGTGTATGCATCCCCGAAAGGGGAAAAATACCACACGGGCGATTGCCGCCTCTCGGGCGATGCGAATGCCATTACGTTGGCAAGTGCGCGTAAGGAAAAAAAGACCGCTTGTGCGGTGTGTAAGCCAGACGAATGGCTTAAAAAGAAACTGGTGCAATGCGAGGGTAAAACCAAAGACGGCACCCGCTGTAAGCGCAACACCGGCAACGCAAGCAAAAAGTGTTTTCAACATCAATAATTCAGCTTTGGTTACTTCTCAATTACTGCATCCCCAAGGCCCCTCGCTTTCGCGCCTCTTGGTGGGCGTATGGCGGTGGCATCACCTCTCGCCCCAGCAAATGGTTCGGTTGATCGAAACCGCGCTGGACGTGGGTATTTCAACCTTCGATCATGCGGATATCTATGGCGATTATGGCAACGAGCAGCTTTTTGGCGAAGCGTTGCGCCTCAACCCGGCGTTAAAAACCCGCATTCAAATTGTTACGAAATGCGGCATCATGCTGATGTCGGACAAGAAGCCCGGCAACCGCATTAAACACTACAATACCTCGCACGCGCACATCGTGGCGTCTGCCGAGCACAGTTTGCGCCTCTTGGGCGTAGACGCGCTGGACGTGCTACTACTGCACCGCCCCGATCCGCTGATGAACCCAGATGAGGTGGCAAATGCGTTTGAGGAATTACAAACCAGTGGCAAAGTGAAGTATTTCGGGGTGTCCAACTTTACGTCGGCACAGTTTGATTTGCTGCAGCGCTCGGTTTCTGCTCCGCTGGTGACCAACCAGATCGAGTTATCGCTTTTTAAGCCGCAGCCGGTGTTTGATGGCACGTTGGATCACCTCTACCGCCTGCGCGTGGCCCCCATGGCGTGGTCGCCTCTGGGTGGCGGACACATGCCTGTAGATGAGCATCTGTTTTTTTCGTTAGCCGCCAAATACAATGCTACCTACACGCAATTGGCGTTGGCGTGGCTTTTAAAACACCCGGCCACGGTATTTCCGGTGTTAGGCACAACACAGCCGGAGCGAATTCGGGAAGCGGCGCATGCCACCACCCTGGAGTTAGACCGGCAGGATTGGTTTGAGATGCTGCGCTGGATCTCCGGTAAGGACGTGGCTTAGCAGCATTTAGTAGGTAGAAATGTGGATGACCTGAAACCCTTTGCGGAATGCCTGCCCACGTTGCTCAATGAAATTTCCCTGCCGGTTAAAATCCAGCAAGTCGTTCGCATATGCATTGATTACTGCGGGGCCAGCCACCACCGGCCCTCCGTAGGTCACGGCCTCATCAATGTACGAGTAAATCAGCTTTTCGTACTCCAGCCGAAACAGCCGGTTTGAAATAAACAGATCGCAGCCCTCTACGCGATTGCCGGTTACGGCAATTACGCCCAGCACATCTTCATCATCTGCAAAAACAGTTTGAAAAAAGTCAAGATATTCCTGCTCCATTCTGCGGAAGGTGCGGTTGTTGGCATGATCGGTGTACGCATCCGTGCGGCTTTGTACGCCATCGCGCTGGTTGGATTTTTTCACTTCATCCCACACGGCGTTTTGCCCAAGCTGCTGATCAATGATATCGCGCAGATGTTCGTTAGCCATGCCGTAGTATTCGGTAAACTTGGCATCGGCTGAGTTGCCCTTGTATTGCCAGCGGCCCTTCTCCACGCAATACACCGGAATTTTCACCCGGCCTTCGCCCGGAGGTATCAGAATGTCGCGGGCTACTACACGGTCTTGCTTGCCACCTTGCAGAATTTCGCCCGACATGATAAAAAGCGTGTCTGCGGATTGGTTGCGCACAAGTAGCGTGTTTACCGAGCCGCTTTGGCTGGCCTCGGATATGGCTACCTCGTTGTTCAGCATGGCCTGGTGCAACGAAATGTAATAGCCCATGTTGCCCACGGCTTGCCGGAAGTTCGGTTTCATGCGAATGGGCACGAGCCGCAGGTTGCGAAAAGTGTAACGTTGCGGTTGGGAAAGATCTACCTCCACGAAATCCAGGTTAAACGGAAAATAGTCGGACAGATTGCCCATGGCACCACGACTGGCGGCTTGCACGTCAACACTTATTTTTTGCGATGGCACGCGCAAGCTCAAAATCAAATAGTCGTAAAAGCGATCTTCTGCACTACCGCGCGAGAAACTCTTCAGGTTAAGTTGGATCTCTGCCTCGCGGGTTTGCTCGTTCCAGGCGGGCGATGCAAAAACGGCATTGACTTCGCCCTTTTCATTGGAGATGTAAGCAAGCGGTGTGGCGCGCTGCGGCAGCGATTGAATGAGCACCGGAATCTTGGTGGCTGGCCGCCCCGAAGCGTCGGCTATTTCAAAGGTGGCACGCGCGGTGCCGTTCATCGGGATGCGCACGGAGTTTTGCGTGACGCGCACGTTTAATTGATCGAGTAATTGCTGCAAGCGCGCGTAGCTCTCTACGGCCAGAAAAAGTGGTTTGCCTTGAAACGTTACTTCAATGTTTTCGCCCCAATAGTCTTTTAACGTGAGCAACGTTCGAAAGTAGAAATCAATGGCCGTGGCGTAGGTCATGTTCTTTTCCGCTTCCAGCGCCTTATCGTAGAACTGGAGGGCCATGCTTTTTACGTTATCAAGGTTTTTCTTTTTCTGATCCGCGTAAGCGGCTTTACTCAGGCGGTAGTACACCCAAAAGGTTGTTTCGTCTTCGTAGCTGTCTACTCGTTCAAAATCGCGGATCTCATCGGCCGCACTGGTTTTGATGTTTGATTCGTATTCTTCCTTAAACTGGTAGTTCTTATCGATTTGGTTGAGGATGGAGGTGCTGCTGATCACTACCCGGATATCGCTCACCAGATCCTGCAATGCATTCTTCTTGGCAACGCCCGTGTAGTCGTTCAATCGCTTGCTGGCGCTGCCGATTCCCACGTAGTAGGCGGCATCAAACGGTTTACTGGTAACCCAATTGGGTTTACTTTGGCCAGCCGCCGCACCGGCAATCAGGAGAAGCATCAACAATAAGGTTTTCATGGGTTGGGATTTAATATGTAGAACGCATTTGGCGCCGTTATGGGTTAAACAAATGCGGTTGGCAGTTATGCCAGTTTAACATCGTGCTGCTGTAGCGGCGGATTTTTTCGGGCAAGCTAAACAAATCCATCGGGGCTGCGGCGTTTGAATTCAACTCCGGCGATGGTACATTTGGTTATCTCAATCATGATGAAAAAAGTAACGCTTTCGGTTTTATTCGCATGTGCCATAGCGGCCATGTTTGCACAACCCAAGCCCATCGAAGGGCGGTGGAACCTAACCATTACAAAAGACGGCAAGGAATTACCCTCGTGGTTAGAAGTGCGGCACTCTGGCTTTAACATGCTGGTGGGCCGTTTTGTGTATGCGTTTGGCAGCGCCCGGCCGGTATCGGAGGTAAAGTGGAAAGACGGTGTTTTTAGTTTTTCCCTACCGCCGCAGTGGGAGCCGGGAAACCAACATCTTGTGTTTGAAGGTACCGTGGCGGGCGACCAATTGAAAGGCACGATGACGTACACCGATGGCAAGACATCAGCATTTATTGGGCAGCGTGCACCCAGCCTGCAACGCGCATCCGCCCCCGCCTGGGGCGAGCCGATGGCACTGATCGGCAACGACCTTACGGGATGGAAAGCCGATGGCAAAAACCAATGGGTGGTAGAAAACGGCGTGTTGCGCAGCCCGGCTTCGGGGGCCAATCTGTTTACTGAGCAAAAGTTCGCAGACTTTAAACTGCACGTGGAGTTTCGCTATCCCAAAGGCAGCAACAGCGGCGTGTATTTGCGCGGGCGCTACGAAGTGCAGATTAGCGATGGGCAGGGTGCCCAACCACAAGACGATCAGTTTAGCGGAGTCTATGGGTTTCTTGAACCCAACCGTGCCGTGGCGAAAGCTGCAGGCGAGTGGCAAACGTACGACATCACCTTAGTAGGACGAACCGTAACGGTCGTGGCCAATGGCGTAACGGTAATTTGCGAGCAGGTGATTCCCGGCATTACGGGTGGTGCACTGGACAGCCGCGAAGGCGAGCCCGGCCCGATTTTGCTACAGGGCGATCACGGCCCGATAGAGTTTCGAAATATGATTATTACGCCCGCGAAGTAATTGTAGGTCGGGGGTTCTGTTACCACCCCCGGTGTTTAGAAGAAATTCAGAATAAGATAAAAAATAATGGCTGCCAATAGCAGAACAGCCACCCAACGCGTACCCGCACGTGTGGTTGGAAACTCATATCCGCAAATGGGGCAAACCGGCTCGCTTGCCGCAATGTTCATGGCACACGAAGGGCATTCCTTTTTTTTCTTTGGCATAGGGCTACCGGTGTAGCGGGCGGTTAGATTCGTGTAAGCAAGAGATCGCGAAACTCAACTTCAGCGCCTTCGGCCTGAATGGCGATTTGCCCTTTCGAGGCCGTGCAATCGAACCCCTCGTTCACCAACACATCGTTTATCCAAACACGAATGGCCGTGCCCCGGCATTCGATCTTGATCGTGTTCCATTCGCCTAATGGTTTTTCTGTGCCGTCGGTGAGATTTACAATTCTGCGTTCCTTTCCTTCGCTGATGCCCCAGTTTTCTTTTGGTCCGCGCCGGGCCTCCATGTTGGGCACGGTAATGTCTTCCTGAATGCACCAAAAGTCTCCGGCATTTTCATGCATGAGTTGGATTTCCAGCGACTGCGGAAACATTCCGTACAGCGCCCGTGGTTTCGAGGCATGCACCAGAAAACCGCAGTTGCCGGGCGCTCCCGCAAAACGGTAGGCTGCCGTAAGGATATAATTTTCATACACGCGGTCGGTAATGAGATGACCGCCCGGGGTACCCAAACTTACTAACCGTCCGTCTCGCACAATAAACGGAAGACGCACGGTGTCCGACAGATCGCGGTCGGGCACATCGGCATGCCACCCGGTAAGATCGCGACCATTAAACAGCGCTTCCGGTTTTTCGCAGGCGGTAATCAGCAAAGCGATGCCGATCAGTGCGCTAGACCAGTTTTGCATTTTCCGGATCCCAATTGATGACCTTCTTTTCGAAATAGCTTTTATTGGCCAACAAGGCCGGGCCCGCAGCACGCATGCCAAACAAGGCATCTTCCTTGATGGGTTGCCCGTCCCGGATGCCTGCATAGAAGTTGATGTGATGATCCAGATTGGCAGAGTAGTTATCGGGCGCTTTGTATTCCATGGGTTGCATCTTTACTTCCGCTCTGGGGTCGGGGTATTTTGCCTTATACCATTTTTCGAATTCCTTTTGCTGGGCGGCAGAAAACGTCTCGTACGAATCCCAGCCACCGTAGCCGGGGTTTTTATCCATCTTGTTTACCTGCACTTTCACGGCACTCCAGCCCATGGAGAGTACGCCCTCTGTGCCGATGAAGCGTAAATCATCCGCACCATCTTCGCTGCCGTCAACAAAATTTACGCGCATTTGCAGATTGAACGCGGGGTGGTTTTTTGTTGCTGGATAATCGTATAGCCCCAGGATCACATCCGGCACATCGCGCCCGTCTTTCCAATAGCGTAGCCCGCCGGTGGCAAACGCCCGGTTAGGCCCTGCGGAATTCGTAACCGCATGCAAAGCAGAAAACAGATGCACAAACAAATCACCGGCAACTCCGGTGCCATAGTCCTGGTAGTTCCGCCACCGGAAAAAGCGTACGGGGTCGTAGGCCACCTTCGGGGCATCGCCCAGAAAACGGTCCCAATCCACCGTGTTGTTCGCGGCATCGGTGGGGATGGAATACTGCCACGCCCCATTGGCACTGTGGCGGTCCATTTTGGTTTCCACCATGATCAGTTCGCCAATAATACCCGACTCAAACAACTGCCGTGCTTTCTCGGTAACGATCGAACTCACGCGTTGGCTTCCCACCTGCACAATCTTGCCCGATTTCTTCTGTGCTTCCAGCATCGCTGCACCCTCTTCAATTTTGTGCACCATGGGCTTTTCGCAGTACACATGCTTGCCTTTATTCAGCGCTTCAATCGTAATGCGGTCGTGCCAATGATCAGAGGTGCAAACAAAAATGGCGTCTATGTCTTTGCGGTCGAGCAACTCCTGATAATTCTTGGTAACAAAGAGATCTTTGCCGTACTGTTCTTTGCTGCGATCCAACCGGCCGGTATATAGATCGCAAACACCTACCAGTTTAACACCCGGCACCTGCAACGACCAGTACGCGTTGCTTAAACCCATGATGCCCATACCTACAATGCCAATATTTACTTGGTCGTTGGGGCCATACTTTTTGTACGTTACCTCGTGGGGCCGCAGCACCTCCAGCCCGGGCCGGGCGGAAAGAAGTTGGGGAAGCGCAGCTCCGGCGAGCGTAGTGCCGATGGCTTTTTTGAGGAAGTGCCTGCGTGTGGGTTTCATGTCTGTGCGGTTGTTTCAACGCGGAAGATACAGGGAAAATCGCCCGCAGAAAACACTTTTACGTAGTTGTTCAACGCTGGTTTGCGGCCATAGCAACATGCCCGGGGCGGTAGGCGGTGGAATAAAGCGTGCGGCCGCGCTGCCTTGGGCAGTGCGGCCGCGGTCGTCAAAATAAACACCTAATCAGTTCAACAACCTAAAGGTGATAGGCAAAATCATCCGTTGCCTAACGGCTTTGCCACGTTGACGTGCGGGCGTCCAGGCCGGGGAGGTTTGGATCACGCGTACGGCCTCTTCATCGCAGCCCGCACCAATGCCCTTTACCACACGTACATCCTGAATCGATCCGTCTTTGTTTACCACAAACTCAACAAATACTTTTCCTTCAATGCGCATCCGGCGGGCTTGCGCCGGGTATTTGATGCGGGTGCCAATGTCTTGATAGAAGGCAGGTAAGCCGCCTTTTGGTGCCGCGCTGTTTTCCACCACAACAAAAATTTCTTCGGTGTCTTCTTTTTCTTCCACTTTCGTTTCGGAGATGATGAATTCCTGCGTACGTGTATCCTGACTCATTTCAATATCGAAAACAACTTTAATTTCGTCTTCAATGATCTCTTCATCGGGTACTTCTACCAGCCGGGTGGTAGGGGCCTGTACGGGCGGAAGTTCCTGGATTTCCGTGCGGGGTACTTCCGCAATCAGCTCAAACGAATTGGTGTTGCGTTGCTGGAGTTCAACCACGGTTTTCTCCGTGGATCTCCATTCAAAGGCGGTAACCACCAATGCCATGGTGGTGAGCAGGCTGAAGCCGAATATCACTCCTTGATATTGGCCCAAATCAGCTTTTGGATATTTTTTGATTTCCATATATCAGGTGTTTATTGACGATATAATCTTAGCGCATTCCACCCCGGTAATTCCATGATTTTCATCAGCGAGAGCCCTAATTCTTGTCAGCGTCCGTGCTGCCCGAACTGCTAATTTCCCTTGGGGAAAACGCTTTTTTGGCTACTTTTCCGACATGAAGCTGTCTTTGCTCGCCCTGCTTTTTTCCCAGTTTGCCCTGCTTGCCCTGGGGCAGCCGGGTGTGCTGGATAGCCTGGAGCGCAGCGTACAGACACTGCCGCCCGATTCCACGCGGGTGCGCACGTTGTTGGCGTTGGCAGATCAATACCTGCCGTTTAAGCCGCAGCGGAGCCGCGAAGTTGCGTATGAGGCACTCACGCTGTCGCGCAAACTTTTCTTCCACTCGGGCGAAGTGCAGGCCATCACGCTATTGGCTGAGTTTGAATTTCGCCAAAGCAATTATGCAAGAGCGGTGGAAATGGCCCACGAATCGTTGAAGAAAGCTGAGGCGATGCAAGATACCCTTGCCATGGCGTGGAGTTACCGCCTGCTGGGCATCATCAACACGTACGGATTTCAGGAATTTGATGAAGCCTTGGAATATGGTAAGACGGCGCTGCAGATTTACCAACGCAAACGCGACTGGCGAAAAGTGGCGGCACTCTACGGCAACATCACGTGGATTTACGGCGTTACCGGAAAAAGCGTGGAGGAAGGGCAACGCCTCGCGCACGAGGGCTTGCAAATCGCTACCCGCCTCAATGATGTGAAGTTGCAGAGCTACCTGCATAACTCAAAAGGTATTCTGTACTGGCGCCAGAATCAGCTCGACTCCGCGCTGTGGCATCTGGCCCGCTCCAGCGAACTGGGTTTGCAGGTGAACGACCTTAGCGTAGTGGCGTACAACCGCCTCAACCAGGGTGGCATTTACAATCAATCCAAACGATTTGATGAGGCCCTCGCTACATTCCACAAAGCGCTTGCAGAGAGCATCAATCTAAATTTACGCGAAGTCAGGAAAGAAGCCCATCGGGGTATTGCGTTGGCGTACGAAGGGTTGGGAAAGCCCGCGCAGGCCTTTCCGCATCTCAAGCAGTATTCGCTCTTGAAAGATTCCTTGGTAAACTGGGGCATTGTTCAACGCACGCTGGCGGCCCAAATGGCTACCGCGCAGGCCCGCAGCGATGCGAAAATGGCGGAGCTACAAATGGAGACGGAGTTTGCCAAGCGCGAACGCAGGCTGTATCAAATCGCATTTGTTGCAGTGAGTGTGCTGATGTCTGTAATCGTTATTCTGGTCACGCGCATCAACCGCCAGCGTAAACGGAACAATCAGGAACTGGCCGCAAAAAACACGGTAATCGCGCAGCGCAACCTTGCGCTACAGGAAGCCAACGATGCGAAAGACCAGATCTTTTCGATCATCAGCCACGACCTGCGCAGCCCGTTGAACAGCCTCAATGGCCTGCTCGACCTCACGGTTCAAAACCATGTTACTCCGGAGGAATTCCGGGCGCAACTTCCCAATATCCAGCGGCACATCATGCACCTGCATCACGCCATGGAAAATTTATTGCAGTGGTCGTACAGCCAACGCAATGGCTGGCGGGCACAACCTGCCCTTTGCGATTTGAATGAGCTGGTAAGCAAGATCATCAACCTATTTCACGAAACGGCGGAAGCAAAAGAGATTTCTTTGCAAAACGAAGTGGGTGCCGGGCACTACGCCTACGCAGACCCAAATCATCTTGAAATCATCTGCCGTAATTTAATCAGTAACTCCGTTAAGTTTACCCCGGCGCGCGGGGTCGTACGGTTTTCTGCACGTAAAGAAAACGAGGCGGTGGCGTTGGCTGTGTCAGACACGGGCGTGGGCATTGATCCAACCCGGTTAGAACAGTTGTTTACCCACGGGCTTGATAAAAGCGCGCGCGGCACCGGTGGTGAAAAAGGCACCGGCATTGGATTACTCCTGTGCAAGGAGATGACCGAACGCAATGGCGGCCGTATTCAGGTAACCAGCGTTCCCGGTCAGGGCACCACGTTCACCGTGGTGCTTAAAACATCGCCGGCATGATGGGTTGCGCAGGCCCGCAGCGCCTGCTGTACATGGCGTTCGTTGTGGGCAACGATAAACTGAAATACATCACCCAGCCGTAGCCGAATCAGTGTGGTAAGTGTAATGGGTATCCGAATTCGGTTCAAATCTGCTTCGCGGGCCTCGCGTAGCAACACCAACAACCACTCCAACTGGCGGATGAATTCGTGAACGTCGGCAACCGGGTCGTTCGCGCTTAGCGGTGGTTCATGGCTTTTAAACGTCTTTATCTTCTTCATTCCCGGCCCCGGCTCCATCATTTTGGTAAAGTAGGCACCTAACCATGTGCTGGTAAAGTGCGTGGCCTGCGGCCCACCTTTCTTTAATGCCGCGGCAATGCGGGGGTAGTAGTGGTCGCCATAGCTATTCAAATGCCATAAGCAAGCAGCCACACTCCAACGCCCCGGTGCGGGGGCGCTGTTCAGCGCGGCGGGCGCAAGGTTTTGAAAAACGCGAAGGGCCGTTTGCAGTTGCTGCTCGGTGCGTTCCTCCAGGGATTTCAATAACGGTAAAGCGGGTTGTGGCGTACGCATATTCAGTGTTTGTGCCACAAAGCTCGTGGCTGCCGCGCAAACCATTCTTGGCAAACACCAAGATTTAAAAGCGCACTTGGTTCAGTAGCTTGCTAAAATTCGTGGCATCCATGCCCAGGTAGTTAGCCAGATACTTGTGGGGCACCAGTTGTAAAATGTGTGGGCTGCGCTGGAGCAATGCCCGCAGCCGTTCTTCCGCGCTGCACGTTTGCAATTCGGCCAACCGGTGCAACACCCCCGAAAATGTGTGCGCCAACCCTTTGCGCACCAGCGTGCTGATGTGGGGGTGTTGCTCCATCAACGCATGGAGCAATGGCACCGGCAGGCGCAGAAAGGCAGAAGGGGTGAACGTTTCATAATAGTACGTGGCTGGCGATTGCAACAAGATCGAATCTAACACACCTCCGAAGGAGGGTGGGTACATAAAAACCAGTGTGGCCTCCCGCAGGTGTTCATCTATATGAAACACCCGCTGAATGCCCTCGCAAACGAAGTACAAAAATCGTTCGGGCTCTCCCGGGCGGGTAAGACACGTTTTGCGGCCGCAGCTAAACGGCTGCCAGCCGGCCGCCAACGCCTGCCACGCATCGTCCGGCAGCGGGTGTATGCCGGCTACGAGTTGGCGAAGTTTTTCAAACGCCTGCGGGTAGTTGTATTCGCTCATAAAAAAAATACGCGGACCTTATTGGCCCGCGTACGTACAGTGAATCAGCTTCGGCAGATTACTTCGCGTGCTTGCCAACGATCTTGGCCAACTCGAACATCGAAACCTGCTTCTTACCGGCAAATACCGTTAACAACTTGGCATCCGCGTTAATCATGCGGCGGTTCTTGTTGTCCTGAAGCTTGTTCTTCTTAATGTAATCCCAGATCTTCTTAATGATCTGTGTACGCGGTAGCGGCTTGCTGCCTACTACTTCTGCCAGCGCAGCACTTGGAGTCAACGCAGCCATAAAGGCGGCATTGGGTTTACGTGCTGCTTTTTTCGCCTTCTTGGCGGCCTTCTTAGGGGCGGCCTTCTTGGCTTTCTTTGCTGCTTTTTTTGCCATAGCGCAATTGTTTTTTGTGGTTGTTTAGTAAAACGTTAAAAAATGCACGGAGCACTTCTCCGTACGTGCGTGTAAAATTGATAAAAAACTTCTCGAAAAATTAATATTCGACTGAAATATTATCGTTTTTCATAGGGAAAAGTGCACTTTTCCCTCGAAGATGTGTTTGTTTCCATAGGGAAACCACCAAAAACAGTCATATTTCCCAAGAGAAAATCAATCATCACCCTCTCGAAATCAGCAATCACACATGACAAAAGTTGCATTCATTACCGGCGGAAGTAAAGGCATTGGGCTTGGCATTGCCGCTGTGCTCGTTACCGAGGGCTGGCAGGTAGTCATTACAAGCCGTAAGCGCGAAGAAGTAGAAGCCGCGGCCCAGTCGCTCAATCAAATGCGGGCGCATTGTGCGCTGGCGGTACAGGCCGATGTACGCGATTACGCCCAACTACAGGCCGCTGTAGCCGCTACCGAAAAGGCCTTCGGCCGCATAGACGTATTGGTGGCCAACGCAGGTGTGGGCCACTTTGCACCTATCGATCAACTCTCGCCCGAGCAATGGCATGAAACCATCGACACCAACCTCACGGGCGTATTTTATAGCGTGCGTGCGGCACTACCGCTCTTGAAGAAATCAAAAGGCTACATCTTCACTATCGCCAGCCTGGCGGGCACCAACTTCTTTGCCAATGGCAGCGCCTACAATGCCAGTAAGTTCGGGTTGGTAGGGTTCACACAGGCCATCATGCTCGATGTACGCGCCAGCGGCATCCGCGTAAGCACCATCATGCCCGGCTCCGTGGCCACCTACTTCGATGGCCACACCCCCAACGAAGCCGACGCGTGGAAAATTCAACCCGAAGACATCGGCCAACTCATCGCAGATGTGCTGAAACTCAATCCACGCACGTTACCGTCAAAAATTGAAGTACGCCCCGCATTGCCACCAGGTAAGTGATTTTCGCAAAACGTCCGACAGGCAGGAACCGGCAGGTTAATCTGGGGGCGCCCCCGCCCCGGAAACCGCGGGCGGGGTCAGGCTATCGCTGCAACTCCGCGCCCCCGCACCGGCCTGCCCCTGGCGGGGTTTTCGCTCTATCCTTCGCCCGGAGCAGCACCACCGGATCACCGCGGGTGCACTATTCCAGCACTTCCAACTTCTTACCCTTGGTAATCATCTTCACGATCGAAAAATAAAACAGGTGGGCATTCAGGCTTTCATACGGGCGAATGCGTTGCCCCTGTCCATCCAACGTTTCGAAGTCTTCATTAAAAAAGGGTGTGAGGTAATACTTCAATCGTAAACTGGTGCCATACCGCAGCCGCACACCCACGAAAACAGTGTGGTTAATGGTATTCACGCGGTTGCTGAACCAGTTGTTAAACTTATCGCGCTTCTCGCCACTCACAAACGTCTTTTCTTTGTAGTTAAACGGAATCTCCAGCTCGTAGCCCCCGTAGACATAGGTGCGATCCATGTTGCCGATCTTCACGGCCACCGGTATGCCCAGGTTGTACGTGCGGAATTTTTTGCGGATCACATCCGATTCATCGTAAATGAAACCCACGTTCCGCAAACTCAAGCCGGTAAACCATCCAAACTGCTGACTTCTATCGATGTGCCACAACGTTTGCCCATGAAAAAACAGGGTAACCCGGGGCACGCTGGGCTCGCGCACGCCATTGCGCTCAATGTTGGCAAAGCCGAAAATCAACTCACCATCCGAGGTAAGGTATTGCTTTTGTGCCAGGGTAGAGATGGTGATGAAAAGGCCGAGGCCGAGTAAAGGTAGTTTCATACGTGGGTTGTTTTGGAAGCAGACTTTCAAGGGCTGGGTAAAGAATGAAAAATAGTGATGAGTCGAAATATCGATTGCTCTTGAACAAGACGCGCGAAAGTAGAAAAGGGTTGCTTGAAATGTTGCCACAAATCCCGTTTTATTCGGGTATCTGTTCTATTTTTGGGCGCAAATTACAGGCCCTCTATGAAGCGCGATAAACTTGTTTTTGATCTGATTGAGAAAGAAAAGCAACGCCAGGAACACGGCATTGAACTGATTGCCAGCGAGAATTTTGCATCCCCGCAGGTAATGAAAGCACAGGGGTCTGTGCTTACCAACAAATACGCAGAAGGGTTGCCGGGCAAGCGCTACTATGGCGGTTGCGAGGTGGTAGATGAAGTAGAGCAATTGGCCATTGAGCGTGTAAAAGCGTTGTTTGGTGCGGCGTGGGCCAACGTACAACCGCATTCCGGCGCACAGGCCAACGCGGCCGTGATGCTGGCCTGCCTTAAGCCGGGCGATAAAATTTTGGGGTTTGATCTCTCGCATGGCGGCCATCTCACCCACGGCTCGCCGGTAAATTTCTCAGGCAAACTGTATAGCCCATCGTTCTACGGTGTGGATCAGGAGACGGGCCTGATCGATTTTGATAAAGTGAAGGAAACCGCGCTGCGCGAAAAACCGAAGATGATTATTTGCGGCGCTTCTGCGTACAGCCGCGACTGGAACTATGCCAAGTTGCGCGAAGCAGCAGATGCGGTAGGTGCGCTGCTGCTGGCCGACATCTCGCACCCCTCGGGTTTGATTGCCCGCGGCCTCCTCAACGACCCGATGAAACACTGCCACATTGTAACGACCACCACGCATAAAACACTTCGGGGTCCGCGCGGTGGCTTGATCATGATGGGCGAGAACATCGACAACCCGTGGGGTATCAAAACGCCCAAAGGCGAATTGCGCAAGCTCACCGCGATGTTAGATTCGGGCGTATTTCCCGGCACGCAGGGCGGCCCGCTGGAGCACGTCATCGCTGCAAAAGCAGTCGCCTTTGGCGAAGCGCTTTCCGATGAGTATATGGATTACATCGTGCAGGTAGCCAAGAACGCTAAAGCCATGTCGGCTGAGTTTGTGAAACGCGGCTACAAGATCATTTCCGATGGTACCGATAATCACCTCATGCTCATCGACCTCCGCTCTAAAAACCTTACCGGCAAACTGGCCGAAGAAGCGCTGATTAAAGCAGACATCACCATCAACAAAAACATGGTGCCGTTCGATACCCAATCGCCCATGGTTACCTCGGGCATGCGCATTGGCACGCCCGCCATCACCACGCGCGGCTTAAAAGAAAAAGATGTATTGAAAGTGGTTGACTTGATTGACGAGGCCTTGAAAAAACCTGCGGACGAGAAACACCTGAAAGCGGTGAAACGCAAGGTGAACACTTTCATGAAAAAATTCCCGCTGTACGCTTAAGTTTCCGCCGCCACCATGCCGCTTGATCAAGACCCGGTAGATTACCCTAGCGAAAAAGAAATGTCGTTCCTCGATCATCTCGAGGAGTTGCGGTGGCATGTAGTGCGCTCGGCATTCGCGATTGTTATTTTCATGATCGTGGCATTTGCGTTTACACCGTGGATTTTTGACAACATCGTATTTGCCCCTTCCAAACCCAGCTTCCCCACCTTTCAGGCGCTGTGCCGGTTGGGCGAGATTACCGGCGCGAAAGACAAATTGTGTGTAGAAGAAATCCCGTTCAAAATCCAGAGCCGGTACATGACGGGTCAATTCACCATGCAGTTTCTCTCTGCGTTTGTCATCGGGTTGATCCTGGCATTTCCCTACGTGTTTTGGGAAATCTGGCGGTTTATCAAACCCGGGCTGCACATCAAAGAGCGCCTCGTTACCCGCGGTGCTGTATTTTGGGTTACGTTTCTTTTTACACTTGGCATCTTGTTTGGCTACTACGTGCTCTGCCCTATGTCGATTTGGTTTTTCTCTTCGTACACCATCAGCGATGTTATCGTAAACGAATTTGATATTACCTCCTACGTACAAACCATTGTGGCGTTAGTGTTCGGCAGCGGCTTGCTTTTCCAGTTGCCCATTGTGGTTTATTTCCTCACGAAAATTGGCATGCTTACGCCGCAGTTTATGCGCACGTACCGTAAACATGCCGTGGTGGTGATTTTGATTCTTGCTGCGCTGATTACGCCGCCCGATCCATTGAGCCAAACAATCATTGCCGTGCCGCTATACGTGTTATACGAAGTGAGCATCTTTGTCTCGGCCGCGGTGATTCGCAATAAACGCAAACGCGAGGAAGCGGAGGAACGCGCTGGCCAGGCCGGAGCTTGAGCCGGTTTTTAGTTGCTGATGAGTTACCTTTATAACGTATGAAACCAACACTTGCGATCGGTGCTGATCATGCCGGTTTTGATTACAAACAACACCTGGTGCAGTGGCTGCAGGCCCACGGCTATGTGGTAAAAGACTTTGGCACCCACACTGCCGATTCGGTGGATTACCCAGATTTTGCCCATCCGGTGGCGAGCGCCGTGGAGCGTGGCGAGTTTACGTTGGGGCTACTGCTATGCGGTAGCGCGAACGGGGTGGCCATTACCGCCAACAAACATCAAGGCGTACGTGCTGCCATTTGCTGGACAGACGAACTCGGCCGATTGGCACGCCAACACAACAATGCCAACGTGCTTTGCCTGCCGGCCCGGTTCATCACCAAACCGGAAGCAGAAAAAATCGTAGAAGCCTTTTTGCAAACACCATTTGAGGGCGGCCGCCACAGCAAACGCGTGGACAAAATCAGTTGCTAGATACGGATTTGCGTTCCGTTCGGAAATATTTGTCGTCTTGGCGCTGATACTGCGCTGCCCAGGTGGGCAAATGTTCTAACAGCGGTTGAAGCCGGTTGCCGGGATCCCAGATCACATCCGGCGGATTTTTCTCAAACATGCGCGCAAGCCGTTCCACGGACTCCATGTAACCCGGCAGGAGTTGGCGTTCGGCCAGCGGGAAATCCAAATAGCCACCACCCAATTGGTGGTGCAGATAAAAGTCGCGCTGCGGTACTAGCGCCATAATTTTCTTCTGCGCGGCGGGAAAAGGCGAAGTTGCCTGCACCTGCAGACCTGCGTAGTTTACCAACCCAAGTGTGCCGGTACGATGCAAATAGAATCCGGCCACTACGGCAATCAATAACAACCGGGTCATCCACTCAGCAATCCAACGCCTGCGGATAAGCAACAGGTAATAACTGATGAAATACGAGGCCGAGGGCAAAAACGTAATGAAACTCTGGGCGGTGCGCTCCCGCGTAATCAACCACTCGATGGCGGCAAACACCATCCACCAAAACATCACCTGGAAAAGCTGCGATTGATATTTGGTAAAGCGCGCTTCGCGGCTCATCAAAAACAAAGAGAAAATGAGGTAGGCCAGCGGAATAAGCACCAGCCAGAAAAATGCGCTGTTGGCCAGGTACGATTTGGTAACGAGGGTGAGGTTGGCAAGATAAAAGTGCGCCCACCACTCGGCCAACGTGCCCTGGTAAAAATGATAGGTGGTGAACAGCACGTGCAGAAAGCTGAAGCCCAATAAAAGTAGAAATACCTTGCGAATAGTTAGCCGGGTGTAGATGGCAAGGAGCACCAACGTGCCAACAAAAAATACGGCATACGAAAAAAGGAAAAGCGTGGCGGCGCCCAGGTAAAAGCCCACCAGGAAAATGGTTTCATCTCGCTGCTCCCGAAATTCAATCTCCCGAAACAGAAAGTTGAGCGCAAACAGCAGCATGAGGCTGCCCAGCAATGCGGGGGTAACCGTAAAAAAGTCGAAGGACAAAAAACAGAGAATCACAAAAATCAAGCCCGGCACATATGTACTGTCCGGGTACACCCGGTTCGCAATCAGCAGCCGCACAAAAAAGGCGGCCTCCCAAAAAAGAATCAGCAGCGCCACCCAGCCGCGCGCAGATAACGAACGCCCAAACAGGAAATCAAGACTGCGAAATACCCAGGCCGTGAGTGGCGCAGTGCTATCGATGAGGTCTGCATAAAGCGTTAGTCCTGTGTTGGCAGCTTCGCCTAGCAAAAACGAATGGAGTACCGGATGCGTGACGTGCGGCGCCAGAAAAAGCACGGGCACAAATCCCACCATCAGCAGCACGAGCAGAAAAAACACCCGGTACGGGTCGTTCACACGAAAAAGCTGGAGCACGCGGGTGGAAATTACTGTGCGAAATAAAGATAAAATTTGCTTGTACCGTTATCTTACCCCATGTTTCGGAACCCCCTATGCGTGTAGCTGTAATCCTCAACGGCGTGTCTCGAAAGAAAGCGCTCTTCTACCGGCACGTGTACCCCGGCTTGGCCCGGGCCGCGGAAGTAGAGGTGTGGGAGACGCGCGGGTCCGGCCACGCTACGGAGTTGGCACGCCAGGCAGCCGAGCAGGCTTTTGAAGTGGTGCTGGCGGCCGGGGGTGACGGCAACTTGCACCAGGTACTGAACGGCCTGCATACGGCTACATTACCCCCACCCATTCTTGGGGTTGTACCCTTGGGCACCGGCAATGACTTTGCGCGGCTAATGCATGCGCGGTTGCGCGCGGTGGATTGGGCGCAATGCCTCCAGGCCCCGCCACAGCACGTTGATATTGGCCAGATTCGCTTTGGCGAAAGCTTGAATGAAACCAGGTACTTCATTAACGCCTGTAGCGTGGGGCTCGGGCCGGAAGTTGTGCACCGTCTGGCGGCAAGCAATCGGGCATTGGGGCCCTTCATCACCTACTTTCTTGCCATCGCACAAACGTTTCTTAGCCATCGGCCGCAGCCGCTAACCCTCACCACGGATCGCGCCATTTGGTCCGGAAACATGCGCGTGGCTGCGGTGGCGAATGGGCAATCGTTTGGAAACCAAATCTACGTTGCGCCTAATGCCAGCGTGGTGGACGGCTGCTTTAACATCTTTGTAGCTGGCCAGGTTACGCTCACCGATTTCTTGCGCTACCTCACCCGGTTGAAAAACAAAAAAGAGGTACGCGACCCACGATTGCACTACAGCATGGCCACTTTCGTGCGATTGGAGTCCAGCGAGCCGCTTTGGTTGGAAGCCGAGGGCGAGTTGGTGGGCCAATTGCCCGCGGAAATTACTGTGTTACCGGCGGCCCAACGGTTTTTGAAAGTGATTGGATTGCCTGAGAAATCAGCTTAAATTTCCGTATGAATCACATGCTGGCGCAGCAGTTTCAAGCCCTTGAAACACAACGTTTGGAGATACTTACGTACCTAAGAAAATACAGTTGGGAAAAACTCAATTCAGCTCCGGCCGGGCAGTGGTCGGCCAACCAGGTACTTGCGCACCTCATCACGGCCGAGAAACTCTCGCTTCAGTACATGAAGAAAAAAATGTTAGGCATTCACGAAGCAACGGATACTACCTGGCTGGAAGAAGTGCGCATGCTTGTTTTTACATGGTCTCAACGGTTGCCGTTGCGTTACAAAGCACCCCCGCTGGTGGTGGAGCGAATGCCAAACTACCCGGCGTTTGAAGCGTTACTGATGGACTGGGATTTGGCGCGAGCAGAACTAAAAACGCTGCTTGAAACCATTCCGGGAAATCTGCTGAAACGCAGAATTTTAAAACACCCCGTGGCCGGGCGCATTAATATCCGGCACGCCATGCAGTTCTTTTCCGAGCACATCATCCACCACCAACATCAATTGAACCGGTTGCTCGCCTGATTTTTTGTTTCACATTAATTCCTTTTTCATGATGCGCTTTTTTGTTATTGTGTTTTGCTTGATGTCCCTCGCGTTGTCGGCACAACCCGCGGTACAATCGCCCGATGAATTTTTGGGTTATGCGCTGGGCGATCGGTTTACCCGCCACCATCGTGCTGTAGAGTATTTCCGCTATGTGGATGGCCTGCTGCCCACCGTTACGGTTACGCAGTATGGAGAAACCTACGAGAAACGACCACTGATTTACGCAGTGGTAGCCTCGCCGGAAAACATGCAACAAGTAGAGCAGATTCGCACCGATCATTTAAAACGCGCCGGCATGTTGCCGGGCAACCCTGGCGCTGGAAAAACTGCTGTAGTATGGTTAAGCTATAACGTGCATGGCAACGAGGCCAGCAGCCTGGAGGCGGCCATGAAAACCCTGTACGAGTTGGTGAATCCCGCCAACGCGCAAACGAAAGAATGGCTGAAGAATACGGTGGTGATCATTGATCCTTGCCTCAATCCCGATGGCCGCGACCGGTATGCCAATTTCTACAATCAACACGGCAATCGTCCTGCCAATTCGGATCCGCAAGCGCGCGAGCACCGCGAGCCCTGGCCGGGCGGCCGCTCTAACCACTACTTGTTCGACCTGAACCGCGACTGGGCATGGCTCACCCAAACCGAATCGCAGGCGCGTGTGGCGGCCTATCACCAATGGATGCCACATGTACACGTAGATTTTCATGAGCAAGGCTACAATAGCCCCTATTACTTTGCCCCTGCGGCAGAACCGTACCACGAAGTAATTACGCCCTGGCAGCGCGAGATGCAACACCTCATCGGCAAGAACCACGCCCGGTACTTCGATGCCGAAGGCTGGCTTTACTTTACAAAAGAGCGTTTTGATTTATACTATCCCAGCTATGGCGATACCTATCCCACCTACAACGGCGCCATTGGCATGACGTACGAAAAAGGGGGCATTGGGGCCGGACTGGTGGTCACCACGCGAGAAGGCGATCGGCTCACGCTAAAAGATCGCATCACACACCATTACACCACCGGTATTTCCACCATTGAAGTCGCCTCAAAAAATGCTTCACGGTTGGTCGATGAGTTTCAGAAATTCTTTCGCGATCAGATCAACGCGCCCGCGGTGCCCTACAAAACCTACGTGATTAAAGCCGATAACCAACCCGATAAGTTGCAGAAACTTAGCCGCTGGCTTACGGCGCACCAGGTGCAATTTGGCGCAGCCGGCGCACCGAAAACCACACGTGGATTTGATTTCGCTACACAAACTACGGGCACGGTTTCCATCGCAGCCGATGATTGGATTATTTCGGTAGCACAACCAAAAGGAAAATTTGTAACGACTGTTTTTGAACCCACCTCCAAGCTTACCGACTCGCTGACGTACGACATCACGGCCTGGAACCTGATCTATGGTGCAGCACTCAAGGCCTTTGCGCTGCCAGAGCTGCTTAAGGCGGGCAAACCCGTAAACGCCCCACTGAATGCTACGCCCGCCGTGGCAGAAAAACCGTATGCCTACCTGTTTCGCTACGAAAGCATCACCGACGTTGCCTTTCTGGGGGCAGTGTTACAACGTGGCATCAAAGTACGCAGCAACAAGGCAGCGTTTACACTCAACGGGCAAACGTTCGCACCCGGCACGATAATCGTAACACGCAGAAATAATGAAGGCATTGCCAACTTCGATCAACAAGTGCAAACGCTGGCGGCAGAACACGGGCGCAACTGGGTGGCGGCCACTACGGGCTTTGTAGACAAGGGCCAGGATTTTGGATCTTCGGATGTGGTCTATGTAAAACGCCCACAGGTAGCACTGATCGGTGGCGATCAAACGGCCTCGCTTGGGCATGGCGAAGTATGGCATTTTTTCGAGCAACAGCTTAAATATCCGGTTACGGTGTTAGGTACAGACTATTTCCGCGATGTGGATTTATGGAAGTACACCGTGTTGGTTGTGCCCGAGGGCAATTACCGCTTGTTTGATGAGAGCACCGTAGAAATGATTGGCCGTTGGGTGAGCGATGGGGGCAAACTCATTTTAATTGGTCGCGCAAATGCTGCGTTTGCCGGGAAAAACGGATTTGGCATCAAGCGACTAACGCAGGGCGATGACAACAAAGATGCCAGTGGAAAAGATTTGATAGCTTATGGAGATGCTGAGCGTGATCAACTGAGTGAATCCATCTTTGGTGCGATTTATAAAGTTACTTTAGACACAACGCATCCGCTGGCATTTGGACTGGGCGAGACCTACTTCTCGCTGCGCACCAGTACGCAGCGATTTGGCTATCTGGACGGTGGTTGGAATGTGGGCACGCTGCGGGGCAAACAGAAACCCTTGCTGGGGTTTGCCGGCGCGCGCGTAAATGCCAGGCTGGAGAATTCGCTGGTAATCGGTGTGGAAGACAAGGGGCGCGGTCAGGTAATTTACTTTGTAGACAATCCGCTGTTCCGCGCTTTTTGGGAGAACGGCAAAATGCTGATGGGCAATGCAGTGTTTATGAGCGGAAATTAAAAACGGGCGGTGGTGTGGTGCTACGGGTGTATGCTATGAAATCTAACCCGGCCGATATTTTGATGTTTTGAAAAGCGCGCCCGCATCGGGTAGCTGCATTAATTGTGGCAGCGTGGTTTCTGGTTTTTGGGCCATGTACGCTTCCACAATCCGCAAGCCCACCCATGTGCCGATTCGGCCGGGGCATTCCGGCCCTACTTCAGCCGTCTTCGGCCGCTCTTGAATGTATTTCTGTTTGATGATATAGCTGGTAGAAAACAGAATGTTGTCTTCAACCATTCGTTTCCAAATCAGGTCTTCAAATCGTTTTGAGCCTTCCAGTTCGCGCGGCGTGTAGCCAAACAGTGTACTATCGGCTACGCAGGGCAACATCTGCTGCGCAAAATAGTAGGCTTTGCCGTAGCTTACCATATCGGCAATTACGGTGCGGTCTTCCACATTCGTTTGGTTAATCCGGTTGTCTACGCCCAACAGCAACATCACCGAAGGCACAATAAAGCCCGGATGGTAGCGCCGCAACATATATTCAAACATGTTGGGCTTGTAGCGTGCGTCTTCGCCCAGGTAGTAATCCAACCCCACGATGATCAACGAATCGGATACAAACAAATCGTTTTCTAAACCCGTAATCACGGTTTTGATTTTCGGTAACGGCCAATCCGGGTAAACCGACCGCAGGCGGCCAAAGGCAGCCTCAAACTCTTTTTTCAATTGTTGTTCATCACCAAAGATGCGCTGGGTTTCCATCAGCAATGTATCGATGTGTGGATTTGTAAACCGCTGATATAATTCGTTGATGAAGGCCGAATCAGACGGATATTGTGTGCGCTGAAAAAAAACATCGCGCACGTCCGGGTGGGCGGTAAAAAAATTTACCAGATCGGCTTTCGTCTTTACCGCAGGTAGTTGGGTGCTGAGCGACTCCCACACCAAGGGCACGGGGGCAGCCTCGGGCACGGTGCGGCAGCCGGTTGGATCGCCGCAGCCCGCCCACAGCGCGGCCAAAGCGGCCAAGAGTAACAGGGGCGAAATGATCTTCATCGGGCGCAAAGCAAGGCGAGAAAGGCCAGATTTCAAAAACTCAATCGATTCCAGCAAAAGAATGCTCCAATTTGGTGGGCCCTTTACCATGCAGAAGGTGATTGAAATGCGCACCTTGCTAAAAAAAATGCAGGTTATGGCCACCACGTTTCTAGCGATTCAAAAAGTAAAAAACATTGCGCTGGTTGCGCATGATCATAAGAAGAATGATCTTATCGAATGGGCAAAATGGAACAAACCCGTATTACAAAGCCATAACATCTTTGCCACCGGCACCACCGGGCGGCTGCTGGAAGATGTGTTGGAAATGCGAATCACCAAGTTTCAAAGCGGTCCGCTGGGAGGCGATCAACAAATCGGGGCCTTTATTACCGAGGGCAAAATTGACTTTCTGATTTTCTTTTGGGATCCATTAGAGCCCCAACCGCACGATCCGGATGTAAAAGCACTTTTGCGCATTGCGTTGGTGTGGAACATTCCTACAGCGTGCAATCGCGCTACAGCGGATTTTCTCATCTCCTCCATGCTCATGGAAAAACCCTACGAACGGATTGTACAGGATTTTACCGAATACCATCAGCGTAAGATCTAACCAACGCGGGCACGCAGCGCCACGGCGCTAAAACAAGTCTGCTAATTTGCGATATTTGCCACCCGCGCTTAAACATGATTAAACATATTGCCGTTTCCGGAAACATTGGTAGCGGAAAAACCACGCTAGCCGAAAAACTGGCCCGCCACTACAACTGGACTCCGCTGTACGAATCCGTAGAACAAAATCCCTACCTGCGCGATTTTTATTCTGACATGACGCGCTGGGCTTTTCACCTGCAAATCTATTTTCTAAACAGCCGCTTTAACCAGGTGCGTACCATCCGCGAAAGCGAAAAAACAATCATTCAAGACCGTACCATTTACGAAGATGCGTACATCTTTGCCGCTAACCTGCACCGCAGCGGCCACATTAACGACCGCGACTATCAAAGCTATCTGGATATCTTTCATTCCATGATCCACTTTGTGCAGCCGCCCGATTTATTGATTTACCTGCGGGCCGATATCCCTAAGCTGGTGCAACAAATTGCCAAGCGCAACCGCGATTTTGAATACAACATCAAACTGGAGTACCTCAAAACGCTGAACGAGCACTACGAGTCGTGGATCGGCAACTACCGGGCAGGCAAGCTGCTGGTGATTGATGTGAACCAGCTGGACTTTGTAGAACGCATTGAGGATTTTTCGTTCATCGTGAATAAAGTAGAGTTGGAAATCAACAATTTGTTCGGCTAAGCTCGCTGGTGGAACAATTGGGCAAACTTTTTGGCGAGTGTGGTGCGTGCATACTCGCGCTCGGCCAGCCTTCGCGCCTGGGCCTGATAGCTTTTCAATAACGTGGGCTCTTGCCAAAACGGAGCTAACTTCGTTACAAATTCCGATGGCTGCTGCGGGTTAATCCAAATGCCGCAGCGTTCGCGTTCAATCTCGGTGCGGATCCAACCACCGAAGTTGATTACAGTAAGTTTGCCCGCCGCCAGTCCGTCAAAATACTTGTTGGGCGATCCGGTTTCTAACACGGGTGCCATGCGGTAACTAATCAAGACCGAGTCTGTAACCGTAAGTACTTCGCGCACGTGGTCGCGCGCCAGCAGGCCAAGAAACGAGATGTTGGTTAACCCCATGTGAAGTGCCGTTTTCCGCAGCCGGTTTTCTTCCGCGCCTTCGCCCGCTACTAAAAAATGTACGGGTGCGCCCTGCTTGCGGCAGGCATTGGCGCATTCCAGTAGAAAATCAAGGCCATTGGCAAAGCCCAGCGCGCCCAGGTAGCTCACCACAAACTTGCCGGCTAAACCGAATTTCTGCACCGCGGCGGTCGGCTTTTCCACCGGCTGGTAGTAGTCGGTGTCGGCCATGTTGGGCAGCAGGTGCACCGTTTTACCGGGCACACGTTTTTCAATTGCAGTGCGAATGGCCACGGAGAGGGCCACAATTGCAGTGGCTTGCCGATACATGCGTAACTCCCAACCGCGAAGCAGCAGGCGTAAAATGGGGTTTTTTACAAACCCTAGTTGAATGGGTGCATCGGGCCACAAATCGCCCACTTCAAAATAAAATGGAATGCCATAGCGCACGTTCAACCACCAGGCCGGTAGCCCGATGGTAAGTGGCGTGGAGATTGCGTAGCAAACATCGTAACTGCGAAAGCGGGAACCCGCCCGTGCCGCGGCAAAGGCGAACCGTAGAAAAGCAAATGAGCGTGGCCAAAAGGTGAACTCATTTTTGTAGGTGATCGGCAGGGTGATTAACTCGAACCCATCTACGGCCGAGTGGGTCTCTTTTGTCTGGGCGTGTGCGGTGAGTACCGTAACCTGATGACCTGCGGCTGCCAAGGCGGTGGCCAAATAATACGAGCGCACCGCGCCCCCCTTGGCGGGATCGTTATAATGCTGATGCAGGATCAAAATTTTCACCTTGCAAAGAAAACCCGTTGGGTGGTAAAACCCGCCCTATTTGGCACTTTTTAACAACAGCAACCACGCGTGGAATTTTAATCGCGCGCTACCAAAGCGATGTTATCTTGCACGAAAAACAAGCGATGAAGATCCCCCTGATTTTACTCTCGTGTGTGCTGAGTGCTTGGCTGAGCGCCCAGCCCTTGCAACTCTTCAACGGCAAAGACCTTACCGGTTGGAAAGTATATGGCACTGAAAAATGGTTTGTAAGCGCGGGTGAGTTGATTTGCGAAAGCGGGCCCGAAAAAGGATATGGCTACTTGGCCACCGAGCGTACATTTAAAGATTTTCACCTTTCGGTGGATTTCTTTCAAGAATCCAACGGCAACAGCGGGGTGTTTTTTCATGCTGAAATAGAAGGTACCCGTATTGCCGGCTGGCAAGCAGAGGTGGCACCCGCAGGCCTGCATACCGGCGGCATTTACGAATCGTACGGACGCGGTTGGTTAATCAAACCCGATGCTTCGAAAGAAACAGTTTTGAAGCAAAACGAGTGGAATACGTTGGTGGTGGAAGTGGTGGGCAATCAGGTAACCACCTGGCTTAACGGTGTACAAATGATCACGCTGGCAGATCACCAAATCGGTAGCCGGTCGGGCAAAATTGCCCTGCAAATTCACGATGGTGGCGGGGTACGGGTGCGCTGGCGAAATCTGGTGCTAATCGAGCGCTAGTGCCCGCCGGGCGGCACACTGCGCGAGTAGCTCAGAATACTCAATACACTGGCGGGCGAGGGCTCCAGCGCCGCGTCATCCAGCGCCAACTGGGCGTGTTGCAGTTCCTGCATTTTCAACCGCAGGTCTGCATCGCACAACAGGGCGTTGTTAATCTCCCGGCTTTCTTCCTCCGTGGTCTCGTGGTAAAGGAAGCGGATCAAATCGTTCTGGGTAAAAGTTTTTATCATAGGCGGATGGTTGAGTGACCATTTTTTTCCTCAGATTAATCAGTGCGTACCGCATTCTCCCCAGCGCTGTGTTGATGCTCACCCCCGTACGGTCGGCAATTTCCTGAAAGCTCATGTTCATATAATGACGCATGATCAATACTTGTTTTTGTTCAGTCGGTAATTCTTTTACCAAATCGCGTAAGCGCGCACGGGCGTCTTGCTTAAGCTGTTTGGATTCGAACGATTCCTCTGCGAATTGCATCGAATCAAACACCCGGCTGCCATCTTCCAACACTACCTCCGGGTACCGTCTGTCCTTGCGGAAGTAATCGATGGCCAGATTGTGCGCAATCCGGCTCAGCCACGGCAGAAACTTGCCCTCTTCATTGTACCGACCGCTTTTCATGGTGTGGACTGCTTTGATGAACGTATCTTGAAGCAAATCCTCCGCCACGTAGCGGTCTTTTACAATTAAGTATATGGCCGAATATATTTTCGACTTGTGTCGGTAAAGTAGCATTTCGAACGCCTCTTCATTACCTTGTTGATAAAGCGACACTAACTCACTGTCACTACATCTGCTGTTTATCATTCGGTTGCACGTTTAAGTAACGTAGAGGTACGGGTCGATAGTGCGCGGGTTAGGTTCGAAAATTTGTTTTGAGGATTGAAAAGTAGAAAGTTTTCTATTCCGAGCAAAAAAATTTCAAAAAATCTTGCCTTACACAGGATTTCTTTTGCTATTTGTCGCGATTTTTTTCACAAGCGTATATGGCTGTAAGCAAAAAACGCGTTATCAAGAGTTTTGAGAACCTGAACGAAGAGTTGAAGGAGTTGCTGCGCAAGCAATACCCCAACGGCTACGAGGCGAGCATTACCCGAATTAAAAACGCAAAGAACGAACCCATCTTTGTATTTCCGTTGGAAACAGATGACTCTATTTTCCTGGTAAAAATTCCGGTTACGAAGAATTCCGATGGCGAGTACGACCTCGAGAAAAACCAGCGCGAGGAATTTGATAACTCCACCGAGCCCGAAGACGACTTCAACGACAACAACGAAGACGACTACGATAGCGATGGTGGCAGCGATTATGACGAAGAAGGGGGCGGGGGCAAACGCAGCCGCGAAGCCAGCTACGATCCGGACTTTGATGGATAAGATTTATTTCTCTCACATCTCGAACACCATCCCCGCGGATGGTGTTCTTTTTTGTGCCGTAGCCTTGCCGAATTTGTACCTTTGAATCTTTAAAGCCCTTGAAAGAACCCGATTTCGACTCCCTCGACCCCAAGAAATACATTCTTATCAAACGCGCCCGGGTGAACAATCTTAAAAACCTGAGCGTGGCCATTCCGCGCAACAAGCTGGTGGTGATCACCGGCGTTTCAGGATCGGGCAAGTCATCGCTGGCGTTTGATACGTTGTTTGCCGAAGGGCAGCGCATGTACGTGGAGAGCCTCAGTTCCTACGCCCGGCAATTCTTGGGCCGCATGGAAAAGCCCGAGGTTGATTACATCAAAGGCGTTTCGCCAGCGATCGCCATCGAACAAAAGGTAAACACGCGTAACCCGCGCTCTACCGTAGGCACCAGCACAGAGATTTACGATTACCTTAAACTGCTTTTCGCCCGCATCGGTAAAACCATTTCGCCGGTAAGTGGCCGCGAGGTGAAACGCGATTCGGTAACGGACGTAGTCAATTTTATACAGTTGCAAAAACCGGGCACCCGCGTTTTGGTGGCCTGCCCGCTGGCGTTGCCCAAAGGAAAAAAACTGCCCGATGAGCTGAATCTGTTGCTAAGCAAGGGCTTTGCGCGGGTGTTGGTGAATGGCGAAGTGCAATTTATTGAAGAACTGCTGGCCGCAAAGCCAAAAACCGCGCGCACGAAAGAGAAAACCGACACGCGCTATGAAGTGCTGATCGACCGCGCCGCCAGTAACCCAAAAGATGAAGACCTTACGTTTCGCCTGAGCGATTCGGTGCAAACGGCTTTCTACGAGGGCCACGGGCAATGTGCGGTGTACGTAGAGTCGGGCGAGGCATTTGTGCCTCATATCTTCTCAGATCGATTTGAACTGGATGGCATGGCGTTTACCGAGCCATCCGTGAATTTCTTTTCCTTTAACAATCCGTACGGGGCGTGCCAGACGTGCGAAGGCTTTGGTAAGGTGCTGGGTATTGATGAAGACCTCGTCATCCCCGATAAGGGCCTTTCTGTGTATGAAGGTGCAATTGCCCCCTGGCGGGGTGAGGTGATGAGCGAGTGGCTCAAGCCCTTGTTAAAACACGGCATCAAATTCGATTTCCCGATTCATCGGCCCTATGGCGAGCTTACCCCGCAGCAAAAAAAGCTGCTGTGGACGGGCAATGAATATTTCGATGGATTGAATGATTTCTTTAAGCACCTCGAATCCAAGCTGCACAAAATTCAATACCGCGTCATGCTGTCGCGCTTTCGCGGAAGAACCAACTGCCCCGATTGCCAGGGCACCCGCTTGCGGAAAGACGCAGGATACGTGAAGATTCAAGGTGCCAGCATCATCGATTTGGTCTTGTTGCCGATTGAAGATGCCTATGTGTTCTTTCGTGAACTGAAGTTGCCGGAGTACGACCAGAAAGTGGCGCAACGGTTACTTACTGAAATCAGTTTCCGCCTGGAGTATTTACAAAAGGTGGGCCTGGGATATCTCACCTTGAATCGACTTACCAACACGCTTTCCGGAGGTGAGTTTCAGCGCATCAAGCTGGCTACCTCGCTGGGAAGCGCTTTGGTGGGCTCCATGTACATCATGGACGAACCCAGCATTGGGCTCCACCCAAAAGATACCGAGCGCATGGTGGAGGTGCTGCAATCGTTGCGCGATTTGGGCAACACCGTGATTGTGGTGGAGCATGAGGAAGAAATTATGCGGGCGGCAGACCAGATCATCGACATTGGTCCCGATGCCGGGCAACATGGCGGGCATCTGGTTTTTCAGGGTGGAATTGATCAACTGCCGGCCGTTGCGGAGTCGCACACCATCCGCTACCTCAACGGGCAAGAAAAAATTCAGGTACCCGCCCGGCGTAGAAAATGGAAAGACAGCATCACCATTCACGGGGCCCGCGAAAACAATCTGAAAAACATTACTGCCCAAATACCTCTGGGCGTTTTCACGGTCATTACCGGCATTAGCGGCTCAGGTAAGTCTACACTGGTGAAAAAAATTCTTTACCCTTCCGTGGGCCGCCTCAGTGGTTCGGTTGCTGAAACCGCCGGGCGTTACGATAAGTTGGAGGGCGATTTTGCTACAATTACACAAGTAGAGTTTGTGGATCAGAATCCCATTGGCAAAAGCTCGCGCTCAAACCCCATCAGTTATGTAAAGGCGTACGATGCCATCCGCCAACTATTTGCAGATTTGCCGTTGGCGCAGCAGCGGGGCTACAAACCGGCCCATTTTTCCTTTAATGTGGAGGGTGGCCGTTGCGATAACTGCGAGGGTGAAGGCGAGATCAAGGTAGAGATGCAGTTCATGGCGGACATCTTCTTGAAATGCGAGGTGTGCCAGGGAAAAAGATTCAAGCAAGAAGTGCTGGAGGTTACTTATGAAAGCAAACATATTGCTGATGTGCTGGACATGACGGTAGAAGAGGCCCTGCTCTTCTTTCAAAACAAAAAGCAAATTGCCGAGCGCATTCAGCCGCTGTGGGATGTAGGCTTGGGCTACATTAAGCTGGGCCAGTCGTCTAACTCGCTCAGTGGTGGCGAGGCCCAACGGGTTAAGCTGGCATCTTTTCTTGGCAAGAACGCCCCAGGCGGCAAAGTGCTATTCATTTTTGACGAGCCCACAACCGGGTTGCACTTTCACGATATTTCAAAGCTACTGAAGGCGATTCAAGCACTGGTGGACGAAGGGCATACGGTTGTAGTGATTGAGCACAACCTGGAGGTGATTAAATGTGCCGACTGGATCATCGATCTGGGTCCGGAGGGAGGCGAGAAAAAAGGTGGATACATCGTTTTTGCCGGTACCCCAGAAGACATGGTTAAGAAGAGCAAAGGCTATACTGTTCAATTTCTGCGTGAGAAACTTACTCCTGTTTAATGCTGCCTGGTTGGGTCTGCTCTTGGCCGGATGTGTTTCACGCCCAACGGGCAATCCAGACGAAATCGTCTTATTCAACGGCCGTGACCTTACGGGATGGACACCGAAAATCCGCGGCTATCCGTTGGGCGAAAATTATGGTAACACCTTTCGCGTACGCGATTCCCTGCTAACTGTAGATTATTCGGCATACGACTCGTTTCGTACACGCTACGGGCACTTGTTTTATGAAGTGCCCTTCTCGCACTACCGGCTGGCCCTTGAGTACCGTTTTGTAGGCGCACAAGTGGCCGGCGGCGAGGGCTGGGCAACACGAAACAGTGGTGTGATGATTCACAGCCAATCGCCCGCCACCATGGGAGTGGATCAGGATTTTCCCATCTCTATTGAGGTACAGTTTCTCGGGGGCCTGGGTGCGGGGCCGCGACCTACGGCCAACCTCTGCACGCCGGGAACTCATGTAACGATGGCCGACACGTTAGTAACCGACCATTGCATCAGCTCCACATCGCGCACGTTTGACGGTAATGCTTGGGTACATGTAGCGGTAGTAGTACAAGGGGATTCGTTGATTACTCACCTTGTGGAAGGCGATACCGTTTTACAATACACGCGGCCGGTGGTGGGTGGTGGCGTAGTGAATGGTTTTTATCCTTCGGAGAAAAAAGATGGCACGCGGCTTACAGGTGGCTACATCGCACTTCAGAGCGAAAGTCACCCTATTCAATTCCGGTCCATCCGGCTAACTAAACTCAAATAGAAAGTGTCTAAAAAGAAAAAAGCCACTCTTTACTCAAGAGTGGCTTTTAATTTGATGAGGATCATTAAGCCGTAGCTGCTTCTTGCAACTTCGCACTTTGCTTTAAATGCACCGTCTTCTTTGCCTTGTAGCCGCAATATCCGCACTGGTAGTGCTTCAACAGCTCGCCTTCTTCGGTTGCGGTAGGCGCTTTAATTACTTCTTCGCGAACAACTTTAAAGGTTTGGTAATTACACTCAGGACACTGCAACGCATGTAAGTGGCCGGCATACTTCTCGATTTGAATGTACCCGGTTTTCTCGTCCTTCCATACATCGTAGTCTACAGAGTATACATTCTCTTCTGCGATCATACCTTCATCCATGTAGGCATCTTCTTCTTCTTCGCTCAACAACTTCATCTGGTTGCCCGCGGGTGAAATCCGTGGCTTATAGCGCAGCACCTTCAACCGCTTTTCAATGAAGAAGGGATAATAAAACTTGAGCAGGTTTTGAATGATCAACGCTACAATCATCCCCATGGATACCGTAGTGAATACACGTACGAAAATCCAAAGTGCATTGAGCTCGATAATGTTGGAATTAACATAAAAGCAAGCGCCCACAATCAGGATGATGGCCGAGTACCACATCCAATTAATCTCGTGGCGATTGATAAAATCGTATTTGTCTTTGCTACCAGATACGGCCGAAAGACGAACCCAATAGCCGAGGAGGGTTAACAATCCTAGCGCCCAGCATGCAATAGCAATCATTTGGGCCAAATTGTTCCACGAATCGTAAGAGGGTAAAACTTGTTCTTCCATGTACGTTTAACTTTATCAGGGTTTGTAATGCGTTTATAGCATGAGCACTTTAACCAACCTTAGACTTCAAATATATCAGAAAGCGAGCTAAAAACGTAGATTCTTAAAAAATTAATCAAAAAACGGAGGCCGGGCTGTTGTGGGCGAAGGCCTCAACAATCCGCGCGGTAATTTCCGGGGCCTCAAACATGCCCATATGCCCTACGTTTTCCAACTCAAACAACTCCGCCTTGGGGTGTACGCCGGCCAGCGGCCGAAGGCTCTCCATGGGCACCACACTGTCGTTTTTTCCGGCTAAAATGGCCTTTTTTTGCGGAAAAGCTTTAAAAATCGCGGAGCGGTCGGCCCGATTGCGCATCCCGGCCAGGTATGCCAAAACCGTGGCGGGTGCCGTGGCCGCGGCCATTTCTTTGGCTTGTTCTACGGCGGGCAGTGCCTTTTTGAAGAAAAGATTAGGAATTAAGCCTCGGGTAAACGCTTCAACACCATGTTCGCCCACAAAGGCCATCGCCTTGTCGCGATTGGCTTTGCGTTCGTCCGAATCTGGAAAAGGGGTGGAATGAAAGAGCATTAAGCCGTTTAAGGAGTCGGGGGCGCGTTCTGCCATTGCCAACGCTACATAGCCCCCCAGCGAGTGGCCCACAACCACTGGCTTCCATTGATTTTTATGAACCACATCCAGAACCTGCTCGGCTACCCATTCCATAGAAACCTGGGCAACCGGCAGCGGCGAGCGGCCAAAGCCGGGTAAATCGATGGTGATGATACGGCAGTTGGTGAGCAACTCCGCCCACGGGTGCCATACGGCCGAGGTTTCGCAAAAACCATGAATCAGCAAAACGTGCGGCCCGGTGTGGCCGTGCAGCTCAAAATGCAGTTGTGAATCAGGCATGTTTGCCCACGGGCTCCAGCATTTCTGCCACGGTGTGCCGAATGGCTTCCGGATCGAAATTGCATTCGCGATGCAATTCCAGTTGTTCGCCATGCTCCACAATACGGTCGGGGATGCCCAGCCGTCTTACCTCAGCAACGTAGTGATGGTCTGCCATGAACTCGAGAATGGCGCTGCCAAACCCGCCCTGAATGCACCCGTCTTCCACGGTAATTACTTTCTTAAAACGGCTAAAAATCTGGTGCAGAAGCGCCTCATCTAGCGGTTTCACGAAACGCATATCAAAGTGGGCTACGTCAATTCCCTGGGCCAGCAGTTGTTCGCACGCAGTTACCGCGTAGTTGCCGATGTGCCCAAGGGTGAGTATGGCCAACTCCTGGCCGTCTTTGATCATACGGCCGGTGCCGATTTCCACTTTTTGGAAGGGCGTGCGCCAGTTGGGCATTACGCCCTGCCCGCGTGGATAGCGTATGGAGATTGCCTGCTCCTGCCGTGGCAGTTGAGCGGTAAACATCAGATTACGCAGCTCTTCCTCGTTCATGGGCGAGGCCACGATCATGTTCGGCAAACATCGGAAATAGGCAATATCGTACGCCCCGTGGTGGGTGGGTCCGTCTGCGCCGGCAAACCCTGCCCGATCCAAACAGAAATTTACCGGCAAATTTTGAATGCAGACATCGTGCACCACCTGGTCGTACGCGCGTTGCATGAATGAGCTGTAAATATTGCAGAACGGCACCAATCCTTGTGTGGCCAGGCCTGCAGAAAATGTAACCGCGTGTTGCTCGGCAATGCCCACATCAAACGCGCGGTCGGGCATTTCCTTCATCATAATATTCAGCGAAGAGCCAGACGGCATGGCGGGCGTAATACCAATGATTTTTTCGTTCTGCTTCGCCAATTCCACCAGCGTGTGGCCAAACACGTCCTGATACTTCGGAGGTTGGGGTTTTTCGTAGGTCTTTTTGTGGATTTCGCCTGTGATCTTATCAAATGTGCCGGGTGCGTGCCAGGTGGTGGCGTTACCCGTTTCTGCCGGGCCGTACCCTTTACCTTTTACGGTAACGCAGTGTAAAATTTTCGGGCCTTTAATGTCTTTCAGATCTTTCAGCACGGCCACGAGATGATCCACATCATGGCCATCTACAGGGCCAAAGTAGCGTAAGTTGAGCGACTCGAACAGGTTGCTTTGGCTCAGCAACGTGCCTTTGATGCCGTTTTCGATTTTGGATACAATCTCCTGCGCACTCTTGCCGAAAGTGGAAAGCTTGCCCAGCAGGTTCCACACCTCGTCTTTTAACTTATTATAGGTGTGCGAGGTGGTGATATCCGTAAGGTAATCCTTTAATGCCCCCACGTTGGGGTCAATGGACATGCAATTGTCGTTGAGAATGATCAGAATATTTGATTCCGAAACCCCTGCATGATTTAGCCCCTCGAAGGCCATTCCGCCGGTAAGGGCGCCATCGCCAATAATGGCAATGTGTTGTTTGTCGTGCAGGCCCTGATACTTTGATGCCACGGCCATGCCAAGTGCAGCGGATACGGACGTGGAGCTGTGGCCCACACCAAATGTATCGTACTCGCTCTCTTTGCGCTTAGGGAAACCCGAAATGCCTTTGTACACGCGGTTGGTGTGAAATACATCTCTGCGGCCGGTGAGAATTTTGTGTCCGTAAGCCTGATGGCCTACATCCCACACCACCTGGTCGTAAGGCGCATTAAATACATGGTGAATAGCTACGGTAAGTTCCACCACGCCCAGGCTGGCCCCAAAATGTCCGCCATAAACAGACACGTTGTCGATGATGAAATGGCGTAGCTCATCGCACAGCTGAACCAGTTCGGCCTGAGAAAGACCTTTCATGTCTGCGGGCGAGTTGATTTTTTCGAGCAATTTTCCGGGTGTGATTAGCATTGTTGAGTTTTCGGGATGGCTTACACAATAATCGTTAAACAGAATAGAAAGCTAACTGTTCTAACGGCAACGCGCTTCCCGATGCCAAATTTAGCTTTTTTTACCCTTTGTGGATGGAAAGTGAACAAAGTGGAGCCACATGCTGCCCTCGGTGGGTGTGAATCTCGTTACTTTTGATGCCCTTTTAGCGAATGATTAAACAAGGATTTATGGCTTCGGAATCGTATCAGGTAAAGCTTCCGCTTTTTGAAGGCCCTTTTGATTTGCTGCTGTTCTTCATTGAGCGCGATGAACTGGACATCTACGACATTCCGATTTCCAAGATCACCACGGATTTTTTAAGCTACATGCACCAGCTGGAAGAGCTCAACATTGAAGTGGCCAGCGAGTTCATTTTGGTGGCGGCCACGCTGATGCGCATTAAATCGAAAATGCTGCTGCCGCGGCCGCAACTGGATGCCCAAGGCAACGAAATTGACCCCCGCGAGGAGCTGGTGAAACACTTACTTGAGTACAAAAAGTACAAAAGTGTGGTGGATCAGTTCCAGAAGATGGAGGAGACCGAGCTTCAAAAGGAAAAACGCGGCAACATTTTAAAGGAGCTGCGCCAGTTGGCCGAAAGCACCAATGTGGAGGCAGAACTGCAAGATGTAGACCTTTTTAAGCTGCTGATGGTGTTTGAAAAGGTATTGAAGCGGCACGAGGAAGAGAAAAACCGCCCCGTACACACGGTTATCCAATACCCGTTTACGGTGGAGGGCCAAAAGGCGTTTATCCTCACGCAAATCCAAAGCCGCCAACGCGTGGCGTTTACGGAACTTTTTCAAACCGCGCCTACCCGTGTGGCACTGATTTTCAATTTCCTGGCCATTTTGGAAATGTTGGCGTTGGGCCAGTTGGGCATTCAGGTGGGTGAGGGGTACAACAACTTCTGGGTAATGAAAAAGGAAGATGTGGCGGCCGAGGCTACCCCGGAGGCCTAGAACACGTATCGCAAACCAACTCCGCCTTGAAATCGCTGGTAGCCGGGATCTAACAAAACATCCGTAAACCAAACGACTTCAATAAAGGCGCTGATCGGCAGGTTAAAATAGGAGTATTCGAAGCCCAAAGTGCCTACCGGCCCGTAGGTGAAACGCGTTTGCTGAAATTGGCCAAACTGGCTGTCGTTGGGGAATAAAGAGTCTGTGAAAAGGTAGTCGTACTGCAGGTTGGTGCTGCGCCACTGCCAGCCGAGCCCGGCATAAAATTGCAGCCCTTTGGATATCTTGGAGGCATCCCATTGGTACAAAAACTTCGTCTCGATGAACCAGTCGGTTAAAGCGCGGTGCTGCAGGTAGTTGAAAGACTGCTCGGAGGAAAGTGTATCGGGAAGGTAGGTCGGCAGCAGCGACCGGTAGTAGCGATTATAAAGGCCGCTGGCGGCTTTGCCCACATCGGCTGTGAAGGCCCAGTTTTTATTGGGATAATACTTATAGGTAAGCGCGAGCGGATCGCCCATCTTAAAGCCGATGCCCTGGTAGGGGTACTTGCTATTTTGAAAAATGGGGCAAACGATAATGGCTTTCTCCCGCGAGATGTTGGGCACGCGAAAGCGCCCGCTGGTTACGCTTTTCTTGACTTGAGCAGAAAGGCCACCCGCAATACACAGCGCAAAGACAGAAAATAACAGCTTTTTGTTTAAGCTCATTCAAGCAAATATAGTGCTTTTCACACATGATAACCGATCGGGCTAAACGGAGAATAGACAAGTTGTTAAATCACTTCTTTGTACTGCATTTTATGGAGATGAGCGTACCAGCCGTTTTTTTCCAGCAGATCATCATGGAGGCCCATTTCTTTGATCTCGCCCTGGCCGAGCACAATCGCTTTGTTCAATTTCGGGATAGAATTCGGAAAATCAATTCGCCTTTTCAATCACTGTCAAAACCACGTATCGATAATGCGGATCTCCAACATCACTTGGATAACCCTTATCAAACCCGCTCCAAACTACATCAAGTCCATCAAACTGAAACTCAGCTGGGAAGTCGCATGGAATCGCGCCCCCACCTTTGATTTTATCGGTACGGCTGCCCAGATAGTATTCAAAGTTCTCAAATTTGCGATCGAATTTATACACTCTTCCTTCGATACGCTGAAAAAACTCGCCATTGGGCTGACCGCAGGGTAACGACTCGTCTACGCTCGAGTGGCAGTTCACTAGTAAAAAAATCGTGATTGTTAGCAATATTGATTTCATAAAGTTCTTGTTTACAGGTTCTCTTTTTATAAGAATTAATTCACTCCCGACCCACAACAAAGGAGTTTAGTGCGTGATCAAAACAGATCTCGTGTATAAAGTCCCATTGATCCATGCTCTCACTACATAAACACCTGTGGGCACGTTGCGGACGTCAAATTCAATTTTGCTTTTTAGGATTTTCCCTGAGGCCGCGCACAACGTCATGCCAACGCTGAGCAACAGATTTTTGGAGAAGGTCATTCAAGCAGATATGCAGATGTGCTAGACTTAACTGGCTGGCTTTTGAGCCTCAACCACGTGCCCTTTCTTCAAATTGGGCAACGGCCACCGATAAACTACACCGATTCTCAATAGCCTCGAAAAGATCCTGCCTGCGGGTTCGTCAATAGTGCTGGAGTAGTTCGTCAGCCCAAGCGAGTAACCAGCCGAGATACCGTAGTTTTTATAAAAAGCGGTGACGCCAATGCGTGGCCGAAAATCAAAACCGACTTTATCGCGATTGGCTCGGATGAGGTAATTGTTCCCACGCGAATCGGTAAGGTCTAATTTGGCCCGGCTTTGCACGCACAAGCCCACATCCGTTCCGAACATGAATTCAAAAGCAAAAAGGTCCCACGTAAATCTTCGGCTTAGGTAAGGATACAGATTTACAAAACTATTTGACAGCGTGAGATAACTGGCCGAAGTATTCCATCCAAAAATCGACTCGCTCAGAACCGAAGAGAACGCGACGCGGCTGGACAATCGTTCGTACCCAACTTGTACACCCCACATCCAGCCCGCCTTTTTTGCTTGCTGAATCTGGAGACTCACTCCGTAGGTTAAATCCGGCTGTCGTCCGTAAGGATTCCTTACGTAAATAGGAAGAAAGGAAATATCAGTTGTCGTGGCCCTGGTAGCTGCGCCAGCATAGCGGAAAACACCGCTATTAACGCTTGCAGAGAATTCCAAACCCTGCGCAACTGCAAATTGAATATTCAAAAAAGCTAAAAAGATATGGGTTGTGGCCTTCAAAGGAGCAATAGTTTACCGTTTAAGCACACAGCAGAGCCGGATTAGCGAGTAATCAAAACAGATTTTGTGTATAAATTCCCATTAATCCATGCTCTTAATACAAAGAACTCTGGAGCTTCGGTGGTGGCGGCACACCATTAAAATGGCGATTAAAACCAACTATTCTAAATTGCGGCCTTGCGATTTATGCATTCGTCAATTCGCCTTTTCAATTTTGGTCAGTGCCACAAACCCAAACAATGGATCTCCAACGTCACTCAATGTGCCTTTATCAAACCCACTCCAAACTATATCAAGTCCATCAACCTGAAATTCCGTAGGCAAGTTTGAGCACGGGATCATACCCCCGCCCCGGGGTTTGTCCACGCCGGTTCCGAGATAGTACTCAGAGTTCTGAAATTTAGAAGAGAATCTATAAACTCGTCCTTGAATATCTTTAAAATACTTCCCGTTGGGCTGGCCACAGTTTGTCGACTCCTCTACGCTCGAGTGGCAGTTCACAAATAAAAAAATCGTGATGATTAACAATATTGATTTCATAAAGTTCTAGTTTACAGTTTCTCTTTTTATAAGAATTAATTCGCTCCCGACCCAAAACAAAGGAGTTTAGTGCGTGATCAAAACAGATCTCGTGTATAAATTCCCGTTAATCCACGCTCTCACTACATAAATACCCTTGGGCACGTTATGTACGTCAAACTCTATTTTGTTTTTGAGAAGTTTCCCAGTTGCTGCAACTTGATTATTAGCGTCTACCAAAAATGCCGTTTCGCCGCCTGCAAAACTGAAAACACTGGCCTCGTTGTTATCAGAACTGATATCTTCCGCTAAGGAGATTTCCAGCGTTGAACTTGCGGGATTGGGGTATATAACCAAGCTAAAACTGCAATTTGATGATCGGCTTATCGATCTGACTGCGGGGGTACCTGTTGTTCCGCACCTATTTGTTAACCTTAAAACTACTGAGCCGCCATTGAAGAAAGACGTGGTTGTAGCATCAAGGTAAGGTGTTCCTTGCCCTGTTACCGATGAAAATCCACTCCAGCTCCATTGATAGTTGGTGATTCCCGGTTCGATTCGAGTGGATAAAAACGAAAGTGTTCTGTTTGGACAAGCCGCAGATGGCCCCGAAATTGAAAATTGAGTGTTGTTAAATGGCCCGACCTGAGTTTGAAAACTAACATAATCCGAAGGCGTGCATGATCCATTATTCGCACGAACAAAAACCCAGCCGCTGCCAGAGGTGCCTGAAGAAGCACTAACGGTAACTGAGTTGGCCGTGGTGTAAATGGGAGCGGATGAACCGTTAATCAAAATACCGCTCGAAGCATACCAATCGAAACCATAATTCGGAGGATACCCGCTAATGGGATTGGAGACAAAGGTTTGTGCATCGCCCACGCAAAGCTCAAGTTGAGAGCCACTTCTTGCTATCCCGGGGTTCGATGCCTTTAAACATGAGTTGTTGCTCGAAATAAAGCTGGAAATCTCCCCCTGAGAAAACGGCGCGAAATAAAACTGCCGCCCTTGGCGCTCGGCATCAGTACACATTATCGTTTTTGTTGGTGAGCAGGCCGCTGAGGAACCGTCGGGGTGCGTAGCATTGAAGAGGTGCCCAATCTCGTGTGCAACCGTGACCAAAACATCGGGTGCAATAATCCCCGTTGCACAAAACGCATAAGCGTTGGCGGAATTGGTACAAACTGATCCAATTCCGCGAACGGCACCGCGAGCCCCAATGTCTGGCTTCCCAGAAAAGAAAAACACCAAGTCCCTGGTTACACTTTGCTGGTTGTTAGACCAATGGTTGAAAACTTCAGTTAGGACTTGAGTTGGCGCCGTTGCCGAGTATGGATCATTCGAAGACGACCAAACACTCTGGAATGTAACAACAAATCGCAGGTTAAAGTCAGTCTGGTACACGCCCTCCACCTGATTCAAAATGCTGATAATCGAGTTGTTGGTGGTTGTGACGCTAGAGTTGTTTGCCACGAAATACTCGTAGTCCGCTTCGGTTGCGATTTCAACGGTACGACATGGAGTTGCGCTTGATGACTGAATACTTGAATTTTCGAGAATGTCTTTCCCGATAACTTGTGCTAAGTTTTCCAAATGGCAAAGTGGTCGCACATCATTTTGAGCTATATAATCTTCCCCGGAAATGAGCGCAAAATGCCTGGTGTCTTTGAAGTCGGAATTGATTTTGAAAACCGGGATAATGAAATAACTCTTGTTGTCGATAATGATGAGCCCTTCAACAAAAGACTTGTGCTCAATAGTCAGTCTGACCATGCTTTTCGGAACACTTCTGACGCTGCCCACAGCTACGAGAAGGTGGTCGTTTCCACGAAGGTTGGAGTTTGGCTGTAAATCAAGGTACTGCAATTTTCCATCGATCAACACTTGAACGGAATTTTGGGTGCCATTTTTTGCGTTGCCGAAGATTTTTATATAATCCAGTTCCGTTAATCTGAATACCTTAAACTTTGATGCAACATGGGCGATACGTTGCCCATCGTCAGATCGCAACAGAACCTCTGTTGGCGTGATAAAGTCTTTAGGCTTCTCTTGGCTAAGGATCAGTTTTGGCAGCGACCAGCAAATGAGACTTAACACGATCAATTTTTTCATAAGTGTTTCATTAAATGTTTGAAATTAATGTATATCTACGTTTATCGACTAATCCGGAACTTAGGCTTGATTAAACTCTTTCAATTTACCGGTTGAATATTCCCATGACGACTATTTTACCGATAAAAGGTAAAATAAATCGGCAAATCAACATAAAACCCGTTGGTTTTGTCAAGGTTTATGGCGGGGAGCAGCTATTTCACTGCAATCCTAAACCACTTCTTTGTACTGCATTTTATGCAGATGAGCGTACCAGCCGTTTTTTTCCAGCAGCTCATCATGGCGGCCCATTTCTTTGATCTCGCCCTGATCCAGCACAATAATCTTGTCTGCTTTTTTGATGGTGGAGAGCCGGTGGGCAATCACAATTGAAGTGCGGTTGCTCATCATCTTTTCGATGGCCGCCTGGATCAGCTCTTCGGTTTCGGTGTCCACGGAACTGGTGGCCTCATCCAAAACCAGAATCCGCGGGTCGTACACCATGGCGCGGATAAAAGAGAGCAACTGGCGTTGCCCAACTGACAACGTGGCACCGCGCTCCATCACATTGTAGTCCAACTGCCCCGGCAGTCGTTCAATAAATTTGCGCGCACCCACCAGGTCAGCGGCCTGCCAGATGCGTTCGTCCGATACGTCCGGATCACCCAACGAGATGTTGAACCGGATGGTGTTTGAGAACAAAAAAACATCTTGCAAGACCAGGCCAATGTGCTGCCGCAGGTAGTTCAAATCGAAATCGCGCACGTCTGTTCCATCAACCAAAATTCTACCCCGGTTAATTTCGTAGAAGCGGTTGAGCAAGTTAATGATGGAAGATTTACCGGCACCGGTGGCGCCCACCAGGGCAACGGTTTCCCCGGGCTGAATTTTCAGGTCGATGCCCTTCAGCACAAAATTGTTTTCGTTGTAGGCGAACCACACCTGTTCGAACTGCACCTCGCCGCGCAGGTGGGGCGGCTGGTGCGTTCCGTTTTGTACCAGATCATTTTGCTCGTCCAGCAGATTTATAATTCGCGAAGAGCTCACAATACCCATTTGTAAGGTATTGTAGCGATCGGCAATCATGCGGATGGGCCGGAAAAACATCTGGATGTACATGATGAAGGCCATGAGTGTGCCGATGGTGATGCCGGTATCTTCCATTTGCATCACGCCTTTGGCTCCATACCAAACTAACAGGCCAATGCCCATGGCGGAAATGATTTCTGCCACCGGAAAGTACACGGAGTAGTACAATACCGAACGCAGGTTTGCATCCCGATGTTCTTTGTTGATTTCTTTGAACTTGGCAAACTCCCGCTGCTCGCTGCCAAAGATCTGCACCACGCTCATGCCGGTGAGGTGCTCCTGCACAAAGGTGTTGAGATTGGCCACGGCATTGCGTACATCGTTAAAGGCAACTTTAATTTTTTCTTTGAATACGTAGGTGGCCAGCAGCATGAGCGGCACTGTACTCAAACTCACCACGGCCAAGCGCCAATCGGTTAAAAACATGAAGGCCAGGATGAATACGATTTGCAATAAATCTCCGGCCATGGCCGCAAGGCCCTCGCTAAACACATCGGCCAGGGTTTCTACATCGGAAATGGTGCGCGTAACGAGTCGGCCGATGGGGGTTTTGTCAAAAAACCGGAGGCGAAGGCCAATGATGTGTTGATACAGTTTTACCCGGATATCGCGAATAACAAACTGGCCAATGCGGCCGGAAAGGTACGTGTGGATGTATTGTACGAACGATTGGGCCACCAGCAGCACCAAAATCCCTATCATGACGTACACCATGCTCCAGTAGTTGCCCACGGCCACGTGGTGATCCAGCGTGTATTGAATCAGCCAAGGGCGCACAGGGGTAAGAATACCAAGCAGCACCGTGAGCAGAATCAAAAAATAAAACCGGCCGCGGTACGGCTTTACAAACTGCATGATTCTGCGCAGTACTGTAAAATCGATGATGTTGCCGCTGCTAACTTGTTCTTTCTCCACCGCTAGTCCAAAAAAATGTGGGAGGGATATTTTACGCGGTGCAAATAAAGGCCTTCTGGCGGAACATTCATACCTGCGCGCTGGCGGTTGCGGCCATGGATGATTTCTTGAAACTGAGCCAGGCTGGTTTTACCACTGCCCACGTCCAGTAGGGTGCCCACAATGGCGCGCACCATGCCCCGCAGGAAACGGTTGGCGGTAATGGTGAAAATGAGCAGGTGGCCTTCTTCGCGCCAAGCGGCTTTCTTCACCTCGCAGCGAAAGTGGTTCACATCGGTTTTCACTTTACTAAATGCCTTAAAGTCATGCTCGCCAAGTAAAATAGCGGCGGCCGCGTGGAGCGCAGAAATTTCCAGCGGTTTGTAACAGAAAAAGGCACGGCCCACTTCCAGCGGATCTTTTACCCTTGTGATCCTGTATTCGTAAGTGCGCTCAAGCGCGGTGTACCGCGCGCTGGCATCGGGTTTGACCGCTCGGATGGAGCGGACGGCGATATCCGGCGGCAGGAAAGCGTTTAGCTGAATCAGAAACTTCTCGCGCATCAACTCCTTCTCCACATCGGCATGAAAAAACTGTTGACGGCAGTGCACACCGGTATCCGTGCGGCCACTTCCCACAATCTTTGTTTCCGCGCGAAGCAACTGGCTCATTACCTCCTCTACAACCTGTTGTACGCCCTTGGCGTTTGCCTGGGTTTGCCAGCCGTGGTACCGGGTGCCTGAGTATGAGATTTCGAAGAGATAGCGCATGGGGCGGTAGAATTAAGAAATTAGAAGCGGGTAGTTGGAATTTGGGTGTGAGGAGTTGCACGCCTAAACGGTGAGGCTAGGCCATATTGTTCGTCCGTAGGAAATACCTTAGTAATTTGATCGACCCCCAAAACAAACGCATGCGCCTTCTGCCAAACAATTAAATCCGCAAACGACCGAGTCGGTTCCATACGCTTATTTTATAAAAACAGGACGCTCCCGGTGCTTTGATATCCTAACTTCTAACTCCAGTATTTTCATACACCACCGCCACGCCTTGTCCAACACCAACGCACATGGTAGCCACGCCATACCGAATATTGCGTTTCTTCATTTCGTGAAGGAGTGTGGCGCTGATACGCACTCCGCTGCAGCCAAGCGGGTGCCCCAGGGCGATGGCCCCTCCATTTACGTTGACGATCGCGGGGTCAAGTTGAAGTTCCTGCATACAGGCCAGTGCCTGTGCGGCAAATGCCTCGTTCAATTCCACAAGTCCGATTTGTGCAATAGTTAAGCCCGCACGCTGCAGGGCTTTCTTTACGGCCGGTACCGGGCCAATGCCCATCACGGCTGGATCAACACCTGCCACGCCCACACTTACCACACGTGCAAGTGGCGTTAGGTTCAGGCTGCGCAGTACTTGTTCATTGGCGAGCAAGCACGCAGCTGCACCGTCATTAATACCCGACGAGTTACCAGCGGTAACGCTGCCACCTGTGCGGAAGGCAGGCGCCAGGGTTGCGAGTTTTTCTAACGTTGTCTGACGGGGATGTTCATCCCGCGAAAAGGAAATTGTTTCTTTCCCCTTCCGCACAGGTACCGGCACGAGTTCCGCATCAAAACGGTTTTGCGCCGCCGCATGAAAATATTTTTGCTGCGATGCAAACGCAAACGCATCCTGCGCCTCGCGACTGATCTTCCAACGCTCGGCTACGTTTTCTGCGGTTTCGCCCATCGCGAAGGGGGGGTGCATTTTGGCAAGTTGAGGGTTGGTAAATCGCCAGCCGATGGAGGTATCATAAATCTCTGGTTTTCGCGAGAACGCTTCTTCGCTTTTTGCCAGCACAAAGGGTGCGCGCGTCATGCTTTCTACACCGCCCGCCACATAACATTCACCTTCGCCCAGTTGAATAGCACGGGTGGCATCAATTATGGCTTGCAACCCGGATGCACACAGCCGATTTACCGTGCTGCCACCCACGGTTACGGGTAAGCCTGCGAGCAAGGCGGCCATGCGGGCTACGTTGCGGTTGTCTTCGCCACTCTGGTTGGCAGCGCCAAAGATCACCTCTTCCAGGCGGTCGGCAGGCACGGAAGGGTTGCGCGCCAGCAAGTCCCGAACCACGTGTGCTGCCAGATCGTCTGGGCGCACGGTGGCCAGGGTACCACCCCACTTGCCAATGGGCGTACGAAGAATATCAACAACAAAAGCTGCCACCATATCTGCTGCGGTTTAGAGTTAGGCGGGTTTCTGTATTTTTGCAGCCCGCTTAGTTGGCAAGTTATAAAAATCACGAACGCATATGTGGCAGCGCATTCAAACCGTTTTTCTGGCCCTGGTAGTCATCAGCACTGTAGTGAGCGTGTTTCTACCCATTTGGGTTTTTGAGGATTCCGCCACAGGTGTGCAACACCAATTGTATCCGTTACATTACACCCAACTGCAGCAGGGCAACCGCAACACCGTGTATTTTCCGTACTCCATCACCGCCATGCTGCTTGTGGCGGCGGCCACCGTGGCTATCTCCACCATCCGGAATTACGCCAACCGCTTTACGCAGATTAAGCTGGGTATGCTAAACACGTTACTTACCGCGGGCGTAATGATTTCGATTGTAGTTTTCGTGAGCGACCTCGCAAAAATTTACCCTACCGGGTGGCGTTACGGGCTACCGTTTTATTTGGCATTTGTATCGGTTGTGTGCAATTGGCTGGCGATTCGGTTTATCCGCAGAGACGAAAAAATCGTACGCGACTCTGAGCGCATCCGGTAAACTTTAAATTCTGCAACTTGTTTTATTAATCTTAAACCTCATTTAACATGGCTCAAACAAAATTTGGCGATCTTACCGTAAACACGGTAGGAAACTTACCCGCAGTAGGGGCCGCCGCGCCCGACTTTACGCTTACCGGTAACGATATGAAAGACGTTAGCCTGAAAGACTTTGCCGGGAAAAACGTGGTGCTTAATATTTTCCCCAGCGTAGATACCGGTGTGTGTGCTGCTTCCGTGCGCGAGTTTAACAAGCGCGCCGCGGCGTTAACCAACACCTCGGTGGTTTGTGTGTCAAAAGATTTACCGTTTGCCATGAAGCGTTTTTGCGGAGCGGAAGGTATTGATAAAGTGATTACCGCCAGCGATTTCCGCAACCGGGGCTTCTCCAAAAACTATGGTGTAGAGCTGGCCGATGGCCCGTTTGCAGGCCTGGAAGCGCGTGCGGTAGTGGTGATTGATGCACAGGGAAAAGTAAAATACACGGAGTTGGTGCCTGCCGTAGGCCAGGAGCCAAACTACGAGGCAGCATTGAAAGCACTGTAGTACGTTTGCCAAACGATTTCTAAGAGCCGGGCCACCCCGGCTTTTTTTATTGCTCGTTTTCGGTTTGCACCGCTTGGCGCGGACAAGCTGCTGTTTTCTGGTTTACTGTTATCGATCGTGGCAATGCACTACCTTTGCGGCCATGAAAATGGTTGCAGTTGTTTTTTTTGTGATTAGTTCAGCGGGGCTGGTGCTTGCCCAAACCCAAACCGGTAAAGCATCTTTCTATGCCGATAAATTTGAGGGCCGGCCTACTGCCAGTGGCGAAAAGTATAAGCACAGCAAACTTACCGCCGCACACAAAACGTTACCGTTTGGCACCAAAGTGCGCGTAACGCATACGGGCAATAACCAAACGGTGGAAGTGGTCATCAACGACCGCGGCCCGTACGTGGATGACCGTATTATTGATTTGAGCAAATCCGCTGCCGAGCAACTGGGCTTCATCAACCAGGGGTTGGCGGACGTAAAAATTGAGGTGCTGGACGCCGGCGATGGCAAAACACCTTCGCAGGTTACCCCTATTTCGAACGTTGCGGTAGACGAGCGCGAGTTTTATGACTTTGAAATTGCGCGCCTGCGGCCGCTCGGTTTTGGCGTGCAGATTGGCACCTACCAGGAATTGGTAAACCTGATGCGCCTGGCCGATAACCTGAAGAACTCGTACCAGAAAAAAGTGACCGTGCAGGTAAAAGTGATTAACGGCGTGAAGTATTACAGTTTAATCGTTGGCGCATTCAAGACCCGTAAAAAAGCGGAGGGCTTTTTGCCGAGCGTGAAGAAAAAATTCCCGGATGCGTTTATCGCGGATTTTGGGAAGATGAAATAAAATCGGACGCCTGCAACGGGCTTACTCCTGAGTCGAGTTTAGGAATTGGCTTTTTGAAGGAAAAGGTTACCTTTGGATCGGCCAACTCACCTATAATCATGTTTGATCGCGAAAAAGCACTTAATGCGGTGCTGTACATTGCCAAACAAGTAGAAAGATCAGATTTCCACAAGGTTTTCAAGGTACTCTATTTTGCAGAGCAAAAGCACTTGGCCCGCTATGGTTCGCCAATAATAGGCGATGTCTTCATCGCGATGAAAAACGGCCCGGTGCCGTCCAAAATCTATGATATCCTGAAGGCCTTGCGAAATGAGTTGGCTTTTACTGTTGATACTCAATTTGAGAAAAAACTGATTGAAGTGAAGGACAACCACAGCATTCTTCCCATTGGCGAAGTTGACCGCGAGTTGTTTGCAGACACGGAATTCGAGTGTCTTGACGAATCGATTACAGAAAACAAGTCTTTATCCTTTGCCTTATTGACTGAGAAATCGCATGATGAAGCTTGGAGGAAAGCGGATGCAAACGACAGGATGTCTTTATTGGACATTGCAAGGGTAGGTGGTGCCCCTTCGGGCATGATACCTTACATCCAAGAAGTTTTGGAAAACCAAATGGCATTTAGTCATGCCCCCACCGCTGGGTGATCATTTCCCTGAAGAGTTCAGAAGGCAATTTGCCGACCATCATTTACAGATTGGAACAGTTATTCGCGCTCGGGTTGCTGACACAAACCCGCCAAAGATTAAGCGTTTTGTTATTGTTGGCGTAAGTGCCGATAAACTGGCTTTGGGTACCCTGTATATTAATTCCGAAATTAATCCGAACATTTTTCCTACGGAGGAGTTGAAGCGCCTTCACCTTAGACTAGAAGCAACTGGCCGAACTTATCTGGAACATGATTCGTATTTGGATTGCAGCAGAATTTATGAAAAAGACCATGAGGCAATTCTTGAAGTGCTGAAAACAGATACTGGAAGTGTGCTCGGTCAACTGGCTCCTGATGATTTGGCAAGGCTGAAACAAACTGTGAAAGCTGCACGCACGATTGCGATTCGCGTAAAGAAAAAGTTTGGGTTGTTTTATTAATTCACCCCTCAAACCGCACACAATCCTCGGTTATAAAAGCCTCTTTTCCGGGGATTTTCTCCGGCCAGCCGGGGGCTTGCACGGGTTGGCCGCCTGCCTCGCGGGCTGCGGTGGCCAGGTTTAACTCCAGCAGTTGGGTAAGTACATCCTGTTTGGCATCAAAGCCGTAGGCCTCCAGCACGGCCACATCGAGGGCGGCATGCAGATCTTTAATGGGGTTTTTGCCGGGCTGCTCCAGCAGGCGGTAAAGGTCGCGCAGGCTCATTTGGTGTTCGCGCAAGGTTTGCGTGCGCTTTTGGTGCAGCGCCAGGGCGGCCTTAGCTACTTTTTCTACCTGTTTTTTGGTGGGCGCCTGCGGCCAGGGGAAGGTGTCCCAAATAGCTGCGGAGTTATAGTTTGGCGTTTCGCCAAGGGTGGTACATTTTTCGAGAAACCATTGCCAATGCAGATTTGATTGAATGATCCCAAAAGAATAGTAGTCATCGAAACAAAACGCCATGACTTTATCGTTCGGGCGAATATCAGCATCAAAAAATTCAAAGATTGGGCGTTGGGTAATGCGGGCGCAAGCCAAAAACTTTTTCGATAGTTCGAGAAAGCCCAAGAGATCTTCTCGACCATAAGATAGTCTCCACCAGTAGTTTAAAAAGTTGATGTGGTGTTTATTTACTTTGGCTTTCGGATTTGTCTTTAGTGCAGCTTTGTTTTCTTTTTCCTGCGCTTCGCCTTTTTCTTTTCGGTCGGGCAGTACCATCAGTTGCACGCGCTGAAACAGTTCTTTGTACTGCGCGGCTTGCACTACATCTTTCAGCGTAAAATCAATTACAAACCGCGAGGGTTGCGCGCCCACTTCGGCCACCAGTTCATCGCCAATCAAAAACGGCTTTAGCACTTCGGCATACGTGGGGTATTTCTTTAACACTTTCAGGGCCTCGGCTTTATCCAACAGAAAACCTTCGTGCCCATGCGTTTGCCCCTGAAATACCTTTTTAGGCTTTTTATTGCATTGTAACACCTGGGCAGCGGTAACATCGGTTTGCAGACTCAGGCTGGAGTTGATGGTAGCCGGGTGGATGCCTTTCAGTTCGTCATCCTCAAAATAATACAGGGTTTTTTCGCCCTCGTACACTCCTTTTTTCCAACATGCAATGCTTACAAACACAGCTGCATCGCCACTCCAATCCTGCGAGCTTACGGCATTAAAAATTTCACCTCCGTTTTGCACGATGTAGTCCAGGCTGCCCTCGCGGCTGTAGTTTTGGCGGATGGTGTTGGTGCCCACCAATCCCGCGTAAGCGTTGGGCTTTAAATGTTTGTGGGCGCGGTAAAACCAGTACGCGCAAAAATCGGCCCGGCCGGGCACCTCGGGGTAAGCGGCCCGCAGTTGGTTGATGTAGGCCACACCAAACTCCTGCTGCATTTTGTTTTTGCTCTGAAACGGCGGGTTGCCAATGATGGCATCTACTTCCGGCCAGGGGCGTTGGTGGCCATCCGCGGTGAGCAAGGCATCGGCACAGATAATGTTCTCATCTAAGTTATCCAGCGGCAGCGGTTTAAACTTGTTGTCGTAGCGGTGGTCTTGCTCTAAAATGCTGAGCTCTTTGGCTACCATAAGCGTTACTTTGGCAATTTCCACTGCCGTAGGGTTGAGGTCAATGCCGTAGAACTGCTGTGTGTTTACAAAAGGGTAGGTAGTGAGGAATTTGTGCAGTTTGTTTTTGTCGGCCGGTTTGGTCTTTTCAAAAATGAGGGCGAAGAGTTTGCGCTCCAGCAGTTTCATTTCGCGGAAGGCCACAAACAAGAAGTTGCCGCTGCCGCAGGCGGGGTCTAACACTTTAAACCGGCACAACTCCGTAAGCAGGGCAAAGCAATCGTCAATGGTTTCGGCCTGCTCCATGCGGGCCATCCACGGCTGCACAATGACGGGGTTTACAATTTTCTTGATGTCGATTTCGTGCGTGTAGTGCGCGCCTAGTTCGTGGCGCAGGTCTTTGTCGAGATTGTTTTCAAAAAAAGAGCCGAAGATGGCCGGGTTTACGTGGCGCCAGCTTTTATCCGCACCGGCTTCGAGCATGTTGATTTCGTGCTCGGTAAGTTCCAGAGCCACCGTATTTTTAAACAAGCCCCCGTTAAAGTAGTCTACGCCCTGGTAGTAGCCAGCCGGGGTAATGCCGGGTTTGTTCATTTCATGAAAGAGGCCGCCAATCAAATCGTACGGACTGGCTTTCTTTTTTATGCACTCTTCAATGATGCGGCTGAAGATTTTATCGGGCAGCAGCCCAACGTCTTCGGCAAACAAACTTACAATGCATTGCAGGGCGTAATGCAGGGCCTGCTGCGGGGGTACTTTTCGCTTGACCATGCTGCGGTACATCGCGGCAATTTTTTCTGCAGCCAGCTCGGTAACATCCTCTTTGTCCTTACCGAAGACGGGCGTTACCGGTTTGGGCAGTAAAAATCCAAAGGCCTCTTTGCGGGCGGGCAGTTCGGCCAGGTTTACCACATCAACCGGGTCGAAAACCTTTACGTTGAAATCGTAAATCCAAAACTCGTCAAAGTTGCAGAGGATGATGTATTGCGGCCGGTCGCCCGCGAGTTTAAACCAATAGTCGGTAGCTTGCTGTAGGTGCACGGCCAGGTTTTCCTCGCGCTTTTTCATTTCGATGAGCACGCGTTTTTTCCACACCAGGTCGCCAAAGCTGGTGGTTTTCTTTTTGGTATCGCGCACGCGGTACTCACACTCCGCTCCGGCACCTTTAAGGCCTTCGGGCCAGCCCAGGGCGGTAAAGAAGCGATCCAGAAAAATCTGGGCTTCGCCTTTTTCATCGCCTTTGATGTGCTTTTGGCAGTAGGAAACGAAATCCGAGAGAGCGTTTGCGGCCATGGAATTGATAGCGGTAACGAAAGATACGCTTCAAAAAAGCAAAGTGCCAAAATAAAGCCACAGGCCGGAGCATGCCGGCAGGGCAAACTGTATTTTTGTGTCATCACGTTTCAACTACGGCCATGCCCTTCGTCCCGGCCTATTGCGCGACGGGCAAAAGCGGCTGCAAACCAAGTTAGGTTTGCGTATGCGCATCTGTTCGCCTTGTTGAGCGGGGACGTGGCCCGTGCGTTGCGCCCTCTGGGTAACTCTGGTATTGCGGTGATCCTATCTGACATAGATGTCAAAACTGACGAAAAGCCATTACCGTTCTCTGGCCTAAGCACTTAATGCAACTTTAATTGCTTATTGCGGGCAAAACTCGGATATCTTTGGTTGTCTATTCTTGTGAGTTAGTCAACTCCGAAGCAATTCAATTTGATTTGGGGCATCGCTGCATTCGTAGTGTATTCGCCGCTAGAAAGAAAGGCGTATTCTCCTCGTGGAATATCTGGAAAGATCACTTCGAAAATATTTGCTCGAATTCTTTTGTATGTAACCAACACTTTGTTGTCGGTAACGTTCTCTATTTTGTATGAATAAATCCCACCCATTTTCATTGTCTTGAACCTCCGATCGGAGCCTTTCAATTCCGCGACCATGACTGAGACTCTGTCAGCAGGATCAAGGTTTTCTTCGAATTTTATAAATATTCTTGGGAGGCTTTTTGAAACAAATCTAGTCGAAGACTTCAGACCCTCAACGGTCAGAAAAGTTTCTGAACCGCCATATCCTAAGGCTTTCACTTTTGCTTTCGCTGACGCGTCAACTCGCTCGAAACTAATCAAAATACTATCTTTCAAGAAATAAGGCCGATTTGAGAACTCAGGCTCTGGAATATCTTGCGCCTGAGTTCGTATTGAAACAAGTAGAAGTAAACCGAGAAACAAAAAATTTTTTTTCATAACGGAATTATTTAAAAGTCGGTCAATGATAAAGAATTTGTTTGATATTTTGAATAAGTGATTTCCCCATAAGATTTTTGTTGGATTGACGGAGTTCGCTTTGAACCTAAGTTGCTTGTTTTGGTGGTTTGACAGCCGCTCTGATTGGGTGAAAAGCCACTCTACAATTTCCCCACTTACTCTATCGAACTTGATTTTTCGATGGTGCCACGAACGGGTGCAATCTGTATTTCGTTAGCTTGGCAACGACTTTTTTCGATGCTGGAGATTTTTGGTTACGTGGCCGCCGTTTTTGTTGGTGTGGTGTTGGGTTTGCTGGGCGGGGGCGGCTCAATTCTTGCGATCCCTATTTTGGTGTACATGTTTCGAATTGAGCCGGTGCTGGCATCTGCGTATTCACTTTTTATTGTTGGCATTACCAGTTTGTTTGGGGCCATTCCAAAGTACCGCGAGCAACTGGTGAGTGTGCGCACGGGCCTGGTGTTTGGCATCCCATCTATTGCGGCCATATTTTTTACCCGCAACGTGGTAGTACCGGCCATCCCCGACATGGTTTGGCAAACGTCATCTTTTACACTAACCAAGCGCTTGTTGATTCTGGGTGTGTTTGCGGTACTCATGTTGTTTGCGTCCATCCCGATGATCCGCGGCAAGCGCGAGGTTACATCGGAGAACCGGAAGTTCCGCACCTTTTTGGTGATGGTGGAAGGCACGCTCATCGGTTTCCTTACGGGATTTGTTGGGGCCGGTGGCGGCTTTTTGATTATCCCCGCGCTGGTGTTTCTTACTGGGCTTCAGTTTAAGGCGGCCGTAGGCACCTCGCTTTTCATCATCGCCACCAACTCTCTGGTTGGTTTTTTGGGTGATGTTTTACACACCCCGATCAACTGGGCGCTGCTGCTCAGCCTTACCGCCGTGGCCGTTGTGGGCATCATCATCGGCCATCGTTACAGTAGAAAGGTATCGCAAATCCGGCTGCGCATGGCCTTCGGTTGGCTTACGTTGGTTACCGGATTATTCATCTTGTTTAAAGAAACAGGCTTTTTGGGCTAAAAAACAAGGTTTTTAGTAAACCTTTGAACATTTTTCATAACTCTATCGTTTTTGATAGCATTACTATCATAACTTGGAGTTAGATGACACTTACTTTCAAACTGAATGAGCGGCTTTTCTTGCGCGATCCGCAGCACACCGAGCTGGGGCGAAAAATCATTCTGAAAAGTATTGATCTGATCGACACGCTGGGCTTTGAGCAGTTTACATTCCGTAAACTAGCAGACGAAATCGATTCTACCGAGGCGTCCATCTACCGCTACTTCGAGAACAAGCATCGTTTACTGCATTACCTCACTGCATGGTATTGGAGTTGGCTGGAGTTTCGCATCGATCTGTTTACCGGCACCATTCAGGATCCCACGGCAAAGTTGAAGGCGTGCCTCCGCATTGTAAGCGAGGAAAAAAAATACGATCCCACGTTTGAGTTTATTAATGAAGAGGCCCTGCACCGCATTGTCATTGCCGAAATGGATAAAACCTACCTCACCAAGTGGGTGGAAGACGATAATAAAGCGGAGTTGTTCATTGGGTTTAAATCGCTCTGCCAGAAAATTGCCAACATGATTTTGCAGGTACGCCCGGGGTATGCGTTTGCGCGATCGTTGGCCAGCACGTTGTTGCTTGTTACGAATCAGCAGTTGTTTTTTGCAGCCCATCTGCCTTCGTTAACAGATCTCAGCGACTCATCGCAGCGGCATCCTACACTGGATACGTTTTTGGAACAAATGGTTTTTGGCGCAATAAAAGCATAGTTAAGGCATGTACTACACAGATCAAATCATCCGGCTGATTCGCGAATCGGCAGCTTTACTCAAGCATGAAATCAACTTAGCCGATTTCCAGGGCCGCGAACTTTCCAACCGCGTTTACCAGGCCGATGAGCAGGAAGAATTTGAGCGCGACCTGGTGGAGACCGGTAACAACGTGCGCATCCTTTTTCTGGAATACAAAGTAAGTGCAGCCGGCTTCAACGACTTGCTCAAGTCGCTGGCCTTTCCGGTACTGGTGTTCCATAAAGACCAAGGCGAGTACCACCCGGAGCTGATCTATGCACACCACGGCCGGTTTCAAGTCATCCGCGTAAGCGAAAAAGAAAACCACACGCGGGAGTTCAGCGGCAGCGAACTGGGCCCGTACCTGCACGATGACCAGATTCGATTTTATGCCGTAACGGCCTATGATCACCTCGTGAGCGAACCCTCGGTAGATGAAGCGGGCCACCACCATGAAATCTCGCCGGTGAAGCGCTTGTACAAGTTGCTGAGGGCAGAAAAGAAAGACATTATCTACATTTTGTTTTACGCGTTTCTGGTGGGGATGATCAGCCTGATCATTCCGCTGGGCATTCAAACCACTACGGAATTAGTTTCTGGTGGTGTGTTCTTCAGCTCGATTTATATTTTGATCAGCTTAATTATTTTGGGAGTTTTCGTTACCGGCGCGATGCAGATTTTTCAGATTACGCTGGTGGAATATTTGCAACGCAGAATTTTTACAAAAGCAGCCTATGAGTTTGCCTTTCGCTTGCCGCGGATGAAAAACGAGGCGTTGTCGGGCATGTATCCGCCGGAGTTGGTTAACCGGTTTTTTGATGTGATGACCATTCAAAAAGGGTTGCCCAAGTTGTTGATTGATTTGTCTTCGGCTGCGCTGCAAATCTTTTTCGGCTTACTGTTGATCAGTTTGTATCACCCGTTCTTTGTGTTTTTTGGCATTGTGCTGATCACCACGCTGGTGCTCATCTTCACGTTTACCGGCCCGCGCGGTATGAAGAGCTCCATTCAGGAAAGCAAATACAAATACAAAGTGGCGTACTGGTTGCAAGAGTTGGGCCGGGCACTCAACTCGTTTAAAGTGGCGGGTAACACGAATCTGCCCATTCGCAAAACCGACTACAACGTAAACAACTATTTAAAATACCGGAAAACGCACTTTGCCATTTTGGTGAGTCAGTATACGTACATTATCCTTTTCAAAACCGGCATCACGGCCGCGATGCTCATTATGGGTACCATTCTGGTGGTGGATCGGCAAATTACGCTGGGCCAGTTTGTGGCTTCCGAGGTAATCATCATCTTGATTTTAGCTTCCGTTGAAAAATTTATCACCTACATGGATGTGGTGTACGATATGCTCACTGCGGTAGATAAAATCGGGCACGTTACGGATATGCCGCTGGAAAAAAGCGGTGGCGTGGATTTACCCAGCGCCATTGCGCGCCAGCCGTTCCACATCCGCGTAAGCAACCTTAAATACAAGTTTCCGGAGAACCACGATTACACGTTGTACAATGTAAATCTGCAAGTCAAGGCAGGCGAATATGTTTGTCTGGCGGGCCCCGGCAATTCCGGCAAATCCACCTTAACGCAGGTGATCTCCGGGCTACACCACGATTTTGAGGGGGCGGTAACCATCAACGGTTTCTCCATTCGCGACCTGGATTTAACTAACCTGCGCGACCGGATTGCCAAGAACATTTCGCGCGAAGATATTTTTGATGGCTCGCTGCTGGAGAACCTCACCGTTGGTAAATCCTTCGTAACGGTGCAAGATGCCATTGCTGCGTTGGAAAAAACCAAACTGATCGACTGGGTAAACGAACTGCCCGAAGGTTTAAACACCCACTTGGTAAGCGGCGGCAAAGGGTTGTCGGTTTCCAATATTCACAAATTGATTTTAAGTCGCTGTCTGGCCAAGAAGCCGAGTTTGATGATTTTGAACGACTTCTTCTCCAGCCTGCCGAAACAAGATAAGCTGGAGTTAATGCAAATGTTGGTAGCCAACCGCACCTTTACGATGCTGGTAGTATCGAACGATCCGATCATCATGGCTGCCTGCGACCGGATTATTCTGCTCAACGAAGGCCAGCCCGTTGCGGATGGCACATTCCAGGAATTGCTTTCGAAAAATTTACTCACCGACTTTATCGACTAACCGATATGCTAAAGATTTCACCCACAGAGATTGAGCACGACATGCCGCACGACCGGCTGTATTCGCTCAAGGCATTGAAAACACCCTCGGCCGGAAAAACCATGGCCCGCTGGCTGTTGGGCATGGGCGTGGTGTTTGTTATTGTTTTGTTTCTGCCCTGGCAGCAGAATATTCGCGGCCGCGGTACCCTCACCGCGTTGTCTCCGGCAAACCGACCTCAAACGGTGGAATCGGCCATTGCCGGCCGAATTCAGAAATGGCACATTCGCGAGGGCCAGTTTGTAAACAAAGGCGATACGATTTTAACACTGGCGGAAATCAAGGAGAAATATTTTGATCCGGAGTTGCTGCTGCGCCTGCGCGAGCAATTAAAAGCAAAGAGCAGCAGCCAGAACTCAAAAGACCTGAAGGCGCAGGCCTTGCGCAGACAGATTGTAGCGTTACGCGAGCAGTTGAAGGTAAAGCTTGAGCAATCGCGCGCAAAACTGGCGGCTGAGAAAGTGCGGTTTGATTATGCCGAGAACCAATTTCAACGCAATAAAACGTTGTACTCCGAAGGCAACATTACGCTTACCAAGTTTCAGGACATCGAGTATAAATACCAAAGCGCCAAAGCCGATTACCTAAATGCCCAAATTGAACTCGACCGGGTAGATGCCGAGTATCAGGACAAAATCAGCAAGGCGGAGTCTGATTTGAACAATACGTTGGCCGAACTTTACGAAACGCAGGCCGACATTGCGAAACTACGCAATGAGTACAGCAACATGGAAATCCGGAATGAACAGTACCAGGTGATAGCGCCACAATCGGGTATTGTGGTAAAGGCACTCAAAGCCGGTATTGGCGAAACGATAAAAGAAAGTGAGGCCGTAGCTACCATCATGCCCGAAGCGCAAGACCTGGCGGTGGCCATGTTTGTAAAGGCCATGGATGTACCGCTGATTGCGAAAGGCCGAAAAGTGCGGATTCAGTTTGATGGCTGGCCTGCGTTGCAGTTTTCAGGCTGGCCAAGTGTATCGGTGGGTACCTTTGGCGGCGTTGTGGAGGTGATTGATTTTGTGAATTCCAAGCCAGGCGAGTTTCGGGTGCTGGTGGTGCCCGACAAAGAAGATGAGCCGTGGCCCAAGCAGTTACGCATGGGCTCGGGCACCAAGGGTTGGGTGATGTTAAATAACGTACGCGTGTGGTTTGAAATCTGGCGTCAGTTAAACGGTTTCCCGGCATCGATTTATGAAGCGCCGGAAGATCCGATGGTGGAAACGAAGAAAGCGAAAGAAGACGAGAAATCCGCAGACGGTGAGGACGCGAAATAACAGATTGCATCGGTGGCTTTGGGTGAGTTGCTTTTGGCTGTTGCCGATGAGCTTCTCGATGGCCCAGAAAAGTATGGTTCAAGTATTCGCTTTTCCGGATTCGGTAGTGAGTTTTTCCATTGACGAGTTTTACAAGGTAATTCTTGAAAACCACCCGGTGGTAAAGCAGGCCAAGTTGCTCAACGAAGTGGCGCTTCAGGAAATTCGCATGGCCCGCGGGGCATTCGATCCGAAGCTGGAATTTTTCTGGGATAAAAAGGAGTTTCAGGAGAAGTTGTATTACAACCGCAGAGACGCCCGCATCTATTTTCCGAGTCAGTTTCCCATCAACCCAAAACTCGGGTTTCTGGATAACCGCGGGTTATTTCTCAATCCGGCCGAAAGCATTCCGGGCAACCAGCAAGTGTATGCCGGATTTGAATTCCCCATTGGCCGCGGTTTGGTTACGGATGAGCGAAGAGCCGCCCTGCAACAAGCCAAACTCTACCAAACCATAGCCGAGGCAGAGCAAATCAAACTGATCAACAAAATTCTGCTCAGCGCAGCCAAGGATTATTGGGATTGGTATTACAGCTACTACAACTATCGGTTGATTACGCAGGGGGTAGAGATCGCATCCGAAATTTTCAGGCGTGTGCGCATTACAGCAAGAAATGGCGAAGCCGCTCCCATTGATACCATTCAGGCGAAGATTACGCTGCAAACGCGGTTGGTGGAGCAGCAGGAAGCATTGTTGGCGTTTCAAAATTCAGGAATTTATGTGTCGAATTATTTGTGGGACACCGCCGGAGAGCCACTAGCGCTTTCCTTGCGCGTGGCGCCTTTGCTGGGCACGCGCGATGCGTTGCTTAGCCTGCAAACAATCGGCTCGCTTACCGATCAGGCCCGGCAGAACCACCCGGAGCTGGTTAAACTGCGCACCAAAATTGGCCAGTTGGAGGTGGACCGGCAGTTGGCGCGCGAATGGTTAAAGCCGCGATTGGATTTGAACTACTCCATGCTGTCGGCCCCGGGGCAAATCCGGCAAGTCAATCCGTTAAACGACTATAAGTTTGGAGTGGATTTTTCTTTCCCCATTTTGCTACGAAAAGAGCGATCTAAACTGGCGCTTACGAATCTGAAAATCCGCGGTACAGAGTTTGAGCAGTCGCAAACGGAACGCGAGATCGTTAACGAGATTAACGCCACGTTCAATGAACTGGTGAACACCAACGTCATTATCCGTCAGCAGGGTGAGATGGTAGACTTGTATGATCGGCTGCTGCGAGCCGAACTGCTCAACCTGGAAAACGGGGAGAGCGATTTATTCAAAATCAATATTCAGCAAGAAAAACTGATCCAAAGCCAAAGCAAGTATTTGAAAGAACTTTCCATGTACGAGAAAGCCAAAGCACTGCTCTATTGGGCGGCCGGTATTCGCAACCTGAACTTTGAAGCGGCAGGCGAATAATTGAGCATTTGCTCAGGGCAGCAGATAGTCCACCACGTGCCGTACAGAATCAAAACTACGAAAATGCGGATGCTGAAGCGGTGCCTCCGCATGTTCATGCGCCCAGGTAACGTGGTAGGGAATTTGGATGCCCGTGCCCCCCAGTTGCAATACCGGCAAAACATCCGACTTCAGGGAATTGCCGATCATCACAAATTCATTTGCCGGCGTATCCAGATGGCGCAGCAGTTTTTCAAAATCCTTTGGCTGCTTTTCCGTCATGATTTCGATATGGTGAAAATAGTGCTGTAACCCGGAAGCGTTAAGTTTGCGCTCCTGATCCAGCAAGTCGCCTTTTGTGGCCACCACCAGTCGGAAATGCGGCTGCAAAGCAGCCAGCACGTCGTGAACGCCATCCAAAACCGTAACCGGTTTTTGCACGATTGCTTTGCCAAGGCCAATGATGGTTTCGATGGCAGACATAGGCAGATGCCGGTCGGAGATCCGCAGGGCGGTCTCCACCATGGAAAGTGTGAAGGCTTTTATTCCGTACCCGTACAGGGGTAGGTTTTCAAGTTCCGTGCGAAGCAGCTCCCGCGACACCGTGTGGCGGGGCAGGTAATTTTCCATTAGTGCGCAGAATGCTTCTTCTGCTTGTTGAAAATACACTTCGTTATGCCACAGTGTATCGTCCGCATCAAAGGCAACCACCCGGATTGGCATCAGCCTGCGGCCAAAATAGAATCAACCACCTGCAAGGCAACTTTTTCTGCCGATGCCAGTGCACCATTTACGGTGCCGGCATCGCCCGAAGTGTCAGTAGCTTCGCCTGCAAAAAACAATCGCGGGCCCACGGGTTTAGCCAGTGTTTCCCGATCGGCCAGCGATCCGGCGGGTGTGAGGTACGAGATGCCTCCTTTTATGAATTCTTCTTTAGTCCAGTCCTGGATTACGGCAATCACCTGGTCGGATTGCAGATCGCGTCTCACAAACTGAGTAGCCTGCTGGTTGTAAAACTGATCTAGTTCTGCCAGGAGCACATTAATCATGTTGTTTCCTAACGCAGAAAGCTCCGCAGCTTTTGGGCCATAAACGGTAATGGTAGTTGTTTGATAGAAGCGGCTTCGGCCAACGCCGGTATTAAAAATCTGGATGGCACTGGTGCCGCCCCAGATGAAGGTAGTATCCTCGCCCCAAAAGTTCTTCTTGAATTCCAGTACAATGCGTAAGGCCGCATCCATATTCATGCGGCTAAGCGCAGTGTTTTTCTCGGCCGGCAGGGCGGGCGAAAAACGGATGGTGCCGCCCTTTAGAATGGAGATCGGCACGGTAACGATCACTTTATTGGCTTCGATTGTTTTTCCATCGGCCGTGGTGATTACCACCGGATCAGCACTGTAATTGATTGACGTTACGGCATGGTTTACCTGCACGCGGCTGGCCATGGCTGAGAAGCGCGAGAGAATCATGTCTTGCATCGGGTTGCCGCGCAGCACCGTGAGCTTGTTGTTGTGCGTACGGGCTTTCAGGCTATCCGCAATTCCTTTCATGCCAACACGTTCTGCCGAAGAGCCAAACACGTTTGCTACCTGACCGTTAACGAGCGCTCTTGCCCGTGTGGGTACACCCGCGGATGCCTGTTGCACACTCTCACCCGACCCGCTGAAATTGCGAACATTCTCTACAAAGTTTTTCTGCGCCAAAAAGTCGGCATCGTTGGCCCAATCGGCAGCCGTTTTCGGTTGATTGCCCATGACAAACACGGGTTTGCTAATTGCATCTACATCCACCAGCGGCAGGTTTAGGTTGGCGGCAATCTTCCCTGCGATGGAATCTGAACCGTAAATCACCTCTGCGCCCAATTCCACAGGAAAGTCAGCCACCACCAGATTTCGGATTTCTGTGGGTTGATTTCGCACCGATTTTATCCGGCCACCCAGTTCTTTGGCGGCTTCTAAAATCACCACGTTTATGCCCTTGGAGTTGAGGATGTCTGCCGCATAAAGCCCGGCCGCGCCGGCGCCAATAATTGCCACGGTGCCGCCATAGCGCACTTCCGGCTCCACTTCGGGCTTACCGCATGAGGCCAACCACGGCAGCGCCATACCGGCCGAGAGCCCCAAACCTATTTTCTGTATTGCTTTTCTCCGTTTCACGCTATAATTGAACCGGTAATTTACAGTTTTCTTGCATACCTGCCGCGCGGGCAAAGTAATCGCTGATGCCGGGCGCGGGGCCACAAGAAGTTTGCGTTTCTTTGTTCCATCATGCTTAAGAGTACAACGCCCGCGGCGAAGAAGACAATTAAAACGGTGTGTGTCATCGGGCCAGAGTGTACTGGCAAAACGGAGCTTTCGAAAACATTGGCCGAGCATTACAAAGTACCCTGGGTGCAAGAGTACGCCCGGGCTTACCTGGAAAAATTGGGACGCGCCTACCAGGAGTTTGATTTACTGAAAATCGGTCATGGCCAGATTCGCATGGAAGACGAGTGGCGTCAGGATGCCGACCGGCTTTTAATCTGCGATACCAATTTACTTGTGATCAAAATTTGGAGCGAGTTTAAATACGGCAAAGCCGATCCGGAAATTGAACGTATACATGCGGAGCGCACCTATGATTTGTATCTGCTCACCTACATTGATGTGCCGTGGGAGGAAGACCCCCAACGCGAACACCCGCAACAGCGCGAGTTGCTGTGGAACACCTTCCGAAAAACGATCGCGCAAACCGGAGTGCCGTTTGTAGAAATCCGGGGCACACGGCCCGAACGGCTGGCGCAGGCACAGAAAGCGGTAGATGATTTGTTGCGTGCATGACGGGCCCCTACGCTGCGCTACAATATCCGGACTTCCGCAATTTTATTTTTGCGCGATTCTTTATTACTCTGGCCATCCAGATTCAGGCCACGGTGGTGGGGTGGCAGGTGTATGAAATCACCAAAGACCCGCTCTCGCTCGGGCTGATTGGTTTGGCAGAAGCGTTGCCGTCCATTGCCGTTTCATTGTACGCAGGCCACGTGGCGGATGTAGTGAACCGAAAGAAAATTGTGGTGATTACTGTGGCCGTGCTGCTGGCTTGTTCCGTAGCGCTACTGGTGTTTGCTTCCGATACCGTGCCGCTTCTCCAGTCGTGGGGCGCAGGGCCGATCTATGGCACTATTTTCATCAGCGGCATTGCCCGTGGGTTTTTATCGCCTGCCAATTTCTCGCTCATGCCCCAACTGGTGCCGCGCGCATTGTTTACCAATGCCGTTACATTGAACAGCACGTTTTGGCAAGCTGCTTCTATTGGTGGGCCCATGCTGGCGGGCATTATCTACGCCACGTGGGGTTTACAAGCGGCTTACGCCTCGGATGTGGTGCTGGTGGCGGCAAGCATCACCTTGTACGTGTTGGTAACGCGCCAACCGTTGCCACCGGTAACCGATGAGCAGGGTGTGGTGCAAAAAATCAAGGCGGGGCTTTCGTTTGTGTTTAACAATCAAATCATTCTCAGCGCCATTACCCTGGATTTGTTTGCTGTGCTCTTTGGCGGGGCCGTAGCACTGTTGCCGGTATTTGCGAACGACATTCTTTTTGTGGGAAAATTTGAGTTTGGTGTTCTGCGTGCAGCTCCGGGCATTGGGGCATTGCTCATGGCGGTTTACATCACCCATCATCCCATCCGAAAAGCAATGGGCAAAGTTTTGCTGTGGTCGGTAGCGGGCTTTGGGATTACGATGATTGGGTTTGGGCTCTCGAAACTTTACTGGTTATCCGTGGGGTTGTTGTTGCTCAGTGGCATGTTCGATTCAGTAAGTGTGATCATCCGCAGCACGCTGATTCAAACACTCACCCCCGAAAATATGAAAGGCCGGGTGGCCGCGGTGAACAACATTTTTATTGGATCCTCAAATGAATTAGGGGCGCTTGAGTCGGGCGTGGCAGCAAAGTTGTTGGGCGTAATTCCTTCGGTGGTGGCGGGTGGCCACGCAACGTTGTTGGTTGTAGGGCTTACCGCCTGGAAGGCAAAAAAGTTACGGGTGCTAAATTCGATCGAAGAGGCGCAGCGGAGCTAAATGGGTGTGGGGCCAGTACTTTCGCTGAGGTATTTCAGCCTGTTTGTTTTTGGTTGGATGTTAGGAGATGACTTTTTATCGCTTTTGTGCTACTTTGCCATCACTTCTTTTCTGATCGTATCCCGTTATGCACCCCGAATTTCGCGATATACTTTTTCTGGATATAGAAACCGTTGCGCAGGTAGAGTACTACCAGCAATTGCCGGAGCGCTTTAAAACACATTGGGCGCGTAAGGCGGGGTTTCTCAAGCGCGAGCCGCAACAAACAGATGAAGACCTTTACCACGAGCGGGCGGGCATCTATGCAGAGTTTGGCAAAGTGGTGTGCGTGGTGGTGGGTAAACTTTTCGATGGCGCCAACGGCCAGCCGGCACTAAAGACCAAGGCTTTTGTTTCTGCAGACGAAGTACACTTGCTGCGCGAAGTAAAAGAGGTATTCGAAAAACTGGAACCCGGCAGTCGCCTGTGTGCCCACAACGGTAAAGAGTTTGATTACCCGTACCTCAGCCGCCGCATGCTCATTCATGGCATCGGCTTACCCGGCATTTTGAATCTGGCCGGGCGCAAGCCCTGGGAGGTGCCGCACCTGGATACGCTGGAATTATGGAAATTCGGAGATTATAAACATTACACGTCGCTCGACTTGCTGGCCACGGTGTTTCAGATTCCTACCAGCAAAGGCGACATGGATGGCAGCCGCGTAAACGAGGTGTTTTACAAAGAAAAAGACCTGAATAAAATCTCCGATTACTGCACGCGCGATGTGGTGGCGCTTACGCAGCTGTATTTGCGAATGAAGGGCGCCCCGCTGATTGAAGAACAGAACATCGTGAAAACGTAACCGGCGGCATAATGACCATGTCAGCCGTAAGGCGTACCTTTAACACTGATGTCGAAGAAAAAATTACAAGACCGGCAGGCCCACCGCCAGGCTGCCCACCGCACGTCTATCTACCAGAGTATTTTGCGGTTATTTGATGATGCGCCCGGCAAGGCGTTCAACTTCAAACAAATCGCAAAAAAGGCCGGCGCAAAAAACAAAGCACAAAACGAGCAGCTTTTTAGTGCGCTCGAAAAACTTGAGGAGGCAGGTAAGCTGCGCCATCTGCCCAATGGCAACTACGTGTCTACACGCAAAGGCAAGACGCTTACCGGCACAGTAGATCATGTACATCCGCGGTTTGCGTACATCGTTACCGGTGTGGAAGGGCAAAAAGACATTTACATAAAGACGCCAGACCTGGATACCGCCTTGCATGGCGATACCGTGCAAGTGGAATTGTTTACCCGCCAAACGGGCGAGAACCCGGAGGGAAAAGTGGTAGCCATTGAAAAGCGGGCACGCACGCGTTTTGTAGGCCGCATTGAGCTTTCGAAAAACTACGCGTTTGTTGTACCCGACTTCAAAAAAATCTACCAGGATTTTTTCATTTATCCTGAACACATCAACGGAGCCAAACCGAACGATAAAGTGGTGTTTGAAGTAACCCGCTGGGGCGATGGCGACCGCAGTCCTGAAGCAAAGGTGGTGGAGATTCTGGGCAAGACGGGCGAGAACGAAGCGGAGATTCACTCCATCATGGCGGAGTTTGATTTACCCTTCCGGTTTCCGGAACCGGTGCTGCGCGAGTCCGAAACGATCAGCGAGGGCATTACACCAGAAGAAATCAACAAGCGCTGGGATTTTCGTGCGATTCCTACCTTCACGATTGACCCCGAAGACGCGAAAGATTTTGACGATGCCATTTCGTTTCGGCAATTAGAAAACGGCCATTACGAAATTGGCGTACACATTGCCGATGTAACCCATTATGTGCGGCCCGGTACAGTGTTAGAAGCAGAGGCGTTCGACCGCGCAACCTCCGTCTATCTGGTTGATCGTACCGTACCGATGTTACCGGAGCGACTCTCTAACCATTTGTGCTCGCTGCGCCCGCACGAAGAGAAACTTACGTTCTCTGCCGTATTCGAAATGGATGCAAAAGCTAAAATTCATAAGGAGTGGTATGGGCGTACGGTAATTTATTCCGACCACCGCTTCACCTACGAGCAAGCGCAGGAAGTAATCGAAAGCGGCCAGGGGAAATTTGCTGAAGAGCTGAAAATTCTAAACGGTTTGCACCACCTGTTGCGCAAAGAGCGCTACAAGAAAGGAGCCGTGAATTTTGAAACTACAGAGGTAAAGTTTAAGCTGGACGAGAAAGGGAAGCCGCTGGCCGTGGTGCCGAAAATCCGCAAAGACGCGCACAAACTGATTGAAGAATTTATGCTGTTGGCCAACCGGGGCGTGGCCACTTTTATTTACACACGCAAAAAGAAAGGCGAGCCCGATACGTTTGTGTACCGCACCCATGATGCACCCGATTACGAAAAGGTGAGCGACTTTGCCAAGTTTGCCTCGCAGTTTGGACACAAGCTGCTGATTAACGAAAAGGCGCTGAGTAAGTCGCTCAACAAGCTTATGGATGAGATTGAAGGCAAGCCCGAACAAAACGTACTGCAATCGCTGGCGGTACGCGCCATGGCCAAGGCCAAATACACCACGGAAGCCAAAGGCCATTTTGGTTTAGCGTTTGAGCATTACACCCATTTTACTTCACCCATCCGCAGGTACCCCGATATGATGGTGCATCGCCTGTTGCAACATTACCTGGACGAAGGCAAGAGTGCGAACCGCAAGGAATACGAAGACCGCTGTATTCACTCCAGCGAGCGTGAAAAACGGGCGGCCGATGCCGAGCGTGCATCTATTAAATACAAGCAAGTGGAATTTATGAGCATGCAGGCCGACAACGCATACCGCGGACTGATTTCGGGCGTGACTGACTTTGGAATTTTTGTTGAAATTATTGAGACCAAATGTGAGGGAATGGTGCGGTTGGCTGATTTGAAGGACGACTTTTACGAGTACGATGAGCGCAGCTACCGGGTAATCGGGCGCAGGCGTAAAAAGATCTACCAACTAGGCGATGAAGTTATCGTGCGCATTAAAAAATGCGATGTAGACCGGCGCCTGATTGACTTGGCGTTTGACGCTTGATTAGGAATTTCATGACGGGAAAAGTCTGCTCGTCACTTCGCAGGAGCCAAACTAGTTAGTTATTCCACCGCAGTACTTCATCCGCGACTAAGAAGTACCAGAGATGGGGGGTGTTACTAAATATTGGACTTCTCACTCCGTGTATTTCCACGCGCGCGGCTTCGTTCGAAGCGAGGTGTTTGGGTGAGGGATGCGGAGGGCTTGGTGCCCAAGCGCTTCGCGCGGGCACGGGAGCGCAGCGAACCCCGAAGCAGCCCGACCCCGTAGCGGCGGGTACTTTGCGCGGGCGGCGGGGGCACCCCCTGTGGCAGCACCCCATAAAAAAATAAGGGCGCAGCCCTTCTGGCCGCGCCCGTTCAGCAGTTGATTCTAACCTAACCCCTTAGGACGATAACTGCATTAGATCTCCGATCAAATACTTTGACCGTTTGTTCTTCATTTTTTCATACAAACGACCCAACGGCACTTTGGTTGCGGTGTCTGCTTCGCGTTTGGGTTGTACGCGCGGTAAAAATGTTTTCCGGGCTACGGGTAGCTCGGTAAGTATATCGTAATTGTTCGCAGGGCGATCGATTACGGCTGTTCTTTCGATTACAAACATGGTATTTGCGGTTTTGTTAAGGTTATTTTTCCCAATGAAATAGTTTAATGCTCGGCACTTTTAGCAAGTCGCGCAGCTTGCGGGCATGCGCCATGGCATCTTCGGCCGAATAGAATACGGAACATCGCTTGCGCTCCAGGCTGAGCGTGCGATCGCGATCGACAATCATTACGGGTACGTATTGGTCGGTCTGCACATTGTCTTCTACCACAATCCACTTCATGGCTTTAAATTTTTTTAATTGAAAATTAAAAACGGCTACCGCAGCGGGCAGCAGAGCAGAATAGCCCCCGTGGGGGCTTGGAAGGGTGGTTTACAAGCGAAGTACCCGGTGCTCGAGAAAGAGCGATTTGGTTACCGGGCCAGGCAGCGAAGGAAGTGGCCGCGCCAGCGTAACTGGCGGCGTAATTGCTTTTGGAGTTGCGGGTAGCGCGCGGGTGGTGCGCTTGCTGATGGCGGTTTGACCACTGGTGTAGTTGACTACCACCTCCAGCGATTCTTCTAATGACTCATTGGCGCGCACTTCGGGCATGCCGAAGGCGAAAATGGACGCCAGAATGAGTGTTAGAAAGCGCATGTTACCGTTTGCTTGATCGTTTCAGATTTTACCCGAAATCAACTTTACTAACGGTAAAGCAAAAGCCTTTGTTTCAATTATGCAAGTAATACTATCAAAAAACGAAGCAAAGGTTAAGCAAGTACCGGTTCCGGTTGTAAGGCACGTGCCAGGTTTTCAATCCGCCGCTTTAGCTCGGGTAACGTGTTGTGGATGGGCCACGACAACTCGATACTTAGGGGTTGGATTTTTTCGATGGAAACTGTAAATAGATGAATATCAGGCATTTTGCCTAACAAGATCAGGCCTTCAACCAGGTCTTTTAACCCGATTTCATGGGTGCTCATGGCTTTTGGGAAGTCGGATGCGAACCGCGGCCGGATGAGCTTGATGGTGCCTGCAGGTTGGCTGTCCAGCGTGGCATCCACGAGAATCACGTGGGGGTAGATTTCGAGGTATTCCATTAATTGAAAGCCTGCTGTGCCGCCATCCAGCAAATCGGCCACTTCGGGGTCTAATTCCTCTTTAAGTTGGCGGGCTACGTGCACGCCCAAGCCTTCATCGCCCATCAGGTAGTTGCCGATCCCCAGGACCAGCACATTGTTTTTCTTTTTACCGATCATATTGCTAGTGGTTAATGTTGTTTTTTGTCTTCCTCAAATACTTCTTCTTCCACAAATTTCCAGCCGCCGGCCATGCTGGATAACTCTCCGCGGCCTTCTACATAGTCGTGGTAAAACACCAGGTACACATGCACCACCGTAAACAGGATGAAGAACCACATGGCGATGTGATGAATCTGCCGTAAGGCAAAGTCTCCGCCCACCATGGAAGGCACCCAGGCGAAGATGCTGGCAAACCACGAATCGCTCATGGCCGCGTACAGGCCAAACCCGGTGAGGCATTGAATACCGAATGCAATGAACGTAAGGAAATAAATGAACCCTGCTACGCGGTTATGGCCCACGGCGTGGATGTTCGAGCCCTTCGTCATGAAGATATCGGTTTTGATTACCGCCCACATGCCATTAAAGAATTGGCGGTTGGTGGGTATAAAGTTTTTCCAGTGGGCGTATTTGTTGCCCACGAAGCCCCAGTAAATGCGAAACGCAAAGTTGGCGAGGAAGAAATACGCAGCTACAAAGTGAATGAACCGCACGGTGCCAAACCAGTAGCTGGCATACGCTTCGCGGCTGAGCATGATGGCCGGAGGGTTGCCAATGATGAAGCCCGTGGCGATGAGTACCAGGATGGCGAGTGCGTTGATCCAATGATAGTAACGCACGGGCAACTCCCAAACAAAAACTCGGCGCAGCTTTTGCGGAACGGGGTGTGATGCCGTGGAGTTCATAGCACTTTTACTTGAGATACGTGTTTCCCTTCTTCATCGTACAGGTGCACGGCACACGCCAGGCATGGATCAAAACTGTGCACCGTGCGCAGAATTTCCAGCGGCTGGTTGGGGTCATGCACGGGTGTGTCTTTCAGGGCGGCTTCGTATGCCGACGGCAGACCGTTGGTATCGCGCGGAGAGGCGTTCCACGTGCTGGGCACCACCAGTTGGTAGTTGGCTACTTTTTGATTTTCGATCACGATCCAGTGACCCAGCGCACCGCGCGGCGCTTCGGTATGGCCTACGCCCAGTGCGCGGGCCGGCCAGGTGGCAGGCTCGAATTTTTCCATGTTGGCCATGCGCACATCGCCATTCTTAATGTTGTTGATGAGTGTGTTGTAGAAATCCAGCGCCCACTGTGCTGTGAGTTTGGATTCCAGCGCGCGGGCGGCGGTGCGGCCCAACGTGGAGATCAAGGCGGTAACCGGCACGTTCAGTTTTTTCAGCGTGGAGTCCACCAGTTCTTTGTAGTCTTCGCGGCCGCGGGCGTACCCGATGAAGATGCGCGCCAACGGACCCACTTCCATCGCGTGGCCGCGCCAGCGCGGTGTTTTTAGGTAACTGTACTTGTCTTCGGTGTTCAGGTTTTCGAACGGCGGTTTGGGGCCGGTGTACTTCAGTTTTGTTTCCCCTTTCCAGGGATGTAAACCAGCGCTATCGCCACCGGCATATTCGTACCAACTGTGTTTGATGAATTCCTGCACTTCGCTGTCGCTGCGGAGATCCACATCAAAAACCTCGTTGAAGTTTTTGTTCAGAATCGCGCCGGAAGGGAAGAGGTAGCTCGATTTATCGCGGTAGCCGTTCGTGGGCAAATCGCCATACGCCAGGTAGCTGCCCAGGCCGCCGCCAATGCCACCCCAATCGAGGTAGTAGGGCGCCACGGCCATCACATCCGGAATGTACACTTGTTCTGCAAACTGTTGTGCTTGTTTCAGCAGATCAGAAACATACGCCAGCCGTTCGGCATTGATGGTGCTCACGTCATCCAGGCCAATGGAACAAGCCATGCCACCCACGAGGAAGTTGGGGTGCGGATTTTTGCCACCGAAGATGGCGTGCACTTTTACGATTTCTTTTTGCCACTCCAACGCTTCGAGGTAATGCGCTACGCCAATCAGGTTAATCTCGGGTGGCAACTTATACGCCGGGTGGCCCCAGTAGCCGTTGGCAAAGATGCCGAGCTGACCGCTCTCCACAAATTTGGTGAGCCGCTTTTGCAAATCGCTGAAGTAACCGGGCGAACTCTTCGGCCAGTTGGAAATGCTTTGCGCGATTTCGGAGGTTTTCTTCGGATCGGCTTTCAGCGCGCTTACCACATCTACCCAATCCAGCGCGTGGAGGTGGTAGAAGTGCACCACGTGGTCGTGCAGATTTTGCACACAGAACATGATGTTGCGCACCGCTTCAGCATTGGGCGGCACGACAATATCGAGTGCATCTTCTACGGACCGCACCGAAGCCAGCGAGTGCACGGAAGTACACACGCCACACACGCGGCCAACAAAGGCCCATACATCGCGCGGGTCGCGCCCTTTTACAATTTCCTCCAGCAGCCGCACCATCGTGCCCGAGCTGTAGGCTTCTTTGATTTTACCATCTTCAATGTCGGCTTCAATCCGCAAATGCCCTTCGATGCGGGTAATGGGATCTACTACTACGCGCTGTGCCATGGGTTAGTCTTTTTTAAGTTCTTGTTCCGACTGCTTTCCCTCCGAAATCAGTTCGTCAATAATTTTTGCCTTTTTCAGGTTGGTAGCCACGGCGTGTGCGGCAATGCCTGCGGCGGTGATGCCTAGGGCGGTTAAGCCGATGGTGTCGGCATTGCTTTCGATGCCGAAGCCCGGGAAGGTGGCCATGCGCTTGTAGATCGGCCCGTTGTCCCAATAGTTGTCTTCGCTGCAACCAAAACAACCGTGGCCCGACTGAATGGGGTAACTGGTGCCGTTGTTCCATTTGGTAACAGAGCAGGCGTTGTAGGTGGAGGGGCCTTTGCATCCCACCTTATATAAGCAGTAGCCTTTGCGTGCGTTTTCATCGTCAAAAGTTTCTACAAATAAACCCGCATCATAGAACGGCCGCCGGTAACAGGTATCGTGCACGCGCTTGGAGTAGAATGCCTTCGGGCGCGCGGAGCCATCCAATTCCGGCAGGCGGCCAAACGTGATCACATGCACGAGCACGCCGGCCATCACCTCGCCAATGGGCGGGCAGCCGGGCACGCGGATAATCGGTTTGCCTTTGATGAGTTTATGAATAGGCGTAGCGATCGTAGGGTTGGGCTTGGCGGCTTGCACACAGCCGTTGCTGGCGCAACTGCCCCAGGCGATGATGGCTTTGGCACCTTCGGCTGCTTCTTGTAAGCGCTGCGCGGCCGTCTTGCCACCGATCATACAGTAAACTCCGTCTGCGCCGGTGGGCACGGTGCCTTCCACACACAACACGTATTCGCCATGGTATTTTTTCATCGTGTCTTCCAGCGCTTGTTCGGCCTGGAAGCCCGAGGCGGCCATGAGCGTTTCCGTATAGTCCAGCGAAATCTGGTCGAGCAGAATATCTGCCACGATGGGGTGCGAAGAACGGATGAACGACTCGCTGCAACACGTGCACTCCTGGAAGTGCAGCCACACCACCGGCAAACGCGGTTTGTTTTCCAGCGCCTTCGCGATTTGCGCGGCACCGGAAGATTCCAACCCGATGTACGCGGCAAAGAACGTGCAGAACTTCATAAAGTCCCGGCGTGAGTAGCCCTTGTCGATGAGTTCCTCATAGTAGGTCTTTCTTTTTTCGGTGGTGGTAACCATGTGTTGGGCGGGTTAGGTTGAGTGCTGGTTTTTTGGTGGCGATAGTTTTTCAAAAAAGGTAAGACAAGTTTACCCCTCCCTTTTGATCGCTTGAATGACTTAGTTCAGGATTGCCCCTGACTTTTGTCAGTTTTTTGGGTTCTTTCGTTGTGCTAAATTGGACAAACAGTTCAATCAAAAACCTTCGAAGCTATGGTACAAAAACAGCAGAGTAGGAAGTGTCTATGGTTTGGCTTTTTTTTCATCACTTTTCTCACCTGCCATGCTCAAAAAGAACAAGTTGAGCGTGTGTACGTCTTCAAAAGCTATCAGTTTATTGCCGGGCTTAACGCGAGTTATGGCTATGGCGATGATTTCTCCTTTGTCAAGAATCAACTACAAGGAAAGCAACTGGTCAAGTACGGTTGGCGGTTTGGCATAGGTGCAACGCATCAGTTCTTACCCACAATTGATTTTCAAAGTATGCTCTTGTTGGAACAGAAAGGGTGGAAGACAGAAATTGATGTGCCTGATTATCTGCCGCTGAAGCAAGTTACCGATTTAACAAACGTGACGTTGACGTATTTGACATTCGTTTTTCGGCCCGTTTTTCGGCCAAAAAAGATTGGACGTCTTGCTATCGGACTAGGCGTTTTTGGGTCTAGAATGGTGGAAGGGAAGGCAGTCTCTATCACAAGTTCGGGGTCTGCCATACTGAATAAACATACAGCTTACGGACCTTCCAATAATCGAATTTTTGATTTTGGCTTTACGCCGAATATCAGCTATTCGCTTTTTACTGCGGCAAGAATGAGATTGGATCTACAATTCTCTAATTACTATGGCGTTATTGACACGACCGATCCGGACATTCCAACTCTTTCAAGGTATAGCAGAATCTACGCCTTTTCAATAATAATCTCGCTTCGAAAACCCACTACTATATGAAAACTCTGAAAAAAAGTCTCCTACTAATTCCGCTTTTTTTTTGGATAAACTTTCAAACTGCATATTCACAGTTTTCATTGGTGTTACAAACGCCAACTGATCAATTACTCTGCCCTGAGTCAAGTATTCGTTATGAGGTTCAGTTTCACCCCAACTATAAGGGATGCCTGTATGACTGGACAATTGTTGAAGGAACAGGATACTTTGTCGGAAACAATACTTCGTATTACGCGCGAGTGTTCTGGCATGATGGGTACCCAAATACAGTGAAGGTAAAACTAACGATTAGATACTTTTTTGATGATCCAGACCAACCGGGTAAAAGCTGTCGAAACAACGGAGTTACCGAAGAGCGGATCATTACCCACACCCTCCAGTCGCTTTTTAATGAAACGATTGCTAGGGGTACACCGTCGGTCTCAATACCCTATTGCACAACCAATCCCACCACTTTGCGTGTTGAACGAATTCAAATCAGAAATACAGGGGGCATCGGAGAACCCCCTGCAACCTACGCGACATCTTTTCGATGGAATTTACCGTATGGTTTTAAGAGGGTTGGAACGGATCAGACGGGTGAATTTGAAACACCCGAGAATGAAATTGTTGTTTATCCTATCGATAATTGCATAAAGGCAACTGCTTCTGTAAAAGCGGTTACGACCTGCACTAACTTGATCCCGTCTATCAGCAAGCCGTATACAATTACCATTTCCAGAACACCCACATTCCAAATAAGTCCTCCAACCGGCTACACAGGTTCAAAATGTGGTGTGATAGATCCAGTAGTATTTACCACTACCACCTACACGTGTGCTGGCGGGTATAACTGGTCATTTCCCGCCGGTTGGAGTGGCGCAACGTTTACAACGAGTAATACAAATACACTAACGCCGAGTGGCTCTACGGCCGATGCGGGCGCCATAACGGTATCTGTTAACGTTGGCCCGTGCCCTAATCTGGTGGCCAGTTACAACGTTGGCTTTCAAACCCCATTTATTTGGATTGACGGGCCCGACCCGTTGTGTAGCACCAGCATTTATACATTAAACGGGCTTTCATCTAATGCTGTGGTAAATTGGAGTACAAACCCTACCGTGAATATATCGCCAACTGCGGGCAACGGCTTTTCCGCGCAGCTAAGCAAGATCAGCAATGGTAACACTACCCTAACCTTCAGTATTCCAAGTTGTGCTGCAAGTGTTTCCAAGAGCATAAAAGTTGGGCCCTACAGCAGCAGCGATTATCCAATTCAAGGCCCGGATTATGCAAATTGTAATGATTACGTCTATTACTCGATTCCCGACTTGCCTGGGGCAACGTCCATCAATTGGTCATGGCCCTCTGCCTGGACGTACGTTTCAGGGCAGGGCACACGGTATTTGGCGCTACGAGCAACTTCGTATGGCAGCACGGTTGCAGTAGGTGTGAATAACCCGTGTGGAATAAGTGGCAGTTACGCAACCAAATACACGTATGTGTCCGGGTGTGGTTATCGCTTCAATGCCTCACCAAATCCGGCTGATGCTGAATTGACCATCACCTATAACGAAACAACGGAAGAGAAAGAGGCCGCTAGTTATAGAGAAACGTTCTCAAAAGACATACAAGTTGCGTTGATCGATTTGAAGCAGGTAAAGAGGCATGTCGAGAAAACATCAAAAAAGAAGTTTTCTATACCAACGAAGCACTTAGAAAAAGGCATTTACATTTTGCATATCGTTACCTCGGAAGGTGAGGAGAAACAGCAAATAGAAATCAATCATTAGCCATGGCGCCCAGCCGGGGTGGTTAATTTCAAGGTTCTTGCGAGTTAGGGTGGGCGAATGACTTAATTCATCGTCCACCCTGACTTTTGTCAGTTTTGTCATGCTTTTTCGGACATATATTCGACCATCGGTTAGGCTCGAATCCTGATGTTCAGTTAGTCGAGCGGAAAAGTTGTTTGTTCTTGGCTATATTTTAATTCCGTCTATTTTTTCTGATCGTAGGGAAATGAAAAAATTCTTGCGAACAATAATTCAAATGACATATGAAAACGGTTACAAATGACTTTAGAAAAATCAGTTGTATAGCAGGCTTTTGGTTCATCACTCTGAGTTTTTTCACGTACGGGCAAGTATTTCAATACCCTGTTCGGCCGGGAACAAGGGAATGGAGGGCGTTGAATAATACCAATGAGAAAGTCGCAGCCTGCCAAATCCCTAAAACCATTTTGCAGGCCATTTCTACAAAAGACTTGCTCATCACCTGCTTAGAGTATCCGCTTCTAAATAACTATACGGCATCTAATAGTCCCTATGAAGGCTTAATTAACATTGCAGCTACTTTTAATGGATTGGCCGAATTTTTAAGGCGTAGTGATGCCCATGATGTTTTGTTAGCGTACTACATCGCCCATAATCCTTCAGAAATAGAAAACAGATCAGACAAGGGTGGGTACACATTCATATTCACCGCAGTAGAGTTGTTGTTTTGTCACCCAAGTATTTTTGATCGATTCGGTTCCGATGACCAAAAAAGAATCTTACAACTGCTTTTATCGAAGTATAATGAGAAATCCGCCTTTGAGCAGTATTTTGGTTTCTATGGCAAAATGACAACTGCTTTTGTCACAACAAAATTCATTACTAAGCTAGACAATCAGTCGAACATTTACAAAGGCACCAGTCAGAAATTATTTGTTGAAAAAATGCTCATTTCGGATCTAAAAGTTGTAGATGAACTGTTGATTTCTGTCAAGGAATATGCAGACAAAATAAAATAAAAACGTTCGTTATATGACACACAAAAATAAGTTACATCCTTTCTTACTCTTTATCTTAAGCTTCGGGATCTTAGATTGTTCGTCTAACCTAGAAGCAGAAAAAGAAGCGGTAATCTGTGAAGATTTCCTGGTTTGTGGCGTTTCATGTCCGCTGGAAGAACTTCCATGGTTAAAAACACAATACTTGGCCATCAAGGAAATGCCACAAAGCGGCATCATATTATATCAGTATGATTCAAAGGAGGTAGTTGAAGTTCAATCCTCGTTGATGAGTTCTACGAATCGCTCACAGTATCTTTGTGATGGCACTAGGCTCGTTTTTGATACGTTTGATACGGCTGACTTGTACAAGGACTTTTTAAACAAAAGGGCAAAAGTCAAAATTCTGTATGGGATCGATTTGTGGAAGTTATAAACACGAAAAATAATCAGTCATGCGTTTCCTCAGTATGCTACTATTTTGTTTGGTTTTTTCGAGTGCTGCCTTTGCACAGTTGACACCAAATTGTACCGATATTTCCCCGTACGTGGTTTATCCGCCCCCGTTAACACAAGAACAAATAAACAGCATAAACGCGAGTCAACAGAGTCAATTTCCAAACGTAGTAAAATTGGCCGAGCCAACAAGTTCGTACAATTGTCACAACTATGCATTTGTCAACTCGGAGGGTGGGCCCGAATTTTGGCTGAATACTCCTGGCGATGATGCTTTCTGGAACGATGCGAGCTATGTTGTTTCGACAAGCACGACAGCATCAAACCTGAAGGTGTCATATCAGGGCGACCATACAGCGGTCACAACGAGTGTAGTAAATCAAGCTATCTCCAAATGGGGTGCTTGGGGTTTGTACAGGCATAACATAACCGATGTGCCAAGTTCTTATCTGCCTAACAACACACTGACCTATTATACAAGAAGTTTACCGACAATTTCAGGGCCATCATTAATCTGCACAAACGGTTCCTTTGCTCTGAATAACGCTGTTGGGAATGTGAGTTGGGCAGTTGCCCCAACAAATTTGGTTTCGCCATCGACCGGATCTGGTGCAGTAGCAAACTTTAGCAAAGTCAGCAACGGTAATGGCACTATAACATTTACGTTTGGGTGCAACAATTCTGTTGTTTCGACCAGTTTTCGAGCCGGGCCATACTCAAGTAGCGATTATCCGATCCAAGGCCCCGATTACGCAACTTGCAATCAATACGTTTACTATTCTATTCCTGACCTGCCCGGTGTAACGTCAATCAATTGGTCATGGCCTTCTGCTTGGACGTACGTTTCTGGCCAGGGCACGCGGTATCTGGCCCTTAGGGCTAAATCTTATAGTAGCACAGTTTCTGTTGGAGTCAATAATTCCTGCGGTTCTAGTGGCAGCTATGCTACAAAATACACTTATGTTTCGGGCTGTGGTTATAGTTTTATTGCCTCACCAAATCCGGCTGATGCTGAATTAACCATCACCTATAACGAAACAACGGAAGAGAAAGAGGCCGCTAGTTATAGAGAAACGTTCTCAAAAGACATACAAGTTGCGTTGATCGATTTGAAGCAGGTAAAGAGGCATGTCGAGAAAACATCAAAAAAGAAGTTTTCTATACCAACGAAGCACTTAGAAAAAGGCATTTACATTTTGCATATCGTTACCTCGGAAGGTGAGGAGAAACAGCAAATAGAAATCAATCATTAGCCATGGCGCCCAGCCGGGGTGGTTAATTTCAAGGTTCTTGCGAGTTAGGGTGGGCGAATGACTTAATTCATCGTCCACCCTGACTTTTGTCAGTTTTTCGCCCGCGGATGAGCGGTTAATTTGGTATCAGTCGCAAATCGCCAAATAAACTTTATTCAAGATGATACGAACTGCTTTTACCTTCTTTCTGCTTGCAGCCGCCACGCTGGGCACGGTTGCCCATCCCGGCCACGGCCATGAAAATCCGCTGAGCCCCGGTCATTACACCGGCAACCCCGAACACGCACTGCCGCTGGCATTTACCGTGGCAGTCGCCACCGTGTTGATCGTGTGGGGCGTAGTACAAGTGAACCGGTATTTGCAGAAAGAGCGGGCCCGTAAATCATAGACCTGTGCATGAGTTATCGATCGTGATGAGCATCGTAGATATTGCCGAGGAGCAGGTGAAGAAGAACCATGCCCGGCAGGTGGATGCCATAGAACTGGAGATTGGCGCGTTGGCGGGTGTGGAACCGGATGCGTTCGACTTTGCGTGGCCTTCTGCCGTGAAAGGCACGGTACTGGATCACGCACAAAAAGAAATTCGCCACATCCCCGGAAGGGCGCTGTGCCATGAATGCGATTGTGAGTTTGTGCTGCACGAAGCATTCGACAGTTGTCCCGCCTGCGGCAGTTATTTCTACAACATCCTGCAAGGCAAAGAACTGCGGGTAAAATCACTGGTATTATCCTAAACTCATATCAGCTTGTTTCAGCAAACGTACCTGCAACTAATCACCAACAATAAACAACCCTCAACTAACAACTACCATGTGTGCCACCTGCGGATGCGATCACTCAGAAAACGGAATTAAAATTACCCGCGTAAGTGCGGAGGTCTTCCAACCGGTAGCCAACGGCCATAGCCATTTGCTGCACGGCAACGGATATTCCCATGGAACAAACCAAAAAGTCGTACAAGTAGAGCAGGATATTCTGGCGCGCAACAATCACCTTGCGCAGCACAACCGGCAGCATTTTGATGCAGCCGGCATGTTTGCGATTAACCTCGTGAGTTCGCCCGGCTCGGGCAAAACGGCCTTGCTGGAACGCACGCTGCGCGACTTAAAAACAACATTGCCCTTTGCGGTGATTGAAGGCGATCTGCAAACCACCAACGATGCCAACCGCATTGCGGCCACAGGGGCACCGGTGGTGCAAATCAATACGGGCAAAGGTTGCCATTTAGATGCGGATATGGTGCATCGCGCCTTGCATGAATTGAATCCGCCGGAACAATCGATACTATTTATTGAAAACGTAGGTAATCTCGTGTGCCCGGCCATGTTCGATCTGGGCGAACACGCGCGCGTGGCGATCATTAGCGTTACCGAAGGTACCGACAAACCCCTGAAGTACCCGGACATGTTTGCAAGTAGCCAACTGTGCATTATCAACAAAATCGATTTGTTGACTCATACCGATTTTGATGTGCAACGTGCCCGCGCGTATTGCCGCCAGATCAATCCCACGATTGAGTTCATCGAACTTTCTGTAACGAAAGGTTTCGGCATGGACGAGTGGTATGCGTGGCTGAAACGGCAACCGCGCCGGCCCGTAACGCGGGGCACACGTTCACTTTCCATGAATTAAGGTGGCCACATTTCGCCTGCATATCGAAGGGCAAGTACAGGGCGTGGGGTTTCGCCCACACGTCTATCGGCTGGCTACCGCCCATGAGTTGAAAGGTTGGGTGAGCAACGGTTCAGACGGTGTGCACATGGAAGTACAGGGTGGTCAGCATCATCTCGAAGCGTTTTTGCGCACCCTGTTTGCCGAGCCGCCCGTGCGCAGCCACATCACAAATCATCACCTCACATGGTTGCCGGAAAAAGATTTTCGCGACTTCTCCATCCGCGAAAGCGATACCAAAGGAAAAACTTCGGTCTTGCTAACCCCCGACATCGCGCTGTGCGACGCCTGCCGGGAAGAGCTACACCGCAAGGGCAAACGGCAGGGCTACGCCTTCACCACCTGCACCCACTGCGGGCCCCGCTACTCCATTATCCAGCAATTGCCGTACGACCGCGCCAACACCACCATGCGCAGTTTTGAGATGTGCGGCTCCTGCCAGCGCGAATACGACAACCCGTTTGACAGCAGGTATTTTTCGCAGACAAATAGTTGTCCGCGGTGTGCTGTTGAATTAACTGTGATGGATCGGGAACAACACATCCGTGCCACCCAGCCAATGGCCTGCGTTACCTTCGTGCAACAGCAACTGGCGGCAGGAAAAATAATTGCGGTGAAGGGCATTGGCGGTTATTTGCTGCTGGCCGACGCTACAAATGCCGGGGCCATTGTTGCGCTGCGCGAACGAAAGCACCGGCCGAGTAAGCCCTTTGCGCTGCTGTACTCCGATTTGGAGGTGCTTCAAAAAGATGTACACGTGTCGGACGATGCAGCGGTGGCATTACGCGGGCCAACCGCACCTATTGTGCTCTTGCCGCTGCGCGATAAACCGGCCAGTGGTCTGGCGGTAGAGCAGGTTGCACCGGGTTTGCCATGCATCGGGGCCATGCTGCCTTATGCACCATTGCTGGAGTTGCTGATGCACAACCTACACCACCCGGTGGTGGCCACCAGCGGCAACGTGAGTGGCTCGCCCATTTTTTTCCGCGACAACGAGGCGCTCAGTCATTTAAGCCACATTGCCGATTTTTTCCTGATACACAACCGCGATATCGTGGTGCCGCAAGACGACAGTGTGTGGCAGTTTACACCTGATACAGCAAAACGTATTGTCTTGCGCCGTTCGCGCGGTATGGCGCCTACCATTTTACCGAATGTATTGCAGGCTGCGGTGCCCGCTACGCTTGCCATGGGCGCAGATGTAAAGAGTGCATTTGCCCTCACCCACGGAGGCAATGTGTATGCCAGTCAATTTCTGGGCGATCTGGAAGAGTACGAAAGTCAAAAAAATTATCGCTACACACTGCAACACTTGCTGGGCGTACTGCAAACTCAGCCGCAGCGTATTTTAATTGATCGGCACCCCGTGTACTGCTCCGCGCTAATGGGCCAGCAGTTGGCCAAGGAGTGGAACTGCGAAGTGAAATCGGTACAACATCATTACGCTCATTTCGCGGCGGTATTGGCAGAAAATGAATTATTGAATGTAACTGACCCCGTGCTGGGCGTAGTGTGGGACGGCACCGGCTGGGGCGATGACGGCCACATCTGGGGCGGAGAATTCTTTTTGTTCCAAAACGGCCAACTAAACCGCGTGCGCCATCTGGATTATTTTGATCACTGGCTGGGCGACAAAGCATCGCGCGAGCCGCGCCTGAGCGCCCTTGGTCTTTGTAAACACAACGCGAAAGCAGATGCGCTGCTGCGCGATAAGTTTACTGCGGAGGAATGGAAGATTTATAAACAACTAATACATGAACCGCATGCGCTGCAAACCTCTTCCATTGGGCGCTTGTTCGATGCCGTAGCCTCATTGTTGGGCGTATGCGATCGTTCCACCTACGAGGGGGAGGCCGCGATGAAATTGGAGGCACTGGCACGCACGGCCATTGTAGAGCCGGTTTTGCCACGCGCGCGCTGGCTGGGTGGTAAGCGGTTTACATTAAGCGAAGCGGTAAATAAATTAGTAGAAGATGTGTTGGCCGGAGTTCCGCGTGCGCAATTGGCATTGAACTTCCACAGCGATTTGGTGTGGTGGATCGCCCGAATGGCCGAGCGATTTAATGTAAAAAAAATCGCATTGAGCGGAGGCGTTTTTCAGAACGCGCTGTTGGTTGATCTTGCCTGCCGGTTGCTGGATTCCAAATACAAGTTATACTGGCACCGCCAGTTCTCGCCCAATGATGAGTGTGTGGGCTTTGGTCAGTTGGCCTACGACGCCATCCAACGGCAGACACACGCGGCCGACCGACCCTTTATGAAACACCAACTTGTTACACAATAATTTATGTGCCTCGCCATACCCGGCAAACTTACGTCCATCTCTGCGCAACTCGATGAAACTTTTCGGTTTGGAAAAGTCTCGTTTGGCGGGATTATGAAGGAAGTGAACCTCTCGATGGTGCCCGAGGCGCGCGTGGGCGATTACGTGCTTGTGCACGTGGGGGTGGCCATTAGCGTGGTAGACGAACTTGAGGCACAGCAAACGTTTCAGTACCTTAAACAAATGGGCGAGGTAGACGAGTTGGAGCCGGGGTTACCAAAACATTGAAAACCGCCAGGGTCAATTCAAAAATACCCCTTCATGTCGAACGAAAACGAGGCATCCTGAACTGCCGCGTGCCCATGAGCGATTTCCCAGCCGCGCTTGCCGCGAAATGATGTGATCTATTTTGTGATAGCTTCCGGTTTTTTTGAATCGAAGGAACCGCGCAACGCTTATCTTTGCCCGCTATGGCAAAGAACAGTGCAGCGCGGGTGGGCGACCTTACCGGTCATGACGAAATTGAAATTATTGGGGCGCGTGAACACAATCTGAAGAATGTTTCGCTGAAAATTCCACGTAACCAACTCGTGGTAATTACCGGCATCAGTGGCAGTGGCAAATCATCGTTGGCATTTGATACCATCTACGCCGAGGGCCAGCGCAGGTACATGGAGAGCTTCTCGGCCTACGCCCGCAGTTTCATCGGCAACCTGGAACGGCCGGATGTGGATAAAATTAATGGCTTAAGTCCGGTCATCTCCATCGAGCAAAAAACCACCTCGCGTAATCCGCGTTCCACAGTAGGCACCGTTACCGAGATTTATGACTTTTTCCGCCTGTTGTACGCACGTGCGGGCGAGGCCTACTCTTATCTCTCCGGCGAGAAAATGGTGCGCCAATCGGAGGAGCAGATTTTACAAACCATTTTGCAGCAATTAAAAGGGCAACGGCTAACATTGCTCGCGCCCGTGGTAAAAGGCCGCAAAGGGCACTACCGCGAATTGTTTGTGCAGATCCGCAAGCAGGGCTACAGCAAGGTGCGCGTAGATGGTGAAGTGCAAGATCTTGTAGCGAAGATGCAGGTGGATCGATTTAAGATTCACGATATCGAGATCGTGATCGACCGCATCCTGGCAGACGAAAAAGATCGGTCGCGCATCAGCCAGTCATTGAATCGCGCATTAAAAGAAGGAAAGGGCGTAATCATGGCGCTCACGGAAAATGGCACAGTGCAGCATTTTTCCAAGTTCCTGATGGATCCCAAAACAGGGCTTTCGTACGATGAGCCAGCCCCGAATTTGTTTTCGTTTAATTCACCCTACGGGGCCTGCCCCACGTGCTCCGGGCTGGGTACGATTGAGGAAATTACCGAGCAGTCCATCATCCCAGACAAAAAGCTGAGTGTAAGCCGTGGAGGCATTTTGCCGTTAGGCGAATACCGCGACATCTGGATTTTCAAAAAAATTGAAGCAATCCTGAAACGCTACAAGCTATCGCTTACCACACCCATCAAAGAGATTCCAAAAGATGTTTTGAAAATTCTTCTGTATGGCGATGAGGTACCCGTGGCGGTGGCTTCCGTGAAGTACCCGGGCACCGAGTGGAATACGCAGTTTGAAGGCATCATTAATTTTTTACAAAAGCAGAAAGACGAAGGCTCAGAGGCGCTCAAACGGTGGGTAGAAGATTTTACCATTACGCGTGTATGCCCGGAGTGCCATGGGGCGCGGTTGAAAAAAGAAGGACTCCATTTTAAAATTGATCAAAAGAATATTGCTGAGCTGGCGGAAATGGACATCCAGACGCTGAAGAAGTGGTTAACTGGTCTGGAGTCCCGGTTGTCTGATAAGCAACGGGTAATCGCCATTGAGGTATTGAAAGAAATTCGCAAACGCGTAGGTTTTTTGTTGGATGTAGGGCTGGATTACCTTCATTTAAATCGACCGCTCCGTACACTTAGCGGTGGTGAAGCACAGCGCATCCGGTTGGCTACGCAAATCGGCACCCAACTGGTGGGTGTACTTTACATTTTAGACGAGCCCAGTATTGGGCTGCACGCCCGCGACAATGCGCGGCTCATTAAGGCGCTAAAAGATTTGCGCGACCTGGGCAATACTGTGCTGGTGGTAGAACACGATAAGGAAATGATGCTCGATGCAGATTATATTATCGATATCGGCCCCGGTGCCGGGCGGCATGGCGGCACCGTGGTGGCTGCGGGCGACCCCAAAACGTTTCTAAAAAATAACAGCACTACGGCGCAATACCTCACGGGTAAGACAAGCATCCCGTTTCGGGCCGAACGTAGAAAAGGAAATGGCGAGTACCTTACACTCGTGGGTGCCACGGGAAACAATTTAAAGAATGTAGATCTTACCCTTCCGCTCGGTTCCTTTACCTGCATTACGGGCGTAAGTGGCAGTGGTAAATCCACGCTCATACACGAAACCTTGTTCCCGATTTTGAACAAGCACTTCTTCCGCGCGCATGCCGAGCCAATGCCGTATAAAAAAATCGATGGCTTGAAATACATCGATAAGGTGATTGAAGTAGACCAAACGCCCATCGGCCGTACGCCACGCTCGAACCCGGCCACGTACACGGGCGTTTTTTCGGATATCCGCGACTTGTTTACGCAGTTGCCTGAAGCGAAAATCCGCGGCTATAAAACCGGCCGATTCTCATTTAACGTAAAAGGCGGCCGCTGCGAAACGTGCGAAGGTGCCGGCCTGCGCCATATTGAAATGGAGTTTCTTCCTGATGTGTATGTGCCCTGCGAAACCTGCAAAGGCAAACGCTACAACCGGGAAACCCTCGAGGTGCGCTTTAAAGGAAAATCGATCAGCGATGTGTTAGACATGACGGTAGAAGAAGCCGTTGTGTTCTTCGAAAACCAGCCAAAGATTTTGCGGAAGATTCAAACCCTGAACGAAGTGGGTCTCGGGTACATCTCGCTGGGTCAACACGCCACCACGCTAAGCGGCGGCGAAGCGCAACGGGTGAAACTGGCTACGGAGTTAAGTAAGCGCGATACGGGCAAGACACTTTACATTCTGGATGAGCCAACCACCGGTCTGCATTTTCAAGACATCGCGCATTTGTTGGATGTGTTGCAGAAATTGGTTGACAAAGGCAACACGGTGCTGGTAATCGAGCACAATATGGATGTAATTAAGTCGGCCGACTTTCTGGTTGACTTGGGTCCGGAGGGCGGCGGCCAGGGCGGCAGAATTGTGGCCCAGGGCACACCCGAAGCAGTAGCAAAGAGCCCGGCCAGTTTTACGGGCCGTTTTTTACAAGCGGAGTTAAACGCGGCAAAAGCCTGATTACATTTACGCATGGTTAACAAAGAACGACTGTATTGGAGTTTACAGTTGGGCGGCTGGGCGTTGTATGCGCTCATTCAGGTGGTGTTTAGCCTGGCCACTTCGGGCAATGCCGAGCGTAGTTTTTTTCTGGCCATTGAAGCTGTGCTTTGTCTGCTCCTCACCCACGCGTATCGCTTTCTGATTGTAAAGGCAAGCTGGATGAATCTAAACCTGCGCAGGCTCATTCCGCGGGTGCTGGCAAGTACGGTGGCCCTTGGTTTATCGCTTTATTTCCTGCGCCTGCTCGTGTCCATTCCGTTAGGGTTGTTCAACGAGCGCGTAGCCTTCGATCTCGTAAATATTCTTGGTCTTTCGGCCAGTTTCATGGTCATCTTCTTTTTGTGGACGGTATTCTATTTCATTTATCATTACTTCGAAAGCTACAACAAGTCGCTAAAGTTGGAGGCCTCGCTAAAAGAGACGGAATTGAACGTGCTCAAGTCGCAGCTTAATCCACACTTTATCTTTAACGCACTCAATAGTATCCGGGCGTTGGTGGATGAAAATCCCACGAAATCCAAACAGGCCATTAACCAACTTTCGAACATCTTGCGCAACTCCCTGGCCAAAGAAAAGAAAGGGCTTACTTCATTTTCGGATGAACTGAAAATTGTACGCGATTACCTGGGCTTAGAGAGCATTCGCTTTGAGGAGCGGCTGCGCGTAGAGTTTGAAATCGACCCCGAGTCGAACGATTTTCTGGTGCCCCCGATGATGGTGCAGACGTTGGTGGAGAATGGTATTAAACACGGTATTTCCAAGCTTACTTCCGGCGGATTAATTCGCGTGGAAACCAAGGTGGAAGACGACTACCTTAAAATTTACATCCGCAACAGCGGCAAGTTTATCATTCACGAAAAAACATCCGATGGGGGGTTGGGTCTTGAAAATACCCGCCACCGGTTAAAACTGATTTATGGCGATGATGCGTCTATGCGGATAATCACAGAAAAAGATAATTTTGTGATCACGGAAATCATCGTCCCACACTTATACTCTGTTAAAACCACATGAAAGCACTTATTGTAGATGACGAACGGCTGGCACGCAAAGAGTTGATGAAGCTGTTGGAAGAACATGCGTCCATCGAAGTAGTGGGTGAGGCGGCCAATGCTGATGAGGCTGAGAAGATGATTGAAGAGCTCAACCCGGAGTTACTATTCTTGGATATACAAATGCCCGGGCGTACGGGCTTTCAGTTATTGGAGTCGCTGGATTCTGCCCCGCTCGTCATTTTTACTACCGCTTACGATGAGTTTGCCATTAAGGCATTTGAGGTAAATGCACTGGACTACCTGTTGAAACCCATTACCATGGAGCGTTTGGGCGAGGCGGTGCACAAAGTGCAAGACAAAGAACGCAGCCGGGCAGGCCGCGCACACGGCAATAAACTAGGGCTTGAAGATCAGGTGTTTGTAAAAGATGGTGAGAAATGCTGGTTTGTAAGTCTGGCGAATATTCGATTGTTCGAGTCGGACGGTAACTATATTAAAGTGTACTTCGATAATAACCGTCCGATGATTCACAAGTCGCTTAACGCGTTGGACGAGCGCCTGGATGAACGCGCGTTTTTCCGGGCCAGCCGTAAGCATATTGTAAATTTAAGTTGGGTGGAAGGCATCGAACCGTGGTTTAACGGAGGCCTGATGGTGCGCTTACGCGGAGGCGACAAAGTAGAAGTAAGCCGCAGGCAGGCCGCGAAGTTCAAGGATATGATGAGCTTGTAGACCTAAGCTGAAGTAGTTTCAACTTAATCTGACAGTTGGGTTAACTTAGAAGTGCAAACCAAAAAAGTTAACCCCATTAAACTGTCAGATGTATGAGAACAGAGACGAAGTTAATCAAAACCAAGTTAGGGCTAATCAACTTAGCCGAACAATTAGGAAACATAAGCTGGGCATGCGTGCGGGAAGCCCTCGGCAGAGACTGAAAAACTCTTCGCCCGTAAGTTGCTCGATGATCTTTCCTTTCAACACCGCGCTCATGTCTTGAAGCTTATTTTAACACCAACTCAATCAACTCCTTTTCCACATTCCAGTCTTTGGCCAGTTTCAGCATGGCGGTGGCTTCCATTTCGGTTACGTATCCTTTCAGGTTGTTCGATTGCCACACCATGTTAATTAACTCCACACGTTTTTCTTTGGTATAGTCACCAATAATATCATTCAAGTAGGTGCGCGCCCTTTCGAAAGCGGTGATATAATCTTTCGATACAAACTCAAGGGCCCACTTTAATTCCTGTTCCGCGTCTAACCTGCGTGAGGTTTCATCCAGGTCTACACGTTCCGGCTCGTCCAGGCCGTGGTAGTAAAAAATCACGACCTTGAGTAACATGTACACGCGTTTCTCCTGCTCCGTCATACACGGGAAAGTTACAAGGTTTTTTCCAACGCGCCCAATTCGGCTTCGTCCGTAAAAAGTTCGGTGGCAATCGCATCGGCCACCAGTTTTCCTTTTCGCGTAAGCGTTACCGTATGGGTGCTTAGGGTAATCCATCCGCCTTTTACAAACCGCTCCAGTGGTAACCGCCGCTGCCGCTGCACGTCAAAACCAAATGCTGATTTTATTCGGGCGCAGTCCACACCCCATTGGGTGCGTAGCCCGGTGTAAATCCATTCGTTAATACGTTCGTGCGGAGCCAATGCCTCCAGGGTAAACGGTACTTTGGCTTTCGCGATGGATTTCAGATACAGGGCATTATTGGCCACGTTGTGTTGGCGGCTTTCGCCCCGGAAGGAATGGGCACTGGGCCCGAGCCCCAGGTAACTTACCCCCTGCCAATAGGCCGTGTTGTGTTGGGAAAGAAATCCCGATTTGCAAAAGTTGGAAATTTCGTAATGCGCATAACCGTGCAGATCCATTTCCTCCATCAAATACTCAAACTGCTCTGCCACCTGTTCTTCGGCCGCCGGATGAAGTTGTTGCTTTTTATGCCAGCGCCCAAAAACGGTTTTTTCTTCAATGGTGAGCGCATAGGCCGACACATGTTCCGGCGCGAGCGCAAGGGCCTGGGCAACATCTGCGCGCCAATCGGTTAAATGCTTCCGGGGCACGCCATAAATCAAGTCGATGCTGATATTGGCGAAACCGGCTTGCCGCGCCCGCACCACGCAGTCTAAAGCGTCGGCTGCCGAGTGGGCACGATTGAAGAATCGTAATGTATCTGCCTGAAATGATTGAATGCCAATGCTAAGCCGATTGATGCCTGCACGGCGCAAGTAGCCAAGGCGGGCAGCGGAAAGGTCATCAGGATTCGCTTCCAATGTTACCTCTGCATCAGGTAAAACGCGGAAGTTTTTCCGAAGGGCATCAAGAATCCGCGTGAGTTCTTCTGGCGTGAGCAAGCTGGGTGTGCCACCACCAAAATATACGGTGTGTACCGGTTCGCTGCCCAGGTATTCGCGTTGTAGTTCGGTTTCGCGAATGAGTGCATCCACGAATTGCGGGCGTAATTCTTGTTGCGTAGAAAAATGGAAGTCGCAGTAGTAGCACGCTTGTTTACAAAAAGGAATGTGCAGATAGATGCCCGCCATGCGGGGCAAGTTAGCGGATAGATTCCGGTTAAGAACTGCAAATAATGTGCTTTTGGTGTTGGATATTTGCCCTTATGAAGCGGCTAATGTTGGTTTTGATGTTCGGATGGCTTGCATGGGGCGCGGCTGCGAACGAAACGGACACCACGTTGGCCTGGCAACCCCAATGGCACATCCGCCAAGACGGAAAATGGGCTTTATCCGAGCGCTGGCAGCAACACCATGTGGGATACTTTTTGCCACCTCGTGCGCCCGGGGGCCTGCTTGTAATCCAATCGCGAAGCCCGTTTTCAGTTTGGATCGATACCGCTTTTGGTGCGGCGTACACAGAGCGCGCCGTGTTATCGCTCGATTCCCTGCGGCTTAAATTCGGATCCGGTTTCTGGGTGGGTGTGCGCACCCGCGATGGGTTGGGTGATTTGCAGCTGGAATTGCGTCTATCCCGCCTCCAGGTGGTACAGCCGTTTTTTCAGCCCGTACCCGCGCGCGACCTCCGCGATTTTGTTACCCTCGTTACGCTGTTGTTATGCGCCTATGCATTAGTTGTATGGCGTATTTCGCCACGCTTGTTTTATGAGTATTTCAATGTTTTCCGGATTGTGAGTACCCGCGAACGAGACGAAACACAGCTTTTACGGATTACATCCAGCCAGAATATTCTCTATTATTTCTTTTTAGGCGCCTGGTGGTCGTTTCTGGGTGTACTCCTCGCCGCAAATGATTCCTCAGCAGCCATTCAATTGTATTTTCCCACGGTCCGTTTTGCCGATTTAATGCTTAACTGGATCGTGCTAACGGTGCTAATCGTAGCGTTACTTTTTATCAAGTACGCCCTGCAGTTGGTCTTTTCCGGTATGTATGCGGTGTTGGATCATGCGGCCGATCAATTCTTTACATTCGTGCGCCTTTGCTTCTTGGTGATTTCGCTGGTATCACTTTGGATGTTTGGCAGCTACCTGTTTGAAATTTCCGTGGCCGCGCCCTACCCAAAAGCAATCGTGGTGTTGCTATTATTTTCGTTACTCAGCATTCTGTTTATGCAAATCCGCCTCATGAAGGGTACGTCCTTCCGAATGTTTCACATATTTTCCTACCTTTGTGTCACCGAAGTGATTCCCCTACTCATCACTTTTAGATTTTTGTATTACTAGGCGAAGCGTGTTGATATGACAGAAACCACTACTGACCGGATGCGCAAGGTGAAGAGCATTTTGGTCACGCAGGAAGCCCCGACTGATCTCAATTCTCCATACTACAAACTCGCTGAAAAGTTCAATCTAAAAATCGATTTTCGCCCGTTTATCCAGGTTGAGCCTGTTCCGGTAAAGGAGTTTCGAAAGCAAAGAGTTGAAATTCTGGCTCACACGGCAGTGATACTTACAAGCCGAAATGCCGTAGATCATTTTTTTGAAATCTGCCGGGAGTTAAAGTTGGAAATGCCTCCGGAGATGAAATACTTCTGCATCTCAGAGCAAACGGCCAACTACCTCCAGAAATACATTGTTATTCGCAAACGCAAAATTTTTGCAGGCCAGAAAGACACGAAAGATTTGCTGGAGTTGATCAAAAAACACAAAGGCGAGAAATACCTGTTTGCGTGTTCCGACATCCGCAAAAACGATATTCCGGATTTTCTCAAAACACACAACATCGAATTCACCGAGGCGATCATTCACCATACCGTTGCGGCCAACCTTAACGATTTGAAAAACGTGTATTACGATATCCTCGCGTTCTTCAGCCCGTCCGGCATTCATTCGCTATATGCCAACTTTCCCGATTTTAAGCAGAATAATACGCGGCTGGCAGCGTTTGGAGCTACAACGGCCAAAGCCGTGCGCGATGCAGGGTTGATTTTAGACATTGAGGCGCCCCAGCCCAATGCACCTTCCATGACGGGCGCGCTTGAGCTCTACATTAAGAAAGCCAACGGTCTTAAGTAATTCAGCGGCAAGTTTTTATAAACAGCCGCCTTTTATTACACTTTAATTACGTGGCGGTGTTTTGCTTACCAGAATTTGCCTTATCTTTAAAGCCTTGTTCGAGCACGAAGTGAAGAGACTTAGCCTTTTCGTACTGTTTGTATTAACGAGCTTGTTGGCCGCAGCCCAGCAAGACCCGCAATTCACGCAATTCATGTTCAACACGCTGTATTACAATCCCGGATTTGCCGGCACCGAGGGGGTTACGAAAATCACTGCACTTCATCGCAGCCAGTGGCTGGGCTACCAACCTACGTTTGGCGGTGGTGGCGCACCCACCACACAAATTGTTTCCTTCAACACGCCCATCTTTAAGTTGAACAGCGGTTTTGGCGCCTACATCGTCAATGATCGGTTGGGGCCGCAGAATAATCTGGAGGCACAGGCCACCTACGCGTATCATCTAGGCATCAAAGAAAGTAAGCTCAGCTTTGGTGTTCGTATGGGTATTTATTCCCAGTCGATTAACTTCAACCTGTATCGTCCAATTCAGGACCAAGATCCTTTACTGCAAGGGGCCGGCCGTGAGTCGCAGGTGCGGCCTGACCTTTCGGTGGGTGCATTTTTTCGTAGGGAAAAATTCTACGCCGGGGCCAGCTTCAATCACCTGATCAAATCCGAGTTCGATTTTGGGGTGGGGCAGCGTAACGCGCTACAAAGCCACATGTACTTAACGGGCGGTTATTTCTACGAACTTAACTTCGACCTGAAATTTCAGTTTGTTGGCCTCGTTAAAACGGATTTCACAAAAACTTCATTTGATGTGGGGGCTTTGGCTTATTTAAAGGACACGATGTGGGGTGGATTGAGCTTTCGGCAAGCGGAGGCAGCGATCGTAATGTTGGGCTACAGCTTCTTGAAAGACAAGTCGTTGAGGGTGGGTTATGCATTGGATTACGTCATCCAGGACCAAAAAGCAAAACAGCCCACTTCGCATGAATTTATGTTGTCGTACGAATTACCGGTGAATCCAGGAAGTGGAAAAAAGGTAGTGCGTACCCCTCGTTATCGGCATTAAAGGCGGTTTTTTTTGGATTTTATCCGAAAATACTGAATTTGGAGGCTGATTCTTGGAAAAGGAAAGGCAAAAACAAATAACTTTAGGGTCCGGTTCGTTCTCTAAGGCGGGCCGGAGATTTAAAATTGTTGCTATGATAAAAAAGGCGATTTCAAAAAGTTGGTTCTATGGTGCTTTAGTTCTTGTTACTGCATTTCTGGGAGGCTGCGGTCTTTTAGGAATTGGTGGTGGCAAAGGTGGTGATGGTGGCGAACTGGTGGGTGTTCCTAACCGCGAAGGTTGGGTAATGGTCAATCCCTTTGGTATGATGCCCATTCCTGCCGGCACATTTCACATGGGCCAGGCAGATGAAGATCCCGCCTCTACCCAGATTAACTTCAATAAGCAGGTTACGATCGGTCAGTTCTACATGGATGATACCGAAATCACCAACAATGAGTACCGGCAGTTTACCAACTTCTTCCTTGTAGATAATAACGCCATCGAAGGTTTCCCTACGGTGAGCACCGAAGAGTTCAAGCAGAAGTATTACCCCGATACCACAGTGTGGGTTCGCGACTTTGCGCACCACATGGGCGACCCGGTACAAGACTATTATTATTGGCACCCGGGTTATGATGACTACCCGGTAGTGGGTGTGAACTGGAACGCAGCCGTGTTTTTCGGTAAATGGCGTACAGCTTACCTGAATGAGTATAGAAAGTCGATTGGCGAGTTCCCCATGCCGGAATTCCGCTTGCCCTCAGAAGCCGAGTGGGAGTATGCAGCACGCGGTGGCCGCGACATGGCGAAGTACCCTTGGGGTAACCCGTACGTTCGAAACTCCAAAGGCTGTATGCTTGCCAATTTTAAACCCGGCCGCGGTAACTTTTACGATGACGGATTTGCGTACACCTCGCCGGTTCGCGCTTATTTCCCTAACGATTACGGCTTATACGATACATCCGGCAACGTTTCTGAGTGGTGCTTAGACGATTTCAATCCCGCTTCCGTACCAACCGTTTGGGATTTGAACCCGCAATACATTGATGATCGTACCGATCCAGAAAGCAAAAAATTCAATGCCAAAGTGGCTCCTAAGAAAGTAATTCGCGGCGGCTCATGGAAGGACGTAGCGTACTACCTGGAAACCGGTACAAGAACCTATGAATTCCGCGATTCCGTGCGCGCCTACATCGGTTTCCGTTGTGCATTAACCCATTTGGGCCGCTCATCCGGAACTGAATTTTAATAATTGGAAACTCTCTCTATCTTTATAAAACTAATTGGCAACACTAAATTCTAAACTAAAATGAGCAAGAAAAAAGGCGGATTCTCTCATCTCCTTTATAAGACCATCATGCCCAAGGTCTACGGTATTGGTGCAGCGGTGGTAATTGTAGGAGCTCTTTTCAAGATCTTACACTTACCCGGTGCAGACGCGATGTTGATGGTGGGTCTTCTTACGGAGGCTGGTATCTTCTTTCTGAGTGCCTTCGAGCCTCCGCACAAAGAGCCAGAGTGGGAGAAAGTGTATCCCGAATTGAGCGAAGACTATGAAGGTTCTACTACACCGGCGCCGCGTATCAGCAACCGCCCGGCCGCTGGCGAGTCGCCCTTATTGAAGATTGATGAGATGTTGAAGACCGCGAAAGTGGATCAGAATCTGTTGGATAACCTGGGCAAAGGCTTGACTAATTTAGCTACGTCTGCAAGCCAGATGAACAATTTGTCGAACGCAGCAGTAGCAACAAACGAGTATGCTGCGAATGTAAAGGCTGCTGCATCCTCGCTTGTTGAAATGAACAAGTCGTATGGAAGCGCCATGACGGCGGTAAAAGCAATGGCCGATGCGTCAAAAGATACCGGCGAGTACCACAAGCAAATGCAAGCGGTTACCAAAAATCTGGCGGCACTGAATACCGTATATGAAATGGAGTTGAAGGATGCCGATAGCCACGTGAAAAACATGAACAAGTTCTACGAAAGCTTAACCGGCGCCATGAATGGCTTAACAAAAGTGGGCGACAACACCACGAAGTTCACTACTGAGCTTGGCAAGTTAACCGATAACCTCACCTCGTTGAACAAGGTGTATGGCAGCATGCTTACTGCCATGAAAGGTTAATTAAAAACGATTTTGAAATCTTTTTCTGAACGCATAAACAAAATAGATCATGGCAGGTGGTAAAGAAACACCGAGGCAAAAGATGATTGGTATGATGTATCTGGTGCTCACCGCGTTGTTGGCACTTCAGGTAAGTAATGCCGTTCTGGAAAAGTTTGCCATTATCAACGTAACGCTCGAAGAACTCGCGACCGACTCGGAGACCAAAAACGCGGCGCAGGTAGCGGCAATTGTTGATGCCGGGAAAGGGAAAACCAATCCGAAAGTACTTGAAGCCGTAGCCAACGCGCAAAAAGTGAGAGAGTTGACGAAGGCCGCCATTGACTACACCAATCAGTTGAAAAAGACCATGATTGATCAGTCAGGCGCAACGGAAGTAGACGAGAAAGTGATCAACGACCACAGTTCAAAGGTGGCATCGATGATGATTACCGGACCCAAAGGAAAAGAGTATGAGAAGAAGTTGAATGAATATGTAGCAAGCCTGCGCCAGCTTACCGGGCTGGAGTTCGCTACCCTAGCGAAGGCTCCAAAAGACATCGATTTCTTCAAGAACGATCCCGACCACAATAAGAAGGATTTCTTAACCTTTACATTCGAAAATACGCCCTCGATTGCTGCGTTGTCTTCAGTAACCGAGATCCAAACCGAGATCTATGCGTATGAAATGAAAGCATTAGAGAAGCTGGCGAAGGATGCCGATGCAGGAACGGTGAAGTTTGAGGTGATTGTTCCTATGGTACGTCCCAAGTCTTCGATTGTGGCGGCTGGTGATAAGTATGAAGCCGATATGTTCATTACAGCCTCTGCGGAAGGTCTTACCCCGCTCATGTTTAGAAATGGACAGAAGTTGGATGTTGTACCCGATCCAGAAACGAAGATCATGGTGGGTAAGGTTAGCTTCCCGGCATCGGCAAGCTCGTACGATGCAAACAACATGTCAAAGCAGACATTCGATGCGGAAATCAGGCTGGGTGACAGCCCCGACCAAATTTACAAGCGCAAGATTGAGTACTTTGTTGCGAAGCCTGTGATTCGGGTAACTACCGGTAACCGCCCCACACTTTATTTGAACTGTGGTAACTCGGTGAGCATTGAAGTACCCTCGCTAGGCACAAACTACAACCCGAACTTTTCGGCAAAAGGAGCTGAACTTGTGAAGGGAGATAAGCCCGGAAAAGTAACAATCGTTCCGAAGGAAAGAAAGGTTTCCGTTACGGTAACGAACGGTGGAGCTACTTTGGGCACGGAAGAGTTTGATGTTAAGCCAATACCGCGCCCGAAGTACGTAGCCCGCGACAATCAAGGCAAAGACATTGACTTGAAGAATGGAATCAAAGGTGGCTCGGCTACCGGCCTCCGTATCTCAGCAGATGCTGACGAAAACTTCAAAAATGAAGTACCCAAAGATGCGGTGTACCGCATTCGAAATATGGAAGTGAGTTTGGTGCGTGGTACTACAAGGGTGGCTTCGGTTAATCCTACATCAGAAATCGTGGACCTCACCCCTTGGAGATCGCAAATGCGCCCGGGCGACCGGATTGTGGTTGACATCAAAGGTGCTACGCGCAAAACGTTCCAGGGTGAAGACGAGAAAGTATCTGTGGGAACAGAGATTATTAACATTCCAATTCAATAGTTTTTTCAATGAGCAAATCCTCCCTTTTGTTTGTCTGTGGTTTAGTGCTTTCGGGTTTTGTGTACGGGCAGGAATTAGAGGCACAGTTTGATCCTAATTCAACCTTACGTATTCCGCGTTACGAACACTTGTATAAGGTGCGCGTTTGGCGTGATATCGACCTGCGTGAGAAACAAAATAAGGGCTTCTTTGCGGTGGGCAACGAGATCACCAAGCTGGTGCTGAACGCGATTAACTCCGGTGAACTTGCTGATATTTTTCTGAACGATTCTTTGGTTACCAAACTCGACAAAGAGACGTTGCAAGGGAAATTGGTGGCATCTCAGGCAGACCCAAATGTTGCAGCATGGGATCCTAACCGTGACTACTACCAAGGTGATGTGGTGATTGTTGGGGCGAAAAATTACGAGGCGGTAGTAGACAGCAAGGGAAAAAATCCAACAACGTCACGCGACGAGTGGACAGCTACTACCCGTGGTAAGGCGGTACCGTTCTTGCCTAGCCAAATCTACCAGATGAACATCAAGGAAGACGTGATTTTTGATAAGAGAAGATCGCGGTTGTATTATGACATCCTCGCTGTTGGGTTCCAGGTATTTGATGAGAACGCGGGTTTCTTTAAGGATATCGGATGGTTTAGGTACAAAGATCTGGAGAAGGTGTTCCGAAATCATCCGGAAGAAGCAATCTGGTTTAACCGCTACAACACAGCTGAGAATAAGAATTATGCAGATGCCTTTTTGCTCCGCTTATTCAAAGGAAACATCAGGAAGATTGAGAATCCGGACGACAATGACATCTTCAGCATTTATTCCAACCGAAAGGAAGCGGTGATGGCCATGGAGTGGGAGGAATTGAAAATGATGGAACGCGAACACAACTTGTGGGAGTATTGATCTCTCACGACAAGAGAATAAAAAGGGGAGCTTTCAGCTCCCTTTTTTGTTGTGTGCCAGTATTAGCTGTGCCTTCTTTTTTCCAATAAGGGCGGTTAAATCCTGTTCACTGGCGGCAAGTGCTTTTTTGGGGGAGCCGAAGTGCTGCAGCAATTGGATGATCGATTTCTCACCAAGGCCCTTAATCGTAGAAAGTTCGCTGTTGAGCGTAGTCTTGCTTCTTTTTTGTCGGTGAAACGTTATGGCAAAGCGGTGAGCTTCATCGCGAATCCGCTGAATGAGCAATAACCCGTTGGATTTTTTATGAATATGCAGCGGGAGTGGATCATCAGGAAAATAAATCTCTTCTAGTTTTTTCGCGATGCCGGCAATCGGAACGCGTCCGTAAACATGTAACTCCTGAAGTGCCTCGCATGCACTTGCGAGTTGGCCTTTGCCGCCATCCACCAGAATCAAATCAGGGAAATCCACTTGCTCTTCGATCAGGCGGTGATATCTCCGCCCCACAATTTCTTTCATTGAAGCAAAATCGTTGGCCCCGGTTACGGTTTTGATATTGAAGTGTCTGTAACCTTTTTTGTCTGGCTTTCCGTTAACAAATCTCACCATGGAGGCTACTGGCGTTGTACCTTGAAGGTTGGAGTTATCGAAGCACTCAATCACTACCGGTGGTTTTTGTAGACGAAGATCTTTCTGTAGGCGCAACACGTTTTCTGAAATGCGACCCTTAGTTTCTTCTTGAAGTGCCTGGTGTTTGAGTTGGGCGTGTTGGGCATTTTTTAGCGCCAGATCAACCAACTGCTTTTTATCGCCACGTTGGGGCACCTCGTTCTCTGTGTTTTCGCCATTTACCAGAATGGTTACGTTGGTAAGGATAAGGCGGTTAGGACTTCGGTAATGTTGGCGGCAATCTTCGGTTACAGAAGCAAGAATCTCGTCATCTGTTTCGTCCAATTGCTTTTTTAACTGCACGTCTTTTGAAAAAATGATCGCGCCTTCTTTTACCATCATGTAATGGACGTACGCGAACAGCGGTGTACTGGTAATGGCGGCAACATCAATCTCGGAAAGTTTTCTGTTGACGATCGTTGATTTTACTTGAAAACGATCGAGCAGATCAAGCTTTTCTTTATACAGTGCTGCTTTTTCAAAAGCGAGTTGAGCGGCACATTCTTTCATTTTTGAATGAAAGTAATTTTCCACAATCGAGAGGTCGCCCTTCAATACATGGCGTGCCTGTTCAATTTCTTCGAGGTACGCCTGCTCCGATTGCAGGCCTTCGCATGGCCCGCGGCAGTTACCGATGTGATATTCGAGGCATACTTTGAATTTCTTTTGTTCGATGTTTTCCTCCGTGAGAGCAAGGGCGCACGTACGAATGGTGTATAATTTCCGTAGTAACTCCAAAACGCTCTTCATCGCCACCACGCTGGTGTACGGGCCAAAATACTGGCCTTGCTCTGGAATAAATTTGCGCGTGGAGATGATGCGGGGGAAACGTTCTTTTAAAATACACAGATAAGGAAATGTTTTATCATCGCGCAGGAGGATGTTATATTTCGGTTGGTATTGTTTGATGAAGTTGTTTTCCAGTAGTAGCGCATCAAACTCCGTTTGTACGATGGTGTATTCAAGGCGCGCGATTTCCGAAACCAATTTTTCTGTTTTAAGCGAGTGACCAGATTGCTTGGTGAAATAACTACTGACCCGCTTTTTCAGGCTTTTGGCTTTGCCAACATAAATTAACTCGTTGTCGGCCCGGTAGAATCGGTAGATACCAGGCGCATCGGGAAGGCTAGCAACTTGCTGTTTTAAATCGGTCATTCATTATTGATGTCCCACGGATTCACATCCAGTTTCAGTGAATCGGGTTGTTCAAATCGCGAGCAATCCAGCGTAATATCCAGGCCTGTGGCTGGCGTACGGAACCGACCTTTGAAAATATGCGTAGTCGTATCCGCATATACTTTTGTCATGAACTTATCCCAGATGGGCCGCGCAGAACGACTTCCCTGCCCGAAATCCCAAGAAGGAAACCGGATGGCGCGCTCGTCTCCGCCTACCCAAACGCCCGTAACCAAATTGTGTGTGATGCCCATGTACCAACCGTCGGAGGCGTTGTTTGTGGTACCCGTTTTACCACCGATTTCATTGTCAATTTTTAACTCGCGACTCAAGCCCCGCGAAGTACCCCCGCTTTCTTCGATTCCGCCCATGAGCATGTAAACCATTTTGTAGGCGGTTTGCTCATTGATGGCTTGCCGGGTTTTCGGTACGCGATTTTCGATAACGTTTCCGTTTTTGTCTTCGATGCGGGTGATGAACTGTGGCTCCGTATAGATGCCATTATTTACAAAGGTGCTGTAGGCGCCCACCATCTCGTACAAAGAAACATCGCTGGTGCCAAGGCACAATGAGGGCACGGCATCAAGCTTAGATGTAATTCCCACCCGATTCGCAAATTCCACCACGTTTTCCGCGCCAAGCGACTGCATCACCTGCGCGGTGATGGAGTTGATCGATCTCGCCATCGCCTGACGCAAGTTCATCTCTTCGCCGCTGCCACGGGTGCCATCGGAGTTTGGTGGCCACCAGGTGCCGCCCGGTACTTTAAATTGGGGTGAGATGTCTTTTAGCTTCAGGCAGGGCGAGTACCCAGACTCCATGGCCAAGCCATATACAAATGGTTTAAACGTAGAGCCCGGCTGCCGCGTACCTTGCCGCACGTGATCGAACTTGAAATACTTGTGGTTAATGCCACCCACCCAGGCTTTAATTTCGCCAGAGTTTGGATCCATGGCCATCATGCCGGTTTGTAAAAAGCGTTTGTAATAATTCAGCGAATCCATTGAGCTGAAGAGCGTATCGCGTTCGCCTTTCCACGTGAAAATCGTCATCGGTTTTTTCTGCTTCAATAAAATCCAAACCGAGTCATGCTTTTCGCCATAGCGTTCCACCAATTTTTTATAAACATCCGTTTGGCGGATACGCGAGCGCAGAAAGTTTTGGATTTCACGTCCATCATCGTCCAGCCAAGGGTTGCTGATTCGTTTTTTCCATTCGGAGTTGAATAGTGCTTGGTAATCACGCATGTGCTCGTCTACGGCCTGTTCAGCATACAACTGAAGTTTTGAGTCAATGGTGGTGTAAATTTTTAATCCGGAGTTGTACAGGTCAATGCCCTTCGAGCGCGTGTAACTGAGCAAATAGTTGCCGAGCACCGTGCGGAAATATGTGGCGAGACCTTCGTTCTGGTTCAGCACACGAAAATTCAAGCCCAGCGGCAGTGCAGCCAGAGAATCGTACGCGCCCTTGTTTGGAATTTTATAGCCCCTGCGAAAAACCTTATAAAGCACTTCGTTTCGTTTGCGCAGCGCATTTTCGGGTCTGCGAATGGGATTGTAAAACGTAGGGTTTTGCAACATGCCCACCAGCAAAGCAGATTCCTGCAGGTTTAGGCTATCAGGTATTTTATTGAAATATGTTTCAGAGGCCACCTTGATGCCATAAGAGTTATTGCTGAACTCGGCCGTGTTGAGGTACATCGCGATGATTTCCTCTTTGGTGAAATTCCTTTCGAGATCAACCGAGATAATCCACTCTTTCGATTTTTGAATGAGCCGACGTGGATACTTGCCCAATTTAGCGAGTAGCCCATCCAGACTTTTATCCGGATTGCGGGTGTAAAGATTTTTGGCAAGCTGTTGTGTGATAGTGCTACCGCCACCGGACGGGTTAAAGGTAACGAGGCCAAAAGCCACACGCATGAACGCTTCAAAATCAAGACCCGAATGGTTGTAGAAGCGATGATCTTCAGAGAGCAACAGCGTATTCACCAGATCGTCAGACAAGTCGTTAATCGTTACCTGGCTCCGATTAAAGCGGAAATACCGACCCAGCGATACGCCATCGGCCGAAATGATTTCGGAACTGAGATCGTTCTCCGGATTTTCAACTTCACGAATGCTGGGCATCCCACCAAATAAGCCGAATAAATCAATACTTACGCAAAACAAGTACAACGGAAGCCCGAGCAGAAAGCAGAAGAATCCAATCCACACGTAGCGAATAAACTTCGCAAACCAGCTTTTTTTGATGAGTAGCAGGTTATTGATTTTTGACTTGAAAGTTTCGATCAAAGAAGGTGAGGTACTCATCCAAGGCTTTGGTTCGGTAGAAGATCTGAAAGTTTTCTTTACTAATTACAAATGTATCGAATTTATAGCCAGTAAGCGGGTTTTGACGCGCGTCCGCCTCAGTAAATCTTAGGTAAAATAACCGCGCGCTCTCCAAATCCGAAAAATCAGAAAGAATGGTAATGTTACTTTCCTCATTAAATACCAGGTTCGTGGATTTCGGGCCGTTCTTTGGCAAGACACTGTGAAGAAGTTTTTCAAGGTAGTCGGTTGCTTTGTCGCTTAATTTATCGTCTTTCTGGTGTACAAGCACAAATACCATCGGTCCGTCCCAGGAATTCTGGAATCGGATGCCTTTGGCTTTTTCTTGTTTTTCCTGAAAGTTTTTTGATGCACTCAACAGCGTTTCGGCATACACCTTCAAATTACTCTCCGGGTATTTCTTTGAAAATTCAGCCAGCTCAAATTGGTAGCGGGTAATATCTTCGGTTTTGCCGGTAATCAATACCCGTAACAATGCCAGCTGTGGCGAGAAGCCCGTCTCGCCCAACGCCTCGGCTTCACTGAGTTGGGCGGAAGCTGTGCGCAGGTTACCGTTTTGAAAAGCCAGGTAAGCGTTTTTGTAAATGAGTTTCTGCTGCTCGGCCGCCACGCTAATCTCCTTGATGTAATTGGGATTTTGCAGAATCTTGGCAAACGTAGATTCCGGGTATTCGCTCATCAACTTTTTGCCGTACAGTTCAGCACGTGCAGCGTCATGATCTTTTTCAATCAGGTATAATTTATAAAATACCTCTGGAAGCAGGGGCGACTCCGGGAAGCGGGTAACAATCTGTTCGTAGGAGTCGATCGCATTTATTCGTTCGTTCAGTTTTAAAAAATAGAGGTCGCCCAATTGAAAGTACGCATCTTCAATTTTCTTCAGGGCTTCGGATTTTTCTTTTTCTGATTTTGGAAGTTGCTTCACTAATTGGTTGAACTGATCGGCCACCGGGTCTTTCGCTTCAGCAGGTGTAGCGGCGCTACCTTCAGTAGTGGCGGCTGTGGTGGTCTGTGTTGTGGATGCCGTTGTGCTGCTCACATCCAGTTGGCTTTTTGAAGACCGGCGCCAGTTATCTTCTAATGCAATGCTTCCCCAAATGCGCACGAATTCGGTTTCGCCCGAGGCCAAAGAAGCCGGGTTTTCAAAATACCATTCCGATGTGCCGGTATTGGCCGTTTGCGCGCTAAGCGAATTACTTCTTGCCGCGCTACCGGAGGCAGACGAAAGGGCACGCTTCTTTTTCTTTTCCGCACCCTTTTTTGCCAGTGTACGGGCATACAGGGAGTCGAGCTGTTTACGCAAGGTGGCCGAGTCCAGGGCAGACAAACGCAGCAGGCTGTCTTGCAGTTGGATGGTTTCCGTGTATTTTACAAAATCCGCCAAAACATCGGCACGCTTTTTATGAAGATCAAACTGTTCAAAATCTTTTGGCAGAAGTGTGAGCGCGCTATCGTAATACGCCTTGGCCAGTTTATAGTTTCGCAGCGAATCAAATTGCAATTGCCCGATGCGCAAAAAGGCGTTACCCTGAATGCGTTTATTCTTGCCTTCGTGGGCAGCAGATTTATAGTTCGCGATTGCTTCAGGAAGGTGATTTTGTTTTCGTTCGAATTCGCCAAACTCGAAGTAAATCTTATCCTTAAACTCGGCATTTTTAGTGTCGGCCAGAAGTTTGAGAAACTGCTTGCGCGCCAGCTTTACATCGCGGGTGTCGTCTAACTTGGTAACCTGTGCAATGTTGAGCCGGGCGTAAAATTCAATTTCATAGGTAGGATGTGAAGCGATGCACTTTTTGTAGTAGTTATATGCTTCTGAGTTGAAGCCCAGTTTCTGGTATACTTGTCCGACAATAAAATACAGTCGCGCCTTTTGGTCGCCACGGGTCAGTAAAGAATCCGCACCCGTGAGGTTGCGCACCATATTATCGTAATCACTGCGCAATTGATGATAGTGGGCTTTTTCCAGAAACAGGTCTTTGGCGTTTTGGCGGCTGAGGTTCTCTTTTTCCAGGAAGCCGATGACTTGCTCGGCCTGTTCGTGTTGGCCTTGTTCGGTAAACGTGCGCACCAGGTAAATCATGGCACGATGGCGAAGGGCCGCATCTTTACTTTTTGTGTTTACATACTTAAAGGTTTGAATGGCGTTGAGGTAGTCGCAGGCATATAAACGCGCCAGTCCCACCAACAGGTAGTTATCGTACAACCATTTACTGTTCGGATGCCGCTGAATGGAAATAGATGCCATCTTGATGATTTCCTCTGTATCCTTCGCGTACGTTTTGGCCAGATTGGTGTCTAGCCGTGGGAAAAGCGCCAGAATGTAGTTCGGGTCGTCATCCAGACTTTTGCCAATGGCCAACTCCACTTCGCGTGTCTTTTCGCGGGCATAAAAATAGCCGTTGTAATGCGCTGTAGTGTTATGAAAGATGTTGCTGGTAAGGTTGTTTTGCTCCACCGAACAGCCAAAAGCCACCAGCAGCGCTGCGGCAACGTAAAAAAGGGGTATGCGTCTGCTCAAAATACCTAAATCACAAGCTTGAATATACAAACGTAAAAAACAGAGTTTCAATATTATAATCCCCGGGAATATCTAATTTTGGCGATCGATTATCATGCTGCCCAAGAAAACACTCTCGGAAAGGCTCACCAACAAATACCAGATGGTCATCCGCAATGAGGAGAACCTCGCGGAGAAGACTTCTTTTGGTTTTACCTACGCCAAATTGATGGTGATTGCGGTAATCGCTTTTGTATTGGTGTTTGCGTTCAGCCTGTTTTTGTCGCAAACCTTGCTGGCGCGATGGTTTGATCCCCGCCACGCCCAGCGCGAGGCGAACCAGCAGCTTTATCAGTTGGCGGTGAAGATGGACTCTCTTGCGCTGGAGGTAGAACGCAAAGATCAGTTTATCCGGAATTTCCAGCGGATACTCAGTGGCGATACATCGGACGGCTTTGCCGATCCAGCACAAGTACTCACGGAAGGCTCGAAACCACTGAAAGTGGGGCGGCTCAATCCTACGGAGCAAGACTCCGTTTTTCGAAAGGAATTTGAGCAATCGGATTTAAACAACGTCACCTTCACGCAAGCCCGGTACAACGAACTTCAAAAAACATTTTTCTTCACCCCGCTGAGTGGCCTCGTGTCTGACCGGTACGATATCAAGAAAGGCCACTTTGGCGTGGACATAGTAGCCAAAAGCAACGAACCGGTGAAATGTATTGCCGATGGCACCGTAGTGCTGGCCTCCTGGACGCAGGATTCCGGGTACGTAATTGCTGTGCAGCATACCGGTAACCTCATTTCCGTGTACAAGCACAATGCGGAATTATTAAAGAAAGTTGGTAATTTTATCAACGCAGGCGAGATCATTTCTATAGTTGGCAATAGTGGAGAAATGACCAGCGGACCACACCTTCACTTTGAGCTGTGGTACAATGGCAACTCATTGAATCCTGAAGAATTTGTAACTTTTTAATTTGAACCTATGCTAACAACAAAAGAACAAAAGCGCGTGGCCGAAGAAATTAGCAACTCCAGCAACGTGATTGGAAAGGGCACTGTATTGGAAGGCAATATCGAAACGTACGGCAATATTCGCATCGAGGGAAAAGTAATTGGCAACGTGAAGTCCAAATCCAAGATTGCATTGGGTGCCAACAGCCACATCGAAGGCAATATCATCTCCCAAAATGCCGATATCGAAGGTGAAGTGAAGGGCAAATTGGAGATCAGCGAGCTTCTGGTCTTAAAAGCTACAGCGGTAATCATGGGCGACATCAGCACCGGAAAACTCGTGGTAGAACCGGGTGCCGTGTTCAACGGCTCGTGCAAGATGGGCGCGGCGGTAAAGGACATCAAATTGGGCGACAATGGATCCCGAAGCCTCCGACCCGAAGAAGCCAAAGCCCTTTAACAACTATTTGAGGTACAGCGGTCTCGGGCTGCAACTGCTGCTCACCATTGGCGTGGGCGCCTGGTTGGGGTATTGGCTGGATGACTTCTTCGACTTAAAATTTCCTGTCTTCCTGCTCTTGCTAACCTTTTCAAGTTTGGGTGGCTCGCTCTATCAGCTTTACCGACAATTGATGCAATGATGGGTGATTGGCTTTTGCTTGTGGTGCCGCTTGTTATACTCAATGCATTGGTTGTACGCATGCTATTGTACATACGCAAGACCCGGCCGGCCGTGTTTATTCAGGCTTTTCTAGGTGCAATTGCACTAAAAATGGTACTGTCATTGGGCCTGCTGGTGGTTGTGCTGCTGCGCCGTCCTGAAAAGGCGGTAATGTTCGCGGTGTTATTCTTATTTACCTATGGTGTGGCCACACTCATTGAAGTGGTGGTACTGTTGAGAAAAAGTAATTAGAAGTCATCTCAAAAAAATGGAAAGCGTCATTTCGAGGGAGGTACGACCGAGAAATCCTTGATTGCAGCGCTGCCAATAGGGATATCTCTGTTTCGTTCGACATGACGGGATATTTTTGAGACCGCTTCTAACAACCTTTACGGTTGATCAACCGAGATCAGATAACGAGCAATCCACCCAGCGAGGCAGGTTTCTTTTAGATTCAGGTGTCAGTTTTTTTTGACGACGTGGTTGGATACCTTTAATCCCGCAGACTTTTCCATCATGTGTGCAGAAAAAATTTTCTTGATCTTCTTTTTCTCATTGATCATGTGTTGCGAAAAAGAAGTCTTGGCTCGAACGGACTCAACGACGGTAACGCGCAACAATCGTGCGTTCGCGCTTTACAGCTCGGTTCCAGCCTTTGCCATCAATACTTCCAGTGCCCTTAATGAGCTACTGCTAGAAACCGGATATCCGCGAATTCCGAAAGGAAACGTTAACTGGGGCTTGGGCGGGCAATACCGTTGGAACCGATTATTTCTGGGCGTAGAAATGCTCGGATCCTACCAAAACCGGCAGCGGGAAGACACCAACTCCCAACTTACCCGATTGGCTCTTACCACTAACCTCATTACCGGATTTTATTTGTACCAGAGGTCCTGGTTTGCTGTGTTTCCCTACGTGGGGTTATCGGCCACCAGCGCCTCCGTGTATCTGTCGAAGCCTACCGCGCCTGTGTCGGTAAACGGCCTGCTGACAAGCCCGGGCAATACCGTTAAACTAACTCACTTTTCGGGTGGTTTAGTCTTAGGGTTGGGTATTGACCTCCAGAACGCAGACAAACCCAACTCCGTCTTTGAATCGTTGAGGATTGGCTACCGAATTTCACCCGATGGCGCTTACCCGTGGGAATCTCGGTTTACGGCGATAAGCGGTGCACCGGCGGATCGGTTTAATTATTGGTTTTTTCAGTTGAACCTCGGCACGGCATGGCATTGGCGTAACGGCACACGAGAATTTTGATGAGTGGCCAAATCGGGGTTTTTTGGCCAAAACATTTTTTTGGAAACCTAGAATCGATACTTTTGCAGGCGATTTAAAAGACCCCTGCCTTTCCGCAATGAAAAAGCCTTTTTTGACCGCAAAAACCGCGTTTTTTATAGTTTTGATGTTTGCCTTTTTTGGCGCATCTCCGTCGGTTTTTGCTTCCGAAACAGACACTACCGAAGCGAAAGGGTTTAATGCCAGTGAGGTGATTTTGCACCATGTCATGGACGATCACATCTGGCATTTTTGGGATGGCCACTACGGCACCTTGTACCTCCCCATCATTGTTTACACCTCAGAGCGCGGTCTGGACGTTTTCTCTTCCCATCATTTTTTTGACGAGCAACATAAGGTCGTTGAATACAATGGGTATAAACTAGACCACAATCACATCTACCTGGTTGATTCCGGCAAGGCCGTGTTTGACCTTTCCATCACAAAAAATGTGGCGATGCTACTTATAAATGCGGGGCTGCTGCTGATCGTTTTTCTCGCGGTCGCCCGCGGGTATCGCTCAAATCAAGGCAAAGCCCCTCGCGGCTTGCAATCATTTTTCGAGCCGATCATCGTTTTTGTGCGCGATGAGATTGTGAAGCCAAATATGGGTCATAACTACGAAAAATTCTTACCCTATTTGCTCACCCTGTTTTTCTTCATTTTGTTCGGCAACCTGCTGGGGCTGCTGCCCGGAGCGGCAAACCTTACAGGAAATATTGCCGTAACCCTGACGCTTGCCGTGTTTACGTTCATTCTCACGAACGTAAGCGGAAACAAGGGGTACTGGGGCCATATTTTTTGGACGCCCGGCGTGCCGCTTCCCTTGCGCTTGGTGATACTGCCGGTGGAGATCATCGGGATTTTTACCAAGCCGGTGTCATTGACGGTGCGCCTTTTCGTGGCAATTACGGCAGGGCACATTGTGTTGCTCAGCTTGATTAGCCTTGCGTTCATTTTTCAGAGTATCACAGTGGGGTTTATCTCCAGTTTGATTGTGTTGTTTATTAATTTGATCGAGTTGTTGGTAGCCGGAATTCAGGCGTACGTGTTTACGCTTTTCTCCGCACTTTACATTGGCATGGCCACGGCCGATCATCACGATGAGCATCATTAAGATATCCGCGTATCGGTTGATGCGTGGTGTGTTTCACTTAACCAATTAGTAGTATGTTGTTATCATTATTGTTGGACATCAGCTTTGCAATCATGGGTGCCGGAATCGGTGCCGGCCTGGCAGCAATTGGCGCAGGCATTGGTATCGGCCGCATCGGTGGTTCAGCGATGGAGGGGATGGCTCGCCAACCCGAAGCCGCTGGAAAAATCCAAGGCGCAATGTTGATTATCGCAGCTCTTATCGAGGTGGCAGCGTTGTTTGCTCTCGTTATTTGTCTGTTGATTTGGACATTGGGATAATTTTTCCCGTGATACAGGAATCTGCCCCAGGCAATTGGCCGGGCAGATTCTTTTATCAAAAACAACAAAAAATCGAAACGATCTTTTCAAAAACGTAGGCAATGGAATTACTGACCCCCGGCACCGGTTTGATTATATGGCAGGCAATCGTGTTCCTGCTTCTTTTTCTTCTGCTATCGCGATTGGCTTGGAAACCGATTTTAACCTCGCTTAAAGAGCGCGAAGTATCCATTCAGTCCGCGTTGGACTCGGCCGAGAAGGCGAAGCTTGAAATGGCTTCGCTGAAGGCAGACAATGAAAAGCTCCTGAAAGAAGCCCGCGAGGAGCGCGACAAGATTTTAAAAGAAGCCCGCGAAGCGGCATCGCGCCTGAGCGAACAAGCCCAGCAAGAGGCAAAGAAAACGGCAGATAAAATTATTGATGATGCGCGTGCCGTAATTCAATCAGAGAAGGCCGCCGCCCTTACCGAGGTGAAGACCCAGGTAGCCATGTTCTCGCTTGAAATTGCCGAGAAACTCATTAAGAAAAATCTTTCTACAGATACGGCTCAGAAAGATTTGATTCAGGGGTACATCAAAGACATTAAATTGAACTAGCAGATGGCCTCAGCTCGTGTTGCATCGCGGTACGTAAAATCCTTGCTGGGCCTGGCGGTAGAAAAGAACGCCCTGGAAGATGTGCATGCCGATATGCTTGGTTTTTCCAGAACGTGCGAGCAGAACATGCAGTTTGTGCTCATGCTCCGCAGCCCGATCATCCGCCACGAAAAGAAGAAGGCGGTGATGGAAAAAATGTTTAAGGGTCGGGTGCATCCGCTCACGATGGCATTCATTGACATCCTGACGAGAAAGTACCGGGAGCCACTCCTCCCGTTAATTGCCAGCGAGTTTCATGTGGCGTACAACGAATTTAAAGGTATTGGTAAAGCTTCGGTGACTACCGCAGTGGGTATTGATGCCGCGCTACGCACGGAAGTGGAACGCATGGTGAGAACATTGTCTCAGCGTACAACCATTGAGTTGGATGAAAAGGTAGATGCTTCGCTCATTGGCGGCTTTGTGCTGAATGTGGGCGATCGCCAGATCGATGCATCCATCAAGAATAAATTGAAATCGCTGAAAGTGAAATTGCAAGAGAACCCGCATTTGCGCGAGCTCTGACGAACATAAAATGAATTTGAACTTTTGAATTAAGACGTATGGCAGAAATCAGACCTGAAGAAGTATCAGCAATATTGCGCGAACAATTGGCCAACGCCCGCACGGAGGCCCAACTCGAAGAGGTGGGAACAGTACTCACCGTAGGCGATGGGGTAGCACGCATTTATGGTTTAACCAAGGCACAAGCGGGTGAGCTGCTGCAGTTCGAAAACGGTCTGCAAGCCATGGTACTGAACCTGGAAGAAGATAACGTAGGTGCGGTGTTGCTCGGGGTTTCGAACGACATCCGCGAAGGCGCTACGGTGAAACGTACAGGAAAAATTGCCGCGATTCAGGTGGGGGATGGCGTTCTTGGCCGTGTGGTCGATACGTTGGCTAATCCCATTGATGGCAAAGGGGCGTTGCTGGGGCAACTTTACGAAATGCCGTTAGAGCGAAAAGCTCCCGGTGTAATTTACCGCCAACCCGTAAACGAACCACTCCAAACCGGTATCAAGGCGATTGACGCGATGATTCCGATTGGTCGCGGACAGCGCGAGTTGATCATTGGCGATCGTCAAACAGGGAAAACGGCGGTGGCGATTGATACCATTATCAACCAAAAAGAGTTTTATGAGAAAGGTCAGCCGGTCTATTGTATTTACGTAGCCATCGGCCAAAAAGCATCCACGGTGGCAAGTGTGGCAGCAACGTTAGAAAAAGCGGGTGCCATGCCGTACACGGTAATTGTTTCCGCGTCTGCGTCTGATCCGGCCCCCATGCAGTTTTTTGCTCCGTTCACCGGTGCAACTATCGGTGAGTTCTTCCGCGACACCGGCCGCCCTGCACTCGTAATTTATGATGATCTCTCGAAACAAGCGGTAGCCTACCGGGAAGTTTCCCTGCTGTTGCGCAGACCTCCCGGTCGTGAAGCGTACCCGGGCGATGTGTTTTATCTCCACTCGCGCCTGCTGGAGCGTGCTGCAAAAATTATCAATAATGACAGCATTGCGAAAAACATGAACGATCTGCCGGCGTCCATCAAACATTTGGTGAAAGGTGGCGGTTCGTTAACGGCGCTGCCGATTATTGAAACTCAGGCTAACGATGTGTCTGCGTATATCCCAACCAACGTAATTTCTATTACCGATGGCCAGATCTTCCTGGAAACAAACTTGTTCAACTCGGGTATCCGGCCTGCAATTAACGTGGGGATTTCGGTATCCCGCGTAGGTGGTTCCGCACAGATTAAGTCTATGAAGAAGGTGGCCGGTACACTTAAGTTGGATCAAGCGCAGTTCCGTGAGTTGGAAGCGTTCGCCAAATTTGGTTCTGATTTGGATGCAGCCACAAAACTTACCATCGAGCGTGGCCGCAGAAATACCGAAGTATTAAAGCAACCGCAATATGCGCCTGTACCGGTGGAGGAGCAGGTAGCGATCATCACCGCATCAACCCGGGGGTACATGGACCGCGTGCCGGTAGCGAAAGTAAAAGAGTTTGAGAAAGAGTTCCTTACGTTGATGCGTGTGCAATACGCGTCTGTACTCAGCAATTTCCGCGCGGGCAAGCTGGAAGACGCAGATATGGCAACACTCAAAAAAGTGGCGACCGAACTGGCGGCCAAGTACTAAGATTTTTGTTCGATAGCGTATGCCGAGTTTAAAGGAAGTTAAAAGCCGAATTCAGTCGGTGGTTTCCACCCAGCAGATCACCAAAGCCATGAAAATGGTAGCGGCTGCTAAGCTGCGCAAATCGCAGGACCGCATCATGCAGATGCGCCCGTTTGCCGCGCGCTTGTACTATTTGCTACAGAACGTTTCGTCTACTACTTCCAACGAACCTACATGGTACAATTCGGTACGGCCCGAAAGTAATGTTTTGATTATTGTGGTTACCTCTGACCGAGGGCTTTGTGGTAACTTCAATTCATCCATTTTTAAGGCTGCCACCAAATTGGTGCAGGAAAAATATGCGCAACAACACGCCAAGGGTAAAGTAACTATACTGCCGTTGGGTAAAAAGGCGTTTGAATTTTTTGGTAAGCGAAACTACAAGGTGAACGATCAGTTCTGGACGATCTTTCAGGGGTTGTCGTTCGATCGTGCTTCGGAAGTGGCCAACTATGCGATGGACGCTTTCCGCAAAAATCAGTACGACAAGGTTGAAATCGTATACAACGAATTTAAGAACGTTGCCACTCAGATCTTACGCACGGAGCAATTTTTACCGATTGTTCCCACAAAAAAGAAAGTGAAGGCTACTGAAGTCGACTACATTTATCAACCAAACCGCGAGGAAATTGTGAATGGACTTATTCCCAAGTCGTTGCGTGTGCAGCTCTACAAAGCAGTGTTGGATTCGAATGCTGCTGAAAATGGAGCGCGAATGACTGCCATGGACAAGGCCACGGAAAATGCGGGTGAGCTGTTAAAGGAGTTGCGACTGACATACAACCGCACGCGCCAGGCGGCCATTACCAAGGAGATTCTTGAAATCGTGGCCGGTGCGGAGGCGTTAAAAGCATCTTAAAGATTCCTTTTGGCAAAAACTAAAGTCGGGAATAAGCGCCCGACTTTTTTGTTTCTGGTCGTTTGCAGACCGAGTAGTCCTTGTTCTGAAGAATAAAAAAACCCGGAATCACTTCCGGGTTTTTACTGCTCGTGGTTGGTTACTCGTTGTTCGTTTGTTTCGAACAACCAATTACGATGATTTAAAACGGATACTCGCCTTTCTCAATCACATGGCTTGCCACCTTGCGTCTGGCTTCTTTGAGGTTATACGGATCGATCTTGGTGAATCGCTTCAGGCCCATCAGCATCAAGCGCAGCTCATCACCCTCGGCAAAAGCGCTGATGGCTTCGCGACCGGCTTCGGCAGCACGGTTCACGGCATGGTGCAAGTAGATCATGGCCATGGCTTTCTCCAGCTCGCAGGCGGCTTCGCCCCGTTGGCTAATCATCTTCTCTACGCGCAACAGGCACGACTCGGCCACATAGCCTTCGATCAGCATATCGGCCAGGTTCATAAGTACTTCTTGCTCCTCGCTGAGTTTCATCATGTACTTCTGTACGGCTGCTCCGGCCGCCATCAGCCCCGCTTTCTTCAGGTTGGCAATTACCTTTTTCTCTTTCGCGAATACGCCATCATCATCGCCACTGCCAAAATCTGGCACGCTCATCAGTTCTTTTTGTACGGCCATGGCAGGCGCCATCAGATCTAACGTACCCTTCATGGCGCGTTTCAGCAGCATGTCGATGGTGAGCATGCGGTTGATTTCGTTGGTGCCTTCGAAAATGCGGTTGATGCGCGCATCGCGGTAGGCGCGGTCCATCGGTCCCTCGGCCGAGAATCCCATACCGCCATAAATCTGTACGCCTTCGTCTACCACAAAGTCGAGCACCTCACTGCCATGCACCTTCATGATGGCGCACTCAATGGCAAATTCTTCGAGCGACTTAAGGCGGGCCTGGCTGCTGTCCACGCCACTGGCGATGAACGCGTGATACGCATCTTCAATATTCTGGCTGGCGCGGTAGTGCGCTGACTCGGAAGCAAATATTTTGGTCGTCATCTCGGCCAGCTTGTGCTTAATGGCACCAAAGTTGGCGATGGATGTACCGAATTGCTTGCGCTCTTTCGCGTAACGCACTGCGGTGCTCACCGTCATCTTGCAACCACCTAGTGCAGCAACGCCCAGTTTAATTCGCCCGATGTTGAGGATGTTCACGGCAATCTTGAAGCCATTTTCGCGCTCGCTCAACATATTCTCTACCGGCACTTTGCAGTCGTTAAAGAAAATCTGGCGTGTAGATGAGCCTTTGATGCCCATCTTTTTCTCTTCTTCGTTCATGGTGATGCCGCCAAAGGCTTTCTCCACGATGAAGGCAGTGAGGTTTTTGTCGTTGTCAATTTTGGCGAACACCACATACACATCTGCGAAGCCACCATTGGTAATCCACATCTTCTGGCCGTTGAGAATGTAATGCTTGCCGTCTGCCGAAAGTGTAGCTTTCGTTTTGCCCGAATTCGCGTCTGAGCCCGAATCCGGTTCGGTCAGACAGTAGGCCGCTTTCCATTTTCCGGAAGCCAGGTTCGGGATGTATTTTTTCTTTTGCGCTTCGTTGCCGTAGTACAAAATGGGCAGTGTGCCAATGCCCGTGTGCGCGGAGATGGCCACTGCAAATGAATGCCCCGCGCCCAGCACTTCGGCTACCAGCATGGTGGAGTTGAAGTCCATGCCAAAGCCACCGAGTTCCTGCGGTACAGACGTTCCCAGCAAACCGAGTTCGCCTGCTTTGTCGAGCAAGTTCGGCATCAGCTCCGGATGTTTCATCGAGTCGATCTCGTCCAGGCGTGGGTACACCTCTTGCTTCAAAAAGTCTTTACATGTCTGGGCGATCATGCGTTGCTCTTCGGTAAACTCTTCGGGAATGAAGATGTCGTGTGCGCTGGTCTCGCGGATGAGGAATTCTCCGCCTTTGATTGCTTTCTTGGTCTCTACTGCTGTTGCCATATTGGTTGGTAGTTCTTAGTTGATAGTTGTTAGTTCTTAGTTTTTAGTTTTTGGGTGGGAGGGATTCGATACCTGCATTATAGTCTACAAGTTGTTCATTGACGGTTGTTGCTGAATGTCCGGTCGATTGCTCCTGGAAATAATTGATGAAGTCACTCAACAATCTCTTGCACGATTTGATTCGAACCATCGCGTTGTCTAGATCTCCAGCGGATACGTATTTCAAATCATAAGCGATCAGTACTTGCGTTTCAACTTCGTATAAACTGCCCCGGGCGATATAAAACAATTGAATAGAGTCTTTAACGTGATTACGACCGCAACCTTCAGCGATGTTGAAAGGTATCGAAACGGCCGCTCGTCTTAGTTGATTGGTTAGTCCAAATTGTTCTTCCTTAGGGAACGCCTTGGATCGTTCATAAATCTGCCGCACCAAATCCTTGGCTTGTTTCCAAACTTCCAAATCTGAATACGACTCCATGTCTTCCTACCGACAACTACGAACTAACAACCAACAACTAATTCAAAAGCTCATAAACCCCCGCCACGCCCTGGCCGCCACCGACACAAGCGGTTACCATGCCGTACTTCTTGTTCTGTCTGCGGAGTTCGTTGAAGAGCTGTACGGACAGGCGTGCACCCGATGATCCGAGGGGATGACCTACGGCAATGGCGCCTCCGTTTACGTTCAGTTTGCTGCGGTCGATGCCGAGCTCTTTTACCACGCCCAATGCCTGTGCAGCAAAGGCCTCGTTCAACTCAATCAGGTCGATGTCTTCCAGTTTCTTGTCTGCGATCTTCAGGGCCTTGGGGATAGCCGCCACCGGCCCGATGCCCATGATGCGCGGCTCTACGCCAGCTACGGCATAGCTAACCAGCCGGGCAATCGGTTTCAGGTTGAGCTGCTTTACCATCCGCTCGCTCACTACCATCACAAACGCAGCACCATCCGAAGTCTGCGAAGAATTTCCTGCGGTTACCGTTCCACCCATGGCAAAGGCGGGTTTCAACTTGGCGAGGCCCTCCACCGTAGTGTCGGCACGAATGCCTTCATCGGTGGCCACCACGAACTCGCGGGTTTTCTTCTTCATGGTTTCATCCACGTAGGTTTCTTTTACCGTAATCGGCACCACCTCGTCTTTGAATTTACCCGCTTTCCAGGCGGCCGCTGCCTTCATGTGCGATTCGTACGAAAACTGGTCCTGCTCCTCGCGGGTGATCTTGAATTGCTTCGAGACTTCCTCGGCCGTAAGGCCCATGCTGGTGTAGTAGTTCGGGTTGTCTTTGGCGATGGCCCAGTTGAGTGCGGTTTTGAAGCCCATCACAGGCACCATGCTCATCGACTCAGTGCCTCCGGCAATGATGATGTCAGCCTGCCCGGCCTGAATCCGCTGGCTGGCGATGGCGATCGTTTCCAAACCTGATCCGCAGTAGCGATTCACCACCATGCCGGGCACATCAACGCCAAGCGCTAACAGCGAAATCATGCGGCCCATTTGCATGCCCTGCTCAGCCTCCGGCACCGCGTTGCCTACGATAAGGTCGTCCACCATCTTGTTTTCTACGCCCGGCACTGATTTCACCAGGTGCTTGATCACGTCAGCGGCAAGGTCATCCGGCCGCGTAAAACGAAATCCACCTTTTTTGGCTTTGCCAACGCCTGTTCTGAATCCGGCTACGATGTATGCATCCATACTTTAAGTTGTTAGTTATTAGTTGAAAGTTGTTAGGATGGTATTAGTCTAGCAACTAACAACCATCAACTAACAACCATTTCGTTTAGTTTCGTAAAGGTTTCCCCCCTGTTAAAATACTCTGAATCCGTTCCAGTGTTTTGCGCTCGCCACACAGGGATACAAACGCTTCGCGCTCGAGGTCGAGGAGGTATTGTTCGCTGACTTCCTGTGGGTAGCTGAGGTCGCCACCGCACATGATGTTGGCGATCTTCATCGCGATTTTGGCATCGTGTTCGCTCACGTAGCGGCCCATCTTCATGCCGTTTACGCCTGCGGCAAAAAGCGCCATGCCGGTGCGGCCTTGCACGCGGATGTTAGTTGCCTGTGGCTTCATGGTGTAGCCTGCATCGGCCAGTTCAATTACGGCTGCTTTGGCATCCAGAATCTGGCGGTCTTTATTCACGCTGATGCGATCCTGCTCGCGCAGCACGCCCATCTCGCGTGCCTCTTCGGCACTCAGCGCCACTTTCGCGGTAGCGATGTTCATGAACGCATTTTGTAGCGCATTCAATTCCACATCCCCTTCCTGAAACATGTCGCTCACGCGCTTGGTAAATTCTTTTGTACCTCCGCCTCCGGGAATCAGGCCCACGCCAACTTCTACCAGCCCGATGTACGTCTCGGCTGCCGCCTGCACCAGGTCGGCATGCATGGTCATTTCGCAACCGCCACCCAGCGTGCGGCTCTGCGGGCACACTACTACGGGCACGCCCGAATAGCGAATGCGCATAACGGAATTCTGGAACGCGCGCACCATGAAATCCAGTTCATCATAATCCTGTTCGATGGCATACATAAACACCATGCCCAGGTTGGCACCCAATGAGAAATCTGCACCCTGATGACCGATCACCAGTCCGCGGTAATTTTTTTCAGCCAGATCAATGGCTTTGTTCATGCCCTCCACCACGGCACTGCCAAGCGTATAGCTCTTACTGTGCCACGAGAAATTGATCACACCATCGCCCAGGTCGGTGACTTTAGAATCGGCATTTTTCCAAACGATGTTGTCGCTGAGGTTTTCCAGAATGATAAATGCCTCTTTGCTGGTGATCGTTTTGTAGCTCTTGCTCGGAATATCATAGTACTTGCGCTGGCCGCCTTCTACCTTATAGAAGGTTTTATGACCGGCCGCCAACATTTCGTGAACCCATGCTGCCGGTTTGTAGCCTGCGGCCTCCATGGCTTGCGCAGTTTTTTCTACGCCCAGCGCATCCCAGGTATCAAACGGCCCGAGTTCCCATCCAAAGCCCGCACAGACAGCATCATCAATGCGGTACAGCTCATCGCTGATTTCCGGAATGCGGTTGGAGGCGTATTGAAACAGACCATAAAAACAGTCGCGATAGAAATCACCGGCCTTGTCTTTGCCTGCCAGCAACACTTTGAAACGGTCGCGCAGGTTGTCGATGGTCTTCGTGGTTTCGAGCGTGGCGAATTTTGCTTTTGCCTTGGGTTTGTATTCGAGGGTTTTTAAATCCAGTGTGTGGATCTCCGATTTGCCATCGGGTGTTTTTACTTTCTTGTAAAAGCCCTGACCGGTTTTATCTCCCAGCCAGTTGTTCTTCTCCATTTTCGTTACCACCTCGCTGAGCTTAAACATTTCGCGGCCCTCATCGTTGGGCAAGCCAGCGTAGAGATTGTTGGCCACTTTTACGAGTGTGTCGAGGCCCACCACATCCGAAGTGCGGAACGTGGCCGACTTGGGGCGCCCGATTACCGGGCCGGTGAGTTTGTCGATCTCATCTACATTGAGATCAAACTTCTGCATGGAGTCAATCACTTTTAACAATCCCCAAACGCCCACACGGTTGCCGATGAAAGCCGGGGTGTCTTTGCAGAGCACAGAGGTCTTGCCCAGGTAGAGATCGCCATAGTGCAGCAGAAACTTCGTGACCTCCGGATCGGTGTGCGGTGTAGGGATAACCTCAAATAACTTCAGGTAACGCGGAGGGTTAAAGAAGTGCGTGCCCGCGAAGTGCTTCTTGAAATCCTCGCTGCGGCCATCGGCCATCAGGTGGATGGGAATGCCAGACGTGTTGGACGTGATGAGCGTGCCCGGCTTGCGGAATTTCTCCACCTGCTCGTACACTTTCTTTTTGATGTCGAGGTTTTCGGTTACAACCTCAATGGTCCAGTCGTAGTCCTTGATTTTTGAAAAATCGTCCGTGAAGTTTCCCAGTGAAATGCGCGGAATGAACTTCTTGCTGTAAATCGGGCCCGGGCTCGACTTGATGCAGCGGTCGAAAGACGTTTGTACAATGCGGTTTTTCACGGCCTTGCTTTCGAGTGTTAGGCCTTTCGCCTTTTCTTCTTCGGTAAGGGTGTTGGGGGCGATGTCGAGCAGCAGCACCTGGCACCCGATGTTGGCAAAGTGACAGGCGATGGCAGAGCCCATAACGCCCGAGCCGAGTACAGCCACTTTCTTGATAGAACGGTTCATACCTTGTTATTATAGTTGTTCGGTTTGTTTGTTAGGCGGGTCGTTATTCACTGTTCGGAAACTATGCCGAACAACGATCAACCAACCACCAGCGTCTTTCTTTCAATTACCTCGTTTATTTCCTGAATCACGTCAAAAAAAACATTCAGCTTATGCGGAGGAATCTCTTCGCGCACGGCCTCATTAAATCGAAGCACCGTTTCGCGCGATTTTTCCTTCATCTTCTTCCCTTCATTCGTCAGCAGCACACGTACCGACCTTTTATCATTCTTGTCCACCTGGCGGTAGATCAAGCCCTTTTCTTCCATTGATTTCAACAGCCGGGTGAGGCTGCGGGGTTCCAGTCCCATCAGCGGTCCGATTTTCATGGCGGGAGTTCCCTCCTCCGAAGAGATGTTGAGCAGGGCATACCCAATCGACATCGTGCCATCAAACTTGAGCGCCTGCTGGTTGTACATGCGTGCAATGGCATGCCAGGCGGTTTTGATGTGATAGTCCACGGTTTCCTCCCTTTTCATTTTTTGCAATCGAGTGCGGAAAGGTAGAAAAAGATTTAGTATGCATGCATACTATTTGGAATTTTTTTTGATTTGTTGAACTAGGGGTTGTCATTCAGCGGACATTAGCTGCTGATTCACACACATTTTCGGTTCAAAACCAATGGCACTTACGTTTACTCCTGTAAATTCAATTATGATGAGTATTCGATTTGTTTTTCTTTTCAGCCTTTTGCCTTTTTTGATTTCGGCCCAACGGGTGTATCAAAACTCCGAGGGCGCCATTAAAGGCTATGATCCTGTGGCCTATTTTACGGATAAGAAGCCGGTTAAGGGTAAGAAGCAGTTCACCTACCGATGGCAGGACGCCACCTGGTATTTTGCCTCGCAGGCTCATCTGGATCTTTTTAAAGCCAGTCCGGAAAAGTATGCCCCCCAGTTTGGTGGTTTTTGTGCCTACGGCGTGTCGCGTAATTATAAGGTAAAGATTGAGCCGGAAGCATGGACGATTCTGGACGACAAACTTTATCTCAATTACGATCTGGATGTGTCTAAAACCTGGAACAAAGACCCTGCGGGCTACATTAAGAAGGCAAATGCCAACTGGGCGAAGCTAAAAGACGAAAAAGAATAAATCGCATGCGTCACCGACTACGGAAGTAATCCCCAACGGGAATTGCTTCCTTTTTTGATATGATCTGGCTATTAATTGTTCTTCTCTTCGCGGCTGCGGGCATTTATTTGTTGTTTCGCCAACCACCGTTTGGAGCGCTGCCGCGCGGTACGCTGCGCCACCGAATTTTACGGTCGCCTGGCTACCAGAAAGGTGCATTTCAAAATCCCGAGCCTACAGCGGTAATGGTAAGCCGCTCAGCCTTTTTCAAAACCTTGCGCGAATATGCAACCTCCAGCACCAAGGCGGGCCAACCTGCTACGCCGGTGCCAGTGCACCCGTGGCAGTCGAGCTATGAACAAGCCGAGGAGCCGCTCTTGGTTTGGTTTGGGCATTCGTCCTACTTTCTGCGGATAGACCGCGTCTCGATTTTGGTCGATCCTGTTTTTAGCGGTTACGCCAGCCCCTATGCGTTTGGAACGAAAGGATTTGCCGGCACGGAGGTTTTCAAAGCTGCCGATTTTCAGGAATTGGATCTTGTGCTGATTACACACGATCATTTCGACCATCTGGATTACAAAACCATCACCACCCTGGCCCCGAAAACAAAGCACTTTATTACTTCATTGGGCGTGGGGGCGCACCTCCTGCGGTGGGGAATACCGGCCTCCAAAATCACCGAATTAGATTGGTGGGAGAAAACCGAGCAGCACGGATTGGCATTTACCGCTACACCGGCGCGCCATTTCTCCGGCCGAACGCTTAAGCGCTATCAATCGTTATGGTCAGGATTTGTGCTTCAATCTAACACCTTAAAGTTATTCCTTGGCGGGGATAGTGGCTATGGTGCACACTTTCGTGCGATTGGCGAAAAGCATGGTCCTTTTGATTTGGCCTTGTTGGAATGCGGCCAATACAACGAGGCGTGGAAACACATTCACATGATGCCCGAACAAACGGTGTTGGCAAGCAGGGATTTGCAGGCGCGCGTGCTGTTTCCGATGCATTGGGGCAAGTTTCGATTGGCTTTGCACCCCTGGAAAGAACCAATTGAACGGGCTACTCTGGCGGCATCCGAAAAAGGGGTGATGCTTACGGTGCCCCGCATTGGGCAACCCATCTATCTGGAAAAAGAATTTCCGCTCACGTTCTGGTGGCGAACGATGGAATAGACGTGTGGTTGGTTCATTTCGATCCCGCCAAGGCAACCCGGGATCTGAATACTTCCCAACATACAATTCCTACACAAACGGATACATTAAGTGAATGCTTTGTGCCTTCTTGCGGAATCTCTAACGCGAGATTTGCCCAAGGCAAGGCTTCTTCGCTCACCCCGTGGATTTCATTTCCAAACACGAGGCAGAGTTTTTCATACTGCTGTGGATGAAACTCATGCAACCCGATGCTTGCTGAGGTTTGTTCTATTACTGCAATCGCGTAGCCTTCTGCTTTGAGTTTTTTCAGTGCGGCATCGGTGGTTTCTACATATTCCCACGCCACTGATTCGGTGGCCCCTAATGCAGTTTTATGAATTTCGCGGTGGGGCGGGGTGCCGGTAATCCCCGTAAGGAAAATTTTTTCTACCCGGAAGGCATCTGCCGTGCGAAATGCCGAGCCCACGTTATGCAGACTGCGTACGTTATCCAGCACCAAAACGACCGGTAATTTGGGCGATAGCTTGAACTGCTCCACGGATACCCGCTGCAGGGCTTCGAGCGAAAGTTTTTTCATGGCACGAATGTAGGTTTCGTAACGAAACTACGGTTTTTGTGTTCCGTAAAGATCGGTAGCTTTCGGGCTTTCTAGTAATCAGAAAATGAAAATCTCCCGCTTCGTGAAGCTTGGTGTTTCCAGCAATATGGATCTCGAATTGAGGCGGGTAACGATGCTAGCTAATGGAGTGTACTTGATCGTGGGCGGTATTGTCGGATTATTCCTGCTCCTCAATATCCAGAATTACCTGACTGGTGCGGGGTATCATTTTATCGGTTTCGTTCCCGTGATCATTTTTGTGGTAGCGAGCACTGCTCTGTTGCTCAACTATCTTCAGTGGTATTTATTCTCACGGATCGTGTTTGTTTCTGCCTGGATACTTTTTACCTGTGTCCTCATCCCGCTCGTACTCGGTTCTACCTCGCGCGATTATATCGTGCTGCCCTGGTATGCCATTGTCGCTTCGCTGCTGGTCCAGATTGTGTTTTCTTATCATCGGGAAAAATGGGTGTTCTGGTCTTTTTTTCTGGTCACCTCACTCTTGATCATTTTTTTCATCGACTTCATTAAATTTTTCATGGTAGCAGAAGAGTTAGTGCCGCGGGTGGAGGTTGGCAAGGGTTGGCGGATTAATATCTATATGTTTGCGACATTCTTCAATGCTGCCGTTGCTTACGTAATCTGGTTGAACCGGCAATTCTACGATCAAGTACAGCGGCAGAACCATACCATTCGGCAACAGCATGATCAGCTTGTAGCGCAGCATCAGGAGTTGGAAGTCCTCAGCCGATCGTTGGAGGACAAGGTAGTAGCACGCACACAGCGCTTGCGGGCACAAAACGTGCAGCTAACAGAATACGCGCATTTTAATTCGCACATCCTCCGTGCGCCCGTGAGCCGTATCCGCGGGCTGCTCAACCTGCTACAGATGTCTTCCGATCCAGCTGAAGAAAAGCGAATTCGAGCACTCTTGGGCACTTGCATGCTCGAACTGGACGAAGCCATCCGGGCAATCAATCACAAGCTGGATCATCAGCCCAATGAAGATTTGCTTTAATTTGATTGCTCCAGTTCCTCTATTAAGGCGCGCAGCTGCGCGAGGCATACACCATACGAAACTTTGTACATCCACCGGGTTAACATCCAGCAGAGGGGCGTGGCGATAATCACAAAAGCAAGCAACAACCAAAGCACTACCGGTTTTTGGATGAACTCCCACGCATCGGCTCCACTCGCGGCCGCGCCCATCACATATCCGGCGGCAGCCGCAACCGGATAGATAAACAAGGCGGTACGTTCCTGAAAGCGGATGTTAGCGGTAATAAAATCATACGTGCTCTGCAATGCTGATTTCACACTGCCATCCAGCGGCAACCCCGTTTTGATTCTTCGAAACATTGAAAAATTGGTAACAAAGAAGAAGACGTAACCAACAATCGTGGCACCTATGGCTACTTGTACCACCCATTGATCAAACAAAAACAGCAGTACAACAAAGACAGCTAAAAAGACCACGGAAAAAATCGTTGTTATTTTGTACGCGTCTTTCAGTTTGGCTACCGGATGCTTTGATTTGGTAGCCCATGGATTAAGCAACGAAGGCTGTGCCACCTCCAGCTTTTCCATTTCCAGCTTTTTCCAAACCTCTTGTAAGTTCATACCGCCTGATCTTTCAGTTTTTTGGTTAATGTTTCTTTGGTGCGATGCAGCCGCACGGCTACATTGTTTTTAGAGAGTCCGGAGATATCGGCTATCTCCTCGTTCTCATACCCATCCAGGTGCAGCGTTACGATCATCCGATCGATCTCGCTTAGCGCGCGGATGGCGAGGTAGAGCGCCTCGGTGGCTTCACGTTTCTCGTGCGGGTCGTTTGCACCCGCTACGCGTTCCAGGTTCTCGATGCGTTCTACCGGCGCGGGCCTGCGTTTGAAGGTGAGCACGGTATTCAAACTTACCCGGTACAGCCAGGTAGAAAACTTTGAGCGCCCGTCAAAACGCGGGTACGACTTCCACGCCTGAAAAACGATCTCTTGAAACAGATCTTTTTCATCTTCCGCATCATTCACATACAGGCGTATCACCTTGTAGATGATGCCGCGGCATTGGTTTAGTTGGTCGGTAAACTCGCGTTGCACTTCGCCCTGCCCGTCATTGTGTAATCGGCACCGCGGTATAGCCGGCTTTCCGCAGCAGTGCAATCAATCCGTCCGGGCCAGGCAGGTGCAGCGCCCCCACAGCTATGAATTGCGCCTCCTTCTTCATCAAGCCGGGCAATACGTTCATCCATCGTTCGTTTCGGTTTTTCAACAAAAAATCGGAGTTACCCAAGTCTTTAGGCATTGATTCCGCATAGGCATGCAATCCGGGCATATCCTTAGCCAGGTAAAGCTGCAATAGTTTTACCTGGGCCGTGGCAGCAAACTCTTTTTGTTTTACCAATGCCACCAACTGGCGCGCCTGTTCCTCTACCGGAAAGGCATCGTACAACAGTTTAAACTGCTCTTCCATGGTTTCAAGTTGCGTAACTGTTTTGGTCTGCCGTTTGCCGGTAGCGGCAATGTGGTAGTCCATTGGTTTGCCCGCGTAACGTGCCAAGGTTTCTGCGTTTCGTTTTTGGGCATAGCCCAGAGTGATCATCACGGCAATGGTGAGGGGCTTCATTTGGTCGAATTGCGCAAGCGATATGCCCATCGTCTGTTTTAGTTCAGCTGCAATAAGTTTAAAATCGGCTTGGGTAACGAGGTTAGAAATTTTCTGGCCGGGCATTACCATTACCCCTGCCACGTTTGCTAATTGGGCGGAGTCGATGATGGTTTCTACAACCACACCTTTCGCGGCCTTCAGTGGCCCAGCCGTTTCGGTTAGCGTATTAAAAAAATTGTCTGTAAGCAGGTGGTAAGTACCAAATAAGTAAGAAGGCTCAGAAAGGTCCGGGCCGGTGATCTTCCAAAGCAGGGCTTTATCCGACTGGCCGAGGGCATTCAGGGCCAAACAAACAAGCAGAAACGCCAGCGCAGAGAAACGAGTGAATGGGCTACTGAACCGCATGGAAGAATTGTTTTGCAATGAGTACGAAAAGTTCCGTTGAAATTACAACATCGCGCTGATTCTTTTTCTTCTACGCCACCGGGTTGGCTTTTTTCCAATCGGTGTTCGTGGAATTATTATCGCTAATTTCGCGCGCCCATGGAATTACGCCTTGAAACCAGCTACCGCGCCATATTGCAGATGGCACTGCCGATTTCGCTGGCGATGTTGGTACCGCAAATCAATTTCATTACAAACAACATTTTTCTGGGCGGCCTGGGTGAGCAAGAGTTGGCCACGGCCGGGATCACGGGCGTGTATTATCTCATCTTTGCCGTAATCGGCAGCGGTCTCAACAATGGCCTGCAGGCGCTTATTGCCCGCAGAGCGGGCCAAAATCTGCCGAAGGAGATTGGTAAATTATTTTACCACGGCATCTGGATTGCACTGGCCGTTGCGGCCATAGGAATCGTGTTGACCTACACATTGGCACCGTATGTACTACGGGCAACCATTCACAGCGCCACAACCGCACAACAGGTTATCGATTTTTTGCTGATCCGGATTTGGGGCCTGCCCCTGTTGTATTTGTATGTGATGCGCAACGCGCTGCTTGTAGGTACCAACCAAACCCGGTTGCTGGTGTGGGGTACACTCAGCGAGGCGTTGGCAAACATTTTTTTTGATTACGTGCTGATTTATGGCAAGTGGGGCTTCCCCGAAATTGGCATCAATGGGGCAGCGTACGCTTCCATCATTGCCGAGGGTATCGGGTTGGTGGTGATCTACGCGGTGATTCATCGCAAAAAACTCCATCGTGATTTTGCTTTTTTTGATGAGATCACGTGGAATCCGGCGCTCACCCGGCTTATTCTCATCCAGTCGGCTCCGCTCATTGCTCAGTATTCGATCAGCATCATTACCTGGGAATATTTTTACATTCTGGTAGAACACCACGGTGCGCGCGCACTGGCCATCTCGAACACCATGCGCAACATTTTCGGATTGTTTGGAATTTTTTGCTGGGCCTTTGCTTCCACTACCAACACCATGGTGAGCAACGTCATCGGCCAGGGAAAACAGCACGAGGTGATGCCGCTCATTAAACGTGTGGTACGTTTAAGTTTGGGAATTTCGTTTGTCTTGTTTCTGATTTTGAATGCCGTGCCGGAATGGTTTCTATCGTTTTACGGACAAGGCACGGCGTTCATTGAGGAAGGCATTCCGGTACTTCGCATTGTGTCGCTGGCATTGCTCATGATGTCGTTCGGTACCATTTGGCTCAATGCGGTTACCGGCACCGGCAACACACAGGTAAACTTATGGATTGAGTTGATTACGCTTGTGATTTACAGTGTGTACGTCTACCTCACGTTGGAGTACTTCCATCTCTCCATTGTGTGGGGGTGGGGCTCGGAATGGGTGTACTGGATCAGCATGTTTACGATGGCATATCTGTACATGCAGTCAGGTCGCTGGAAGAACAAGTTGATCTAGCCATGCGTTGTATTCGCACGAAAGCAGCTACCCGTAGTGCACGCGGGCGGCTACTTCATGAACATGTAATCGGTAGTAACATTCAGCATCGCCTTCAGGCCCGTTAAAAAGCCACGCTCATCGATCATAAAGTCGGGCGTATGGTGGGCGGGCACTTTGTTGGGATCCTGATCGGGCGGCATGGCGCCAACAAAAAAGAAAAAGCCGGGTACCTTTTTTTGATAGAAGGCAAAGTCTTCTGCTCCCGTTACTGCGTTGATGCGAATCACATTTTCAGCTCCGGCTGCTTTCTGCAATGAGGCTACCATCTTTTCCGTTAACGCGGGATCATTAAACGTTACGGGTGTCTTTTTATCTATCGTTACTTCAGCGGTAGCACCGGCGCTCTCCGCAATCTTCGTGGCCGTAAGGCGGATTTTATCATGAATCTTTTGTTGCATGCCTTCATCCAACGTGCGAATGGTGCCGGCCATGAATGCCTCCTCCGGAATGATATTTTCGCGAATGCCCGCCTGCATCCGGCCCACCGTAATCACCGCGGCTTCTTTTGTAAGTTCGGTTTGGCGAGAAATGATCGTTTGCAGACCGTTGATGATTTGTGCGCTCACCACAATGGGGTCGATGCCCATCCACGGAGCTGACCCATGCGATTGTTTCCCTTTCACCTTGATGCTGAACCAGTCGGATGCCGCCATGATGCCCGCCGGGCGATACGTAATTCGGCCCAGCGGAGAAATGGATTGAATATGCAAACCAAAAATCACATCTACTTTCGGGTTTTCCAGCACACCTTCTTTTACCATCAGATCTGCTCCGCCTTCCTCGCCGGCAGGGGCGCCTTCTTCGGCAGGCTGAAAAATAAACTTCACTGTGCCCCGCAGGTCGGCTTTGTTCTTCGACAGGATTTCGGCCACACCCATTAAAACTGCCACGTGCGAGTCATGGCCGCAGGCGTGCATTACGCCGGTCTCCTGGCCGTTGAACACCGTGCGCTCTTTTGAAGCGAATGGCAAGCTGTTGCGTTCGGTTACCGGTAGGGCGTCAATGTCTGCACGCAAGGCGATCACGGGCCCAGGCTTACCCGTTTCAAGCAGGGCTACCACACCGGTTTTTGCTACCCCGGTTTGGATTTTTAATCCCAGTGTTTTGAGATGCTCGGTGATGTAGGCGGCCGTTTTTACTTCGCGGTTGGAGAGTTCCGGATATTGATGCACGTGCCTGCGCCAGCCAATGACTTTCGGCTCCAACTCTTTGGCCTGTTGTTCAAGCTTTGCCTGCAGTTTAGGATTCGTTTGCGCAAAACCAACAGATGCGGAGATGCATGCGAGAATAAAGATTTTTTTCATGAACTACTTATTTTTTTGGTACATGTAATCGAACGTTAAATTAACCAGCGCTTTCACACCGGTGAGCAGCGCTTTTTCGTCAATCATAAAATCGGCTGTGTGGTGGGTGGGGGGCTTGTTTGGTTGCAGATCCGCCGGATAGGCGCCCAAAAAGAAAAAGAAGCCCGGCACTTGTTGCTGAAAGAAAGAAAAATCCTCGGCCATGGTTACGGGCGAGATCACTTTTGTGCGATCGGCACCCGCGGTACGCACCAACGTAGGCCCCATGCGTTCTGCCAGCGTAGGATCGTTGTAGGTAACGGGATACATGATTTGAATTTGCACATCGGCTTTTGCGCCGGCGCTTTCTGCGATGCGGGAAGCGGTTTGCCCGATGCGCTGGTGAATATCTTTGCGCATGCCTTCATCGAAGCTGCGAATGGTGCCCAGCATGTTCACCTCTTCGGGGATAATGTTGCCGCGATTGCCGCCGTGAATACTGCCAATGGTGACTACTGCAGCGCCTTTCGTTAATTCTGATTGGCGGCTCACCACGGTTTGTAAACCGGAAACCACTTGCGAGGCTACCACAATCGGATCAACACTGTCCCACGGCGTGGCACCATGCGCGCCAAGCCCCATGATCTTGATGGCGAGCCCGTCCACGGCGGCCATCAGGCTGCCCGGCCGGTAAGATAATTGTCCGGAGGGCATGAGCGACTGAATGTGCAAACCGAAGATGACATCTACCTTGGGGTTGGCAAGCACGCCTTCCTTCACCATCAATTCCGCACCGGCCGGTGCTTCGGCCGCGGGCACACCTTCTTCGGCCGGCTGAAAAATGAACTTTACGCTGCCGCGCAGGTCGTTTTTATAGCGTGTCAATACCTCGGCCACGGTAAGCAAAATGGCCATGTGGCCATCATGACCGCACGCGTGCATCACGCCGGTTTCCTGCCCTGCAAGGGTTGCCCGCTCTTTCGAGAGAAAGGGTAAACTGTTGCGCTCGGTAATCGGCAGGCCATCCATGTCGGCACGAAGCGCCACCACGGGCCCTGGCTTGCCGCCTTTCAGTAGCGCCACAACCCCGGTCTTCGCTACGGGGTACTGTATCTCAAGTCCAAGCTTCTTGAGATGTTCTACAATAAAGGCACTGGTTTTCCATTCTTGATTGGAGAGTTCCGGGTATTGATGAAAATGCCTACGCCATTGAATGAGCTGCTGCTCGAGGCGTTGCGCTTCTTGTTCCAATTGGGTTTGCAGTTGTGCAGGCACCTGGGCCTGTGCGACCATCATCCCGAAAAGGAACACAGCCGCCATGCGGATTGGGAGATACGACTTCATTTACGGATGAAAAGTAAGAAAATCGGGTGATATGGCCAGAGGATTCCCAACTGCGGATTACAGAAATCCAAAGGCTGTGCGTAGCACCTGCGCGTTGGTTGTTACTCGATTTTGCTAGTTCTACGTTGTCTTGACAACATGCCTTTTGTAACTGTTTTGGGGCTGCCGTTAATTTTAAACAAAGATTACTACCGCTGATGTAGGAGTACTTTCTGCAATACATGTTTTTCACTAATTAGTAACGCCTATTAAAAATCATGGATATGCGTTTCAGTTTGCTTCTACTCTTGCTTTTGCCCGGGTTGCTCATCGGCCAGAAGAAAAAATCAAGTCCCGATGTTTCCACTGTTCAATTCGATCAAAAACTTTATGAGGGCATGCGCTGGCGCGAGTTGGGCCCCTTTCGCGGGGGTCGCTCCTGCACGGTAACGGGCGTGCCCGGCCAGCCTAACCTGTACTACTTCGGCACGGTGGGCGGTGGCGTGTGGCGCACAAAAGATGCCGGGCAAACCTGGGAAAACATTACCGACAGCTATTTCGGAGGCACAATCGGTGCCGTAGCCGTAGCCGAGAGCGACCCGAATGTGATCTACGTGGGCGAAGGCGAACAAACCCTGCGCAACAACGTCTCCAGCGGCTGGGGGGTGTGGAAATCAACCGATGCAGGGGCAAGCTGGAAACACATCGGCCTGAGTGATTCGCGACACATCGCGCGGATCCGCATTCATCCTAAAAATCCGGATGTGGTGTACGTGGCGGCCATGGGCAACTTGTGGAAGCCGAACGAAATGCGTGGCGTCTACAAATCAGTAGATGGTGGGGCCACGTGGAAACGCGTGCTCTATATTAATGACACCGCCATGGCAGGCGATCTGGTCATGGACCCCAACAACCCGCGCATCTTGTATGCCGCCACCTGGAATATGAAGCGCAATGGCTACCGCATGGACAGCGGTGGTCCGGATTCGAAACTCTGGAAAAGCACCGATGGTGGTGAGACGTGGGAAAACCTGTCGGACAAACCGGGGATGCCCAAAGGCACCAACGGTATTATTGGTGTTACGGTGTCGCCCGTCAACTCTAACCGCGTGTGGGCAATCATCGAAAATACGGAAGCCCCGGGTGTGTATCGTTCAGACGATGCAGGTAAAACCTGGACGCGCCTCAATCAGGATCGTGCCCTGCTGCAACGCGCCTGGTACTATTGCCGCATTTATGCCGATACGCAGAATGAAGACAAAGTGTGGGTGATGAACGTGAGCTATGGCGTATCGAAAGATGGCGGCAAAACATTTGAATTGAAGAACGCTCCGCATGGCGATCATCACGACCTGTGGATTGATCCCAACAACAACCAACGCATGGCCATTGCCGATGATGGTGGAGCGCAAATCTCTAACGATGGTGGCGAGAATTGGACCACCTACCATAACCAGCCCACGGCACAGTTCTATCGCGTCACCACCGACAATGCCTTTCCGTATAACATTCTCGGGGCACAACAAGACAACACCAGCGTGCGCATTCCGCATCGCACCAGTGGTACATCCATTACCGAAAGCGATTGGACCGCTCTCTCCATTGGCGAGAGTGCACACCTTGCACCTGATCCCGCTAATCCCAACATCATCTACGGCAGCGATTACAAAGGCTACATGAGCATGCAGAATCTCGACAACGGGCAGGAGCGCAGCACCAACGTGTGGCCCGATCTGCCGGCCGGCTCGGGCGTGGAAGTGATGAAGTATCGCTTCAACTGGAACTACCCGCTGGTGTTCAGCCGCCACGATCCGAAAAAACTCTATGCGGGCTCCAACTATCTCCATGTTACCACCAATGGCGGGCAGAGCTGGCAAACCATCAGCCCGGACCTGACGCGCGGTGAACCCGAAACGCTCAAGTCTTCCGGTGGGCCGATTACACAAGACAACACGGGTGCCGAGTACTATGCTAACATTTTTGTGATTGCCGAGTCGCCTTACACCAAAGATGAAATCTGGACCGGTTCGGATGATGGTCTGTTGCACGTGACGACCGATGGCGGCAAGAACTGGACGAACGTAACACCGCCTACCAATGTCTGCCCCCGGCTGAATATGTGGAATAGCATTGATGTGAATCCGTTTGAAAAAGGCGGGGCGTACGCAGTTGCCACTTCGTATAAGTTTGGCGACTACACTCCGTATATCTATAAAACGTTGGATTATGGTAAGACGTGGACGGTGATTACCAACGGAATTCCGAAAGAAGAGTTTGTGCGCGTGGTGCGGGCCGATCCCAAACGCAAAGGGCTGCTCTATGCCGGTACTGAAAAAGGGATGTGGATTTCGTTTGATGATGGCGCGAGCTGGAGCAAGTTTCAACTCAACCTGCCGCCCGTGCCCATTGCGGATTTAGCCGTGAAGAACGACAATCTGATTGCCGCCACCCACGGCCGCAGTTTTTGGTTGATCGATGATCTTACTCCGCTGCATCAACTCACAAAAGACATGGCCGCAAAAGAGGCGTTGCTTTATAAACCCATGGCCAGCTACCGCATGCCCGGTGGCGCGGGCTGGCGCGAAGCCAACCGCAAACTGGAAGGACAAAACCATCCGGGCGGTGTGATGGTGCATTTTTTTGTGAAAGCACTTGACGAGAAGGCAGATGTGAAGCTGGAGTTTCTGGAAAGTGATGGCGATGTGATTAAGAGCTATCACAACAAAGCCAAAGAGCGGGCCGAGCAACTTTCGGCAAAAGCAGGGGGCAACCGCTTTGTGTGGGACATGCGCTACCCCGGCTACAAAACGTTTCCGGGCATGGTATTTTATGGTTCGCCCAACCTCGGCCCTAAAGCGGTGCCGGGCAAATACAAAGTACGCCTTACGGTGAATGGCCAAAGCCAGGAGCAGGAGTTTGAGATTTTGAAAGATCCGCGCATCAACACTACGTTGCCGGAGTTACAGGCGCAGTTCGACTTTTTAACCAAGGTGCGCGATAAGGTGAGTGACGCTAACCAGGGCGTGGTGGACATCCGTAAGATCAAAGACGATTTAGCTTCGTTGAAAAGCAAAATCGGGGCGGAGCCGCAGTACAACGACCTGCGCGAAGCCATGAAAAAGTTTGAGGACGAGTTGAACGTGCACGAAAACAACATTCACCAGACCAAAAACCGCAGCGTACAAGACCCGCTCAACTACGGCATCAAAATGAACAACCGGCTGGCGCACCTCATGGTGGAGCAGGGCGGAGGTGATTTTGCCCCCACGCAACAGGGTGAGGAAGTGCGGCAGATGCTGACCAAAATGGTGGATGACGAGTTGGGCAAACTGAATGCCACCATCGATCGCAACGTGGAGCGTATCAACACCATGGCGAAAGAGAAAGGCATTGAATTGCTGAGCGTGAAGAAAACGCCTGTAGTCAATTAGTCGCGTGGCATTTCTTGTTGCGGGGTTTGATTCAACAGCCGATCGTTCTCTTTTTGTGGAATGGAGACCAGAATATGCGTACCGCGACCGGGCTCTGAGTTGATTTCAAAAATGCCGCCTGCATTGGTGGCACGCAACTGCATGTTTTCTAATCCGATACCCTTTGGCTTTGATTTTAGGTCGAAGCCGCGGCCGTCGTCTTCAATTGTAAGGACGAGTTCGTCATCGTGGAGGAAGAGTTGAACGTCTGCGGTTTTGGCCTGCGCGTGCCGCGCGATATTTTGGAGCGCTTCCTGCACAATGCGGTAAAATTCATTGAGTAACTCCGCGTTGAGTTGTTCTGGAAAATCAAACGACTGCACGGACACCCTGATGCCAGTTGACTGTTGTATTTCCTGGGCGAGGGCTTCTACCATGCTCACCAGATTTTTGGCCGACCGCGTCGGGGGGGCCAATCGGTGCGAAAGGCTGCGCACATCGTGTGCGAGAATCTGGATTTGATCCAATAGCTGTTCGGGCGGCAACCCGCGCGTCTCGGCCAGCCGGCGTAAATTGGCTAATCGGCTTCCAATATCATCATGCAAGTCGCGCGACACCCGCTCCCGCTCCAGTTCAATTCCTTTGATATAGGATTGCATCGCCTCTTTTTGATAGCGCGAAATGCTCAACCAAAGTTCATTTCGCTCAACATACACCTTTCGCATCAAGTAAGTGAGCGCCACGGAGAATACCAACGTTTCGATCAATGCACCAGCAAAAAGAAAATTAAATGGAAGTTCCCAAACCCCATAGTCTTCTAACACCGTGGCAAGCGTGGCAATCAAGATAGCGGAATACGCGGCAATATAAAGCCCCGAAAGTACAGGCTGCTTCGCGTAGGTGCGAATGGCTGCATAAAAGCAGATCACGTTACCGGATAAGATGACGGTAAGAATAATGGGTAGAAAAACGGAAGAATGACGCACCAAGAACTTGGCTGTAAGCGGGGTGGCAACCAAAGCAACAAAATAGAATGCCAGAATCCAGGCCAGCAGACGCGCTACCCTTGGTAGCCACCGGCGGATGTTTAGAAAAAGCAACGAGAAAAGAATAAGCGCGCCATTGGCGACGGCACTCATCGAAACCCGCAAAATACTGTTAATGCCTGCCCACCTGGGATATAGGAATTGAAACGCAAAACCTTCGTTGATCGCCAACAGAAAAATGGAGCAGATAATCATAAAAAAGTAGGCTCCATACACCTTATCGCGAATCAACAGCCAGGCCAGCAAGCTGTAGATTACTACCAACAGCATCATCCCAAAACCGACGCCGTACAATAACGCGGTTCGCGTATTTGCTTCGCGAAAGGTGTTACGTTCCCACATCCATAAAGGCACCTGTAACGAAGAATTCAATTTCTCAACGCGGATGAGCAGTGTTTTGCCGGAGATCTCTTTCGCTGTTAAAGGCCAAACAAAATAGCGGTTGTTATAACTGCGGGTATTAAATGGAAGATCATCGCCGGTTGGGTTGCCGATGCGCGCGAACTGACCGGCTGTGTCGAGTTGGAACAGGGAGATTTTATCAAGATGCGAATTTGCGATTTCAAGAAAAAATTCGCGGTCGATGTTTTGTTTTGAAATGGGGATAGCAAACCAAAATGCGCGGTTATGATAACCCAGATTTGCCGACTGCATGCGCGTAAACTTTCCCGAACGCCACGCTTCAAGAACGCTATCGATGGGTGCCTGGGGTTGCAGCGAGAACATGTACGCCCAGCGCGTAAGTGATTCCTTGCCCCACACGGAATCAAGCGAGAGAACGCGCGGTTGAGACTGGCCGTAGCCGAGCGATAGGACCAAAAAGCCAAGACTAAACCAGCCGATTTTCATGGGCAAAGTTCACCAGGTCTACCACGTTGCCGATTTTCAATTTCTTGAAAATGTTTTTGCGATGGGTTTCGATGGTGAGTGGGCTAACATTGAGCTGAGCGGCAATCTCGTTGGAAGTCTTGCCATGAATGAGATAAGGGATCAGTTCCATTTCGCGCTTCGTTAACCGCATTTTCCCTGCGAAATGATCGCGAAACGTGCGCCGGGCATCTTCTTCCGCTTGCAGCGTTCGCGATAGCAGAAAAGGATCGGTGGGCTGCATGCGAATGGCCTGCAGCAGTTCCTGGTTGCCTGCACTCTTTTCCAGATAGGCATTTGCGCCCAGCTTTTGCGCCTGCTCAATCAACAACTCGTCGCGGTACATGGTCAAAATCACAACCACCAAGTGAGGGTGGCTTTGGCGGATGGCCCTGAGCACAGAAAATCCATCTGTACCTTTTAAGTTCAGATCAAGAATCAGGACGTCCGGTGAGTTTTGTCGCACAAATTCAATGGCCTGATCGGCCAATTGCACCGTGCCCACCAACTTGATGTCGGACTGGGTACCGAGGATCAGTTGAATTCCATCGCTAATTATCGTATGATCCTCGCAGATCAATACTTTTCTGCCGCTGTCCGTCATGTATCAAAAAAACCGCGTGCAGTATAAGTAAAAATACCCGGAATCCGGTATTGATTAAAACGAGAAAAAGTACATCACAGCAAATAATGCACTTTATTTTACTTCGGTAGTGTCGGAGGGCAGGGTAGGTACGCGATAGCCCGCACCTTCAATGCGAGTAGCCGGAAATTTTTTCTGCAACGCTGCAATCTCCGCGCCCGTAACGGCTGTTTGAAAAAGGTAGATTTCTGTGAGTGCGTTTTTCCGGAGCAGGGTTTCAACGCCCGCGGTTGTTACGGCCGTACCGGTGAGGTTAAGGTAGTTCAGTGTGGGGCTAGGCTCCATCGCCAACAGGCAATCATCTTTAATTCCGGATTGATTGAGCCACCACTTGGTGAGCTTTGGAAACTGCGCAATTGTTTTAAGCTGCTGGGGCGTCCAACCGCGACAATCGGCCTTGAGCCAAACAATGTGGAAACGCAAGGGTGCAAGTGCATCCATTAACGTATCCGACGGTGCGGCGTTGGTTAGCGCAACACTTAGATAGTTCGATTCGGTGCTTACCGGGAGTACGGTGGCACCCAAGCCTTGTAGCCGGGCAATGTCTTTTTCCGGAGCGGGGTCAACAGCTTCATCTGGAAGCGAGTGTGGGCCCGGCTTTTTTGTTTCGAATTTTTCGGGATTAGTTACTTCTACTACGCGCTTTTCGAACGAGGCGCCGGTGTTAATCCAGTCTTCAAGCCACGCAATTTCCGTAGGTGTAAGCTGGGGCTTTTCTTGTGGCGGCATGTGGTCTTCGTGGGCGAGCGGCAACAGTACCCGCTGCAGTAACTTGCTGCCACTGGCATCGCCAGCCACCAGCACGGGGCCATGTTCGCCCCCTTTTTCTATCCACGCACGTCCATCCAGCCGAAGACTGCCTTTCTGTTTGCTCGCGCCGTGGCAGGCCACACACCGTTTTTCCAACAGCGGCCCAATCACATCGGCATAGTACATCGCCTCCTGCATGTTTACGTTGGCGTCTGGCGCTGTTGTTGCAAAGAGGTAATCGGTACCGTGGGTGAGTGTACCGCCCAGGTGCCCGGTAACAGTAAGTACCACCACCATGGCGGTGGCGATCCATTTTCGGTAAACTGATTGATGAATCAGCCAGCGGAAATACGCATACGCCAAGCAAAAGAAGAACAACGCCAGTCCCATCCATTGGTGGCTGTCGATGTGGCCGCCATAATTGCCGGCCTGCCGCAGGAGAAAACCGGTACCACACGCCAGGCCCGCGGCAGCTGTGCCGATCCAAAGCATTGTTGCAATTGCGGGTTCGAGGTGCTCCCAACGTGCACGCGTTACCAGCCACTCAAATACAAACACCAGCAGCAGGATGCCGATAGGCAGATGCACCACCACGGGGTGAAACCGACCGAACAATTCGAGCATTAGGAATAGCGTTTTTGCAGAAGCTCCAACATGTACACGTTTATCGCCCACTGGTCGGCCACGGGTTGCCGTGTGAAAGGTAATGCCGGCAGATAATCAATCGGGCCAAACTCGGTGAGCATCGTGAGTGTTTTTCCTTCCTGCCGTTTGCGTTTTACCACTTCATCCCACCAGGCCACGTGCGCGTCTACCGCGCCTTTCCACTCGGGTGCGCGCGGGTCGCTCACCTGTGGCCCTTCTGCATGGCCTACGCGCGCGTGGATGTGATCGGTACGGCTGAGCGCCAATGCTACCGTCTCGGGTTGATCGCTCAACAAAGACTCGTGCACGTTGCACCAATGCGAAATATCTAAGGTAATCCGCAATTGCGGAAACAAATCCATGTATTGGCGGCTCACCGGCGCGGAGTACAACATCCGGCCCCGATGCGTTTCGTGGTAAATGGGGATGCCCGTTTGCACTGCCACGCTTTGCGTGTGCGTGATGAACGGCCGGTGCTGCGCTACAGAAAAAAAGTCTTTGCCGCTATGGCAATTAATGTAGACCGGCTTCATGGCCACTGCGGCGGCTAACGCATCTTGAAATTCTTGCAGATGTGCGTTTGCGTTGCTGCTGCCGCCACCCACTAAGGCGCCAAGTTTAAGGTTTCGCTTTGCGAGTGCCTCGGCCATCGCATCCCGTTCGCGCGGCTCGCCGGGTATCCAAAGCTCTGCGCCAGCGTAGCCGGCATCTTTAATTCGTTGTGCAAATGTTTCCCACGAGCCCGAAAAGCCCCAGTTGGTGGCGAACACCTGCAATTCGTATCCGGGGGCTGCGGCGCCATCCGCGAAAGCGCCAGCAAAAGAAGTAAGTGCTGCACCTGCGGTAAGCGAAGACGCAAGAAATTTTCTTCGGGTAATCTCCATACGGGATTTGTTAGGCGATGATGTCGTGGATGACGTGGCCGTGTACATCGGTAAGGCGAAACGGGCGACCCTGAAACTCGTACGTGAGTTTTTCATGATCGAAACCAAGCTGGTTCAGCACAGTGGCCTGAATGTCGTACGGAGTAACTTTTCCTTTTATGCCGCTGTACCCGATTTCGTCGGTCTCGCCAAACGTAACTCCTTTTTTGATGCCGCCACCGGCCATCCAGATCGAAAATGCTTCGGTGTGGTGGTCGCGCCCTTTGAAGGGGTTGGCTTTGCCTTCGCGATTTTCGGCCATCGGTGTACGACCAAATTCACCGCCCCAGATCACTAACGTTTCGTCTAACAGACCGCGCTGCTTCAGATCAAGAATCAGGGCCGTCATGGCTTTGTCTACACTGCGGCATTTGTTGATAAACCCAATATCGATGGCGAGGTTCGCATCGGTACCATGACTATCCCACCCCCAATCGAACACTTGAATAAACCGAACGCCTTTTTCTACCAGCTTGCGGGCCAGCAGAATGTTGTTTGCCAACGATGTTTTTCCCGGTTGGGTGCCGTACATCTGGTGAATGTAATCGGGCTCATCGTTGATGTTCATCACCTCCGGCACAGAAATCTGCATGCGGAATGCCATTTCGTACTGGGCCATGCGCGATAGAATTTCCGGATCGCCCGTTTCGCGATGGGTGATTTGGTTAAGGTGATTGATGGCCTCAATGGAATGTTGCCGGTCTTCGCGTGTTACACCTTCGGGGTTGTTAATGAATAACACCGGGTCGCCTTCTGAGCGGCACTGCACGCCTTGATACACAGAAGGCAAAAAGCCACTGCCCCACACACTTTTGCCTGCGTCCGGATCGCGACCCCCGGAGGTAAGCACCACAAAGCCCGGTAGGTTTTGATTCTCGCTGCCCAGACCGTACGTTACCCAGGCCCCCATGCTTGGTCGCCCCAGCCGCGCGCTGCCGGTGTGCATCAGCAACTGCGCAGGGCCGTGATTAAACTGGTCGGTTTGCACCGCTTTTAATATCGTAACCTCATCTACGATGGATGAGAAATGGGGCAGATAGTTGGATACCCATGTGCCCGACTGGCCGTATTGTTTGAAGGTAGCTTGCGGGCCCAACATTTTTGGCACCCCGCGGATGAAAGCAAATTTTTTTCCTTCCAGCAAAGAAGGCGGGCAATCCTGTCCGTCTAGTTTATGGAGTTCGGGTTTGTAGTCGAAGAGTTCTAACTGCGAAGGCGCTCCGGCCATGTGCAGATAAATCACCGATTTGGCTTTTGGTAAAAACTGGGGCGGCCGCGGGGCTAGCGGATTTGCACGCAGCAGGGGCAACGTGCCGGTTGTAGAATTGCAGCCACCAAACAGCGTGCCTACCGCGAGCCCGCCCAGGCCCATGGCGCATTCTTTTAAGAAGTAGCGCCTCGTGAGGTGTTCTAAGTCGTTCATGAATGACGGAATAGATTAATTCTTCGTTAACACTTCATCTAAATTCAACAAAGCCATCACCACCAACTCCAGCGCATCGGTGTCCGGTTTTCGATGTGCCACTTTTTGAAAGTTTCCGGCCACTGCGCCCGGAGATTTTTTACGGTATAGCGCCATTAGCACTTCTTGCTTTGCGGGTGTAACCGGCTGCCCGGTAACCTGCTCATACGCCTGCGCCAATTGATCTTCCGCTTTTGGAAACTGCTGCACAAGCTGCTGGGCCAGGTGCCGGGCGGCTTCAACATATACCGAGTCGTTAAGCGTAACCAGTGCCTGTAACGGGGTATTGGTGCGAATGCGCCGTGTGGTACACACTTCGCGTGAGGTGCCATCAAAGGTCATCATGGATGGATAAGGTGCAGAACGTTTCCAATAGGTGTACAGGCCCCGGCGGTGTTGATCTTCTCCGTGGCTCTTTTCCCAGTCTTTACCATTCCAGGGCGAGAGCCAAATGCCCTTGGGCTGATACGGCATCACACTCGGCCCGTACATTTTTTTGCTGAGTAAACCCGTTACGGCCAACGCCTGATCGCGCACTTGTTCGGCCGACAGGCGCACCCGCGGGGCCCGCGACAAATACACGTTCAACGGGTCTTTCGTCTGCTTTTCGTCCGACACGCGCGATGCCTGCCGGTACGTAGCAGAAGTGACAATTTCACGGATCAATTTCTTAAGGCTCCACTTGTGTGTGTGCACCAACTGCCACGCCAGGTAGTCGAGCAGTTCGGGGTGCGTGGGCGCGATACCTTGTGTGCCCAGGTCTTCTAACGTCTCGGCCAGTCCAACGCCAAACAATTGTTCCCACACGCGGTTCACAATCGTGCGGGCAACCAGCGGATGCTGCGGGTCGGTCATCCATTGCGCCAAACCCAATCGATTGGCAGGCGCGCCGCTGGGAAGGGCCACGAGTGATGCGGGCACGCCAGGTGTAACCGCTTCGCCTTTTACCAGCCAGTTGCCGCGCTCGAACACGTGTGTTGATCGTTGCATGGCGGCTGGGTTTTCAATCATCACGGGTGTGGTTTCCGGCTCTTGTCGTACCAAACGCCAAAATTCTTTTTTTACGGTGGGATGGGCATCGGCCCACGCATCGGTAAAATAAAACCAGTCGAAGATCATGCCGCTGTCATCCGGTTTTTTCAGGTTGGGATTTACATACGTAAAGTACAAGTCGTGCACTCCGGTTTGCTCCGGGAATGTGAACTCCACTATTTGCCATTGGTGTTGGGTGTTGACAACGGCAACGGATTTAAGCAGCTTTCCGCCCACACTGTCCAGGTAGATTTTCCATGTGCCATCGTTTAGCCAACTGGAGTAGCGATAAATCAGCTTGTTCTTATGGGTAAGGTCTACGCCGGGCAGGCGGCAAACGGCATGATTGCGAAAGATCAACCATTTGGTATCTGTAAGTTCGCTGTTGATAAACCGGTCGGCCTGAATGGAGTTGATGCTGGGCTGCCAGGTTTTCACAAAGGTGTACACTTCTTTCGCTTTCGCGGATGAGATGTTCTTCTCCACCCAGTTTTTTAACGCATGCACGGCCGTGCTGTCTTCCTGTTTGAAATGGCGCAGCAACGGATACTCCGCCTCTGTATCCTCATCGCGGGTGTTGTTAAAAAAGGCCATGAATTGGTAATACTCTTCGTGGCGGAAAGGATCGTACGGATGGCTGTGGCACTGCACACAGGCAAAGGTGGTACCCATCAAACCTTCCCACGTGGTATTCACCCGGTCAAGTACTGCTGCGGTGCGGAACTCTTCGTTGTCGGTGCCGCCTTCATCGTTGGTAAGCGTATTGCGATGAAACGCCGTGGCGATATATTGATCATCGGTAGGGTTGTCCAGCAGATCGCCTGCAAGCTGTTCGGTAATGAATTGGTTGTACGGCATATCGCGGTTAAATGCACGAATCAGCCAATCGCGGTAACGCCAGATCGTGCGACTGTCATCGCGCTCGTAGCCTTTGGTATCGGCATACCGGGCTACGTCCATCCACATCGCGGCCCACCGCTCGCCATAGTGTGGTGAAGCCAGCAGTTGGTCAACCAGTTGCTCGTACGCCGTGGTGTCCGACAAAAACGACTTTTTAAGTTCCGCATCGGGTGGCAGCCCAATAAGATCTAAACTTGCTCTGCGCAGCAGGGTGCGGGCCGGTGCTTGTGGTTCGGCCGTGAGTCCGTTTTCGCGGAGCTTTTCATCGATGTAACCGTCAATGGCGTTTTGGCCCCACACCGGCACGCGGGGTATTGCTGGCGTTTGCACCGGCACGTACGCCCAGTGATCGCCCCACGGCGCGCCTTGATTGATCCACTGGGTAAGAATTTCAATTTCTCTTTTGCTGAGCGGCTCTTTCTTGTAGGGCATGCGCTCTTCCGGGTCGGACAGATGTAACCGCCGGATCATCTCGCTGCTACCCGCATCGCCGGGCACGATGGCCGCTTTACCCGACTTTGCCTTGGCCAGTGCCTCGGTGCGAAACAGCAAACTGAAATCGCCCTCGCGTTTTACGCCGCCGTGGCAGGTGATGCACTTTTTGTTCAGGATCGGCTTCACCTCCGTATTGAAATCGACAGCATCCGCATCGAGCGCATTCCAAACGGTCCACGCGATGATTACCGTGGCAACAATCGCACCGGCCAAGCCCAGTATTATGTTACGTTTCGTCATGTGCGGGTTTCTGGAATGCGGAAGGTAGTAAAACAGCGCATCGCGTTCAAGTATTTAACCATCCAACGGAATTGAACAAAAAATCGGATGGTCGGGCGATCGCGCAAAGCAGGAATCGTTAAACAACCCTTTGAACCCACGCGCTTGCCAAATCGTATCCTCTTTATTTTTGGGATAGGCAGATGGTGATTATGGATCACATGCGTGCTGAGTTTGCGAAATACATCGTCACGCGATTATTGTCGGCCAAACGAGCAAAAAATCTTCATCCAAAATTACCATCTTCGCCGGATGTTAGCAGATGGCAAAAACCGGTGCCCGTGGTGTCTGGGCTTTGAAGCATACGTACACTACCATGATTGCGAGTGGGGCGTGCCCGTGCATGACGATCGCACCCATTTTGAATTTCTTATTCTCGAAGGCGCCCAAGCGGGCCTCAGTTGGTCAACAATTCTAAAAAAGCGGCAGGGTTATGCCCGCGCTTTCGCGGATTTTGATGCAGCCAAAGTGGCTCGGTTTACGGAAAAGAAGTTGGAGAAATTACTGTTAGACCCGGGCATCGTGCGCAATCGCTTAAAAGTGTATGCGGCCGTAAACAATGCCAAACAGTTTTTAAAAGTGCAACGCGAGTTTGGCAGCTTCGACCGGTACATCTGGTCGTTTGTAAACCATCAGCCAATCGTAAATCAATGGAAGTCGCTCAAAGAAGTGCCGGCTACCACCCGCGAGTCGGATGCGCTCAGCAAAGACTTGATCAAACGCGGTTTCAAGTTTGTGGGCAGCACGGTAATCTACGCCCACATGCAGGCCTGCGGCTTGGTGAACGACCATTTGGTGGACTGTTGGCGTTATGCGCAGGTAGCTAAACTAGCTGCGAAAAAAGTTCCAAAACGCATAGATGCCCAATAACAACAAGGTAACGCCCGGCACGAGTTGTACCACCCGGCTATTTTGAATATGCTTTGATAGTCGCTCGGCCAAAAACGTGTACAGCGTAAGCAAAAGCATGGCGCCAACGGAAGTGCCAAGTACGTAGGCGTGTAGTAATCCAACCGTGGAAAGGTCAATCCATCCCTGCGATTTTAAGTAGGCCGTTACCCCGATCCAAAACGGAATGGCCATGGGATTTAAAATGCTCAGCACAATGCCTCTGCGAAACCCACTGGCATTAAACTTAACCGAAAACGAAGTAGGATTGCGGGCCGACCAAATGTTGAGTACGCCCATGGCGGTCATCACCACAGCGGTTACCAACTTAAAGTTGCTCACCACCCAGGGCGAAGAGGTAATCCAATACTCAAACTGTACACCAATCCAGGTGTACGGATATTCAATGATTGCTACGGCCAGTGCAAAGCGCAACGCCACGCGGATTTTTTTTTCCAAACCCAATTGCAGCACGCACAAATTCAATGTGCCGGGGGGAATAGAGCCCAGAAAACTAAACACCAATCCTACCAAAAAAACCTGCAGATAAAGCATAGCTACTTCAATGCGCGCGCCCGGCGATAATACCTGCGGGCTTCGCGCAGCGAAAGATAAGGAACTCCGCGGTGATGGTTTTCCACACTGATTTCATAAAGTGTGCGCCAATGGCGGATCAGCGTTTTTATCGCGGCACGCAGGGATGCGCCGGGGTGGTAAATGTGTGCCGGCTCTGCACCGCAGCCGTTGAGTTCCAGTATTTGCACGCGGCCATTTTCCAAATCTGCCCATGTAGCGCAACGCAGATCGTAACGCCCAAAAAAGAATCCCGGAATTTGTTTGCTGATCCGATCGAACGACTGGTTCAGGCGCCCGGTAATCAGGTGATTTGCATTTAAGAATGTGGTGCCCAGGCAGTGGTTGCCAATGGACTCAAGTTCCAGGCGATGACCTGCCGGAAGCACATCGAGCAGCTGATGCCGAAACCGCGTGGCCAGTGTTTGCCACTGGAGCACGGCCCTGGGGTTTTCCGCTATCAACTGCTGCAAGGTGCGCGTGCCATCGCCAACAACGGATAAAAACGCTTTGCCGGTGATGGACGTAACCTGTCCATGTGCCTGCGAAGGATATCGTTGATAATACACACCGAATTCCAAGGGTAGATCAATGAGTTCCTGCAAGATAAAATCCACCGGAACTGCGCTTGCGTTTTCCCAGTAACTTCTCAACTCGTGTTCGGCATTAATCCGTTTCACCATCCAGCCGCGCTCGCCTACATCAGGTTTCGCAATAAACGGAAATTGAAAGCCGTGTTCGTTAATGGTGGCTAGTACCTCGGTAAACGTTACCGGCACGCGCACGCGAGCAGTCCGTGGCCGTACTTCTGCGGGCACCTGCATCAGGACATCAAACTTTGATTCGCCCATCATACCGCCGGTGGGGATGCCGGGGTTGGATGCGGTGAAGTAAAAGAGCGACCGTTGCCGAAACCCATACCACAACCACATGAAAAACAAAGGCAACTGCAAAATACCGAAGGGCCAAAACTCCCAGTTAAGCAGCTTGATGAAGAATGGATGGGTTTTGAATTTACCCGGCAATGATCGGTGCTGATTGTTGATGGCGAAGTGTGGACACGGCCACCCCAAAGCGATGGGGTACGGAGATATGAGGGGCCACCTCATGTAGGCCGATTTTTAGCAGTGCCATGTGGTGTACTGCATGCTCAATGTTGTAGGCCAGTTCCCGATGGTAATTCGTTGGAATGCGTACAGCAGCATCGGTCGTTTCGGAATAGTTGATTTCAAGTACTAATTCCTGCGTTGGTGCGGGCGCGAGTATGGCCTCGCGGATGTTGTTTAGCGTGAGCAGTGTTTTGTGTCGGCTGGTTTCTAATGCACGGTCGTGCGCACGGCTATCGTAATTGACGGTACCGGTAGTAATTCCTTTCTGAAAGCACATAAAAAACTCGAGTGTGTGGCGCATGTGCTGGCCAAGCGTGGCCCCGTGCAGGTGGCTGGCCGGGGCTACAAACTCCTGGTCGGTAAGTTGTTGTACCAATTCTTCCAGCTGCAGTAAGATGGCCGTTGCTGCCATGCGTAAAGCGTTGGTGTGTTCCATAATTCAAAGTAAGCGAGATTCCAGTTAAGTTCTAACGGCTTTCTACGAATGGGGGGCCCATCCGTTGATTTGGCTGCAAATAAAATGGCAAAAAGGCGGGCCATTTGTCGTAGCGGTTACAAACACTGATTTTTCGGGGTGCTGGGCACTGCAAAAAGGCCGTTGCAGGGAAATCAGTCGTTTTCGTTTAGCAATTCCCAGATCAGATCAGGCTCGTATCCTTTGGCTTGTGCATAGGCGGCCTGTTTTTTCTTCCGAACGAATGGCGAAAGTTCACGATGCTCGGCTGCTTTTTTCTGGAGCAGGGCAGCCAGTGTTTTTCGGTATGCGGTGCCATCGATTTCGCGCAGACCTAGCGCAATGCAGCGGGTGGTTAGCCCGTGCATTTTCAGTTCGTTTTCAATTTTCAGGCGCCCCCACTTTTTCATCCGGAATTTGCCTCCCGCAAACGCTTTGGCAAAGCGTTCTTCGTTCAAAAATCCGTCGGTAATGAGTTGGGTCAGTATTTCGTCTGCCATTGCCCAGTTTAATCCGAAGGAGAGTAGCTTTTCCTTTACCTCGCGGTGCGACCGCTCCTGGTAGGCGCAGTAATGACGGATTTTTACGAGCGCCTCCGCGGCGGAGAGTTTTTTCTTGGGATGGGTTGGCGCTTCCACAACCGCAAAGGTAGTGCGGAAACCCGCGCGCGGCCAAGCCGCCTATTTTACGAGGCCTTTATTTTTTAGGATGCTCAGTACAAACTTCCGCTCGTTGTCAGTATTGAAGATTTTATAAGGCAAATGAATGAGCTGGGCTTTGTTTACAAACAACAGGAAGTAGTCCTTGCCTACTTTGGCACGTTTGATTTGGTCCCACTTCATGGGCATCCCCTCGCGTGCATTGAGTTTCATTACCAATTGCTGGCTGGTGATTTCGTAGGAAAACCGCTCGAAAAGCATCTTGCCCTGCTCCAGTTGTGTAACGCCATAAAATTGCACCCACCAAAAAAGCAAATACAAGCCGGCACCCAACACCGCTGCAATGAACCACCACACGCTGGGTGCGAGGAAATAGCCACAACAAATGGCTACCACAATCAAACTTACCCACCACTGCTGCAACAGCACCCCTTTCAGGGCCATGCGGATGTAGTCTTTCTTTTCGAGCCGGTAGTTCTTGGTTTTGATGAGCATAGCATGAAAAATCGAGCGGCAAATATAAGAGGATGCCGCCAACTTGCCAGAGGCGTTTAGCGCACGGCCTTCAGGCTAAGGTCCAGGCTTTTTACGGAATGCGTGAGTGCCCCCACCGAAACGTAATCTACGCCGGTTTCGGCCACTGCCCGCAAGGTGTCTTCGGTAATACCCCCGCTGGCTTCGGTAGCAAATCGGCCGTTGATGAGTTTCACAGCTTCGCGCAGGTGCTCAAGCGAGAAGTTATCGAGCATAATCGTGTTCACCCCGCCTACCGTAAGCACATCGTGCACCTCGGCCAGGTTGCGGGTTTCAATCTCAATGCTGAGGGGGCGTGGCAACGTACGAACATAGGCATGGGTGCGCTCCAGCGCGGCCCGGATGCCTCCGGCCATGTCGATATGGTTGTCTTTCAGCATGATCATATCGTACAACGCAAACCGGTGGTTGAGCCCGCCCCCAATGGCCACCGCCCATTTTTCTAACAGCCGGAAATTGGGTGTGGTTTTGCGTGTGTCTTTCAGTTGTGTGCGTGTGCCGCGTAAAATCTGGTTTAACCGGTGGGTGTAGGTGGCAATGCCGCTCATGCGTTGCATACAGTTCAGCACCAAACGCTCGGTGGCCAAAATGGCACGTGCAGAGCCAGACACAGTTAGTGCAATCTGGCCGGGTACGATGTCATCACCATCTTGCAGCAGGGTGTTTACCGTAAGTGAGGAATCGTAAAACCGGAAAATCTCTGCGGCCACTTCCATGCCGGCCAGTCGCCCGCGGTCTTTTACCAGCAATTGTGCGGTTTGGCGTGTGGTGGCCGGAATGGCCGCTAACGAGGAGTGGTCGCCTTCGCCTATATCTTCCTGCAAGGCATGCTGAATGAAGTTGTGCAGCGCCGCGGGCGTTACGTACGCGGGGCGGTTCATTCCTTCACAAAATTCATTTCGTGTATCCGGTAGGTGCCTTCTTCTTCGCTTACGCGGATGAGTACGTTGTAACTTTCGCTCTTGCTCAGGTAGCGACCAATGGCATACTGACGTCCACCTTTTGATGAACCGGTATGGATGATGCTAAAATCGCTGATCGGATGTTTCTTAAAAAACTCACGCAACACAAACTCGGCCTGCGTCTTTCCGTACGTGTTCGAGTCTCCATCCAGATTCATATCCACGGAAGTGGCAAATAATTTTACCACCTCTTTGGCATTGCCGGTTTTAATCACATCGCGAATGGGAGTGAAGATATCCTGCGCAAAGGTTGTTTGAAAGCCTGCCAAAAAGATCAATCCCACCAAAATCGCACGTACCGTCATAACCGAAAGAACACTCCAAAAGTATGCCATTATTGCCGTTTCAGAAAATCGCACCCGCGATCTCACACGTGCGGGCTACGCGTGTCTAAATCCCCCGGCCGGCAGGAAGGTGAACCCGCATTTAGGGTATATTTGCACTTCGTTAAGATGGCCTTAGGGCTTTACCCGAAAAAGTTATGAACAAGCGTGTATTACTGATGATTTTGGATGGTTGGGGTATCGCAAAAAACGCAAAAGTGTCTGCGATTGACCACGCCAAAACACCCTATATCAATTCGCTGTACCAAAAGTACCCGCACAGCAAATTGCAGGCCTCCGGCCTGGCGGTGGGTTTGCCGGACGGACAAATGGGCAATAGTGAAGTAGGCCACATGAACATCGGGGCGGGCCGCGTGGTGTATCAGGATTTGGTGCGTGTAAACAAAGCCATCCAAGACCGGGAGCTTGATCAAAACCCGGTGCTGCTGCAGGCATTTCAATATGCCAAAGATCACAACAAAGCCGTTCACTTTATTGGGCTGGTGTCGGATGGCGGGGTACACTCGCACTTCGAACACCTTAAGGGTTTGGTAAGCATTGCGCACCGCCAGCAGGTGAAGCAACTCTTCATCCACGCGTTTACGGACGGCCGCGATACCGACCCCAAAGGCGGCCATGCCTACCTGGCCGACGTGTTGAACCATTTGAAGAAAACCACCGGCAAACTTGCGTCGGTCATCGGGCGCTATTACGCCATGGATCGCGATAAACGTTGGGAGCGCGTGAAGCTGGCCTACGATCTGTTGGTGCACGGCACGGGTACCGCCACTACCGATGTGTTGGCAGCAGTAAAAGCTTCGTACGAGGCGGGGGTTACCGATGAGTTTATTAAACCCATTGTTGCAGCAGAAAATGGTCGCCCGGTGGCCACCATCCAACCGGGCGATGTGGTGTTATGCTTCAATTTTCGCACGGATCGCGGGCGCCAGATCACGCAGGTGCTTACGCAACAGGATTTTCACGAGCAGAACATGTACAAACTGCCGCTGCACTACATCACACTTACCAACTACGATGATACGTTTCAAAACGTGCAGGTGATTTTTGATAAAGATAATCTCAATAACACGTTGGGCGAAGTAATAGCCAAAGCAGGGCGCAATCAAATCCGCATAGCCGAAACCGAAAAATACCCACATGTTACCTTTTTCTTTTCTGGCGGACGCGAAGAGGTTTTTCCAGGCGAGCAGCGCATCTTGTGCCCATCGCCAAAAGTGGCTACCTACGATTTGAAACCGGAAATGAGCGCGACCGAGATTCGCGACAAAATCATTCCGGAACTGCAAAAAAAGGAAGCTGATTTTATCTGCTTAAACTTTGCAAACCCGGATATGGTAGGTCACACCGGTGTGTTCGAAGCAGCCGTAAAAGCCTGCGAAACGGTAGACCAATGCAACGCAGCAGTGACGGAGGCCGCCCGGCAAAATGGATATAGTGTGATTGTAATTGCCGATCATGGCAATGCCGACATGATGATTAACGAGGATGGCACACCAAACACGGCCCACACCACCAACCTGGTGCCATGTATTCTGGTAGACGACCACTATCGCGGCAAGCTGAAAGATGGTAAGCTGGGCGATTTGGCCCCCACCATTTTGAAACTGATGGGAATTGCAATTCCCGCAGAAATGACGGGCACGGTACTGATTGATTAGCATGCGGTTGATTTGGTGCGGGGTGCTTGGATTGGTGCTGCTGGGTTGTAAAACACAAACCAGGGTAGAAACGAGGCCGTATTTTAATATCGACAGCCTGGTTCATGAACAGGTGCGTTGGTTGGTGGCGCGGCACGCCAAATTAGAAAAGCGGGCAACCGTGGGGCCGCACAGCGACCAGCACCAATGGCAGCCCGACAGTACGCAATGGAAAAAGGAGTTTGAGGTGTTCCGCCAACTGGATGGGATGAACCGCCCCGGGTTTAAAAATGCATACACGAAAACCACCATGCCCGACAACCAAAGCAACCTGCTGGTTACGGTGTACTCCGCTACCGTGCCCGCACCCATTCGGTGGCTTAAAGTGTATTATCTGCAGCGCCCGGAGAACATCCGCCGGGTGGAAGCACTTTACCAGGAATCGAACGTGTTGTTTTCGTCTGAACGAACGCTGACCTGGGAGTTGGAAGACACGGGGCCCCACGCCATGCTTACGCATTACCTGATGCAGGGCTTTCAAAAGACGGTTGCCAGCGATTCCATGATTTACCGGATGGAAGGCTCAATTACGTTTTAAGCGCACCCGTTCGGGCATAAACTACAAACCACGTTTTTTCGTCATCACCCTTATGGCCAAGCGACAGTACAACGAAGACACCCCCAAAAAGAAAGTGAACAAAGAAGGCATGGGGAAACTCGGCCGCATTTTCCGCTTTGCGTGGCCCTACCGCCTCACGTTTTTTGTTGGCTTGGCAGCACTGGCGCTTTCCAGCGGCACACTGTTGGCGTTTCCCTATCTGGCGGGAAAGCTGTTGGATGCCGCCCAGGGCAAAAGCACGTTTTTCCTTACTACCATTAATCAAATAGCACTGGCACTGCTGGTAGTACTCTTTGTGCAGGCCATCTTCTCGTTTATTCGTGTGGTCACGTTTTCCATCGTCAGTGAAAAAAGCCTCGCGGATTTACGGCACACGTTGTACGAAAAAATCATCTGGCTGCCGCAGTCCTTTTACGACAACCACCGGGTGGGCGAACTGGTGAGCCGAATTACGTCCGATGTGGGCACGTTGTACGACATGTTTAGTTGGTCGCTGGCCGAGCTTTTGCGGCAAGCATTGATGTTGCTCATCGGCATTCCCCTGATTTTCATTCTTACACCGCAGTTAACCACGTTCATGCTGCTCACTTTTCCTGTGCTGGTGCTGGCGGCCCTTTTCTTCGGCAAGTTTATTCGTAAACTGTCCAAGAAAACGCAGGATCAACTGGCGCAAGCCAACGTGATTGTGGAGGAAACGCTGCAATCGGCAACTGTGGTAAAGGCGTTTACCAACGAAAAGCTTGAGGTAAACCGCTACACCAGCGCATTGGCACAAATGGTGAAAACCGCGGTGCATGGTGCGCGCTTTCGCGGATTGTTTATTTCGTTTTCCATTTTTGCCTTGTTTGGGGGTATTGTAGCGGTAAGTTGGTATGGCGCAACGCTTGTACAATCGCAACAAATTTCCGTGGGCGACATGCTGTCGTTTGTGTTTTACACCACATTTATTGGCGGTTCCATCGCAGGGCTTGCCGATTTGTTTGGGCAATTGCAGCGCGCCATTGGTGCTTCCGAGCGAATTCTGGAGATCCTGGATGAAAAAGACGAAAAAACACCGCAGGCACCACCACTGAAGTTAACGGGGCACATTGCTTTTCGCGGCGTTTCGTTTGCGTACCCCACCCGGCAGGATGTGGGCGTGCTCACCAACATGAATTTCAGTGTAGCAGCTGGAGAAAAAATCGCGTTGGTAGGGCCAAGCGGTGCCGGGAAATCCACCATCATTAATTTACTCATGCGCTTGTATCCGGTAAGCCACGGATCAATCTGTGTAGACGACCAACCCATCGGCCAAATTAACCTTACCGCCTATCGCGCCAACATTGGCATTGTACCGCAGGAGGTCATGCTTTTCGGAGGCTCGATTCGCGAGAACATTGCCTACGGAAAACCCAACGCCAGTGAAGAAGAAATCATTGCGGCCGCGCGCCAGGCCAACGCGTGGGAGTTCATTGAGAGCTTTCCCGAGGGATTGGCAACGCTCGTGGGCGACCGTGGTGTGAAACTTTCCGGCGGCCAGCGCCAACGCATTGCCATTGCCCGCGCGATTTTGAAGAACCCGGCCATCCTGATTCTGGATGAGGCCACCAGTTCGCTTGACGCCCGCTCAGAGCAATTGGTGCAAGAAGCACTGGAGAAATTGATGGCCAACCGCACCACGGTAATCATCGCCCACCGGCTTAGCACCATCCGCAAAGTAGATCGCATTCTCGTGATTAAAGATGGTCAAATTGCCGAGCAAGGCACCCACACCGAACTTGCCGCACACGATAACGGGATTTATCGTAATTTGCTCAAGCTTCAACTCCAAACTGCAGAATGACCAAGTCGCAACAGCAAATTTTGCGCGATTTCAGACTTCGCTCTACAAACAGCCGAAGTGATATCCTGAAGTTGTTCATCGATCAGCAACATGCCCTATCGTATTCGGATATTGAAAAAGAAGTCTCCACGCAGTACGACAGGGTAACCGTTTATCGCACGCTCAAAACGTTTTTGGATAAAGGCATGATTCACAAAGTGCTGGACGATAGCGGGGCGCCAAAGTACGCGTTATGCACACACACCTGCTCCCAAGCCCACCACCATCATAACCACGTACATTTTAAATGCAGCCAGTGCGGCCAAACAAACTGCATGGAGAACGTACAAATACCAACGATTACCCTGCCCGATGGCTACCTGGTAAAGGACATGAATCTGCTCATTCAGGGCGTTTGCCGGGCCTGCCGCCAATAATTTCGCGGTACCCGGTTTACTTTTACTTAACTGCCTGAATAAAGTACATCGGTAGGCTTTTTGAGTTATTTGATTATTTGTAGTTTTGAGCTAGTGAGTAAAGTGATTTTCACCTAGTTGGAGCGTAAATCACCTTCTTTTTAAGCCGCAGATGGTAATTTTTGAACAAGTTTGATGCTTCTATTTAAGATTTTGGGATTCGATTTGGGTGACGAGACGTTTCTCTATACCATTTTCAGCGCGATTATCATTGTATTTCTGCTGCTTGACTTAGGCGTATTCAACAAAAAAGCGCACAAAATAACCACCCGGTCGGCTTTGATTCAGTCGATGTTCTGGGTGTTTGTCAGCACCGTTTTTGGGATTCTGATTTATTTCATGGACCACGACCCCGATAGTGGCGGGGCCAAAGGTGCGGTGGAATATTACTCGGCCTACCTCACCGAGTACGCGCTCTCGGTCGATAATATCTTTGTGATCCTTCTCATTCTGAAGTATTTCAATGTAAAGGAAGAATATTACCATAAGATTCTTTTCTGGGGCATTTTGGGCGCTGTGGTCTTTCGCGGGGTGTTCATTTTTGTGGGCGCCATCCTCATCCACAAGTTCCACGCGATATTGTATGTGTTTGGCGTGTTTTTGATTTACTCAGGTATCAAAATCTATTTTGAGGACAGCGATGAGAAGATCGATCCTGAGAAGAATCCTATTTTACGGCTTTGCAGAAAGTATTTGCCCCTCACACAAAATGACGAGGGCGGGAAGTTTTTTGTAACAAAACCCCGGTTGATGTTTACACCACTCTTTCTGGTGATTATACTCATTGAAACGACCGATTTAATCTTTGCAGTGGATTCCATTCCGGCTGCCTTTGCGATTACCCAAAACGAGTTTTTGATTTACACGTCTAACATTTTCGCGGTTTTGGGCCTTCGCGCCATGTTCTTTATGCTCTCGGGCATTATCGACCGATTCTATTTGCTTCAGAAAGGGTTATCCATCATTCTTTTCTTTATTGGAGCAAAGATGCTGTTGGAAATGTTCCATATCGAGCTTAACCCGATCTTGTCGTTTTCGGTAATCATCGCCACACTCACGCTGTCAATTGTATTCTCGATTCTGGTGCCCAAGCGCGAGGAGAAATCGGAAGAGCTTACATAGTTTTTTTCTCGAGCGCTTCCGCAAAAAAATCGGGCGGAAGGATTTTCATTAAGGTAGGCAGGGTAAGGAAATGCTGCGGCAGCGAAATGACCACAAATGTGGGCATCGTCTGCAACACGGCAAGCAGCAGCTGGTGCATGCGTGCCTTCTCAGTGTCGGAGAGTTCAGCGCTTTTGGCCTGTAGCAGCAGTGCCATCAATTCATTGTTTGCCTGCACTTCGCGCAGCAGGCGGTTTTTGTTTTTGTTGGCCAGCCGTGCCAGCCGCTGAATGAACTTCTCGCTTACTTGCTGGTAATCTTGTTTGTTTTGTAGAATTTCAAGTTGCTGCCAGTGTTCCAGCACAAAACCTTCCATCGCAATCATGCTGTTTTCCAGGTCATCATCATGAAAGTCGAGGTACCGACAAAACGTTTTTAAAAAGTCTTCTTCCTGCCCTTCTACTTCTTTATCCGCCCACAGCGTAAGAATGGCCATTTCCAGGAAATACTTTTTTAAAATCCACGAGTTGTTGGTGGGCAGATTAATTTCTTCTAACAGTACGCCTTGCTCAAAAATCCGTTGGGCTTCTTTTTTTCGTTCCGCGGGAAGACCGGTGCCTTGTAGAAAGTACTCCAGCAGTTTGCGCTCTTCCGGGGCCACGTGCATGTTGGAGTGGGCGGCCAGCGCGATTACCTTGACTACCGAAAAGCGAAGTTCTTCGCGCTCGTATTTGAAGAACTCAGAAACGATACGGTCGGCATTGGTGTGAATCCATTGGCCAAAAATGAAGACGTCTAAAAACAGCAGGCTGTTATGAAAAAAATGCGACCAGAAATTTTGCTTGAACGCAACCGTATGTTCAATCCGCTTATCTAGAATTCGTTCCGCTAACTCCAGCGGGGTTTTTTTGCGGCCAAACAAAGTTTTGGAAGGGGTAGCCAGCTCTGGGAAAATCGTGTTGTAAAAGTTACCGATGTGTTCAATGGTCTTGGTGATCACAGCCGATAACTCTTCGGTTGATTTGATGGGCTTGTCGTAATACAGCAGCGAACTGCTGATCAGGCTTTCTGCCAGCAGAATTTTCATCCGCTGTTTCTCGTTCCACGTGCTCGCGTCCGGGTGGTCAATGGCACTTATGGCCTGGCCGTACATCAGGCCGGTGGGTTGAATAACGCGGTATAACGAATGCTCCGGGTGTGATGATTTTTTACCTTCAATCGAAAGATTTTTCAACAGTTCCTGCCGGAACCCGAGGTATTCGGTTAGCCACCCTTTTTCGCCAGGCTTCATATGGAAAGGAAAGGTACTATTTGTGCGGGGACTTTGACGTTGTGTTTAAGCACCCTGCCAGCCGGTGGTGGCAATTTTTTCTGCGCTGGCCAGCACGGTTTTCTTCATTTGCAATTTTGCGGCCTCCAGTTTTTTTGCAAGGGCTTTATCGTGCGAGGCTAAAATCTGCATCGCCAAAATACCGGCATTCTTAGCACCGTTCAGGGCTACGGTGGCTACAGGCACCCCGGCGGGCATCTGCAAAATTGAAAGTACAGAGTCCCATCCATCAATGGAGTTCGAGGATTTTACCGGTACGCCAATTACCGGCAGGGTAGTGCAGGCGGCAACCATGCCGGGCAAATGCGCCGCGCCCCCGGCACCCGCGATAATCACCCGCAGGCCGCGGGTGCGGGCCGTGGCTGCGTATTGCATCATGCGGTCGGGTGTGCGGTGCGCAGAAACTACCGTGAGTTCAAAGGGCACTTTCATTTCCTCTAAAAATTCGGCTGCTTCTTTCATCACCTTCAGGTCGCTTTGGCTCCCCATAATGATCCCAACTACCGGTGGTTTTTTGCTCATGCTATCACGCGCAAGGTTTGCTTTACAAAGGTGGCTTTCTTTTTTAAACTTTCCAGCGCAGGGTCGGTAATGGTTACATGGCCCATCTTTCGAAAGGGCTTGGTGTATTTCTTACCGTAGAGGTGTACATAGACGCCTGGCATGGCCAATACATCGGCCAACCCCTCATAGCGCGCTTCGCCCTCGTAGCCTGGCTCGCCCAACAGGTTTACCATGGCGCTGGGTTCCCGCGTTTCTGTGCTGCCCAAGGGGAGATTTAAAATCGCACGTAAGTGCTGGTGGTATTGCGAGGTGCGGTTGCCTTCAATGGTCTGGTGCCCGCTGTTGTGCGGTCGGGGCGCGATTTCATTCACCAGCAATTGGTGGTCTTGTGTAACAAACATTTCTACGGCCAACAGGCCTACCATACCCAGCGCTTCAATTACCTGGCGCGCTATAGCATCTGCTTGTTGGGCTACCCTGGCCGGAATTTGCGCAGGCGAAAAAAGATATTCCACCAGATTGGCCGTGGGGTGGAAAACCATCTCCACCGCCGGAAAAGAGGTGATTTCGCCAGCTGGATTTCGTGCTACAATCACGGCCACTTCGGTCTTGAAATCCACAAGTTTTTCAACCAGCCCGGGAGCATCAAAGGCTTTTGGAAAATCGGCCGGACTCCGCAGGATTTGAACGCCGCGGCCATCGTACCCCTCACGCCCCAGCTTGTTTACGGCCGGCAGAAAGTGGCCCAGGCCTTCCACGTCTTTTCGGTTTTGGGTAAGATGAAACTCGGCCGTAGGGATGCCGCGCTCGTGATAGAATTTTTTTTGTTCGCGTTTGTCTTGAATCAGTGCGATGATGTGCGGCTGCGGAAACACCCGCACGCCGGCCGCCTCCAGATCGCTCAACGCATGTGTGTTTACGTTTTCAATTTCGATTGTAAGCACCTCGCAGTTTTGGCCAAATTGAAATACCGTATCGTAATCCGTTAGCTTGCCTTGCTGAAAACTACCGAGGCTGGCGCAGGGTGCGTGGGCATCCGGATCTAAAATGGCAAAAGGAATATTCCAGTCTAATCCGGCTTGCACCAGCATGCGGCCGAGCTGTCCACCCCCTAAAACCCCGAGTTGTTTCACCATTTTTTAGATGGCCTGGCTTGATCAAGAAACCGCCTTGGCGCGGGCAACTACATCGTTAAATTCAATGCCTGCCATCTTGATGCTGTAGAGCAGCAGGCGCACTTCTTTTACATGCACGCGGCCATCGGCTTCGGAGAGTTTGTATAAGTGAACGAATGCGTTGAGTTTTTCGTCATCCGTGCAGGCGTTTAAATGCTGAATGCCCCGTTGGTAGATTTCCCGTTCTGAGCTGGAGGTTACGCTATGCTCAAATTCGGAAACGAGTTCCGCAGGGATGTTTTCCCGACTAATGATGATGGCCAGCGCGGCCCGCTCGCTCTCATCCAAGTCGCCATCTACATTTATCAGCAGGTGCACCAAAAAAAGCAAACCGAGGTGGTAGTTCTTGTTCGTGGTCATAAGGGGCGATTCAATGCTCAAGATAACGGTAAAAAATTGGTACGTCAAAACGCCATGTTATTTCAGCACCTGAAAGGTGATAAACGCGCAGAGGTACGCCAGCCCAGTCATGTACACCAACTGCAGGAGTGGCCACCGCCAGCTCTTGGTCTCCCGTTTTACAATAGCCAGCGTGCTCATGCACTGCATGGCAAAGGTGTAGAACACCAGCAACGAAAACCCCACAGCCGGGGTAAAACGCGGCCCGCCCGTGGTTGGATTAATCTCAGACTTCAGGCGCGCTTTGATGGTAACCGTATCTTCGGTGCTGCCGATGCTGTAAATGGTAGCGATGGTGCCCACAAACACCTCGCGGGCAGCAAATGATGTAACGAGTGCAATCCCAATTTTCCAATCGTAGCCCAACGGCGCAATGGCGGGTTCCAGCACTTTGCCAAGTTTGCCAGCGTACGAGTGCTCCAGCCGGGCTGCTGCCAGCCGGTCGTCCATCTGCTGTTCAGAGAGGCCTTCGGTGCGCGCTTGTTGCCGTACCGTGTCTTCCGCTTGCTTCATTTCGTGTGGGGGCCCGAAGCTGGCCAGCACCCAAAGCACGATGGAAATGGCCAGGATGACTTTGCCGGCCTCAAAAACAAAAGCTTTTGTTTTTTCGATAATGGTGTAGCCCACGTTCGACCACTTCGGCATGCGGTAGGTGGGTAACTCCATCATTAAAAAGCTACGTTCGCGGGTTTTAATCATCCACTTCATCAGCGCTGCCGAAAGAAGCGCAGCAAAAAATCCTAACAGGTACAAGCCCATCAACACCACGCCCTGCAGGTTGAAAAAGCCCAGCAGTTTATCGTCTGGTACAATGAGCGCCACCAAAATGGTGAATACCGGCAAGCGCGCAGAACAACTCATGAACGGCGTAACGAAAATCGTGATGAGGCGTTCCTTCCAGTTTTCGATGGTGCGTGTAGCCATGATGGCGGGAATGGCACAGGCAAAGCCGGAAATGAGCGGAACCACGCTTTTGCCGCTCAGGCCGAAAATGCGCATCACTTTATCCATCAGAAACACCACGCGGGCCATGTAGCCGGATTCCTCCAGAATGGAGATAAAGGCAAATAAAATGGCGATTTGCGGAATGAAGATCACAATCCCGCCAATACCCGGAACTACGCCTTGGGTGATGAGATCAAAAAAAGGTCCGGGCGGCAACACCCCGTTCATCCAACCGCTCAGGCTGGCGAACGTCTGGTCAATAAAGTCCATCGGGATTTGCGCCCACGCAAAAACGGATTGAAAAATCAAGAACAGTAATCCGAAGAAAATAAAATACCCGCCCACTTTGTGGGTGAGTACGCGGTCAATCCGGTACGAGAACTTTTTCCAATCGGCCGATGGCAACCGCATGGTAACCTCGTTGAGCAGTTGTTGAATAAAGCCGTAGCGAATAACCGTTTCTGCACCTTGGTATTTGGCCGGAAAAAACGCGTGCTCTTTGGCCCACGTCTTCAGCAACTCGCGGTCGTCTTTCTTTAGGGCAAGAATGTTGTCCGGCTGTTGTAAAAACTGGTACGCCTCATAATCACTGCGTAAGTTAAAATGGGTACGCACCTGTTGTACTACCGGTTGGATTTCCTCGGGTATGGTGTAAATTTTTTTCGAGGGCTTGTGGGCCGCCCCCACCAGCGCTTGCTTGAGTTCGGCCAGGCCACTGCCGGTACGCGCGTTGATCATCACCACCGGCACATCCAACTGCTTTTCAATTTTTTTGATATCGATGCTTTGGCCGGAGCGTGCGGCCAGGTCCATCATGTTTAAGGCCAGCACCACGGGCAGTTGTAAATCGATCAATTGCGTGAGCAGCAAAAAACAATTCTTCAGATTGGTAGCATCCGCTACCAGAATAACTGCATCCGGGTAGTAGGCACTTTTATCATCTACAAATACTTCGGTTACAATTTTTTCGTCTAGCGTGCGGGGGTATAAACTATAAATGCCCGGCAAATCAATAATCTCGGCCTCCAACGAGCTGTGCAGGTTGGTGTAACCTATTTTTTTATCAACTGTAACGCCGGGAAAATTTCCGATTTTCTGGTTAAGTCCGGTGAGTTGGTTAAATAAAGACGACTTACCCGAATTGGGCTTACCGGCCAATGCAATGCGAATCTTTTTCGTAGCCTCCATCAGTCGAGAATCGTAATGGTGGCCGCCTCGCTGATCCGCAGCGACAAATCAAAACCGGAGATCGACACACAAATCGGGTCGCCCAGCGGGGCCATAAAATTGTAACGTACGGCCGTGCCCGGAAGAAAGCCCATCTCCAGCAACTTTACTGATAACTCGGCATCAGTAAACCCAGAGATCACGGCAGTTTGCCCGGGCTTCATTTGGGCTACGTTTTTGCTCAAGGCTTATTTAGATCGATTTTAAAGAGCGGCAAGATAGGCAAGCCCATGCTAAACCATACCAGAAATTGGGGTTATTTTTCGGGATGGATAACCCACCGAAGTCAGCGCCCGATCCTGATGCTCACGTTGCAAAAACGCCAACATCCCCGCAAGGGCAACCCGCTGTTGCCCCGGAGCCAGAGGTGCAAAACGATGGAGAAGACGAACCTACGCCCGGCATCTTACCCAACCGTGATCTGAAAAAGAATTTGGGTTGTGGTTAACTCAGTTTACAAACTGGCCGCGTAGAATACCCGCTTCACTCGTTCGCTGGTGTTGGTTAGAATTTCGTAGGGGATTGTCTGGCCACAGGCGGCTACTTCCTCAATGGGCAGCGGTCCCCCGAACACGATTACTTCATCGCCTTCCCTTACGGGGATGCCCGTTACGTCCACCATCGTCATGTCCATACACACGTTGCCCACCACCGGGGCCCGATGGCCATTGATCCACACGTGGCCTTTGCCTTTGCTGAACGCGCGACTAAACCCATCTGCATAGCCGATAGCAATCGTGGCCAATTGCAGGTCGTGGTTGGCTACGCCATGGCGCCCATAACCGATGGTTTCGCCTTTTGGGATGTGTTTGATTTGCGAGACGATGGTTTTTAGGGTAGCCACCGGTTGAAGGTTTGCTACGGGGTTTGCCGTGGGGTTAATGCCGTACAAGCCAATACCCAGCCGCACCATTTCAAATTGGTATTGCGGAAAACGCAGCATGCCGGGTGAATTTAACAGGTGCCGCAGCGGGTTGCTGCTCAACCGCGTTACCAGTTCATCATAAAAATTTTTGAACTCCTGTGCCTGTGCGTGGCTGAAGGCGTCATGCCGGGCTTCATCGGCACCCGCCAAATGCGACATGACCGATGCGATGCGCACCTCCGGATGCTGCGCTAATTGTGCCAAAGCAGCCGGCCAGCTTTCGTTATCAAAACCGAGGCGGTGCATACCGGTGTCTACTTTCAAATGAATGGTGGCAGGTTTCCCCTGCAAAAACAACACGAATGCATCGAGCACACGGGGTGAGTAGATTTCTGGTTCCAGCCCGTAGCGCAGCAGCGTTTCAAAACTTTCTTCGGTTGGGTTCATTACCATAATCGGTAACGAGATTCCGTTCTTGCGCAGCTCTACACCTTCATCGGCATAGGCTACACCCAGATAATCTACGCGATGGTATTGCAACAAATGCGCCACCTGTTCGCTGCCACTGCCGTACGCAAACGCCTTTACCATGGCCATGATTTTTACGCCGGGCCGCAAACGCGATCGGAAATAATTGAGATTGTTAACCAACGCAGCCAGATCAATCTCCATCACGGTGCCATGAATTTTTTGCTGGAGGCGATGCACTATTTTTTCAAACTGAAATGCCCGGGCACCTTTCACCAAAATGGCTTCGTGGGCAAACGCACTAAAATCAAACTGATGCAAGAACTGCTCCGTAGACGTAAAGAATAAACTGCCCGGCAGCTGCTGCTGAAAAACGGCGGCATGCGCATGAAGGTCTGGCCCGATGCCAATGAAACGGTGCAATGCGCTGCCGGCTACAATCCGGCCGATTTGAGCCGCAAGTTCGCCAGCCGGTAACCCGCTTTGCTGCACGTCCGACAGGATGATTGATTTTTTCGAGCGCGGCTGATTCTTGAGGAAATCCAGCGAAATCTGCAGCCCCGCCAGGTCGTTGTTGTACGAATCGTCTACAATCAGGCAGTGCTGTTGGCCGTGCTTTAATTCAAGGCGCATCGGCACTGCGGTAAGCTCGTTAAGGTGCTCCGGTATTTCGGCCAGGGGTATGCCGAGGTATAACATCACCGTAAGGCAATGAAAAAGGTTTTCGCGCGAGGCAAGATCCGGAAACGGTAGGCGCATTTCAGATTCATGCTGGCCAAACACAATGCGGGCGAGATCTCCGCTCACCTGAATTTGTACCGCATTACCCGCAGCAGTTCCCCACGAGAAATGGGTATGTGTGGTGCCAAACCGGTTGGCCATGGCAGTGGCAACTTCGGGTTGGTCTGCGCAGTAGATTAATGTCTGGGCCGATTGGAATAGGTTCAGTTTTTCGTGGAGTTTCTGCGCGCGATTGGTAAAACCCTCGTCATGGGCGGAGCCGAGGTTGGTCATCAACCCGATTGTGGGTTGAATTACGGCGGCCAGGTGGTTCATTTCGTCTGGCTGCGAAATGCCCGCCTCAAAAATGCCGAGTTGATGGTGTGGCTGCAGGCCCCAAACGGAAAGGGGTACACCCAGTTGCGAATTGTAGCTGCCCGGGTTTTTTGCAATGTAAAAACTTCGCGATAGCAGTTGGAAGAGCCACTCTTTTACAATGGTTTTACCATTACTGCCGGTAATGGCCAATACCGGAATCTGGAATTGTGCGCGGTGCCGTGCGGCCAAACGTTGCAGCGCCCTGACCGAGGAGGCAACGCAGTACACGTTTGCCTCCGGAAAGCTGGTGAGCACGGGTGCGCGCTCTACAACAAACTGGCGAACGCCCTGCTGATATAGGGCTGCGATGTGGTCGTGCCCGTCATGTCGCACGCCCTGAATGGCAAAAAAAACAGCAGTTTCGGAGGCGACTGCTTTCCTGCTGTCGGTCACGAGCCACTCCATTGGTCGGTCTGCCGCCAACTGAAGCATCTGCCCCTCGCATAAGGCAGGCCATTCCGAAAAACGGTGCAACACATCCATGCCAGTGCCAAAATTACCCTGAATGGTACAAATCCGCGGGGGCGCCAGCTCAATTCTGTAGGAAAACGTTCAATATTTAATTTATAGGTTTGAACATTCAATTCAGAAAAATGTCTACTTTTCCAACCTTCTAAAGAGGCGTTTGTTGTTGATATGATGAAAGAACGGTTTTACTTCTTTACGTGGATTGTACTCTTGTTTTTCGGCACCGTAAGCGCATATGCGCAAGAGGCGGAACCGGAGGTGCAGGAGGAAACTCCCGTGGTGAGCCCGGTAAATGAAGAAGTACCCAATCCAAACGAGATTGGCACGCTGGAATCGAAACCCGCTGTTGTAACCGCCAGGCCGGAAACCACCCTCCGGGCCACAACCACCCCTAGCCCCAACAAGCCCAAACAAGAAAAATCGGCTGAGAAGGATGAAGATGATGCGCTAAGCTTCAACTTTTTGTATTACATCATCCAGAAATTCAAACTCTCCGACCTCAAAAACAATTAACCTGAAAGGTTAATTTTGCAACGTTGTTGCAAAAAATTTCCATTGCCGTTGTTTTTGTTCTTTGTGCTGTAGTCGCCCGGGCGCAGCCACCTTGCACACTATTTTTCGATTTAGAAGTGGTAAGCGCCTCGGACCAGGTGCCATTGGTGGGAGCGGAAATCATTGTAAAAGAAACGGGTAGGGTAGCTACCAGCAATCTGCTGGGGGCGGTGCGGGTTGGCCCCCTGTGCGCTGGCACCTACACGCTTATGATCCGTTTTATTGGTTTTGAATCGCAGACGCATGTCATCCAGGTGCCGGGTGCACTCTTGCGGGTAGCTTTGGAGGAAAGGCGTGAGATGCTTTCGGAAGTGGTTGTGCAAGAACATGCCCCCACACTCAATCCCTCGCAGTCGGTAGCCACGCTTGGCGCTCAAGAGCTCTCGCAAAACCTGGGAAAACCGCTGGGCGAAGTGCTGAAGAATTTGGCGGGCGTAAGCGCGCTGCAAAGTGGTCCAGCCATTTTCAAACCGGTGATTCACGGTGTGCATAGCCAGCGTATCCTGATTTTGAACAATGGCGTTCGGCAGGAAGGCCAACAATGGGGTGCAGAGCACGCCCCGGAAATAGACCCGTTCATCGCCTCGAACATTACCGTAATTAAAGACGCAGGTGCGATTAAATACGGTACCGATGCACTGGGGGGTGTAATTGTAGTAACACCTGCTGATCTGCCCGAGCGGCCCGGCTTTGGCGGAAAGTTCCATTTGATTGGTTCCTCTAACGGCCGCTCAGGCACAGTTTCTGGTTTACTGGAGGGTGGACTTGGCAACGGCTGGGGTTGGCGTACCCACGGCACAATTAAACGATCAGGCGACTTTCATTCACCGCACTATGTGCTTTCCAACACCGGCTTTCAGGAACGCAGTTTCTCGGTGGCGGCCGGCCAGCACCGCGAGCATTTTGGGTTTGATGTTTTCTTCAGTCATTTTCAAACCACCATCGGCATTTTACGTGGGGCCGCGGTGGGTTCGGCCAGCGATTTAGCCAATGCCATGCAACGCGAGCCACCCGCATTCACGGCCCCGTTCACCTACCGCATTCAACAACCGCGGCAGGAAGTAAGCCATAGCCTGCTAAAGCTTAATACGCATTGGGAACGCGGCCGGCATACCTTCCACCTTCAATACGGTTTGCAATACAATCACCGGCTGGAGTTTGATCTGCGCCGGGGCGCATTGCGCGAGATTCCCGCACTTGGTTTTAAACTTTTTACCCACACGCTCGATTTTGAGTGGGAGCAGGCGCGCAGCGCGCAGCATACCCGGTGTTGGGGGGTTAACGCCATGTTGCAAGACAATAACAAAGTAGACGGCACGCAAACCATCCCGTTCATTCCCAATTACACGAACATCTCGGGTGGACTCTTTGCCGTTGAAAAATGGACAAGGGGCGATTGGCAATGGGATGCCGGTGCACGTTATGATTGGCGTAGCTACCAAATTGTAGGTTTTGATTTTCTCAACCGCATCTTTCGGGCCAACAACCAGTTTCACAATGTGAGCGGTACCCTTGGTGCGCGCTACCAACTCACTCCACGCAACGCAATTGCCACTACGCTGGGCACTACGTGGCGCCCACCGAATGTGGCGGAGTTGTACAGCCTGGGCACACACCAAAGTGCAGCCGCGATTGAATATGGTTTGTTGCTGGATGAGCGAACAACCGAAGTCCAGCCGTTGTCTGACGCCAATTTTGCAAACGAACAGGCACTGAAATGGGTGGGCACCTACACGTGGCGCACGGCCGATGCACAGCTTGAGCTTTCCGGTTATGCCAACTACATTTTCAATTACATCTATCTGCGGCCAACCGGTGTAACGGAATCCCTGCGCGGGGTGTTTCCGTATTTCCGGTACACCCAGACAGACGCACTTTTTTTGGGTACAGATGCCAGTGTAAGTTTTCAATTTCATCGGTATTGGACGATGCGCGGCCGCGCCGCGCTGCTCCGCGCCAGCGATGTGCGCGCAAATGACTATCTCATTTTTATTCCACCAAACCGGTTAGAGGTTGCCCTTCGCTATGAAAAACCCACGTGGGGAACGTGGCATAACTTTTACGTGGAGGCAAAACCCAGGTATGTGCTGCGCCAAAACCGCGCCCCGAGGGTGATTACTGTACCCGAAATACTGGAAAGTAAAGAGAATGGCATCGATCTGTTTGCATCCGATGGCCGCATCTTTGATTTTCTGGAGGCCCCGCCTGCCTATTTTTGGTTGGGTGCCTCCGTCGGCATTTCTAAAAACGTGGGTGGGTCACGCCTTGATTTTCGCCTTTCAGTTGACAACGCACTCAATCAGGCGTTTCGTGAATACACCAACCGGATGCGCTATTTTGCTGACGAAATTGGCCGAAACGTTAGTTTTTCCGCCACTTGGGCCTTTTGAAGCTTTGGTTCTTACTCCGCTTTAAGTAATTTTGCAACCATGTTGCAATTAAATAAAACCATGAAGAACCTATTAAAATTTGCTTTTGCGCTTTTTGTATCCGTTGGCGTGCTTTCGCTTCAAAGCTGCGAAGATGATCCAGAACCCGAAAACATTCCCGAAATCGTAACAAAAGCCACGTTGCGTTTCGCACCTGCTGCGGGTAGCACGGGTTCGGTAGTAACGGTTACTGCCACAGATCCGGATCGCGATGGACCCCAGGATTTGCGCGTAGATGGACCCATTAATCTGGTGAGAGGCACGAGCTACACGCTCACCATTTCGCTGATCAACGAATTGGTGAGTCCGGATGATGATGATTACAACATCACAAAAGAAGTAGAAGAAGAGGCCGATGAGCACATGTTCTTTTTCTCCTGGACGAACAACGTTTTTTCAAATCCATCCGGTAACGGAAACATTGATAACCGCACAGATCCGGTGAATTATAATGACCGCGATTCCAAAGGGCAGCCGCTGGGTATCTCAACCAATTGGACAACCGCCACTGGAACGAGTGCGCTGGCAGGCAAGTTTAAAGTGGTGCTCAAGCACCAACCGGAGATAAAGTCCGCCACTTCGCGTAGCACTGATGGCGAGACCGACGTGGAAGTTGAATTTGATTTGAATGTGAACTAGCGAAATGCAGTGATAAAAAAAGGGTGTCGCAAAACGGCACCCTTTTTTTGTTGACGCAGAATCAAGAAATCGCCTGTTACACGCAGTGGTGCGTACTACGGCTCACGGTTGAACCTGATACCAGTACCATCATTTAGGATGTCTCGCTTGCGCTCGACAGCACTATTTTTGAGGCGGCTTCACGTTGTTTTTGTGTTCAAGAATTTGTTTTGACTTGGATCTGCCAAAAACAAAAGCCCCGATTTTATCGGGGCTTTTGCTTTACATGGTTTGCAGAGGAGGAGGGATTCGAACCCCCGATCCCCGTGAAGGGATGCCGGTTTTCAAGACCGGTGCAATCAACCGCTCTGCCACTCCTCTAGGTCGGTTGTTGAAATTAGGACTGCAAAACTAGATGTTTATTCTAAACCGGCAAATCAGTTCTCCTCCGCAAAATCGGGGAATGTTTTCTTCATTTCCTTATTGTCGATTTTGGGATAGGTGGGGCGAGTGGCATCCAACTCTAAAATCACAAGCTTTTGGTTATTGATTACGGGTAACAATTTCTCGCGATCGGATTCGAACTCCTTTGTTCTACGGCTGGACTTTAGCGCATACTTGCGGGCAAAATTATCGCCTTCAATTTGCAGTTGGTTTCGAATTTCTACGTTCACCTTCATTTTTTCCAGAATATCCGCTTTTGATTTGCCGATGACTTCGGTGGCTTCCAGCGTGCCGAGGGTTAAGACGGTAGTTCCGCCAATACCGCTCACTACTTTCGATGGTTCTGTTTCCAAAACCACGGGCGAGAGGCCGGTGGCCGCACCCAGCGATGCATTGATAATCGCTCGATGCTTTTTGCCGCGCTTGGCTTGTTTGTACATTTTATTCAATCGCTCATGATTTTCTTCCAGTTGATCGATTAACCCTTTTGTTTGTACCAGCGTGGCCCGGTACTTTTGGTATAACAGCTTGTCTTTTTCCACCAGATTTTCTGTATCCACTACTTGCACGCGTAGGCGTTTCTCGGTACGGTTGGTTTCTTTGTCGAGCGCAAAAAAGATCAGGTCGAATGTTTTTGTTTTCTCGGCATCATCTACAAAGGCGTAACCGGGTGTCCACGAGAACTCGCCTTGCGTAGTGCCGTTGGATACGAAGGCACGGCTTTCCAGCCGCGGGTCGGTGCTAATAAAGTTCAGGCTGCTCAGGTCTTCATCGCCATTGGCATCGCTGGCAAAAATTTTCAGGTTGAGTCGCTCATCTTCTTTCAATGTTACTACGGTATCCGCCGGTATAATCAACACATCAGGGGCCAAATCTTGCTGCGTTTGCGCGATGCGAATGCGGCCCACGGTTTCCGTCCGCTCGGGTTGATCGTACACCACAAATTCCAACGTAATCGGATTCTTTAAGCTATTGAACTGGTTGCGGGAGGGCGTCCACGTAAGCAGACCGTTTGAACTCAATGTGGCGCCTTCCGGCATTTTCGAGGGCATCGGTTTGATGGAGAGCGGGTCATCGTCTGCATCGCTCAGGTATTCGGGTGGAATTTGATAGCGATTGTAAACGCCTTGCCGAACATAAAAAACAGGTAGTTCTTCAATCGCTGGCGGCCGGTTCGTGTGTGTTACCACAAACGTTACCGGTTGGCGTGCGCGGCGGCCATCGGCCCACTCGCCCTGAAAGATGATGGTGATCTCTTTCTTTTTTTCGAACCGGTCTACTACGTTAAAGTCCGGGTTCCACGAAAACAGACCGGTTGTATCGATCGACATGGCGTAGCCATTTGTGCCTTCCAGCGAGAATTTCTTTATACCGGGTTCGCTGCCGCCGGCACGAAATGATAGTGTACTACCCTCGGCAACCGTTTGTGCACCTTCCGGCAAGATCAATTGCTGTGCCCACGTGGGCGACATTAAGCCAACCAGCACCCCAAAAAACAGCGATTTTCTCATTCGGCCGCAAATTTATTTGATTTGAGCGGGTAGGAAACAACTTTCATACTTTAGCGCCATGGCCGCCACAACGCGCTTTAAAAAGATTGAACAGAAACAGCACTACAACTTTTTCAACGAAGTGTATGAAGTGGTCCAACTCATCCCGCGCGGCAGGGTAACTACTTACGGTGCCATTGCCAATTACCTGGGTACGCGCATGAGCGCGCGCATGGTAGGCTGGGCCATGAACGCCGCCCACGGTAATAAAAAGGTGCCGGCGCATCGGGTGGTGAACCGCGTAGGCCTACTTACCGGCAAACACCATTTCGAGACGCCCAACACCATGCAAGAACGCCTCGAAAAAGAGGGAATTCGGGTAAAAAAAGACCAAATCCAACAGTTTTCTGAGGTGTTCTGGGATCCCGCCAAAGAGCTCCTTTAATCCAAAAAATAAGAATGCGTGTCCCAATCTTGGACAGATTTGGGCTCGGCACGCTTTTTTTTCGTAAAAAATCGCCATTTTCTTACATGGCACAGGTTTGGTGTCTAGCCCAACAAAGAACTGCAAACCCTGAATGAAACTGTTTCTGTTTTTATTGATTGCGGCCAACGCACTTCCTGCGTTGAGCGAGCCGGTTAGGCCGGTTCCGGCCCACGTGGCCTCCGGCCATGTTTTTGAAATGCACGTGGCTAAAGGTTTAAAGCGCGCGCGCCTGGCCGTGCACCATACCAATGGTGATGTGGTATTGGTGGGGAAACTACGCAAGCGCAAAATCGCCATTGATTTTTCTGATGTGCAGCCCGGCACGTACACCATCCGGTTACGCAAAGGGGCCCGGCAGCACCAGTATTTGTTCACCATAAAATAACTCTGTTGATGTTGGCTTTAGCAGGGTGGTTTAAGGTAGGAGGCTATCCAAAAAAGATAGCCTCCGTTTTATTTTTTTTCGCGTTGGCCAGTGGTGTTCACGCGCAGGCGGGTAAGGCAATGTCGGTGATGGTGCTCTCTACCTCGCACGAAGTGTTCTATTTCAAGGTCTCAAAAGACATGTTGCAGGGCACCGTGGAAGTGTACAACGAGCAGCAGCAGTTGGTGGGCCGCCAACTCTTAGATAAGAAAAAGATGATTATCGATTTCTTTGATGCTGCCCCCGGAAACTACAGAATTAAGGTAATGCACCAGGCGCAGGCATTTGAATTTACCTACCAAAAAGAGAGCGATGTGGCGCAGTTGAAGATCTCAGGCCTTGCTTCCGCCTCGGTGGGAAACAAGCCCTAATCCCGCAAAAGTGATTAATCCGTTTAAAGCCAATACCTCCAGGCCGATGCGGTAACCTCCAAACCACACCGGCGCCTGCACACTGAGCCAATAGCAAATGGCGGGGGCCACCACGCACACCGCCAACACGGGCCAGCCCTTGACTTGCCGTTTGGTGGTTAATCCAAAAACAAAGAGCCCCAACAGTGGCCCGTAGGTGTAGGCGGCTACATTCAGCACCGCATCAATCAGCGACCGCTGGTTGATTTCTTTGAAGATGAGAATGATTACCAAAAACAAAACCGAGAAGCCCGCGTGCACGGCAAATTTTTGTTTCTTTTTCACCGCTTCGGGCTTGTCTTTGAAATTCAGAAAATCGATGCAGAATGCTGTGGTTAATCCGGCTAGGGCTGAGTCGGCACTCGCATACGATGAGGCAATGATGCCCAGCAGGAAGAACACGCCCACCAGAAGCCCAAATTCGTTTAGCGCCAGCGCAGGAAAAACATCATCCGTATTTGCCGGCACGGCAATTCCTTTCTGCTGACTATAAATAAAGAGCAGCGCACCCAGCGTAAGAAAAAGTAAGTTCACAACTACCAGCACCAGGCTGTACCAAAACATATTTTTCTGCGCATCGAACAGGGTGCGGCACGTTAGGTTTTTCTGCATGATCTCCTGATCCATGCCCGTCATGGTAAGCGCAATGAACGCGCCGCCAAAAAATTGTTTCGGGAAAAACAACGTAGAGTTGGGATCATCCCAATAAAACATACGGGCAAATTCGCTTGCGCGGATGGTGGTAATCATTCCGGTGAACGATAAGTCGAGCCGGCTGGCAATTTGCCAAACCGTTATCGCAACGGCGGCCACCAGAAACAGGGTTTGGAAACTATCCGTGTACACAATCGTTTTTACCCCCCCTTTAAACGTGTACACCCAGATCAACACAATGGTGGTAGCCACGGTTACAATAAACGGCACGCCCCAGGCATCGAACAGAAAAAGTTGCAATACCGTGGCAGCCAAAAAAAGGCGAAGCGCTGAGCCCACCGAGCGCGATAGCATGAAGAAAAATGAGCCTGTGCGGTAGGCCCAAATGTCAAAACGCTTTTCCAGATACGTGTAGATCGAAATCAGATTCATGCGGTAGTACAAGGGCATCAACACCGTGATAATTATCCAATAGCCCAAAATGTAGCCGATGACCACCTGAAAATAGCCGAAGCCGATTTTTGCTACGTTGCCCGGAACGGAAATGAACGTAACGCCGGAGAGCGATGAACCGATCATACCAAAAGCCACCAAATACCAGGGCGATTGCCGATTGGCAGTAAAAAACGTTTGCGTATCCGCACCCCGGCTGGTGACGTACGAGATGGCGATGAGCGCCAGAAAGTAAACAATGAGAATGGCAAGTACTAGGTAAGGCGACATAAAGAGCAGGGTAACGTTGAGCAAATAGCGAAAAAACTTTGACTTGCACGCAGTCACCGATACCGGGCAAAATATTTACTTTTGTTGCTATCTATGGCGAAGTGGGGCGCATCTCCGGAATGGGAACTAACCGAAGTAGCGGAGTCGATTGAAGAGGTTATCGATTTACGCGAACTGGTGGTGTTCAATGACGATGTAAATACCTTCGAACACGTAACGAAAACGCTGATCCGGGTGTGCAAGCATACCCCGGAACAGGCAGAGCAGTGCACCTGGATTATCCATTACAAAGGCAGGTGTACGGTGAAGAATGGCGCTTATGCTGAACTCAAGCCCATGCGCGAAGCCATAACCGAAGCGGGCATTGATGCCCGTATTCTTTAAGCCTTGGGTCTGTGGAGTTTTCATCCAAACTCATCGAACAAGCCGTAACCGAAGTGGCCAAGCTGCCGGGCATTGGCAAAAAAACCGCGTTACGGTTGGTGCTACACCTGGTGAAGGAACACCCCTCCAAAACCCAAACGCTAACTGAAGCACTAACGCAACTTCGCGCGCGCATTCAGTTCTGCCGCGAGTGCAACAACATTAGCGATGAAGATGTGTGCATGATTTGCCGCAGCCACAAACGCGACCGCAGTGTGATTTGCGTGGTGGAGAATACGCAAGATGTGCTGGCGATTGAAAACACCGCGCAGTACAATGGGCTGTACCATGTACTTGGGGGCGTGATCTCGCCCGTGCAAGGCATTGGGCCTGCAGATTTGAAAATTGAAATGCTGGTGCAACGGCTCCAGACGAAGCGCGAGGTAACGGAGTTAATTCTGGCGTTGAGCCCCACCATGGAAGGCGATACCACTGCGTTTTACCTCCACAAAAAGCTGAAGGAATTTCCGGTAAAGATTACCTCCATTGCACGGGGTGTGCCGGTGGGTGGCGATTTGGAATATGCCGATGAGATTACCCTAGGGCGCAGCATTACCGGGCGCACCTTATTTACGTAAACCAAGACGGAGTTGAAAAAATCCCGGGGCGGAGTGGCATTCAAACCGTAAAATATAGCCGGGCGGTGGCTCGCGACCGCCTGAACCCTGAATTCTTTACTATTTTTGGCGCAACTTTTTTTCTTATGAATCGCCTCTCCAATCGCATTAATGCCATTCAGGAATCCGCCACCCTGGCCATGGCGGCCAAAGCCCGCGAGTTTAAAGCCCGCGGCATTGACGTTATTAATCTCAGCCTGGGCGAACCCGATTTTAAAACCCCGGTCCACATCTGCGAAGCAGCCAAAAAGGCGATTGATGACGGAAAGTACTTTTCTTACCCGCCGGTGGCCGGCTATCAGGATTTGCGCGAAGCCCTGGCGGCCAAATACAACAAAGAAAATCAAGTGCCCTACAAAGCGGAGCACATCGTGGTGTCGAATGGCGCAAAGCAATCCATTGCCAACGTAATGCTGGCGCTGCTGAATCCGGGCGATGAAGTAATTGTGTTCTCGCCCTTTTGGGTGAGCTATGATGCATTGGTGCGCCTGGCCGAAGCTACTCCGGTTTTGGTAAAAGGCACATTGGCCAACGATTTTAAAGTTACCGCTGCTCAAGTGGAGGCGGCCATCACACCGCGCACCCGCGCCATCATTTTTTCATCGCCGTGCAATCCCACCGGTTCCGTTTTTTCGCGCAGCGAGTTGCAGGCCATTGCTCAAGTGGTGCTTAAGCACCCGGATGTGTTGGTGATTGCCGATGAAATTTACGAACACATCAACTTTACCGGCGAGCAGGTAAGTATTGCTTCCCTTCCGGGGATGTTTGAGCGCACGATAACCGTAAACGGCTTTGCCAAAGGATTTGCGATGACCGGCTGGCGCGTGGGCTACATTGCTGCTCCCAAGTGGATTGCCGATGGTGCAAACAAAATGCAAGGCCAACTCACGTCTGCCAACGCATCGGTATCGCAGCGGGCCGCGCTAGCGGCCATTACAGGAGATTTGAAACCCACGCTAGACATGGTGGCCGCCTACCGTAAACGCAGAGATATTGTTTTTGAATTGTTGAAGGCAATTCCGGGTGTAAAATCCAACTACCCGGCGGGTGCGTTTTATTTCTTTCCGGATGTGAGCGCCTACTACGGCAAGAAATATGAGGGCCGGGTAATCGCCAATGGCGATGACTTTTGCATGTTTATGTTAGAGCACGCCCATGTTTCGCTGGTTACCGGCGATGCCTTTGGTGAGCCCAATTGCATCCGGCTTTCCTATGCCGCCTCTGAAACCGATTTGCGCGAAGCACTGAAGCGTATGAAAGACGCGCTCACCCTATTGCAGTAACATGGCTTCGCTCGCCCACCAGGTAGAACGGTTTGCTGGGCTTCGCGCGCTGATCATTGGCGATGTGATGCTCGACAGTTACATCTGGGGTTCGGTGGAAAGAATCTCGCCAGAGGCGCCCGTGCCCGTGGTGCAGGTGCGCCAGCGCGATGTTCGGCTGGGCGGCGCCGCCAACGTGGCGCTCAACATGCAATCGTTAGGCGCAGTGCCAGTGTTGGTGGCACTTACCGGGCAAGACGATGCAGGCAAGCGCCTGCTGTCTATTTTGGAGGCAGCGCACATGGACACGCGCGGCCTGGTTACTTCCGCAGAGCGCCCCACTACGGTAAAGACGCGCGTCATTGCAAGTCACCAACATGTGGTGCGCGTAGATGATGAAACCGATCGGCCAGCTTCGCCCGCAGAGGAAGCTACGCTGCTTGCCCGAATTGATCTGCTTTTACCGGGGTGTGATGTAATCGTTTTTGAAGATTACGATAAAGGAGCAATTACACCCACATTAATTCAACAGGTGGTGGGTAAAGCAAATGCGTTGGGAATCCCCACGGTGGTTGATCCGAAAAAACGCAATTTCCTTGCTTACCAGGGGGTAACACTTTTTAAACCCAATCTAAAGGAGCTGCGCGAGGGGTTAAAGGTAGAGGTGCAGCCCGCTCGGCCAGACGAGATAAAAAAAGCGGTAGCGCTACTTAAACAAAAACTGGGCGTGCAGGGCGTGTTGCTTACACTTTCAGAACACGGAGTGGTGGTAGATGCAGATGGAACGGTAGCACACGTGCCCGCACATGTGCGCGAAATTGCGGATGTGAGCGGGGCGGGCGACACCGTGGTGAGTATTGCCGCACTATGTGTGGCCCTGCGTATGCCGCCAGCACAAATTGCCGCGTTGGCCAATTTGGGTGGCGGGTTGGTGTGTCAGTATGTAGGTGTGGTGCCGATCAATCGCCAAGAACTGCTGGCGGAAGCCGCCCGACTTTAGTTGTCCTGAAACTGCGCCTCCAGCGGCATCTCCTTTTCCAGGTCTTCGCGGATTTTTCGATCAAGCGGGCTTTCTTTAATCACATTGTAGTTATCCCAAAAAGCTTTGTTATACCCCTGATCTTGAAACTGAAGGCCATACGCGCGCATTTTCTCTACCGTGCCAATCCGTTCTGTGGTATTTACCTGAATTTCGTTGATGAGGAGTTGCTGGCTCAACTCGCTTTCAAACTTGAACTCGCCCGAGCGGTAATCGTACCAATTAATGCGCGAGTCCATGGTAATGAAGTTGAGATACATTTTGCCTTGTAGCTCGCGAAATTCAATCACCTTACGCAGGCCGGTGAACTTACCCACCAGACCTTTGCGCTTGCCCACTACAGATTCCGCTACGTTCTCGAACTCCAGCCGGATGATGGCATAGGTGGTTTTATCGATGAACAGCTTTAACAAATACTCGCCGGTGAGTTTCACCACAAAAACTTCGCGGCCATTGTAGTACGAATCCGCCTCGCGTTTCAGGCTTTCGAAAAAGATTTCTTCTACCGGAAATTGGTGGTACCGCACGTTGTTGTGCAGCAGCAGATCTTCCAGAAGATTATCTTCATCAAAATACGTGGTGAACTTGCTGCCGTAGCCCAGGCTCCGCCGGATTTCCACCAGCGTTACCCTTTCGCGCAGTTTGAATTTGTTACGGGGCGCCTTGTAGTCTTCATCGTATAGTTTGATGGCCGATTCCAATAAGGCAATGTATTTGCCACCTACTTTTTTCAAATCGCGGTAAAAACCGTCCATGAGAAAAGGTTTATCCGGATAGTTCGTTTCAATCCGCGAAAGCGCAATACGTACCACATCGCCACCGCTCAATGAATCGCGAATGACTACCTCGCTCAGCAGTGTCGTGGATTTATTCATTTTCACTACCAGCGGCTGGCCGCCCTCCATCAACGTCCATACGGGTGCTTCGAAGTTGCGAAAACCGAGCATGCTGATCACAAAGGTTTCGTTTCGAAGGGTGGCCGGAATGTGAAAGTCGAACTCGCCCTGTAAGTTGGTAATGGTACCCAGCGCCTGGCCTTTTATGCCCACCGTGGCAAACACCAGCGGCTCAAGCGTTTGGCTATCCACAGCTTTGCCCGAGATGGTTATTTTTTGCGCGCCCAGAAAAAAAGGCAGGCACCAGGCCAAAAGCAAAAGAAAGTTCTTACCGTGCATTCTCGTTCGAAGCGAAGATACGGGTTTTTTGCCGTGAGCCCGTAGGCAACTTAACGGAGGTTACCGCGGGCCAGTCGGATGAAGCGGCCATTCATCGGAACATTCGGTGAATAGCTTAACTTTAATAAACAATTTTCAATCTTGAATTGGTTCGATAACATTCCGCGCGTCTGGAAACAGGCCTATGTGCTGATCGGCATCTGGTATGCCGTAAACTTTGCCATCAGTGCCTTTTTTGAATGGCGGTTCGAAAACCCGAACGTGTACGTTTTGTGGAACGCGTTCTTTCTGTATGTATCGCTCATGATGGCCATTGCGCTGGTGTTTGGGTACTCGCATCTGTTGTTTCGGCTGGTGTGGTATTGGCAAGTGGTGGGCCACCTGGCGGGCATTATTGTTTTCTTTTTGCTGATGGGTACGTTGTACTTTTTTTTTAACGACTACATAGACGGGCTGGTGTACCTGGAGAATTGGAAAGAATCGATGATTGATTTGCTTAGTTGGGATGCACTGCGCATTTACGATCAGTATATCATTGTTGTGGCGGTCTACCACATCATCAGCTATTTTCAGGGCTTGCAGCGCAAAGAACAAGAGCGCAGTGCGTTGCTGCTACGCAATAAAGAAATGCAAATCGATTTGCTAAAATCGCAGATCAACCCGCATTTTCTCTTCAATACGCTCAACTCCATCAGCACCCTGGTGAGCTCCAGTAAGGAGCAGGCGCGCAGAGTGATTTCGCAGTTGTCGGATGTGTTTCGGTATGCATTGGATGCGCATGGTGGAGAGCTGGTAAAACTTGTTCATGAAATTGATTTTATCGAAAACTACGTCCGCATTCAACAAGTGCGGTTTGGAGACCGGTTACGGTTTGTGAAAAATGTAGATACAAGTTGTCTGGGATTTTACATTCCCCCCATGATCCTGCAGCCTTTGGTAGAAAACTCGGTAAAATACGGCATTGCCCCGAAAGATGAAGGCGGCACCATTTTTCTTACCGTGCAGCGGCACGGTGGCTCCGTGTATTTTGAAGTGAAAGACGATGGTCTCGGCACGTTGGCCAAAAAGGTAATGGATGGAACATCCAGCGGCATTGGGATGACCAATACCGACTTGCGGTTGCGCAGTTACTTCGGCCCCGAGGCCGGGTTGCGCGTAGCTGCGTCTGATCAGGGCTATGCCGTACAGTTTACCGTGGCGGAAGAAATGCTGATCGCCACGGAAAGAAAGGAAGTAATCGTAAACAAATAACAAAACACCACCTAATGAAAACCACTTGCTTGATCATTGATGATGAGAAACTTGCGCGCGATCTGGTAAAAGAATATCTGGAAGGATTTGAAAACATCGAACTGATTGGCGAGTGCGAAAACGGTACCGAAGCCGTAAAGGCGATTGACCAGAAAAAACCCGATATTATTTTTTTGGATGTGCAGATGCCCGGCATGACTGGATTTGATGTGTTGGACGAAATCGCGCACGAACCACACATCATTTTCACCACAGCATACGATCAATACGCCATTAAAGCCTTTGAGCGCAACGCGGTAGACTACCTGCTGAAACCGATTGATGAAGAACGATTTCGCCTGGCGCTGAACCGGGCCCTGAAACGGCAGGCGGCGGGAAGCAACAAAATTGAAGACTTGCTCTTTAACCTTCGGCCGGAACGCACGGCGCATAGTTTCGAATCGCATCTGTTTGTACAGAAGTCAGAGAAACTCTTCAATTTACCCGTGGAAGACATCCAGCACCTGGAAGCCAGTGGCGATTACACCATCATCACTACAAAGACCGATCAATTTGTAAGTTCATCGGGCATTGGAAAGCTGGAAGAAATTCTCAACCCGGAAGAATTCATTCGCGTGCACCGATCCACAATTATAAATGTCTCCTTCCTAAAAGAAATCGAACGGCATTTTAACGGCGGCATGATCGTGAAAATGACAAACGGAAAGACTTTTCCCGTGAGCCGCACCTATGCAAAGGTGATTCGCAGGCGGGTTGTTTAGATTTTGTTTAAAAAAGCTCACAATCCGTTAAACAAAAATTGCATCGTGAAGTAATATGGTATTACTTGCTCTCAATGCACGAGGCGGCAACTTCCATCGTGGCCGTGGTGGATGATGACCCGATCTACCAGTTTACAGCCACAAAATCTCTTCAACTTACCAAAGCGACGGGAGAAATACTGTCGTTTAGTTCAGCCGAGTTGGCCTTGGCGTACTTGCGCCAGCACCAAAATAATGCTGCAAAACTGCCCGACTTTTTATTTTTAGACATCAACATGCCTGTGATGGACGGCTGGATGTTTTTGGATGATTTTGAGGCGTTAACCTCACAGCTGGCCAAGCCGGTGAAGATATTTATGGTCAGCTCGTCCATCGATCCGAAGGACATTGCCCGCGCAGATGCCCACCCGTGCGTGGCCCAATACCTTACCAAGCCAATTTCTTTAAAGCAACTTAGCGAGCTGATTGCCGCAGGCTAAGCGCCATGGCGCGGCAATTCCAAACGTTGTTACCTTTGAGTGCAAACGGTCTGCTATGAAATTCAAACGCAAGGGTTATGCCGATGAAACCCTGATTCAACTGTACGAGGCGTTGGTGTACCCGCGCCTTATCGAAGAAAAGATGTTGATTTTGCTTCGGCAGAATCGTATCAGTAAGTGGTTTAGCGGCATCGGCCAGGAGGCCATTTCCGTGGGCATTACCCAGGCACTTCACCCCGATGAATATATTTTGCCCATGCACCGCAATCTGGGTGTTTTTACGGGCAGAAATATGCCGTTCGATCGGCTTTTCGCACAGTGGCAAGGCACGTTAATGGGTTACACCAAAGGCCGCGACCGGTCCTTCCACTTTGGCAGCAACCAGCACCACATTGTGGGCATGATCTCGCACCTGGGCCCCCAAAATGGTGTGGCCGATGGTATCGCTCTGGGCACCCTGTTAAACGGCGAGCAAAAAGTAACCGTGGTATTCAATGGCGATGGCGGCACCAGCGAAGGCGATTTTCATGAGGCCGTAAACGTAGCTGCCGTGTGGGATTTGCCCGTGATTTTTGTGATTGAAAATAATGGGTATGGATTGAGCACGCCCAGCCGCGAACAGTTTCGCTGCAAGAGCTTTGTAGATAAAGCCATCGGCTACGGTATTGAAGGGGTGCAGGTGGATGGCAACAATGTTTTGGAGGTGTACGACAAAGTAAAGACACTGGCCGAAGACCTGCGCAAGCGGCCACGACCCATTCTGTTGGAGTGCATCACCTTCCGGATGCGCGGCCACGAGGAAGCCTCCGGCACCAAGTACGTGCCGAAGGAATTGATGGACGAGTGGGCCAAAAAAGATCCGGTAGAGAACTACGAACGTTTTCTAATTGAAGCAGGCGTACTCACGCAGGCAGCAGCAGAAAAAGTCCGCAAGCAATACAAAAAGCAAATTGATGCCGGTTTAGAAACGGCCTTTGCGGAAACGCACCCGCAGCCCAATACCAGTACAGAACTGAACGATGTGTACGCACCCTATGTGCAAACCGTGCACACACCCGAAAGCACAAACAAAACAGAAAAACGGTTTATTGATGCCATCAGCGATGGCCTGCGGCAAAGCATGGAGCGCTTTCCTCACCTGGTGCTGATGGGGCAAGACATTGCCGACTATGGTGGTGTCTTTAAAATTACCGAAGGGTTTGTTACACAATTTGGAAAAAACCGCGTACGCAACACACCGTTATGCGAGGCGGCCATTGTGGGTGCCGGTCTGGGATTATCGGTAAAGGGCATGAAGGCAATGGTTGAGATGCAGTTTGCCGATTTTGTAACGGAAGGATTTAATCAAATTGTAAACAACCTGGCAAAAATTCATTGGCGCTGGGGCCAGCCCGCGGATGTTGTGATTCGCATGCCCACCGGTGCCGGTACGGCTGCTGGTCCTTTCCACAGCCAAAGCAACGAGGCGTGGTTTTTTCACACACCTGGTTTAAAGATTGTCTATCCGTCTAACCCGTATGACGCAAAAGGCTTGCTGAATGCCGCGATAGAAGACCCAAATCCCTATTTGTATTTCGAGCACAAAGTGCTTTACCGGTCGGTGAAGGACGCGATTCCGGATGACTACTACACGGTAGAAATTGGCAAAGCAACACAGGTAACAATGGGTAACGACCTATCCATCATTACCTATGGCATGGGTGTGCATTGGGCGCAGGAAATCATGGCCACGTTGCCGCAGTGGCAGGCGGATATCATCGATCTGCGCACGCTGCTACCGTGGGACAAGGAGCGGGTAGCAGAAAGCGTACAGAAAACCAACCGCGTTCTGATTCTGCATGAGGATACGCTTACCGGTGGGATTGGTGCCGAGATTGCGGCCTGGATTACCGAGCATTGCTTCCGCAGTTTAGATGCACCCGTGATGCGCGTGGCCAGTCTGGATACCCCGATTCCCTTCGCGCCCACGCTCGAAAACAATTTTCTGCCCAAAAACCGCTTGGCCAGTAAAGTGCAGGAGTTAATGGAATTTTAGCGAAGTTTGAATTATTCATGATTCGTTATGTTTTAAGCATCCTTACCGTAGTTGGCTTTCAGCTTTCGCTGGCTTCGTTGTTTGCCCAGACGTTTAGCTCATCCAATCTTCCTATTGTTGTGATAAACACGAACGGTGTAGGCATTCCGGATGAACCCAAAATCACGGCTACCATGGGCATCATCAACCGCGGAGGCGGAATGAGAAACAGCGTTAACGATCCTTTCAACGATTACAACGGCAGGATTGGCATCGAGCTACGGGGCTCTACTTCTCAGTTTTTGTTTCCAAAAAAACAATACGGCATAGAATTAAAAACAGACGCCGGTGCCGACCGTAGCGCAAGCCTGCTTGGCCTGCCACCTGAGGAAGATTGGGTGCTGTTTGGCCCGTATAATGATAAGGCGCTGATGCGGGATGTGCTCGCCTATCAAATTGGTCGCTCGTTGGGGCGAGTGTATGCTCCGCGTTCGCGCTATTGCGAAGTGGTCATCAATAACCAATATCAGGGCGTGTACGCCCTTATCGAAAAAATTAAACGCGATGAGAATCGCGTGAACATCTCGCGCCTCCGCCCCGAAGACAATTCAGGCGCTGAACTCACCGGCGGATACATTCTAAAGGTTGATAAATCCGAAGGGAACAGCGGGTTAGGGTTCGAGTCGAAAATCCCGCCTTCGCCCAACCCCCGCGGCCAGGTCATCACATTTCAGTATGAGTATCCAAAGTTCAACGAGATCACAAACCCCCAAAAAGCGTACATACAAAACTTCATCAACTCATTTGAAGCCGCGCTGAACGGCCCCGATTTCACAGACCTTCAGAAAGGATATTACAAGTACATTGATGTGGATTCGTTCGTGGATTACCTGATCATGACGGAAATGACCCGCAACGTAGACGGCTACCGCATCAGCACATTTTTGTACAAACAAAAAGATACGGAGGGCGGCAAACTGGTGATGGGCCCCATCTGGGATTATAACCTGGCGTTTGGAAATGCCGATTATTGTTCGGGTGGCTCTACGTCTGGTTTTGCCTATGATTTTAATTCTCTCTGCAATAACGATTTTTGGTTAGTGCCTTTCTGGTGGCGTAGGCTTTTGCAAGATCCGTCATTCAAGAATCGTCTTGGCGGGCGCTGGGAAACGTTGCGTGCCGGGGCACTCAGTACCGACCGGATCCATGCCCGGATCGATAGCATTGCCAACTTGCTGAACGAATCGCAAGAGCGTAATTTTCAACGGTGGCCGGTTTTGGGCCGCTACGTTTGGCCGAATTTTTTTGTGGGACAAACGTACCGCGTGGAAGTGGATTGGCTGAAAAACTGGATTACCATGCGGATGATTTGGTTGGATAATAATTTCCCGAAATTTGATCCTACTGCGGTGGAAGAAGCTGAGACCGGGTTTCGGCTGTATCCTAACCCGGGCAGAGGCACATTCTGGGTGCACTGGTCTGCCCTCGGCCCGGCCAAAGCCGTTCTTTTAATTTATGACACCAGTGGTCGTTTGGCCAAGCAAATTCGTACCAACCTCGCAGCGCCTACGGCCATCGACCTGAGCGAACTTCCAGCCGGTTTGTACCTCATCAAAACCGTTTGCCAGGGGCAAGTGGCTGTGCAAAAGTTCATCATCCAACAGTAAACCAACAGTAAATACATGACGTTCGAAATCGCCCATCTCATCACCTGGGATCTGCTGCTGCGCCTCGGCATCAACCTGTTCGCCATGATTTTACTCGTGCGCGTGATTTACCTGCCGCTGTATAAAAAAACCGATTTCCTGTTCACGTTCTTTTTGTTCAATCTGGTAATTTTTGTGATCACCCATATGCTCAATAAGGTTGAGCTTTCGTTCGGTGCTGCCTTCGGTTTGTTTGCGGTATTCACGTTGCTGCGTTACCGCACGGAAATTGTCTCGCCCAAAGACATGACGTATCTTTTTGTGGTGATTGCACTGGGGTTGATTAATGCGGTAAGCAAGGGAACCCCGCTGGAGTTGGCCTTACTTAATCTTTTTATGCTGGCATTTATTTACGCGCTGGATTCCGGCATACTCATCCGCAACGAGATGGTACAAACCATTTACTACAAAGGCTTGCAAAACATCCGCCCCGAACAACAAGATCTTTTGATGGAACACCTACGCCAAATCACCGGGCTCCAGATCCACAAGATTATGATTGAGAGCATTGATTTGGGCAAAGAGGTGGTGACAATTAAAGTGTACTATTACCAGAAATGAGAACTACGCTGTTCCTGTGCTTGCTTACCGGTGGAGTTACCTGCGCACAGACGCCTGTTCGCGACAATTGGTTTTGGCTCTCGGCAGAAGTGAGAAAGGAGGTCGTGAAGAATCTGGTGGTAGCGGTAAATGCCGAAGCACGTTTAAACGAAAACTATCGAAACGTACGTGCTCTTTTTGGGGAGCTGGAGGTAACCTACAAAGTAAATAAATACCTCTCGGGCAGTGTGCAGTATCGTTCCGGGGGGCGCGAAAACGATGTGTCGGATTTTGTGCGTGGCCAACGCCTTACGGGATTTTTGTATGGGCGGTTAAAATACGAGCGGTTTACGCTTACCAACCGGTTGGGCTATTTTCGGCAATACCTCACGCTGGAACCGGGCAGCGACCGGATTAGCCCGGAAACGTATTGGCGCAATCGCCTTCAACTGAAATTTGACCTCACAAAAAAAATTGAACCGCTTGTGGCGGCGGAGTTTTTCTATCGCACGTTCGATAACCGCGATCGCATCGATGAGTGGCGGTACGTAATTGGGGCAGAGATTCAGCTAACAAAACGGCACTCGGTAAAGCCGCTGTTTATCTACGCCAGGCAGGTAAACGTGAGGCGGCCGGACGTGCGCAACATTCTCAGTATTGGCTATTACTACGCTATTCCCACAAAAAAGAAGGAAGCAACCAATAAAACCTGATGTAAAGCCTTTTTACCTATCTTTCATCATTTTTCTGTACAGTAAAATGCGGAACGTAAAACAAACACCCCGGGGTATGATTCGGTGGGCCCTCGCTGGCGCACTGGTGGTGTTTGCATTTGCGTTGCAGGCGCAAAACACAAAAGGCGATCGCCCACAGCAAAACCAACGCCAAGTGCGCGAGACCCGCAGCAAATCGATTGTTAAAAAAGAACGGGGTCGCACCAAAGACATTTCTGGCCGCCGGTTAAGAACCAAAAACAAATCATCCGCCAGCCGGGCGAATGCATCTTACCCGCAGGTGAGTCCTTACCGCGGACGTAAGCGCGTGAACAACGATGTGCCGGCCGGCCCGCGGCAGCGCGTGTACACCTCGCGTCCGCGGGAGCGACAGCGTGCCTGGAGTGGAGATATTTCAGGCAAACCGGTTAAGCGCGTGCAGCCGCGAAAAACAGAGGCGGCTCGAAACAACGTGTATTCGCAACGAGGCCCCTGGGTGAACAATCCGTCAGCGCGCCCACGCGAGATGCGAACATTCCGCACCGCTGGAAAAACTGCCTCTGGCAAACCCATTGTCCGCAGAACGCCAAAGCAAGAGCAGCGCGCCTGGCGTGGCAGCCTTAAAGGCGGGCCGGTGGTTGTACGCTCAGCCACAGGCAAGACAAAAAATGTGTTTAGCCAGCGCGGACCCTATTCTGCGGTTGGCCGTTTTCGGCAGCCCTCCGGAAGATCCAAGCAATACTGGAACCGCGGTATTCTTTCAAGATTAATTTCCTCCCCGGCGCAGCGAATTTCCGGGCCGCGCTATCCCGCGTCGGTGAGCGGCCGAGCACGTGTAACGCCGGGGCGTAAAAATGTGTATTGGGGAAAAATCCAACGCAAAGAGCGGGCGGTAACTACAGACCTTGCCGGGCGCCCGCTGCGTGCCCGCAATTTTCGGTCGGCTGCGCCCGGTTTGATCAGCCAAGACACCCTTCGCGACTTCAGGCGAAAGCCTAAGGTAACGCGGTTGCGCTGGAACCAAAGAGGTGGTGTAGTTTCTGCTACCCGCGGCGGCCGTGCGTGGAAAGGCGACATCGCAGGACGGCCCATCCGCACCCGCCCGCCAAAAGCCCGCGAGCATGTTGGAAAAGATCTGGTTGCGCTTACTCCGGGTGCGGGTTCTTGGTTTGTGGGGCGTGGCATAAAAAAGCTAAAAGGCCGGAAGCCAATAACGGGTGGCGGCTCTGTAAGTAGCAGAAGGAGGGACAATCAAGGCCAACCGGTTGATGTAAATCGAGCGGGATCAGGTACAATTCGTGGCGCACAGTTTTCCGGCCGTACAAAATCGGGCCGCCCCATGAAAGGTGGCGGAAGTGTAAGCGGCCGGTTGTGGAACAATGGAAACCAGCCGGTGGACGTAAACACTGCCGGAGCGGGCACCATTCGCGGGTCCCGTTTTTCTGGAAGTATGAAAGCCGGCCGACCTTTGAAAGGTGGCGGTAGCGTGAGTGGCCGGTTATGGAATAACCGCAACCAACCCATTGACGTGAATACGGCGGGCACGGGCGCAATTCGTGGTTCACAGTTTTCCGGCCGTATAAAAGCAGGCCGCCCCGTGAAAGGTGGTGGCAGCGTAAGCGGCCGGTTGTGGAACAATGGAAACCAACCGATTGACGTGAACACGGCAGGCACGGGCACCATTCGCGGGTCGCGTTTTTCTGGAAGTATGAAAGCCAGCCGACCTTTGAAGGGTGGCGGTAGCGTGAGTGGCCGGTTATGGAATAACCGCAACCAACCGATTGACGTGAACACGGCGGGCATGGGCACGATTCGCGGTGCGCGCTTTTCCGGGAATACGAAGGCCGTCCGACCCTCAAAAGGAGGTGGTAGCATTAGTGCCCGGCCGCGCAACAACGGAAATCAGCCAGTAGATGTAAATCGGGCAGGTCGCGGCACCATTCAAGGATCCCAATACCGCGGCAAAATTGACATTAACAAATTGTGGGATTTTGAAGACCAGGGAGGCGAGTTTACTGGCTTCATCAAAGCCAAGAAACCGAAGAAAGGTGGCGGAAGTGTAAGCGGCCGGTTGTGGAATAATGATGAGAAGCCGCTGGATCCGCGACTGCCCACGTCTAACGAGGCGAAAATGGCAGGCTATTCCGGTTTGCTGCGGGTGAAACGTGGTTACAAGCAAAACCCGCGGGCCCATGAGTTATCGGTGATGAAAAGAAAGCCAACGGATCAAACCCGCGATGCCGATGAGTTGCAAGTGCGTTTGCGCGAACGAAAAACGGGAAAAAAGGAAGTAGATGTTGCGGGCGCGCTGCCGGGCATTGTGCCGAGCAAAGAGATGCGTAGAGCTTACTCGTTTACAGGCGATGTCCGACAGAAAGATTACCGGAAAAATCCGTCTGCCGCAGACCAAGCGCGGCCGGTGGTAAGTCCATCGGGAGCATTTCGAAAAGCGGCTACCGAGGTTCGGGGCACCCGCATGACGTGGAATTACCGCCGCAGCCCCTCCGCCAACGAGAATGCATTAAAAACCATCGCCCCAACCCGGCAGTGGAACCAAGCCTCCGATTTTGGAGGCCGTATGAAACAGCGTTTCCCGTATCGGCATAATCCCAACAGCCATCAGCTTGCGTTGGATGTGCGCTACTATGGAAAAGCATACGCCAAAATCGAAAACTACAAAGGCGAAATGAAGGTAAAACGCTACCGCGATGGCCGCCTTCACCCGGATGCGCGCTTTGCCCACGGCCGCCCCACATCACAACCAGAAAACCGTTCATTCTTTACAAACGTGAAGTTATGGTGGGCAAAGAATTTCAGGCGTAGCGAAACGCAGCCCGATCATCTCAAAGAGAAAGTGAAAAAGCCGCGCTACGATAAGCGCGAAATTGGGTTGTGGTATGATTAATTGGTGAATGGCAATGAACTGGAACTACATAAAGGAAGTGCAGCAGATCGATCACTACCTGCAGCAATCTTACCAAGAGCCGGTATTGTTTTTTAAACACAGCATTCGCTGTTCCGTCAGTGCCACGGTGCTCAACCGTTTAGAGCGAAACTGGAATCCGGCCTGCGGCCTCACACCCGTGTACATCGACCTCATCAATTTTCGCCCGGTCTCCAATGAGTTGGCAAACGTGCTGAATGTACACCACGAATCGCCGCAAGCAATTTTAGTGCACAAAGGCAAGGTAGTAAATCATTGGTCGCATTTTGAGATCGATTGGCGCGTGCTTGCCGAGGCCGCACCTAAAAGTTGAATTGGATTTCCTGACGAATATTTTCGGATAGGCTGAGTGCCACCGGGCAAGTTCTTGCAGCGTGAATCAGCTTTTGTTTTTGCACATCTGTAGCGTGCAAATTCGGGTGCGTAAAGGTGATGCGGATTTCTGCGATTTTGCGCGGGTTACTGGCCATGATTTTTTCAATCTCCGAGGTCATCCCGCCAAGGTCAATGCCCTCGCGCTGGGCCACAATGCCCATCAGGGTCATCATACAACTGCTCAATGCTGCAGCCACCAGATCGGTTGGACTAAAAGCCTCGCCACGGCCGTGATTGTCGGGTGGGGCGTCTGTGATAATCTGAACCTTTGAGGGCAGGTGGTGCAGGTGCGTGCGTAGCTCGCCTTGGTAGTGCCCGGTCATCGTAATCGCCATAACTAAAATTCAGGTTTTTGTGTTATCCAATTAAAATCTAAATTTATCACAACGTTGGGTTTTGAGTTCATGAGAGGTCTTCGATTTATTGGTTTTTTGGGGTTTCTGATCATGGGCCTGCACACGCAGGCGCAAACCTCGGATAGTTATGACTATCAGTCGGAGTTTACCTGGGGCATCAATAAAAATACATCGGGTGGGTTAATTGGCGGCTTTACCTTCAAAAAAGCGAGAAAGCTGTCCGATAGGGTGTTAGAAACCTACGGCTTTGAAATCATGAATGTAAAGCACCCGCAAGAAGTGCGGAGAAGTTCGGGCATTACCGGCAATTTCTTCATTTTTGGAAAGAGCAATTATTTGTATGCGTTGCGCCCGCAGTATGGCCGGGATTTTATTCTTTTTACGAAGGCGCCGCAACAGGGCGTGGAGGTAAAGGCAGTGTTTGCAGCGGGCCCATCGTTTGGTATTGTGGCACCCTATTACATCGAAAGGCGCACCGCGCCGGATGTGTTTACACAAACCTCAAACCAGCAGTACAATCCAGATATTCCGTTTTCGGATATCCTCGGCACGGGCAACTTGTTTCAAGGTATTACCGAGTCAAAAATCCAATTGGGCGGCAACCTGAAGGCAGCCCTGAACTTCGAAATGGGCACAATCAAGAGCCAAGTGGCCGGATTTGAGGTGGGTTTTTTGGTGGATGCGTATTTTAATCAGGTAGAACTAATGCCCACCACAAAGAATTCTTCAGTATTTCCTACGGCATTCTTTACCCTTTTCTACGGGAATCGGAAGTAAATTCTGCCCTCCGGCTATTTTTAAAATATTATGTTTTTGAGTGACTATATCACCCGATTTCTATTCTATAGCTATATTTGGAAACTTAAACCTGACGAACGAAGATGGAACTGAAGAAATCCGAAAAAGCCGATCTCACCAAGAAGTCGTCCTTCTATTTCAGTATCGGCTTATTGATTACGATGGGTATCACCCTCACTGCATTTGAGTGGAAGCAGTACGATGAAACGCTGATGGATTTGGGGGGTAAAAACGTAAACGTGTTTGAAGATGTGATGGAGGTGCCGCCCACAGAGCAGCCCCCGCCACCGCAACCCGTAGTGCAACAGCCGCAGATTGTTGAAGTACCGGATGAAGAAGAAATTGAAGAAGAAATCCAGGTAAAGTTTGATGCCGAAGCCTCCGAAGAAACGAAGGTGGAGGAAATCGTAATTCAGGCGGAAGAACCGAAAGAAGAAGTAGACGAGGTATTTACCATTGTAGAAGAGCCTGCGGGCCCTAAAGGCGGCTACTCTGTGTGGAATAAATATCTTGGCGATAAAATCAAATACCCGGCACAAGCCCGAAGAATGGGTGTAGAAGGCAAGGTGTTTGTGGAGTTTGTGGTGGGTAAAGACGGTTCCATTACCGAAGCCAAAGTGATTAAAGGTATTGGCGCGGGTTGCGATGAAGAAGCGCTGCGCGTGGTACAAGCCGCACCCGCATGGACACCCGGTAAGCAACGTGGTAAGCCGGTGCGCCAGAAAATGGTGTTGCCCATTACGTTCAAGTTAGGTTAAGATATTTCCAAAGTACATTTAAAGGCCGCCCCCAACAAGGGCGGCTTTTTTTTCGGTATTCTAGTTGTTGCGGAGTTGACCACCAGGGTTTCCCTGCTCAAATGCTGAAAGAAATGCATTCGTTTATTCAGCCTCAGCGCTCCACAACGGTCGTGGGCGATTCTTTTTTTGGTAGATTTGTTTGCACCGCTTGCGGGAAATTCATTAACGTGCAAACCGAGTGCAAATGGAGATGTTGTTATGATCCAAAGGTGCTTGCTTATTTGGACTTTTTTCTTCGCCCCATTTTCGTTTAGAGCAGTGGCACAGCAAAACGAGGGTCGAAACGACCTTTATTTCGATCCGTACGCCTTTGTGCTAGATTGTTTTCGGGAGAAACAGATTGTTTTGTTGGGCGAACCTCACCACGTTAAGCAGCATATTCAGTTCCTCCAACGTCTTCTACCAAAATTGCACCAAGCTGGAATCCCAAACTTGTGCTACGAATTCCTGCCTTACGACCGGCAAGCTGTATCGATCAATTGGTAAACGGCACCAAATTCAACGATCGTCTTGCGTCCGATTTAATTGCTGCTTGTTTCGTGGGATGGTCGGCAAATGAATATGTGGACGAGCTGAAGACGGTGTGGAAAATTAACATAAAAAGCAAAAGTAAGTTTCGCATGGGGAACCTGATCGACTCGGTTTCCCTTTACGGCAAGGGCTACGAAAATCTAAAATTGAAGCAAATTGCTGATGGGTACATCGTTTTGAATTCGGCTTGCGAGTCGCAGTTCACCACGTATTTGGAATTAGCTAATCAGCGCAATTTTCCGGATTGTTCCGCACAGGCGAGCTATTTCTTCGGTTGGGATAACCTCGACCTACGCCTACGCCAGCTAAATGACAGTTTACGGCACGCTTTTTCGAGGCAAAAAAGCGAGAACGAGTATTCTAAACGTAGGGTTTGTTCACACCTCAATTAGTATTCTCAACAACGGATTCGGGCCGTTATTACATCAATTTGCTAGCGGTTTGGAAGCGGTTACTTTGTCAAAATAGATCAATCCGCTATATCCGTTTCGGGTATTTTCAAAAAACACCATGTAGCGTTCCCCGTATTTCCTTAGACCCTCAATCGCGCCAAAGTTTCTTTCCTTACAACCATCGTCCATGCAGTTCCAAATTGTTCCGCTGCCAAAGTAAGTGTTTAGGGAGACTATTTTGCCATCGGAATCAATTGCCCGATTCAAATAAAATATTGCCGATTTGAAATGAGGTTGCCAATACCCTTCTTGAAGATTGGCATGGAGGTTCCCCGTTAGTACAACCATTTTTTGCCCGTGATAACTCTTGATTAAATTCACTCCCATGAGACTGTCTCGATCTACGGTTACATCAAGCCCTGTTTCACTATCAAAGCAGAGGACATTTACATCCGGCAACTTCCGCAGCCCCTTCAGCAATTCACCCATAGCTACGCTGGATCGTCCGTCCGGGTATCTGAAATGATCCAGTTTCAAAAGATCATCAAGCTTCCCTGTCGACAAGTATTCCTCGATGTTGCTTTGGTATGTGATTGGAATCTCTAATGCAACGGTCAAACGTTTCTCTTGCTTTTTCAATTCCTGAACCAGTTGAAGCACAAACAGCGGCACCTCGTTCGTACCATGCATTTCTCCAATCACGATTACTTTTTTGTCGGCTATGTATTCTGTAAATTCTTCGCGATCCAAATCGCTCATTTTGAATAATCTGTCTTGTGCTTCTGTGATAGTGCTCACCAAAAAAAAGACCGGTATTATCAGTTTGTGTGGAGGGTGAAGTATGGGCATGTTCTTTTTTGAATTGAGTCAGTTTTGGATTATTGACATCATTGAAGTTAGAGGTACCCGTGGGAGCAAAAAATCACCTCACTTCAATTAGAAAAGATGATTCCGCGGGCTGGCCGGTGTTATCAATTCCGCGAATATGAATTCGGTACCTGCCGGGAATGTCACCGGAATAAAATGTGAGTTTTTGATCGTTCTCACTTTTGTTTAGAAGCACGTTTGGCTTCCAAAACAATAGCACGCGGTCATCCAGTTGATTGGTATTTTTGGGCGTGCCGTAATTCGGGCCACTAAAGGCCCGCCCCGGGCTATAGCCCTTCACCCATGTTCTGTATGTGAAATTGGATTCCGCTTCGCTGGTGGATTTGTTTTCGGAATTCCGTTTTGTGTAAATGGCGATGATTCCTTTTGCACCTTGATCGCCATACAGCACGTTGATTCGCCTGGTAAATTCTATCCGGTCTACCATAGCCGGGTTAATGTCCATCAGGATGCTCAGTGGCACAGGACTATCGTTTAGAAGAACCAACGGGTCACTGTTTCCCATAATGGTTGAGCCAAAGGCCCTTCCAAAACGGATCTGGCAATTCAGGGGTGGTGCCGGGCAGTTAACGAATACACCCGGGACTTTCCCCGCGATATTCTGCACGAGATAGCCGGGTCGGTTAACCGCGTCTCCGCTTAAGACAAAGTCAGACCGGTTGATTTGAAATCGCTTGGTATCTTCCGGCTTGATCTTTGGAGCTTGAATGACTACTTCTTGGAGTATCCGGGCACTGTCAGTTGGCACATTAAATGTTCGGGAAAGTACAACTGAATTGTAACTATATGGCTGCGGTACAAACTGGTCGGCCAAGGTGGAGGGGTTAGCTACCACACGTGTTGTGCGCCATTTGATATGGTCTATTTTGACTTTTCGCAGTCTTTTCGTGGCCTCAACAAAAAACTGAACCGAATCGTAAAAGTCATACGCACTGAGTTTGAAAAAACCTTTGCGGTCCACAGGAAGGTCGCGTACAAAGGCTGCTGCAGGGTCAATCAGACGAACGATCGCGGGCATTTCCTCCGCCTGAATCTGGCCTTCTGCAGTTATGGTGCGCTCCAGGGGAAACCTTATTTTGTCCAAATAAATCGGCTGATCGGGCCACACGAATGCTGGGTTTGGGTTCTTGATCGGAACGTCTTTTACAATGGTTGCATCCGTAACAGAAACGGAGAGTGCTAACGTGCGGGTGGTATCAAGCAGCGAAAGCGAAAGTTCAATTTTTTCGCGCCTTCCAAACTGTTTTTTCGCGGTGGTACTTGAAAACAATGATGAGCGGAGATTTCTTTCGGCAACGCCTTCTGATAAATTGGTTCCTCTTGGCAAAATCTGGATGCCCTGCATGGCAGGAGCGTAGCCGAAGTTTTGCATCCACGTGGTGTTAGCAGCCAGCGTAAACATGCCGGACTCAAGTGAGAGCGGTAGTTCGATCACGCCATACGCAAATCCTCTCTCGATTTTCAAACTTAGCTTTTGGATGCGCTTATGATTCTTGGAAAGCAATTCAACATGAAGAACCCTGCTGAGGGAATCAGCCAACGAAGGATTAGCATAGCCCGCCAGGGCCGAAAAATAGAGCCTGTCGCCCGGGTAATAATAAGGCCGATCAGTGCTGATCGTAAACACTTCCATCAGATTAACAAGATTGTTCCAACGTGCTTTGGAATCGAGGGGGTAGTAGTTTCTCGGGATTGAAAATCGGGTTTCGTCTTCTGCTTCCGCGATCATTCTGTCAGGATCAAGCGGTACTCCATTTTGATCGGTGGCGATCAAGCTATCTTTGAAGCTCAGCACGTATTGCCACGTTGGGATGTCATCAACGAATGCCTGAATACTGGGTAGGGCCCGGTATCGCACAAAGATGTTTTGCGGAAGTGAGATACTAAAGATGCCATTACTCGAACGAACCCGAGGGAGAAACATCGTGGAATCGGATTTATACAGAAAGAACCCTTCGGCCTGACTTGATGTGGAAACGATGCTCTGGAGCAAGTGGTGTGGAGAGCCAAAATACGCATTCGATCGGGCAAGTTCCTGTGTAATTCTTTTATCTGGCGAAACCGCTGGCATTTCATTGAACACAAAATAAGACCGTGCCCGGTCATTCATCCCGCCCTCATCGTATAGGCATGTGATTCGATAGTTGGTATGCCCGTTAATCAGATAGACCAAGCCCCTGCATCGTTCATCCTTTGAATGAATGCGCGTTACTTGATCTATTTTTTCGACCCGCAAGGATGAATCTTGCCCGATTTGATTGAAAACTTGTTTGATGCGATGCTCAAGACGCCTGGATTTCCGATTGGGGACGCCCTCTTTTTCCAGTGCAAGTTGAAGCGCGAAAGTTCGATCATCCAATATCTTTATTTTAGACACCAGCGGGCGATAGCCTTTGGCATAGGCAATCAAATCGTAGTATCCAACCTCCATGCCGCGAAGAACGAAACGCCCCTCTTCGTCTGTCAATGCTTGGTAGGTGGAATGGTTCAGGAAAATGATTCCGTCCATCAGCGGTTCTCCACTGCTTACATCTCGCAAAACGCCTCGGATCTCGTTAAACGTTAATGTATCCGAAAAGTCGCGGGGAAGAATTGTGGCGATCCGTTTTGCCGCCATGCTGCCGGCAAGTTCGAAATCGCTGTCAGACAAGGCAAAACCGTCCTCCGAAACAGGCAGTTTTCCGCTGGTTTTTAGCCTCGTGATCGCCCCAATGTGGTTCGCGCGTTGACGTTTGCTTGTCGATTGGCTGTATCGGGTGTATCGAATCTCCAGCGTTTCGGGTAGCTCAAGAATAAAAGTACCTCGTTCAGTACGCACCACTGAAATGCTGTCTATTGGCAGAAGCCGTTCCTGGGGCTCACCCGGGAGTCTTTCAACCGCGAACAAGAGGTACCCAGCGTCCTGAAAATTTTGATTGATGCACGTTTGGACAAAGTGTGGAAAGGACCCACGAAATGCGTTGCTTCGGGCAAGCGATAAGTCGCGCTTTCGTCTGGCAGACGTTTCAGGAATATCTTGAAAAAACGTATTCCCAATGATTCGGTAAGAATCCTTAGTGAGCTGAAAATTTTGTAGATGGTACAGCATCTTATAGCCAAGTTTTTGGTTCGTGATGATGATCGGTTCACGGGCAAAAGCCCGTAACATTTTTTTTGTTTTCTCAAAGTCGATCACTTCGGGGTTTTCGATTTCAGCGACATCAGGCGGTACTTCTTCGCCAAGGAACGTGTCCCTGAACCGCTTGAAATTTTCCTGCCATTCAGTGTCTCTCTTTGCCTCTACATGAATGGCTTCAAGCATGGCCGCCTCCTCCTCAAGTTCAACCTGCAGTAGTTGAAATGATGCCGGAAGATTTGCAGATGAAATGGAAACGGACTTGTATCCAACAAAGCTGACAACGATGGTAAATTCACCCGAAGCGGGCAACGGAAGCGAGAAAAAACCCTCGAGGTCCGAGGTGGTACCAAAGGTAGAATTGCTGATAAATACATTTGTGGCGGCTAGGCCAGATTTACTTTTTTTGTCAACAACACGACCTTGTATGAACTTCTGCTGTGCGGTTAGCTGCATTACAGCGCCAAATAGAAGGCAACAGATGAGAAGCGTTTTTTTTGCTCCAGCAGGCGATAGGTGTTGATCGCTTTCCCTTGCCGAGTCAAAAAAAAATTGAGAACTAAACTTGTTCTTGCCCCCCTCGCAGGCACACCTTTTTTCCATGCTTTACTTTTTTAGCTCGATTCGTTCAGGATTTTAGAAAAATACGTTTACAATAAAAACAGGTGACAAAGGGAAATGGTTATAGCAACGAGAAAAGCGCGCATAGCTGCTTAAATTCCGCGCTTTTGTCGCTTTGTTTTCCATTGCAAACCTACGAACCCCGTTAGGCGTTAGAATGCCTCAGCCCAGGTCAGCTATTGCCAATCAAACTCCTCTTCGGAGAGTTCGAGCTCTTTCTTTTTCTGTTTGCCCTTCAACCGGAAAGCATCCTTGAGTTCTTTAACTTCTTTCTTTAAGTCGGATGCGATTTTTTGTTTCACGGCCGATTTATCGTAGCTCACTTCATAATTGTCGGTAGTGCCGGTTATTTTCAGGAACACGCGCGATTGGCCTTTCGATTCTTCCAGGGCACCAAAGGCTTCGTCCGGATCGATTTTCTTTTTATTGCGCAACGGGGCCACAATGCGGTAGTCAATGCGCTGATCGAAGGTGTGGGTGCCGCTCAGCTGAATGGTGGTAACGTTGCTGCGGATTTCCATTTGCGGTATGTACACGGTTTTATTTTCGATGTGGATTTCGTTGGTCAAATCCGCGAAGCGCAGCTTACTCAGTCCCTCATCGTCCAGATACCGATTTAACTGCTGCAATGGCTCAAACTGGTTTAACTCGCCTTGGCGGATGGTTGCCGTTACATCTGCAACGAGTGTTTCCGATCGCAGCTTTAAGGCATCGCTCAGGGTGAGTTCCAAAGAAACATCCGCGTCTACACGGCCTTTTAGATGCTTTGATTCAATAAACGTCTGATCGAAGTTTTCGAAGATGTAAAAAATACTGTCGAGGTAAATTTTACTTAGCTGAAAACCTCCAACCACATCCACCGCGTTTTTCTGTTGCGCATCTACAATCCCATTAAAAGTTAATTCGCCCCCCATGGTTTTCATTTGTACGTTGCGCGATACCGCCAGTTGGTTACGGATTTGCAGGTCGCCCGCCAGGTACTTTGCGGAAAACTTTTTATACCGTAGCTGGTCAATCTGGCACGCAAAGTTCAACGTCCAGGTGGGGGCAAGGGTGAAGGATACATCACGGTTGTCTGCTGGAAAGAGGCGTTGCATCAGCTCTTCCAGGTGCAGGCTGTGCGATTGCAACTCCGCCTCCACGTGCACGGGTTGCGCGCGGTCGCCCAGAAAATGGATGGCATTGCGAAACAACCCGTTAATCAAAAAGTCGCTCTTGCCCAGCTGCCCGCTGAAATTGCTTAGCGCTACGTCTGCCTGGTTAAACTCCAGTTGGCCATTTAAATTTTCGAAATTCAGCCCCGATTGTTTCAGGGCAAGTTGTATGCCTTGAAACTGCAACGAACCGCGGGCATTGCTTGCGGGTGCCGGTGTACTCCATTTGCCCAACGGCCCCTCGTATTGCAGATTGGCGGCAAAGGTGCCGGTAAGCTTTTCAATACCTTCCGGCGGATAAACAGAGTTAACAAAAGCAGCATCTACCGTGCCTGCAAACTCCATCACCAAAAAGGGATTGTTAAAGTTGTTGATGTGTATACGTGCCGTGAGTGGCTTGCCGTTGAGCGTGCCGCGAATGTTCTCTAATGCCAGCGTTCCCCGCGAAAGGTCGTTTACTACGGGCAAGCTTAACGTCCCCTCCAGGTACGCTTCTGTGATGCGGGTGGCGTATTCCGGGTGATACAGTTCTGCGTTGTTCCAACCAAAATTTACGGTGAGTGCGAGCGACTGCCTGCCGTGCATCACACCTTTCAGGGTTGCATCGAAGTACACTGCACCCCGGCTCTCGTACTTCGCTAATTGTGCCGCCTGCTCAGTGGGCAAAAACGCCAGCAACCGTTGCACGTTTACGTTGCTTCCGCGCAAGGCCAGATCCATCTGGGTAACATCTTTAAATCCATACTTGCCTTGAATCCGGTAGGTGGTGTTCTGCTGGCGCAGCGTGCTGGAGTCAATGTGCAACTCTTTTTCCCGATCGTGGTACACCATTCGGGCGGCAATATCAAAATGATTGTTCTTCAGGTAGTGGTTGTTGTTCAGGCCAATTTGCTCGATCATCACCTGGCCGTTCGCCTCGATGTCGTACACATCGTTAGCCGTTTTAAGCGAAGCGGTAAGCTCATCGCTGGTGAAGCGGTGTTCTTGCCCCGCCTGCGCATCGGCATACGTAACCCAGGCATCTTTCAGGGTAATGCGGTTCAGGCGGAATGCAATAGCGGCGGTATCGTTCGTTTTTTTCGTGATGTTGTAGTTGCCCTCGCCCCGGGTATTGCGCTTAATGTAGGTTTCGCTCTGGTACACGGAAATCCGTTGAATCACGTAGCGCCCCTGCCAAAGCTCAAGTACATCAAAAGAAAATGAAACCCGTTTGGCCAGAAACAGCGGTGCCTCTTCCGGATGGCTGTCTTCCACATACACACCCTTACACACCACCGAAAGGCTAGGAAACTCGCTCCACCAGTTCACTTCAATTTTGTCCACCTTCACGGGTGTACCCAGGCTTTTGTTTGCCTGTGCCACTACGTGTTGAATGATGCGGTCCTGGTAGACGTACATCAAAACGCTTAGCGTTATCAGAGCAAAAACAACCAGGCCAAGCGCGTAAAAAATGAATTTTCTGAATCGCTTCAAGCTTAAAAAATGGTTTAACAAAGGTACACTTCCTTCCGGATACATTTTTTGGGCCAAAAGGGGCTCCGAAATTCTCCCGCACGGGTTTGCACAAATAAAAAACTGTACTACTTTTGCAGTCCCCAAAAATGGGAGCTTAGCTCAGCTGGTTCAGAGCATCTGCCTTACAAGCAGAGGGTCGGGGGTTCGAACCCCTCAGCTCCCACACAAAAAGCCATCCTAACGATGGCTTTTGTTGTTTTATGACGTGGCTTGCCGACTTCCAATCCAACGCCCAAGTGCGGCTGGAGGAAAACACCAAAAAAATCAGCGATTGCCTCGCGCTCATCCGCGAAAGCGAGTTTTGGCACCAGGCCAATGAACACACGCTAAGCATTGGCACCACGCTGGTCCATCTGCGCGGAAACATGACACAGTACATCCTGTCTTCACTGGGCGGAGCGCCCGATCAACGCGTGCGCGATGCGGAATTTGCCACCCGCGGGGGGCTACCCCAGGCAGAGGTGTGGCACGCCTTCCGGCAAACTGTAGATCAGGTGGGCACCGTTATTGGCCAGCTTACCGAGGCGGAAGCGCTGCGGGTGCGCCCCGTGCAGGCCTACCGGCTGTCGGGCATCGGCATTGTGCTGCACGTGGTAGAACATTATTCATATCACACCGGGCAAATCGCCTACATTACCAAGCTTCTGCATCAGCGCACGCTCGGTTTCTATGCCGGTGTCAATCTCAATCAAACCAACCCGCAATAACACCCGTAGCACCCACGCGCTACAAAACCGCCGGTCTTATTCGGCTTGTCATCCATTCGCCAGCAATTTGCTGTTCGGGCTCCTGCGCGATTGGCTAGTGGCCGCTTCTGCGCACGTTAATATGCGCTTGCGTTTTTGGTACCGCTCCGTGTTTGTAGTGCTACCTTTTTTGCAAAAAGTATTTCGTAGCCGGCTTTTCCTGCCCCACCGGGCCTGACCTGCGCACTTTTTTTGCCGTATTTTCGGGGCGTGAAGATTGGCTTGTTTTTTGGCTCGTTTAACCCGATTCACATCGGGCATCTCATTATTGCCAACATCATGGCCGAGCATACCGATCTGCAGAAAGTGTGGTTGGTGGTTTCGCCCCAAAACCCGTTCAAGCCCGCCCGCAGCTTGTTGCATGAGTTCGATCGGTACGACATGGTGCAGGCGGCCGTGGCTGAGAATTACAAACTTACCGTGAGCGATGTGGAGTTTCACCTGCCCAAGCCCAGCTACACGATTCATACGCTTGCCCATCTGCACGAGAAACACCCCAACCATCAGTTCCGGGTAATCGTGGGCGAAGACAACCTGCAGAAATTTGGAAACTGGAAAAACCACGAGCAGATTCTTAGCGGCTATGGGCTGTATGTGTACCCGCGGCCGCACGCAATCAAAACCGATTTTCACCACCATCCGCAAGTGCAATTTGTTGAGGCACCGCTGATCGATATTTCAGCCACCTACATCCGCCATCTGGTGCAGCAAGGCAAATCCATCCGCTACCTGGTGCCAGAGCCGGTGGAGCAACTCATCCGGCTAAAAGGATTTTATCAGTAGTGTTTTTTGGGCGTGCCCACGCGAGGCGCGTGGTCGGGCCGCTACGGGGTGCGCTGCGCTCCCGTGGCCCCGCCGGGCGGGGCCACCGCGCCCTTCGCGTCCCTCACGCGGGCAGGGTACCCCATCAAAGCCACCGCCGGAAATTACCAGCTCTTTTGCGTAACCGCTTTGCGCGCTTCGCGCTGGCTGCCCAGGCCATTCGTGCCGGGTTTTTCCGTGGTGTACATGCGCTCATAGTACTCGCGCGCCATGCGGTTCGCATCAAACATCGGCACTACGTCTTGCATGCTTTGCTTCACCATTTTCAACCACGTTTTCGGCTTGGTGTAGTAGGTTGGGATCACCACCTGTTCCAACAGATTGTACAGGTGCTCGGCCTCAACACGGTCGCGCTCGGCTTGGTCGCCTTCGGTGGCCACGGGAATGATAAAACAATTCTTTCCGTCTTTCCCAAACTCGGGCACCCAACCATCGGCAATCGATAGGTTAATACTACCATTCATGGCGGCGGTCATGCCCGATGTGCCGGAGGCTTCGCGTGTAATCCGCGGATTGTTCAGCCAAAGATCTGAGCCTTTTTTCAACGCGGCCGATAGGCCCATTTCGTAGCCGGTAAGGATGGTGGCGTTGGGTAAACTTTTTGTCTTGGCATGAATGTCATTAAAAATATCAATGGCCCCCCAGTCTTCCGGGTAGGGCTTGCCTGCCCAAATCACCTGTACCGGCATTTCGGGGTTGCCGATGATTTTTTTAAAACGCTCCAGATCCGTTAACAACAAATTGGCGCGTTTATAGCCGGCAAATCTGCGCGCCCACACAATGGTGAGTACGTCCTCGTCAAAAATCTTCCCGGTTTGGTCGGCCACGAGTTGAAACAGTTCGCGCTTCAGTTTCTTTTTGCGGGCCACCAGCTTTTTGTCATCGTCTTTGTCGAGGTCTTTTTTCAAGATTTCATCTTGCCAGTAGTGCTGGTTCTGCGCGTTGGTGATGGCGATGATTGGGCAGATGCCCTCAAAAACACCCCACATTTCTTTCGATACTTCGCCATGCATTTGCGATACGCCGTTGGCCACACGCGCCATCCGCATGGCGGTAACGGTGTAGCTAAGCGTATCGGGGCTGGGCGCTGCCAATGCGTGTACGGTTTCGCGTGGCGTGCCCTGAAAAAAGTTCATCACCTCCAGCGAATTGATGCTGCGTTCTTCGTTTCCCGCCCGCTCCGGGGTGTGGGTGGTAAACACCACACGCTTGCGTACTTCTTCCAGATTGTTGTTAAACTTATTTAACAAGTAGAAGCAAAGGGGCAACGCGTGCCCTTCGTTCATGTGGTAAATTGCGGTTTCGCGCTCCAACACATCGAGCAGCTTGGCTCCGCCCACACCCAACAAAATGGATTGTGCAATGCGCGCACTGTCGTGCGAATCGTACAATCGGTGGGAGATGGTTTTCGCCAGGTGATCGTTCTCCGCCACATCTGTGGATAGCAAAAACATCGGCACGGTATGAAACACATTCGGCCGCAACAGCCACGCTTTTACATGCACGGGGTGATTGTGCACGGAAATGGTAAACTGAATGCCGGTGTCTTCAAGAAACGAATACTCTTTTTCAGTGTAGCTCACGCGCAGCGTTCCGTCTAAGTTCCGCTGCTGGTCGTAGTAGCCGTATTTCCATAAAATCCCAATCCCAATCAGATTTTGCTTGAGTTCGTATGCGCTGCGCATGTGCGAACCTGCCAAAAAGCCCAGCCCGCCACTATAAATTTTCAGCGGTTGGTCGATGGCAAACTCCATCGAAAAGTAAGCCACCGGTTTGCTGTATTTTTTGTCGAAGGTGTACGGAAAAAGGTCAGAAAGCTGAATCGCCATAGGTCTGGAAAATGGGGATGCGAAGGTAACAAAAAACATGGCCTGGGGTTAGGCCGCTGTTGGGCATTGGTCATTGCAATCGTTTGTACTGTTGTAAATTTGGGTTCTCCGCTATCAGAAAATACCGGTAATCAGCCGCCTTGCGCCGGTTATCTATTTTACGGCGTCTTAACCATCGCCCACCTGGTTGGTTTTGTATCTTGTACCTCGTAATCAGAATTGCATCATGGCTGCCATCACGCTAAAGATCAATGGAAAATCGGTGAACGTAGATGCCGATCCAAAAATGCCGCTACTCTGGGCCATTCGTGAACTGGCCGGACTTACCGGCACTAAGTACGGTTGTGGCATTGCGCAATGTGGCGCGTGCACCGTGCATCTCAATGGTGCCCCGGTGCGTGCGTGTTCGCTGCCGGTAGCGGCCGCGGCAAACAAAGAGATCACTACCATTGAAGGGCTCTCCGCAGACAACAGCCACCCGGTGCAACAAGCCTGGATTCAAGAGCAAGTGCCGCAGTGTGGGTACTGCCAAAGCGGCCAGATTATGGCTGCTGCTGCGCTGCTTACGCGCAAGCCAAATCCTACCGATGCGGATATCGACTCGGCCATGCAGGGCCACATCTGCCGCTGCGGCACGTATCCGCGCATTCGCAAAGCCATCAAGAAAGCAGCTACGCTGGCCACCACAAACGTTACCCGCTAAACTCATGAAAACGGTTTACACCCGCAGAAATTTCATTAAAGCTTCCGGTCTCTCCGGCGCCGCTTTGCTCTTAGGCATTCGCGCGCAAGCGCAAGACAGCGCCATCTTCACGGCTGCCGAAGCTGAAACGCTGGGCATTGAACTTAACAACTGGATTTCGATTGATACTACGGGATTAGTTACGCTCATCAATCATCGTTCGGAAATGGGCCAGGGCTCATTTCAGTCCGTGCCGCAGATCATTGCCGAAGAGCTTGAAGTAGATATCACCCAGGTGAAGGTGGTATTTGCCCAAGGCAGCCAGACAAAGTACGGCAGCCAGATTACCGGCGGCAGTTCTACCATTCGCGGATCGTACAAACAACTGCTACGCCTCAGCGCTACCGCGCGGGAGTTGCTCGTGCAAGCAGCGGCCAATCAATGGCAAGTGGAAAAAGAAACCTGCTACGCAGAGAAGGGAATCGTCATCCATCGGCCCAGCGGCAAGAAGCTGGGCTATGGTGCGCTCGTGTCCGACGCATCTAAACTTACGCCGCCAACAAGCGTGCGATTGAAAGATCCAAGTACGTATAAAATTCTGCGACAACCGTTGCCGCGCATCGACACGCCACTTAAAACTAATGGCCAGGCTGTTTTTGGATTGGATAAAAAACTGCCGGGCATGCTTTACGCGATGGTGGAACGTAACCCACGGTTCTCCGGCAAAGTGAAAAGTTTTAACGAGGCCGAAGTAAAAGCGCTGCCGGGTGTGCGCCACGTGTTAAAAGTGGAGATGGCCGTTTTTGCTACGATGCGCCACGGGGTGGCTGTGGTGGCGGATAGTGTATGGGCCGCCATGCAGGCGCGCAAAGCGCTAAAAGTAGAGTGGGATGACACCGGCTTCCCGCATCACTCCACCGAGCAACTCTACACCCGACTGCGCGAAGACCTGAAAGCAAAACCACTTTGGTTTAAGGCAAAGGGCGAAGTAGACAAAGCGTGGGCGAAAAGTAAAAAGACGCTTGAGGCCGTGTACGAAACACCGTACGAGGCGCATGCCTGCATGGAGCCGCTGAACTGCATTGCAGATTTTAAAAACGGCAAACTGGAAATCTGGGGGCCGATTCAGGGCCCCGATTGGGTACAAAAAGATGTGGCAGATCTGATGGGCATCAAACCTGAAGATGTCACCGTAAACATGACGTTCTTAGGCGGCGGGTTTGGTCGAAAGGCGTTTTTAGATTATCCGCACGAAGCGGCGGTGATTTCGAAAGCGGTGAACGCGCCCGTGCAGGTGGTGTGGTCGCGCGAAGACGATATGACGCAAGGGCCGTTTCGTCCGGGTATGGTGTATCAATGCAAAGGTGGGCTTACAGAAGGCGGCACCATTGCCGGTTTTGAAGCCATCATGGCGGGGCAAAACATGGGTCATCAAAATCCGGGTGCGGACAAAATCGCGTACAACGACAGCGTTACAGAAGGTTTTCCGGAGACGTATTTTGATAGCATTCCGCATTACCGCTTTGGCGATGTGCCGCTGGAGTCGCCCGTGCCGGTGATGTGGTGGCGGTCGGTATATTCCTCTACGAACGCCTTCGCGTACGAAAGTTTTATGGATGAACTGGCGATAGCAGCCGGCAAAGATCCGCTGGAGTTCCGCAAGCAGCATTTCTGGAATGGCCGGTTTCACGCGTTAGCAAATCGCCTGGCGGAAGTGAGTGGTTGGCATACGCGCAAACCAAACGAGGGTTATGGCATTGCCATCACCGAATGTTTTAGCAGCATTGTGGGCGAAGTAGTAAAAGTATCACGCAAAGCAAGTGGTGGCATCAAAATTGATAAAGTCTGGGCGGTGATAGATTGTGGCTGGTATGTGAATCCGGATATCATTCGTGCGCAAGTGGAAGGTAGCATTATCATGGCCCTTGGTGCTGCGGTTAAACATGCTACCCTTTTCGCGGATGGAAAAGCGGTTCAGAAAAACTTTGATACGTATAAGATGCCGCGCATCAGCGAAACACCAGACATTGAAGTGCACGTGATGGACAACGATGAGAAAGCCGGTGGCGTAGGCGAGCCGGGTTTGCCGCCGTGCACGCCCGCACTTACAAATGCCATCTTCGATCTTACCGGCAAGCGCATACGCGTGTTGCCATTTAGTTTGGATGAAATTGGATAACGATGAACCTTAAACGACTCACGCTTGATCATCAACAAATGGGCGGACGAGCCTGTAGATCAATGGTCAACACGCGGACAATCAAACCAAAAAGATTAGTCACGTTTTGAGTCAAGCGGCCCACGGCTAAGCCTCAGGCTGCGTGGTTGGTGCAGATAAAAAAATGCCGAATACGAAAATTACCTGTTAATCTATAGCCTATGAAGATGTCTTTCACGTTATTAATTTTCTCAATTTTTTCGATGGGTGTTTTTGCTCAGCAAAAGCAGAACTTCGATCTCAAATCCAGCGTCACCCGCGGAGCGGAAATTTACACCGCCTACTGTGTGTCGTGCCACATGGATAATGGCGAGGGGTTGCAAGACTTCTATCCGCCGGTAGCCAAGTCCGATTACCTGATGGCCGATAAGAATCGCTCAATTCAACAAGTTTTGTATGGTGTTTCCGGCGAGATTACCGTAAACGGCAAAAAGTATAATCTGGAAATGAGCGGCTTCGACCTCACCGATCAAGAGGTGAGCGATGTGCTCAACTATATTCGGAATTCGTTTGGCAACAAAGGCGCAGCCGTAACCCCGGCGGAGGTAAAGGCGTTACGAAAGAAATAATTTCTTATATTGGTATCGGTAATTTAATGGATCAAGCTCATTTTTTAAGTGAGCGTTCCATTATTGTTTCGCCAATTTTTAATTGCCGAGTATGAGATTAGCTTTTTGTATCGCTTTTTTTCTGGTGACCAGTATTTCGGTTAGCCAAAATCAGGTTAAAACCAAATATTTCTTAAAGGATTCTTCAGCAAACCGAGGTCTGCGCTACGTTCCCGGTTTGTTTGTTCCCGATGCGCAAAATGCAAAAGACACATTGACACGTTGGATAATTAAGTTCAAAGACGTCGCGGCTGCATCGAATGGCCGATCTGGGGAAACGGTAGAATCACAACATCAACAGTTTGTAGACGGATTCAAAAAATTATTCCAATCCGGAGCAGCCAGAACAAACCAAACGCCTCCAGCAATTAACTTTCACTACAAGCGCACCTTCAACGGTGTTGCAGTCACTGCCTTGGTCTCCGATATGCAAAAGTTGAAAGCGCTTTCGGTTGTCGATAGAATTAATACCGACCGTCAGGTGAAAATTAGTGATTCAGAAACTAACGCGCTCATTGGCGCCCCTCAGGCTTGGGCCCAATATAACATCACCGGTAAAGGTGTTACCATCGGCATTATTGATACAGGTATTGATTATCGTCATCCGGATTTGGGTGGAGGAATTGGCGCGGGCAAAAAAGTTATTGGAGGTTTTGATTTCGTCAATAATGACTCCGATCCATTTGATGACAACGGTCATGGGACCCACGTGGCGGGGATTGCGGCAGCCAACGGTCCCAACCTCAAAGGAGTGGCACCGGATGCCCAATTGTACGCGCTTAAGGCGCTCGGTGCGGATGGCTTTGGGTTTGATTCGTGGATTCTGGCGGCCATTGAGAAGAGTGTTGATCCAGATGGTAACCCTGCTACAAACGATGCGCTTGATGTTGTTAATATGAGCCTCGGTCGGTTTCCAGATGCGAATGAACCGATAAGTCAAGCCGTAAACGAGGCGGTTGCTCGCGGGGTAGTTTTTGTAACTGCTGCCGGTAATTCCGGCATGGCTCAGACGATTGATACGCCTGGAATTGCAGAAAAGGCCATAACGGTTGCTGCATCGGATAACAATGACGCCATCACGTTTTTCAGTTCTCGCGGCCCAACAAGAACCTTTGGACTGAAACCGGATATCTGTGCGCCAGGATTAGACGTTAACGCCACTTTGCCCGGCGGGTTATTTGGTCGCAAAAGCGGGACATCAATGGCAGCCCCTCACGTGGCTGGAGCGGCTGCACTTATACTTGAAAAGAATCCTACATGGGGGCCTGCTATCGTGAAGTCGGCCTTGATGCAGCACACAAAAAGCATAGGACTCAACTACATCGAGGGAGGCACTGGCCGTTTGGATGTAGTCGAGGCACTCAATGCGACTTCGACTTTTGAACCAGCTTCAATCGGAATCAATCCAATCAAGGCGGACAGCCTGACCCGAAAAATATTTCAAGTGAAAATCTACAACCATGCCACCGTTGAAAGAACATACAATCTTTCGGTGGGTGGAGATTTGCAAATTCCAGGCCTTTTGGGCAACATTTCACCGACTTCAATAACCGTAGCACCTGGCAATTTTGGCATCCTCACGCTGACGGTTGATGCCGATTCTCGCTTACTTGCGAAGCGCGAGTTTCCCGCTTCCTATATGGGCTACCTTATTGCCACTACGTCAGGCGATCGAATTGAGTTACCAGTGGGTTTGATGAACCCGAATACCGTTCGGTTTGATTTTGGTTCGGAATGGCCCGAATTTGTTCTTGCGCTGAGAAAAGATCAATACTTCTTCTTTTCACAAATCATAAATCCGATCAGTTCGCAGCAGGACGTACCATTGTTGCCCGGCAACTATCACTTCTTTGCGCCATATAGCGGATTCCGAGTTGTTTTGAAGGAGGATTTGGTGGTTAGCAGTAATACAAAAGTAGTCTGGCGCAAGTCCCAAGCAGACAAACAGATTTCCTTTCAACCCAAGGATGAGAAAGGCAAACCGATTCCCTTGTCACGTTATTTGTCCCGAGGCGTTACCGGCCTGCGTTATCAAGATGGAGTGGGGGGCTTTTTTTCCCTGATACCAACCGCTCTTGACACGATTTATACGAGCAGTGCGAGTACAAAGGCCGTGTTAGATGTTCATTATTTCGATCGACCATCCGGTAAGAAAGTCTTCTACAGTATGGGAAGTACGCTCAAGGGTATCAACGGTAACCAAACACTTCAAACCAATCCTGCTAGTTTAGTGCCGTTAACGTTCAAGGGTTCGGAAAAAAATTCAGCCGGATGGCAGCTCATAAATTACTTAGCATTTGGTGGACCTTACTCCGCGTTCAAGTTCTGGAACGGAGAACCGTTTCAGATCGACACAGCATTGGTCATATTCACAGAACCAAAATCTCGTGATAGTAACATCCTATTTCAAAATCATGAACTAAAAACTTCCGGGAGCCCGGTCGGGTTTCAATCTCCAAGCTTTGTGCTTTATGATAAGGATTCGCTTGTTTTTAAAACGCAGCCTTTTGGGGAATTCTTGAGCCGCTCGATGACGTCGCAGGGCATTCCTCGACAGATTCCTGTTGGTACGGGGCTTCATACTTCAACAAGTCAGGTGTTCAATCACGGGCCGGACTTTTACATCGGTTTTAATGTTTGGCAAGGCGTATTTAACGGCGTATTGGTTGACATGGCATTCGCAAATTTGCCTTTTCGCGTGAAACGCGAGGGGAATGTAATCGCCCGAGGTTTTGTAAGAAACCAAAGTGAAAATGATGGACTCTCGAACTTTTTGCAACCGATATTGCTTGCCTCAACACCCGGGATTTATTCAGTTGAACTTGATTTTGATGCTTACCAGGTGGCAGGACGATTTGGCAAGTCCAACGTAGTGTTCGAGTTCGATACCCGAAGAGCAGACCCGATACCGCCCACCGTGAGACATCTCCAACTTTGGTCTGGATCGAGTGTAGTCGATCAACTTTCTGCCAGCGCTGGCGCATGGATTCGCGTCGGTAGTGTTGACTACTGTGGGTCCGGGTGTTATGGTGTTGAACAGCCTACCGTAATCGCGCGCTACAGGCTTAAAGATTCCTCCGATTGGACATCATTGACAACAATAAATCCGGAACGAATCGACTTGCCTGTCGGCTTGCCCAATGGTTTTTATGACTTAGAGATACGGCTCGTTGATAAATTAGGGAATTCGTTTAAACAAGTTTTATCTCCAGCATTTTTGGTGGGTACAAATGCTGAGCCACTAGCTTTTGAAATCCCAAGATTGATTGATCCGGCAAACAATGCAACCGATGTGCCCATCAACCCACGCGTCAAGTTCACGCCAGTTGCCCAGGCGAGCAGCTACACCATTGACGTATCTAACACTCGCTTTTTCGATACACTAAAACTTAGTTTTGCAACGACCGAGTCGAATACTCGAATTCCAACGATTTTGGAAAAGGAAACCACCTATTTCTGGCGAGTGCGGGCGAATTATGCGGCGGGCCCGGGTCCGTGGTCCTCTGCTTTTGAGTTTAAAACGGGCTCTATGCTAGATGTTCCGGTTTCGCTGGTGTCACCTGCAGATCAGGCCATTGATCAGAACTTCATGATGCGATTTGTGTGGCGAAAAATCCCAAATGCTACCCAATATGAGATTCAAGGGAATGAAGACCAGAACTTTGGGTCCACTAAGGCGCGATTTTCCGGGATCGTTACGGATACTACGTTCTCTCCATACTTAGATCGCCCGATGAATCGTTACTATTGGCGGGTACGCGCTATTTTTCCGGGTGTTATTACCTCCTGGTCAGAAGTCCGGCAATTCAAAACGAAAGATGCTGTGTTACAGATTAGGAAACCCACGCCAAACGCTTTGGATGTTCGGCCAAATATCGTTTTCGAATGGGCAAATGAACCGGCAGCCCAGGCACACGAGATTACCGTTTCCGAAAACCAAGACTTCTCGAACCCGGTACTGGTGGGATTGAGAAGTAGCTCTTTTGAATGGAACACGTATTCGTTTAACAGGAAGTATTACTTGAAAATTACCAGCGAATTTGTGAATGGTTACAAAAAAGTTGCTACGTCAACATTTTCGACCACTACGCTGAAGTTTGAAAAACCTAAAGCGGGTGATTTGTTCGCAACTCATCAAACGGTTGAAATTGAGTGGTCTCCCGTGCCTGACGCGGAGTTTGCTTATCAGCTATCTGAGGACGAAAGATTTTCTACCGGCCCAATTATCAAGACTAGTTCTTTTCGGCATAGCCACCGACTGTTGAAACCGGCAGCAAATCATTACGTGCGGGTTGGGTTGGTTAAATCAGGCGAAACCCTTTGGGCGTCAGCCAGCCATTTCCGTACTAATTCATTTAGTTTCGCGTTAAGAACACCAGAGAACAAAAGTACATTCAGGCCCGATGAGGTTGTTCAGTTTTCTTGGCAGGATTTAGGTGCGCAAAAGTACTTGTGGCAGGTATCGGAGCAAGCGGATTTTTCGGACTTGTTTCAAAAGACAATCTCCTCTACTCAGATTCAATCCAAAGACTGGAAACCATCGACTGATTATTTTTGGCGTGTAGGCACTGAAATAGGCGGTGTTCTTTTTTGGTCGGGAAGCTCCATGTTCAGCACTACAATCGTTACTGCAGCAGAACAACAAACCCAGCAGCAATGGATTTATCCAAACCCCGCAACGAACGTTGTGCATTTTTCTGACGAGTTGAAACAAGCTAAAATTGAAGTCTATGATCTACTCGGCCGTTTGATGTTCAGCAATGATGGGGGATTTTTTTCTTGGAGTACAACGAACGTGCCCAATGGAATTTATCTTGTGGTAATCAAAACCGACCAACTAACTGTTAAGCAACAGGTAGTTGTTAACCATTAAGCTATGTCCCGCGAATTTCGATCAATTGTCGAATCAGCAGCCAAAATAAAGAGTGATCGCCAGGGCGCCATTGCCACCGTGGTGCGCGTACACGGCTCTTCCTACCGCAGCCCCGGGGCGCGCATGCTCATTACGGATGATGGCCGCTGGGTAGGATCAATCTCCGGCGGTTGCCTGGAAGGCGATGCGCTGCGCAAGGCACGGTTGGTGATGACCGAGAAAAAAGCACGGCTTGTTACGTACGATACCCGGGAGGAAAGCAATCAACAATTGGGCATTGGGCTCGGCTGCAATGGCGTGATTGATGTGTTGATCCAACCGCTGGACGAGGCGATTACCATCATCGAAAAAGTGGTTGCCTTGGAGCAGCCGCTGGCACTCGCTACAGTCATTGCTGGTGATGCGATCGGCCGCGCGGTGTTGGCCAACGAATCCGCCCTTTTGATTCATCAACTCGGGGCCCAAATGACCGACGCACTGGAAGCAGACCTTCGCCGGGTATTTCAGCACAAGAAGTCAACGATTCAGGAGTACCGCACAGCGTCTGGATCATACTCCATTTTTTTAGAATACGTGCAACCCACGATTCATCTCATTCTGTTTGGCGCCGGCTTCGATGCGCGCCCGGTGAGCCAGTTGGCTACTTCGTTGGGCTGGCGCGTAGAAGTTACGGATGAATGTGTAGCCCATATTGCTCCGGTATTTTTTCCCACCGCAGAAAAGCTGTCGCTGTGCCAACGGGAGTTTGTGGATCGCGACTTTCGGGTAACACCCTACACCGCCTGTGTGCTGATGTCGCACAACTATGAGTACGACCGCGATGTACTGAAAAAGCTTTTGAAAACAGCTGCGCCCTACATCGGGCTTTTGGGTCCGCGTAAGCGGCTCGACAAAATGGTAGCTGAGTTTGGCAGAGCCAACATCGCGTTAACGGAATTCGATTTTCACCGGATTCACTCGCCCATCGGGTTGGACATCGGGGCCGAAGCCCCGGATGAAATTGCGGTTTCGATCATTGCTGAAATTCAAAGCAAGTTTGCGAACCGCTCCGGCGGGTTCTTGAAATACCATCCCGGCCCCATCCACCACCGGCAACCGGGCTCTGATCAAGTGTTGAAGCAGATTTTCTTGGCAGAAGATCAGCAGGAACGAAAAGTGGGTCAATAGCCAAATCCATCAGAAGGCGCCTCTTGATTTCCTGAAAATAAATCAAGAGCTTCCGTTCATGATTACTCCGGGACGATTACTGGTTTATGGTTTGCCGTTGCTGTTGTTCGCATGTCAGGAAAAGGAGCAGGGCTACGAAACCTGGCGCGTAAAAGGTGGCACTCCGGATGGTATTCAGTTCTCCGCGCTACAACAGATCAACCGATCGAATGTAAAAGATCTTAAAGTTGCGTGGACGTACCGCACCGGGGATGCCGACACAGTGGCCAACCGCACCCAGATTCAATGCAACCCCATCATCATTGGCGATACGCTCTTCGGTACAACCCCTGTGCTCCATGCGTTTGCGCTGAACGCAATCACGGGTAAAGAGCTCTGGCGATTTAATCCCGGTAACGAAAATCCGGGCTTGGGTGTTAACCGCGGTGTTACCTACTGGGCAAAGGGTAATGATCGCAGAATTCTTTACACATTTGGCGAGCACCTCTACGCATTGAATGCGGCCACGGGGCAATCCATCGAAACGTTTGGTACGAACGGGCGCGTAAGTTTGAAAGCGGGGCTGGGCGCACGTGCCGAGAAACTAATGGTGTTGAGTAACACACCGGGCGTAATTTTTGAAAACCTGATTATTCTCGGCTCGCGCGTGCACGAGGGGCCCATCGCTGCACCGGGCTACATCCGCGCGTTCAATGTCATCACCGGTGAACTTGCGTGGGTGTTTCGCACCATTCCGCAGCCGGGTGAAGTGGGGTATGAAACATGGCCACCCGATGCCTGGGAGCGCATCGGTGGTGTAAACGCCTGGGCGGGGATGTCGGTCGATCAGAAACGCGGTTGGGTGTTTGCTGCTACCGGGTCAGCCAGCTTCGACTTCTATGGCGGCAATCGTAAAGGCGAAAACCTTTTCGCCAACTGTGTGCTGGCACTCGATGCGCGTACCGGCCAACGGCAATGGCACTATCAAACTATTCATCACGATCTGTGGGACAGAGACCTGCCGGCCGCGCCCGTATTGGCAACGATTAAAAAAGACGGTAAAGACGTGGAGGCGGTGATTCAAATTGCCAAGACCGGTTTTGTATTTGTTCTGGATCGTGCCACGGGCGCACCGTTGTTCCCCATTGAAGAGAAACCGGTGCCGCCATCGGATTTGGAGGGCGAAGCGGCGTGGCCCACGCAGCCTGTACCTACACTACCTAAACCTTTTGCGCGACAAGCTTTTACGGAACAGATGATCAACACCGTTACCGGAGAGGCCGACTCCATTCGGAAACGGTTCGCGGGTGTACGCACAGGCGAGCCTTTTATTCCACCGAGCCGTGAGGGCACGATTATCTTTCCTGGTTTTGATGGCGGTGGTGAATGGGGTGGGCCATCGTTCGATCCCACTACAAATACGTTATTTGTGAATGCGAACGAGATGCCATGGATCTTAACTATGGTTGATGTGCGCCTGAAGGCGGATACCTGGGCGGGCATTTCGCTTTATCGTACGCACTGTGCCACCTGCCACGGGCTGACGCGTGAGGGCCAAGGTAAGTTGTATCCGGCCCTGCGCGGATTGCAGGAAAAGTATTCGCTCGCTTCGTTATCGCAACTAGTGCAAAAAGGGAAAGGCGTGATGCCCGCGTTTGGCCATTTGAGCGAACAAGAGATTCAATCCATCGCACGATTTGTATTGGATTTGCAAGACCGAAGCGACGTGGAGAAAAAAGGAATTTTTGAGCGCACGTCCGACGTCTGGTTTTCGAACACAGGGTACACCCGCTTTCTTACACCTAAGGGTTACCCCGCGGTAGCACCGCCTTGGGGCACGCTCACCGCCATTGATCTCAACACCGGCGTACACCGTTGGCAAGTGCCATTGGGCGAATTCGAAGAATTAAAAGAAAAAGGAATCCCGGCTACCGGATCAGAAAATTATGGTGGCCCCGTGGCAACTGCGGGCGGTGTGTTATTTATTGCGGCTACGCGCGATGAAAAAATTCGCGCTTTTGATATGGAGTCGGGCGCACTGCTGTGGGAGCACCAATTACCCGCGGGCGGCTATGCAACACCTGCCGTGTATGGAATAAACGGGAAGCAATTTGTGGTAATTGCTTGCGGGGGCGGCAAGATGGGTACGAAGTCGGGCGACACATACGTGGCGTTTGCGTTACCATGAGTGCAAAAACTGCATCATCAAAAGAGCTAACTGCCATTCTCATTCTGGCGGCCGGTGCCTCAACGCGCCTCGGCCAGCCAAAACAACAAGTCATCTTCCGTGGTGTTACGCTTCTTGCGGCCACGGTGGCCCGCGCCTGCGAAACCGGTTGCCCGGTGTACGTGGTGCTGGGCGCTGATGCGGAAGCAAACAAGAAACTGCTCGAACCGTTTGCGGTGGCAGTGGTGGTAGATGCCCATTGGCATTTAGGGATGGGCCATTCGCTGAAGGCGGGGTTGCAAGCGCTACTCCGGGCGCAACCCGCGTTAGATGCGGTGATCGTTTCGGTTTGCGATCAGCCTTTTCTTACGACTTCAATATTTCAGCTTTTGCTTTCGCAATCTGCTCCACTGGCCGCATGCCAATACAAGCACGCGTGGGGTGTGCCGGCACGTTTTTCAAACGCATTTTTTTCGGAACTGCTCGGTTTAGGCGATGAAGAGGGGGCGAAAAAGATCCTTACACGGCATCAGCACCTGCTGGCATTTGTTTCTTTTCCGCAAGGCGATCTCGACATTGATACGCCTGCCGACTTACTTCAACTGAAACAGCAGGACGAACAATAGCCCGCGTCACCGCGAACACTTCCGCAAGAATCCGGTTTTTTAATCACAGCAAATCAGCTAGCCTTGCTTGTAGATAATGTGGCCACATGTTGCGCTTTCCCGGTTCGAGTTGCGAAAGAAAATTCGCGAAGCCGAGATCACGCTCGGTGGAAATCGAAAGGCAAAGATTTATGGCAGCTTGCGCTGTTTGTACGGTAAGAAAATGAAAAAAGAAAACCGCGTTTTTTTCGCTACCGTGCTTGAGGCGGAGCGGAGCGGCTATCGCCCGTGTGCACGGTGTATGAACGCACAGTATAAAAATTGGAAACATGAATCTGTTTGAATCAACAGTTGATCCGAATCAAAATTGGCTGCCGCACCAGGGCATCGTAAACTATTACGGAAAATTGTTTTCCCCGGCCCAGGCCGATCAGTACTACCGCACGCTGCTCCACACCATTGAGTGGCGGAATGACGAAGCGGTGATTTTCGGACGGCACATCATCACCAAACGCAAAGTAGCCTGGTATGGCGATCGCCCGTTTGAATACACCTACAGCAACATCACGAAGCACGCGCTGCCCTGGACACCCGAATTACTGGCCCTTAAACGTGAAACCGAAAAGGCAGCAGGCGAGACGTTTAATTCCTGTCTGCTCAACTTATACCATACGGGCGAAGAGGGGATGGCCTGGCACAGCGATGACGAAAAGGATTTAAAAAAAGACGGAGCCATTGGCTCGTTAAGCTTTGGTGCGGAGCGAAAATTTGCCTTTCGGCACAAGCAAACGAAAGAAGTGGTGTCCCTTCACCTCGAGCATGGCAGCCTGTTGGTGATGAAAGGCCCTACCCAAACGCACTGGCTGCACCGATTGCCGCCTACAAAAACCGTGAAGACGCCCCGCATCAACCTCACGTTTCGCACTATTATTGAACCGTGATTGAACCCGCGTAGCGGTTACTCAATCACCGCCTCTACCTCGTCCATTTTGTCCTCGGTGTAAGCACCGGAGGTAGCAAACAGAATCTTCCCGTCTTTATCGAGCACAAAAAAATAGGGGATGTCGCGCTTTTCGAAATCAAGCGCTTCTTTGTAAGGCTTGAGCTCACCTTTGTAAAAAAGAATGTAGGGCAGCAGTTGTGGATCGGTATTTTTTAACGCTTTGCGCTTGGCGGTGCCCGTGGCGGCCGCATTTACACCGGTGAACATGGGCACAAAGTACACGTGCACATCGTAGCCCATGCCGGCCATCAACCCGGTTGACTTCTGGATGAATTTTTCGAACACCGGCCGAAACCATGAATTCAATTCGTCTTCCGACTTTTTGGAATACGCAAGGCCCAGCAGGGTGTACTTTCCTTTTACATCGCTGGGCAATGCCACTTTTTTATCGTCTACGGTTTCGGCTTCCATTGCTGGAAACAGTTTACCAACCACCTGCGCTTCCGCGAAAGCGAATGCGAACAACGCCATCCAAAAAAGAAACTTCTTCATGCACCGAAAATACGAAAGTGTTTGCGTACCAATCGCACACCCATCGTTTCGTAGGTTATTCTAGCGAAGCCGTGGGGTGCCCCGGGCCACCGAATACGAGCGATCCAGCCGCTCGCCCGCATCAATTTGGCGAAGCGTGTTTACCATAAAATAATCGGCCCGCAACTGTTGGGGTGTAAACGTAACCAGCAAATAGCCATGATCTCGGGCATTTACATACTTGATGTGCGGATTGCTTTTCAGCAAAGCAGCTTCCATCAGGCGCACGGTATCGGCCGGTGTCCGCTCATCGCTGTTGCCAGACGAAACACTGGTGGTGCCAAACTCCACAGCAAATGCACCGGCAGACGTTTGCGCGTTGTAGCGGTTGGCAACATCCGTGGCGGCTTCAATGGCCCAGGCGGAATGCGTATCGCCCGCAAGGAATACGACATCCGAAATCTTTTTGTCAACAATGAGATTTTTGATTCGCGCTTTCTCCCGCGGGTAGCCGTCCCACGCATCCAGATTTTTCGGCATGCTCGGGTACACCGCGGCAAGTTGTACATCCGAAAAGATTACCTGGTTGCCAATGATTTTCCACGTGGCGGGTTTTTGCAATTCGCTTTCCAGCCATTGTAACTGGGCAGCGCCTAACATCGACTGCCCCGCGCTTTGGTAGGCGGAGTCTTGCTCTGAATCCGGTTGCCGTGTGCGGCCTTCCAGCCGCTCGTCCAGCATCATCACGTTGGCCAACTCGCCATAGGCAAATGCGCGGTAGTGCTTGCCTTCGCGAATGGGCAGCCACTCGTAGTAGGCTTGCCGTGCCGCGGCTTTACGTTGTGCATAGTCGCCCTCTTCGGGTTGGTGGTTTTGCGCGCCGGTTACGTAGCTGTTGTTCGCCACTTCATGATCATCCCAAATGGCCACCAGCGGGTGGCGGGCCGTCATGTTGCGCAAGCCTTGGTCTAACCGGTATTGGGCGTAGCGTGTGCGGTAGTCGCTGAGCGAGACAATTTCTTTTGCGGGCACGTGCGTGCGGCCAATGGTAGTATCGCCATAGCGTCCGGGCTCATATTCATAAATGTAGTCGCCCAGGTGCAGCACGGCATCCACTTCTTTTTCGGCAATACGATCGTACGCGTTAAAATAGCCAAACTCCCAGTTGCTACAGCTTACTACGGCCAGCTTCACACTGTCGGGCGAAGTAGTGGGGAGCGTGCGCGTGCGCCCAATGGGCGAGAGGGCATCCAGCGCGCCAAACCGATAGTAGTAAGTGGTGCCGGGCTTCAACTCCTGCACATCCACGTTTACGGTGTAGTCGCGGGCGGGTGTGGTGGCCACAAGATCTGTTTGCACCAGGGTGGCGAAGGTGGGGTCTTCGGCTATTTCCCATTTTACAAGAATCGACACCGCGGAGTCGGGTGGAGTAACGCGTGTCCAGATAATCACGCGATCGGTTAGCGGATCACCCGAGGCCACGCCATGGTAAAACGGTCTCAATGTAGCGTCGTACAAGTGTGTGGTTGCTTCCACAAAAGGAGCTTTTTCTTTTTTTGAGCAGGCGGCCAGGAGCACTGCCGCACCCACCGTCATCAGGAATGCACGCATAAGGAACGAAGGATTAATCCACGAAAGTAAACAAGCCTGCTGGCTTTGGTACCCTTTAAAGATCAGCGAAATGTTAATTTTTTCGCTTGCGCGGAGGTGCCCGATGGCGGCTATTCCGGCTGCTTCCAGCGCTGCTCCAGCTCGCGATACAGACTGGCACGCCCCGGCTCTAATTCTGCCAGCCGCGGGTAGATATCGGCCCGGGTGCTGTCCAGGCCCACGGCTTCTTTATATAGCGCCAACGCCCGCGTGGTCTGATTTTTTTGGTCGTACATCCACGCCAGTGCATGGCACAAAAAACTGTCGCGCATGCCCTTTTCATACGCTTTGCCGTACCACTCCTGCGCCGGATCGTATTGCTGCCGGTCGTAGTAGTTGTGCCCCAATACCACCAACGCATCCAGATTGTTGGGGTCGGCATCCACACATTGCCGCAATACGGAAATGGAGGTTTCGTATTCCTGCCGCTTGTAGTACACCAATCCTTTGTTGTAAAGCGCCGGGCTGTTACGGCTGTCAATGCGCAGCACGCGGTCGTAATAACTTAGCGCAGAGTCGTACGCAACCTGATCAAAGTGGTAGTTGCCCAAATTTGTCAGCGCGTCTACATCGTTCGGGTTGGCGGCCAGCGTTTGCTGAAGCACCTCGGTTTCGCTGGGGGGTTCGGCATCCTCCGGGCTGAAAATTACTGCGAGTATGATCCCGAAAAAAATTACGCCCACTAACACAAACACGGCAATGGTAATGGCCTGCACGTGTTGTTGTGGGGTAGCGGCGGTGCTCGCGCCGGGATTGTTTTGCCGTTTTTTCTGCTTGGGCGCTTGCGCGGGTGTTTCCACATCCGGTGTGCGCGTACGCGGGTCTGCACCTTTTTCTTCCTCGCGTTGGTACCGATAGTCGCGTTCCGTTTTGGGCAACGACCGGTAGTACAAGAAACTTACCAGCGTTAATGCGCCAATCAACACCCACATAAAAAACGGGTGTACCGACCAGAACAGTGCCAGCACCACCGCCAGCACAATCAATATTGTGCCGTACCATCTGCTTTTTCCGGAGGAAGTGGGTGGGCTTACGCGCATGGCTGCAGGTTACAAATGTTCCAGCAAAAACTCCGTCATCAACGTGTACAAATGCAAATTCACCTTACCCCCGCGGAAGCCGTGGGCCTGGTCCGGATAAAAGTGTGAGCGAAACTGCTTGCCCGCGTTAATCAGCGCCTCTTCCAGCGCTACCGAGTTTTGAAAGTGCACGTTGTCATCGCCCGTGCCGTGAATCAACAAAAAGTGGCCTTCTAATTTGCTGGCATACGTGGTAGGCGAGTTCTCGTCATAGCCCGCGGCATTTTCCTGGGGCCGTTGCAAAAACCTTTCGGTGTAAATGTTATCGTAATAACGCCAGTTGGTTACCGGCGCACCGGCAATACCCACTTTGTAAACGCCCGCACCTTTGGTCATCGCCAGCGAAGTGGTGTAGCCACCAAAACTCCAGCCCCAAATGGCCATGCGGCTTTCATCAATATACTCCAGGTTGCCCAGAAACTTGCCGCCGGCCAGCAAATCTTCCAACTCCAATTTGCCCAGTTGCTTGTACGTTTGTTTGGTAAACTGCTCGCCCCGGAAGCCCGTGCCGCGCGTATCGATTACCGCCACTACCACTCCTTTTTGTGTGAGCATGTGGTGCCACATGTTGGTACCCCAGCTGTTGGCCACGCTAGACGCCCGCGGCCCGCTGTACTGGTACACCAACACCGGATATTTTTTGGAGGCATCAAAACCCCGCGGCTTCAGCATGTAGCCGTCTAACGGTGTAACCCCATCCGCGCTGGTGTACTGAAAAAACTCTTTCGTTGCCAATCCATATTCCTCCACCGTTTTGCGGTACGCCTCGTTGGCCTCCAGTGTTTTTACCAGCGCGTTGCCCTTGGTGCGGTACAAGTGCACCTGCAACGGCTGTGTGGCGCTGCTGTGGTAATCAATGTAAAATTGGTAATCGGTGCTCATGTTAATGGTATGCGTGCCCGCAGCCGCCGAGAGTTTCGTTTTTTTCCGGCCATCGAACGTAACCGCATAAAAGGTGCGGTCCAGATAACTGCCCTCCGTGGAGAGGTAGTACACCAGTTGCGCTTTTTCGTCCACCGCTACCACGGCAGTTACTTCCCACGCGCCGCGCGTAATGGGTTGCTCATTCGTTCCATCGATGTTCATCAGGTACAGGTGCTTGTAGCCGCTCTTCTCGCTGGAGAATAACACCTGCTTGCCATTGGCCAGGTACACCAGGTCGTCTGTGTAGTCAATGTCGTAATACGTGCTGCTCTTTTCGGTATAGATTACAGTAGAGGCGCCGGTGGCGGCTTGCGTGTGTAAAATCTCCAGCGTGTTTTGCAGGCGGTTCATCCGGCGGATGGAGAGCACCAACGGATTTTGCGTCCACTTCACCCGCGGAATGTAAATGTCCGGGTTCGTGCCAATGTCTGCCTTTACTTTGGCCTGCGTGGCCACCTCGTAAAACCAGATTTCTACAATGGAGTTGTCTTCGCCCGCCTTGGGGTATTTGTACCGGTAGTCTTCCGGGTAGAGCTGGCCCTTGTTCCACTTCTGCATGTTGTACTCGCGCACGCGTGTTTCATCAAAGCGGTAATACGCCAGCCGCTTGCTGTCGGGGCTCCAGTAAAACGCATCGGCAAAACTCAGTTCTTCTTCGTACACCCAGTCAGTGCTGCCGTTAATGATTTTGTTACGCTCGCCATCGGTGGTTACCGCGGTTTCCGTGCCGGTGGCCACGTCAACCCAAAACAAATTATTGTTGCGCGCAAACGCCACACGCGTGCCGTCGGGCGAGAAGGCCGCGTAGCTCTGCTTGCCATTGGGCGAGAGCGGCCGCACCCGTTTGGAGGCCACCTCATACAAAAAGTAATTCGCTTTGTACGAGCGGCGGTAGATGCTTTCCGTGTCCGTGCTCAGCAACATCCACTTTTGGTCGGTGCTGTAGGTGTAGTCTTGAATCGTCAGCGCCGGGGTAAGGGCCGCGCCATCCACCAGCGTTTCTACCGCCTGGCCCGTAGCCACGTTGTACTTTACAATTTTGTTTTCGGTAAGGCTGGTATAAAATTTACCGTCGGGCGTCCAGTTAATGCCCCGCACCGAGCGCGAAGCAAACGTGCCCCGCACGGTAAAGTCTTCAATGGAAATGGATTTTTGTGCGGAAGCCGCAGCGGCCACCAGCAGCAGGAGCAGGAAATGTAAACGCATAATTTTTGTGAAGACGAAAGTACAAGAAAACCGGCAGTAGCACCACAGCGTTTTTTTGGCGGCCCCGCCCCGGCGGCCGGGGCGGCCCGGCTATTCACTCCAACTCCGCGCCCGCGCACCCGCCTGCCCCTGGCGGGGTTTCCGTTGCTATCCGTGGCCGGGAGCGGGGCCGGTCGGAGGAGAGCGCTGCACACCGCCCGCGTATTCACACGAACGTGCGATTGGGGTTACGCGGCCGTAGAATAAATAGGTGCAATTGTTTAAATTCGGGTGTTGTGGCTCATGTTTTTGGGATAAATTGCGCTAACGATTCAAAATAGACTATATGACCTGGACTGACATTAAACAACTAGAGAAGTCGTTGACTGATGACACATTATCTGATAAAGACGTCTTTTATTACCTATTGACATCATCTCTAATTACAGCTATAATTCCATATTTATCCGACAACCACTCGGACAACAAAATACTAGCACTTATTGAATTAGTTTTTGGAGTAATTTTCACAATAGTTTTATTAAGAGAAACATTTAAAATTAATAACCTTGGGGACAAAAGGGACTATCTAAAGAGATTCATAAGTCTTTCACTTGTTTCATTTATTCGACTATTTCTCTTCGCATTGGGACCGATTATTTTAGTCACAATAATTTTGAAAGTTATAGACTCGATGGACATATTAAAGTATGACGACATTCGACAAGTGTTTCTCTTCTCCGTGACCATTTTTATGAGTATTGCATATTATGTTATGCTGACAAATTCATTTAAAAGAGTGAATCAAAGAAATTAGTGTGGGACAAAAAACACGAGCCACAACAGCATGTTTCTGCAATGGTGCCGTGACGAGTTGGTTTAAAGTTTTATCTTCGTTCAACGTTTTCGTTTCGGGGACAGGACGCGGCTTCACAAAGGCACCACTGCAGAAACACAAACGATATCTATGACTAAATCAAGCAGTCATGGAAAAATTATTTAAGT